>Ga0310786_10008784_pt1 | contig 12922 bp, 9 predicted proteins | sample AusTroGonzalo_MG_FD_203881 | JGI IMG/M metagenome (GOLD analysis project Ga0310786, IMG submission 203881) | Bovine rumen microbial communities from tropical cattle in Woodstock, Queensland, Australia - Gonzalo_03 (v2) (version 2) | ecosystem: Host-associated > Mammals > Digestive system >... | reverse complement strand
ACTTGCCACTTTGCATGTACTCGATGCAAATACTACGCTTCAATGAGCGACTGAATTTTTGTTTTCCCATAATTCTTAAATGACTTTAATAATTTAACATTTAAGGCTTTCGGGGAGTCAACCCCAGCCAGTACAAGACATAATGCTAAAAAAAAGCATGGAAGGGCGAGTATCGCGTTCCTGGTAAACAAACAGAGTTCTGTGAATTCATTGGCTTTTATTATGGCTACAGGGCTGCTTATAAGTTGCTGTATAATACCTATTATAAAAAGTACGGCCTGAAGACCGTTAAGCAGATCATATCCCGCTGGGCTCCGCCCTCAGAGAATAATACATGCAACTATATTAAGATAGTCTGTAACGACTTGAAGGTGTCACAGAATCAAGACCTCGGCCTTGTTACTGCTGGCGGAAGTCCTAACATTGATGTTTTCACCTCGCTTATCAAGAGTATGGCAAAAGTCGAGGGATGTACTCTCCATACACGGGATGAAATATACGAGTATCTATTATTGGCACGTTATGATTAAAGAGTAAGGGCCCTCCAGCGTGAGGGCTTTTATTTTGGCTAAATTGGTTAATTGGTTAAATTTGGTTTTTCATTTTGTGGAAAAAGCGTTGATAAGTGTGTGGAAAACTTGGTGGATAAATAACAAAATGGTATGAAAGGGATATAGGGAAAGGGATATCCACAGGTTTATTATTGCTATAAACACAACTTTTCCACTGTTTTTTGCTGAAAAAAGATATAAACTTATTAATTTTGCACCAAAATTGGAAATTGTGGATAAAGTATCTTAGATATTCATTATCAGAGAGAAAGAATCAACAACAGTAGTGAATAACGAATAGTGAGTAGTGAATAATGGAATATGCAAGGAAAAAGGTAAAAAGTTACCAACATATTCATGGCATATCATACTACTCATCTCTATTTTAAAAAGAAAAAGAATAAAAATAAAATAATAATGTGATGTTGAAAAAGGAGTGGATAGAACAGGGATTCATTGATGAACCAGTGGCTGAGGGTACTGACCTGAAGGCTGAGATCCGTAGGATGTGTGAAGAAAAGGATGCCATCATCCTGGCACACTATTATACGATTGGTGATATTCAGGAGATAGCCGACTTTGTGGGTGATTCTTTAGCGTTGGCACGTAAGGCTGCAGAGACGGATGCCAAGGTGATGGTGATGTGTGGCGTACATTTTATGGCTGAGACCTGTAAGCTGCTCTCACCTGATAAGACGGTACTCTGTCCTGACCTGAATGCCGGCTGTTCGTTGGCTGATTCCTGTAAGGCTGAAGACCTGAAGAAATTCAAGGATGAGCATCCTGGCTATCAGGTTATCAGTTATGTGAATACTACTGCTGCCGTGAAGGCATTGACGGATGTGGTGGTTACGAGCGGTAATGCAAAGAAAGTGGTGGATCAACTGCCAAAGGATGCCAAGCTGATATTCGGGCCTGACTATAATTTAGGTAATTATATCAATGAGGTGACTGGTCGTGAAATGTTGCTCTGGAATGGCGGTTGTCATGTGCATGAACGTTTCTCTGTGACGAAGATTGTTGAACTGAAGAAACAATATCCTGAGGCTGTTGTGATGGCTCATTTGGAGTGTAAGGGTCCTGTATTGGCATTGGCTGATGTCAAGGGTAGTACGGCTACGATGCTGAACTATGCCCAGCAGAGTGAAGAGAAGCAGTTTATCGTGGCTACAGAGGCCGGTATTCTCCACGAGATGCAGCGAACTTGTCCTGACAAGGAATTTATACCTGTGCCGCCTGAAATCAGCGAGAGCGGCCTGGAATGTAGCTGTAACGAGTGCCAGTATATGAAGATGAATACATTGCTGAAGATTTATAATTGTCTGAAGTATGGCTGGCCGTATGTTGAGGTTGATGCAGAGATAGCGAAAGAGGCTGTGAAACCGATTGAAAGAATGTTGGAGTTATCGTGAGAGGTATTTTTTGCCGTCAACTATGTAGAGTTTATTGTTTATAGTTGATAGTTTATAGTTTATAGATGATAACTTATGGCCTGAAAGAGTGTAGATAGACTTTTGGGTGTTGGGAGAATTGAGAATTGAAAATTCTTGGACGGGCCAAGCGGCAAAGCCGAGCGGAGAATTGACAATTTGGTTGATCATGGGGTCCAATGATGTTAAATGCTTGTCGAGCCAGTTGATGGCGTAGTCGGCATCTTTATTGACGGTATTCAATTCGCAATTCCATCTTTTTGTATAGTATTCCCTTGACAGCTGTAATGCCTTTCCTTCGTCGGAATAAGGATATGCCGAGATAAATTCGGAGAGTTGACTGAATAAGGTGGGCTTGATGTCATTCCACAGCTGTTTGTAGGTTTCCGTAAAACGGGGATTCCTGTTATTGAAAAGGTCAGGATAATAGAAATCATTACTTCGATCGTGGTATCTTGAGAATTCTGCCTCGTCCATCCCAAAGATGGTGTCGAAATCCCATAACACGGGCATCTGAAGGCGGCTGTCGGTCGTATTGTCGTATTTGGTGACGTAGAGGTTACTACCGCCTGAATCCCAGGTCCCAAGGATGTCATGAGCTAAGATCCAACGGGCAAAGGATTCGACATCGATATATTGCTCGTAAGTGCCGTCGTTGATGCTTTGCTCTGCCTGATTGATATAGTCGATGATATAGTCTTCCTGCTCGTTCGTCACGTCATCTTCGTCAGGATATTTCCAAGTCCAACGATAGCTTTTGTTGGATGCGAAATAGTTGGTGGTGAAATAGTGGTCTTCCTTCCACCAATAGGCATCGCGTTCCACGATATAGCCCGTAGTCGTATCCACATTAATGCGACAGTTGTTGTTCTGCTCTACGGATTCTATCAGGAGATAGCAGCCTTGGTAGTCGCCATTCAGAAAGACGTTGCAGGGCGTATAGGCTGGTGTCCAGTCGAAGCCCATCAGTTCCGACAGCTTCATTCCGATCATGGTTTTCATGGTGATGGCATCCTTGATGAGTCGCCAGTTTTTGTCAGAATACTTGTCATCGCCTCTGAGGAGCAGGTCAGCGCTTGTCTGGAGTTTCAGCTTGTAGGGTTTGTTGTTGTTGATGGTACTGGTATTGCCGTTGATCTTGATGGTAGCACCGCTGACAGACTTCTCGTAGTCGCCGCTGTCGTAGAGTGTCTGATCGTCTTGGGAAATGACAATGCGGCAGGGCACTTTCGTCTGATTGATGCAGGTATAGCCCATAGAACCCTCAGGTGCCTCGGCATAGTTGCAGGTAGGGATTTCGTTGTTGACAGTCTGGATGTCTATCACGCGAAGTCCTGAGTGCCTGATATTCTGGATATCGTCAGGGGTTATCTGTGCTGTGGCAGGACAGACAGAAAGGAATGATAGGAAGCATGAGAAGAGGATGAAGTTTCTCATCTGATGACGGCTATTTTGCAGACTGTTCCCTTTTCGCCCTTACTTGTAGCTGCAGCCACCATATAGACACCAGAGGCTACGCGGTTTCCACTCTTGTCCTTGCCGTCCCAGGTGAAAGAACCGCCATTGCTTCTACCTTCTGCGATGATGGCACCGTTGGAGGAGAGGATCTTCACGTCGGCATCGTAGCTGAGTCCTACGATGGTGATCAGGCCCGTATAGTCGGGGGTGACTGGATTGGGATAGGCCCAGACGTTGTCTTTCGTCATCTCTTCGTTGGTGGCTGTGGCATCACTGATATAAGAGCAAAGGCCTGCTTCCGTCCCAAAGAACACCTCGCCCGTCTCGTCGTTGATGGCAACGGATTCGATGGTGTTGCTCAGCAGCTTGCTGTTGGTCGTGATGAAGTGGCTGACCTCTGTGTTATTGTCGGAACTGATCAGATAGACACCATTGCCAGGCGTACCAAACCATTTACGGTTGGCCTTGTCGATGGCCATACAGCTGATGTTCACGTTTGCCAGCAGGTAGTCGGCATAGTCTGTACCATCGTTTCTCGGCACTTTGTGCTGGGTGAAGGTACTGTTGGCATTGCCGATGTCATTCTTCGCCAGATAGACGGGGCCGATGTTGGTTCCTATCCAGATGTTGCCTTCCACATCCTCAGCGGCGCAGAAGGCAGAGTTGACGGCCAGTTTGGCTCCATCCTGGTTGACGAAGTTCTCATAGACGATGACCTGCTCTTGCGATGGATAGAAGCAGACGAGTGCCGGCCTTTCTGTATGGGCGTTGCAGAACCATATCCGTCCCTGTGAATCGAGGAAACTGCCCTTCATGGCGCGCAATGCCTTGCCTGGCTTGTCTTCGAGGGCCTCGTCCATGAATCCACTCCATTGCCCATCGCTGCTGCGCATGATGATAGCCGTCGATGAGGCGCTGTTGAGGCAGTACATCTTGCCCTGGCGGTCGAAGAGGATGCCGTTGGTCCTGACGTAATCAGGAGAGCCGTTGGAGGCTGCCGACTCGAAATAGCTGGTATTGCCATGCGTGTAGTTCTTCTGGAACTTACCGTTCAGGAATTCATAGACGCCGGCATTCGAGGCCACCATCACGTGGTTCTCGTTCAGAGGGTCGATGGCGATGGCGTTGACATCCATGTAACTGCTGGCAAAGGCCGGCTTGATATTATCCTCGAAGATGGTCCAGTTGCCTTGCTGGTCGAGCACCTGGATGGTTCCAGGCCTGTTGAAGTTCATGAACTGGCTGACACCCCCGCCCACGGTGTAGAGCTGTCCGTTGTGGACCATCATATTAAAGAAATGGTTATACTTGGGGCCGCCAGGCGAGAGGGCCGATACGATGATATGGTATTTATCGTAGGCGCTGTGGTCTTCCTCAGGCAAGTTGGTAGGATAGTCAGGGTTGTTCTCTGTATAGGTATCCATGATCTCCGCCTTCTGCATATTGACCTTGACGATGCCGAAGCCGCATATCAGCCAGGCATAGATGCCATCGATCCTGACGCTGCTGACGGTCTTGTCCTCAGTCATGTTCTTGCTGTAGAGGGCAGAGATATTGACGACATTGCCGTTGACGTCGAGCAGGTCGATATTGGAGTTCTCATAGACGATGATGAGGCGTTTCACCTGTTTGTTCCAGGCGATATGACGGATATTGATGTCGCTGAGACCATTCACCTTGTCGTAGGTGATGATGCTCATGTCGTTCTTGTTATACTGGTAGAGGCTGTTGGAGGCCTGGATGAAGAGGTCGTGGTCGGCCTCACAGATGTCCTGCACGCTGTGGTAGGCCAGGTAGTTCTTCCAGGAGCCGATCTGCGCCCTTGCAGGGCTAATGGATAACGAAAAAAGAATAATGGATAAATATGTCAGCCATTTACCCAATACATGATCATAAAGTCCTGAATGTTCTTTCTTAACAAATTTATCCATTTTGCATTATCCGTTATCATTTAGAAACTCACAGAGTTTCGCAACTGCTCTGGCACGATGGCTGATATGGTTCTTGATCTCCATACCCAGTTCTGCGAATGTCTGGTCGTAGCCCTCGGGCTGGAAGATGGGGTCGTAGCCGAAGCCCTCCCCTCCCCTACGCTCGCGGATGATCTCCCCTTCGACGATTCCCTCGAACTTGTGGATCTCCTTGATGCTCGTGCAACCACAGGGACAGACATCCTTTTTTTGTATTAACGCAATAACGGTACGAAATCTTGCACGGCGATTGTTATTATTTCCTAATTCCTTCAAAAGACGCGCCATATTAGCCTCAGAGTCGTGGCTAGCCGCGCTAGTTGTACTAGTCTGACTAGTTAGACTAGCCATACTAGCATAGCGGGCGGAATAGACGCCTGGGGCGCCATCGAGGGCATCCACCTCGAGGCCGGTATCATCGGCAAAGCAGTCGATGTGGTAGTGGTCATAGACGTACTGCGCTTTCTGCAGGGCGTTCTCTTCGAGCGTGGTGCCTGTCTCTGGGATATCCACCTCGCAGCCGATATCCTTCAAAGACAACACTTCGATGTCATTTCCTAAGATAGAGCGGATTTCGCTTAGCTTATGCTGATTGTTGGTTGCAAAGACGATTTTCATAATGAACGACGATTGTTGTTTTAGTTGTCTGTGTTGTCGTTAGTTTCTTTTTTTTGTTGTTTGATCTTGACGCGCATTTCATCGAAGCCCTCGCCATAGACACCGATGACGGCACTCTGGGAGACGAACGCCTGGGGGTCGATCATCTTGATGAGACGGAAGATGTTCAGGCTCTCGTTCTTCTTGGCAAGGATGCAGAGCACCTTCATGTCCGTGCCAGTGTACCATCCGTGGCCGTCGAGAATGGTCACACCGTGGTTCATCTCCGTTCCGATGGCGTTGGCTAACTCCTGCCACTTATGGGAGAAGATGAGGAACTGCACGGACTGGCGACGGGCGTTCATCACGTAGTCGAGGGTGTAGTTCTCCATCGCCATCACACAGAAGCCGAACATCACCTTATGGGCACGCTCGAGCAGAGTACCGAACTGGGGGTAGAACATACAGGAGCCGATGATGCAGAAGTCGGCAGCGATGAGCACATTGCCTAACGACACATTGGGATGGAACTTGTTGACGGAAGCGGCGATGATGTCGGTGCCGCCTGTCGAGCCATTGTTCATGAAGACGGTGGCCAGGGCGATACCAGTAATCACACAGCCGATGATCATCGACATGAAATCCTGACCCTCGCCCATCAGCTTGAAGGGCAGTCCGTTCTCTTGCTTGGGCAGGAGATCCTGGGCGAACATCAGCATAAAATAGAGCATGAAGATGGCGAAGATGGTCTTCATCATGAACTTGAAGCCGAGAATCTTCAGGGCCACCAATAACAGGATGCCGTTGATGATGATATAGGTATTCTCGAGATGGAAACCTGTGGCGTAGTAGATGATGGCCGAGAGACCCGTTATACCTCCTGCCACAATCTGGTAAGGCATCAGGAACACCGTAAAGGCGATGGTGTAAAGGAAGAGGCCAAGGGTTATAAAGAAATAATCCTTGGCTTCGTTAATGATCATCTTATGCTGAATGTTCATCATTTCTTCAGAACGATGTTCACCATACGTTTAGGGACGATGATAACCTTTGCTATCTGGAAACCTTCGAGATACTTGGCGGAACGCTCGTCGGCGAGGACGGCATCCTCGATAGTCTTATTGTCGGCATCAGCAGCGAACTGCATCTCGAAGCGGGCCTTGCCGTTGAAGGCGATACCCAACTTCACCTGACTCTCCACGAGATACTCTTCGTTCCATGTGGGCCACTGGGAGTCGCAAACACTACCCTGCATTCCCGAGCTTTGCTCGCCTACCCGTTGCCTTTCGCCCATCATCTCCCAGAGTTCCTCAGCGATGTGGGGAGCGAAGGGGGCGATGAGGATGACGAGGGTCTTCAGCATCTCCTTGTTCTTGCACTTCTGCTGCGAGAGCTCGTTTACGCAGATCATGAAGGCAGAGATGGAGGTATTATAAGAGAAGGTCTCGATATCCTGAGATACTTTCTTGATGAGCTTGTGCACGCTCTTGAGGTTCTCTGGTGTTGCCTCGCCCTCAAAACCGTTCTGATAGAGGTTCCAGAACTTGCGCAAGAAGCGATGACAGCCGTCGATACCATTGGTATCCCAGGGCTTCGACTGCTCGACAGGCCCTAAGAACATCTCATAGAGACGCAAGGTATCAGCACCATATTTCTCGACGATCATATCCGGATTGACCACGTTGAACATCGACTTCGACATCTTCTCGATGGCCCAGCCGCACTTATACTGTCCGTTTTCGAGGATGAACTCTGCATTCTCGTATTCTGGGCGCCAAGCCTTGAAGGCCTCGATGTCGAGCACATCAGCGCTGACGATGTTCACATCGACGTGGATAGGCGTGGTGGTATAGTTATCCTTCAGGCCGAAGCTGACGAACTTACCCTTGTCGGCACCCTCGTCCTCGATACGATAGACGAAGTTTGAGCGGCCCTGGATCATGCCCTGGTTGACGAGCTTCTTGAAGGGCTCGTCCTCGCAGGAGTAGCCGGAATCATAAAGGAACTTGTTCCAGAAACGGGAATAGATCAGGTGACCTGTTGCGTGCTCGGTACCTCCTACATAGAGGTCAACGTTGCGCCAGTACTCATCAGCCTCACGACTCACAAGGGCCTTCTCGTTCTTGGGATCCATATAGCGCAGATAGTAGGCTGAAGAGCCAGCGAAGCCAGGCATCGTGTTCAGCTCCAAGGGGAAGACGGTCTTGTTGTCGATCTCATCCTTCGATACCACCTTGTCGAACTTCGTGTCCCACGCCCACATCTTGGCACGTCCCAATGGGGGCTCGCCTGTCTCCGTGGGTTTGTACTCGTCGATCTCAGGCAACTCCAGAGGCAGACACTCCTTGGGAATCATATAGGGCATATCGTCCTTATAATAGACGGGGAACGGCTCACCCCAATAGCGCTGACGAGAGAAGATGGCATCACGCAGGCGATAGTTGACCTTCACACGACCCAGGCCCTGCTCCGTCACGAACTTCTTCGTGGCAGCGATGGCCTCCTTGACGGTGAGCCCATTCAGCGAGAACTTCGAGCTGGCAGAGTTGCACATGATACCCTCCTTGGCATCATAGCTCTCCTCAGAGACATCGGCACCCTCAATCAGAGGGATGATGGGCAGGTTGAAGTGCTTGGCGAAGGCGTAGTCACGAGAGTCGTGGGCAGGTACGGCCATGATGGCACCAGTACCGTAGCCAGCCAGTACGTATTCTGCAATCCAGATGGGGATCTTCTCGTCTGTAAACGGATTGATGGCATAGCTGCCTGAGAACACACCCGTCACCTTGTGGTCCATCTGACGATCACGCTCCGTGCGCTTCTTCACATATTCGAGGTACTTCTCAACCTCTTCTTTCTGCTCAGGTGTGGTGAGCTCGGCTACGAGGTCACTCTCAGGCGCCAACACCATGAAGGTGACACCAAACATGGTATCAGCACGTGTGGTGAAGATGGTGAAGTGCTTATCTGAGTCAGCAACATTAAATTCAACCTCAGTACCCTCAGAGCGACCAATCCAGTTACGCTGAGTCTCCTTCAGCGAGTCCGTCCAGTCGATCTCCTCTAAGCCATCGAGCAGACGCTGAGCGTAAGCCGACACTCTGAGGCACCACTGGCGCATCTTCTTCTGCACCACGGGATAGCCGCCACGAACGCTGACACCATCGACCACTTCGTCATTAGCAAGCACGGTTCCCAGTTTCGGGCACCAGTTCACCATCGTATCAGCGAGATAGGCGATACGGTAATTCATCAGCACTTCCTGCTTCTTTTTCTCAGAGAAGTTGTGCCAGTCGGAGGCCGTGAAGTGCAGCTCCTCAGTACCGAGGGCGTTGCAGTTCTCTGTTCCCATCAGCTCGAAATGCTCGATGAGCTTGATGGTGGGCTGAGCCTTCTGCGAGGCTGTGCTGAAATAGCTCTTGAACATACGCTGGAAGGCCCATTGCGTCCACTTGTAGTAGATGGGGTCACAGGTACGGACCTCGCGCTCCCAGTCGAACGAGAAGCCGATCTTATCCAACTGGCTGCGATAGCGGTCGATGTTCTCGAAGGTGGTCTTCTCTGGGTGCTGGCCTGTCTGGATGGCATATTGCTCGGCGGGCAGTCCGTAGGCATCGTAGCCCATCGGGTTCAGCACGTTGAAGCCCTGCTGACGCTTGTACCTTGCATAGATATCCGATGCGATATATCCGAGGGGATGACCCACGTGCAAGCCTGCTCCACTCGGATAGGGGAACATGTTCAGCACATAGAACTTCTTCTTCTTCTCATCCTCTACTACGCGATAAGTGCCATTCTCTACCCATCGCTTCTGCCATTTCTGTTCGATTTCTCTGAAATTGTAGTCCATTGTATCTTCTGTTTTAATTGTTTCTGTACGTTATATTTGGGCTGCAAAGTTACGAATAAGTATGCAGACTGCCAAATATTCGCCAGAAAAAATTAAAAACCGACCAATTCGAACATCCTGCGATAGGCCTCGGCTTTCTTCGCGAAGGCAAGGGGATAGGCCCGTGATGACGAGGGCAGGCGGTAGAGCTCAACGGGCAGGCCATCGCGGTTGGTGACGGCAGGGATGGTGACGAAGGTGCCGACTTTGGGAACCTCAGGGATGCCGAGCGACTTGCAGATGGTGTCTGTGGCTTTCTCGCCTGTGGTGACGATGGCCCTCAGGTGGGGCAGACGGGCTATCAGGGCTGGGATGTCCGTTGGCTCCACCACTTCGAGGAACTTGTCGGAGGCATTGTCCTTCAGCCGTCGGATGGCGGAGGAGGTATCGAAGAAGGCGATGCCCTTCTCCTTGCAAAAGGCCACGATCTCATCGATCTTGAACCGCTTGGCCGCCTCGTCAACGAAATGATGGCGGTCGCCGAAGAACACCTGGCCCTCAATGCGCCAATGGTCGTTGATGAAGTTGGGGTAATAGAAATCGATACACCAGCGTTTCCGCTGAGGTGGGAAGCTGCCCAAGAACAGCACCTTGGCGTTCTCGGGCAGAAAGGGGATAAGGGGGTGGTACTCTACCCCACCCTTGCTACGTGCGATGTTCTCTGTGTTCAGATATGACTCCATATTCTCTCTCTCTTATTTGCCATTGATCTGGAACCTGAGTCCTAAGTTCAGGTTGAAGGTGAAGGGTTTGTCTTGATAGTAGGTGGGCACGCTGCTGCCGTTGTCGAAGTAATAGCCGATGCCTGGCTCTGCGAAGATGCTGAACTGGCGGCTGATATTGAATTCTGCACCAAGGGCACCATTCACGGAGAACTGCAGCGGACGGATGGAAAGGCCCTCCTTGGTGCCAGTCTCAAGGTTCTCCAGACTGCCCTTTACCATCTTCTCGACCATCATGCCGGCAGCGACGTACAGATTGAAATAGCGACTGTCCCAAAGCAGGTATTCTGCGTTCAGGGGGATGCCGATATAGTTGAGCCGCTGCTTCGATTGTGTTGTCTTCTCATTACCTCCCATAGTGACATCTGAGGTGACTGGCATGTAGATGAAAGTGGTATTCTCAGTATCTACGTTAGTGACATCTGAGGTAAGCAATGAGTAAGTGAGTCCAGTCTCGATGCCCCAGCGCCTATTGATGCGATAGCGTAGTGAGAGGCCATAGCGGATGGGCTGGTAGTGATGGGTATTCTGGGTAGTGGTGGCTGTCTCTCTGATGGCGGTTGGCATTTCAGGCGGGTAGTCATAATTAGGACTTGTATTAGCTTTATCACCTAATGGACCTTGTGGACCAGTATACCCATTATCACCTGTATCCCCTTTCTCTCCTTTATCCGGTTTATCCCCTTTATCACCTGGCTTAGGATAATCTTGTGGATCAAGGGCTATTTCATTAATGTTACTCATTGATGAAAAATGATTGCTGCTTCCCATGGCGTTCGACAGATAGACCTTTGCCACCAGCCGGTTCCTTAGGGCAGGCGACTTGTGGAGGTCAGACGGATAGATGACCCTCTGGGGGTAGTAGATCTCCGTTTGCTTCTTTTCGGCTTTAGCCTTCTGTTCTTGTTCTGGAGTATCGCTTGGAGTAGCGTCCTGAGCCTCCGAAGGTGAGGTCTCTTCTAACTCCGACTGAGGGGCGACCTCCCCCTGCCCCTCCTGTAGGAGGGGGGACGAGGTTCTGCCGCTTTCACTATCCGTTAGGCTCTCCCCTCCTTTGGAGGGGCTGGGGGAGGTTAAGGGGGCAGGCTCATGATTCTCTGAGGCCCTCGGCTCTTCCGAAGCCCTCGGCTTTGCCGCTTGGCTCATCAAAGAACCATGTGGCCTGTCCGTGTGTTTTACATGATCCAAAGCGAAATATCCTGCAAAAGCCATTATTAACACGAGGACAGCCGCCGCTATCCTGCGATACCACATGGGGATTACCCGTGGGTGAACAGCCCGCTCGATTTCATCCCACGACACCTCAGGGGCAGGCTCCTCGTAGTCTGCCATCTTCTGCCGAAGCTCTTCTATCCATTTTTCTTCCATCGCGATTGCTGTTCTTTGTTGATGTATTGTCTGATCATATTGGCAAGCAAGGCCTTGGCCTTGTTGTATTGAGAGGATGAGGTGCTTTCCTTGATGCCTAACAGGCGGCTGATCTCACTATGGCTCTTGTTCTCGAAGACGTAGAGGTTGAACACCGTTCTGTAGCCCGTGGCCAGGCTCTTCACCATCTGCTGTATCACGTCAGGCGGAATGTCGCTCAGGGTGAGGATTTCCTCGTAAGGCTCGTCAGCGATATCCTCCTCTACCATCATCATCTCGTGGTGTTTCCTGGCTTTCAGGAAGTCCAGCGCCTCATTCACCACGATCCTCGAGGCCCAGGCTTTGAGGGAGCCAGGCCCACGATATTCGAAGGCAGAGATGTGAGAGAGAATATTGATAAGTGCATCCTGAAACACATCCTTCAAGTCATCCCTGTCGACGATATACCGTGAGCCGACTGCCGTCAGATGGTCGGCATAGAGCGTATAGAACTCCTGCATCGCCCCGTTCTCGCCGTTGCGAAGCCGCTTTACCAAGCGTTGTTCGTCAATACTGCTACTATCCCTTATAGAAAACACGTTTTAATTAGTCACCTATATATTTACCGATAAAGAAGATGGCACCCGTGGACCACTCGCTGATGACATAGATGAACGGGCGGTTGGCGTGGAAGTTGACATACTGAGGTCTTCCATTTGCTGCCCCATCTTCCCCTATCACCGTGACGGCTGCTGCTTCGGTGCCTTCCTCGTTGAGTTTGATCTTCGCCACCTGTTTCATCAAATCGATATAGGTAGGAACATTGCAGAAATTAGGGAATTCAGCCAGATTCATATCGAAGGCTCTGGGCATACCGAGTGCTGTCATGATGGGCTTCAGGTTGACATCCAAATCCGTCTCAAAGCGTGGCAGCTTCACATCTACGATGAATTTGCCA
>Ga0310786_10008783_pt1 | contig 12924 bp, 11 predicted proteins | sample AusTroGonzalo_MG_FD_203881 | JGI IMG/M metagenome (GOLD analysis project Ga0310786, IMG submission 203881) | Bovine rumen microbial communities from tropical cattle in Woodstock, Queensland, Australia - Gonzalo_03 (v2) (version 2) | ecosystem: Host-associated > Mammals > Digestive system >... | reverse complement strand
CAAGTACGGCGCTCCTCCGCACGGTGGTTTGGCCTTCGGTCTCGACCGCGTTGTGGCTACCATGGAAGGCGAAGAATCCATCCGTGACTTCATCGCGTTCCCGAAGAACACGAGCGCTTCCAGCCCGATGGACCAGTGCCCGAGCGAAGTGGACCTGCAGCAGCTGCAGGACATCCACATCTCCGTGCAGATGCCTAAGACGGCGGAAAAGAAGTAAGGAAGATCCCCGCCTTCGCGGGGATGACAAAAGTCGCGGCGACAAGTGCGCCGCCCCTCAGTTAAGGATGCCCCGCGGAAAACCGCGGGGTTCTCTTATATTTACTAAATTACTGCGCGAAATTAACCCTAACCTATGGAGATGTTTTCATGAAACTCACAACTCGTGCTATCGCCGAAGCAATCGGCACCTTCTGGCTCGTTTTCGGCGGTTGCGGCGCAGCCGTGCTCGCTTGCGGCGTCCCGACTACCGGTATTGGCTACGTAGGCGTATCGCTCGCCTTCGGCCTTACGGTGCTCACCATGGCTTACGCTATCGGTCACATTTCGGGCTGCCACCTGAACCCGGCCGTCACGCTCGGCCAGGTTGCCGGCGGCCGCTTCCCCGCTAAGGAAGCTCCGGCATACATCATCGCCCAGGTCATCGGCGGCATCGTCGCTGCTGCCGTACTCTACGTGATTGCATGCCCCGACCTCACCAACGCAGGCATCGGCGCATTCGCTACCAACGGCTGGTCCGATACGCTCAACAACGGCCTGAACGCCTTTGGCGGCAAGACCAGTGGCATGTGCAGCGCCTTCCTGATTGAAACCGTGCTCACGGCCATCTTCCTGTTCGTGATCATGGGTGCTACCGACGGTCGCGCTCCGGCAGGCTTTGCCCCGATCGCTATCGGCCTCTGCCTCACGCTCATCCACCTCATCTCTATCCCGGTGACCAACACGTCTGTGAACCCGGCCCGCTCTACCGCAATGGCAGTGTTCGTTGGCGGTGCAGCCATCAAGCAGCTCTGGCTCTTCTGGGTGGCCCCGATTCTCGGCGGCGTTATCGGCGGTGTTGCATACAAGTTCATCGCCGAATGCAAGTGCTGCAGGGGCGAAAAGAAGTAAGGCGATCGTCATGCTCGCGAAGGCGAGCATCTTCCCTTTAAAAGTATGGCGGCCAAGCGGTCGCCATTTTTCATTGAATAATTATTCGAGGCAAAATTTCCAAACTGGAATCACATTAATGCCATCTTCTAATATGGCTTCCGAATTCCATGTAACGATACAGCAATTTTTCACTTTAATTTCTTCTTTCGCCAAACGAATCGCATCTATCTCTCTCTTGAACGTGTCCTGCTGTTCCATATCCCAAGCAACCTGAACGAGTCGCCTAGATTTCGTATCAAGATTCGTAACAAGGAAATCAACTTCGCCGCCAGCACGATTGATATAATACTCAATTTTATTATTTCCACGCCGGAAATGCATAAAAACAAGGTTCTCTAGAAGCCACCCTTTTTCAGCATCATTCTTTGGCGTCATCGCACGAACAACCCCAGTATCAACCATATAATATTTATCAGGATTTGTTCTACGCACCGAAACAGAATCCGTCCTTATAGATACGGGATAAATGAGATACGCATCGGCTAAATAGCGAAGATAATTAGAAATATATTCACGATTGTCCGAAATCCCCATTGCCTTCAACGTGCCAGAGATAGCACGAGTTGAAACCTTCCGCGCATAATTATGGATAACATAGTCCAAAGTATACCGAAGTGCCTGCACACTTGAAATTTCATGCCGTTCGATAACATCCCTAAATACGACAGCATTCACGTACTCCTGCAACAACTTATTCCGGACACGAACATTCTCCCCTTGCACATCGGGGAAACCACCCTCGTCCAAATATCGAGCCATAGCATTACGCAACAGTCCACAAGTCCTGGATGAAAAAGGTTCTTCAGGAACGGTCTTAAAAATCCCATTAAATTGCAGAAATTCCGAAAAAGACAGAGGAAAAACCTCCATATCCAAAGACCGCCCACGTAGCTGTGTCGCCACCTCCGACGAAAGCAACTTGGATGAAGATCCGGTCACACACAATTGAACCAACCCAGAATCAATTAGACGACGAGCATAAAATTCCCAACCATCAACATCCTGCAGTTCATCCAAAAAATACCAGCATTTTTTCCGAGCAGCCTCAGGAAACATTGTCGCATGCACATCACCGATAAGATGGAGATCATCCACCTTGATACCCCTTAAACGTTCATCATCAAAGTTGACATAAACAATTCGATTCAGAGGCAATCCGGCATCAATAAGTTCATGCATTCGCTGGTAGGTTATATAGGTTTTCCCCGTGCGACGCATACCGATAATAGAAGTCGCATTTCTTTTCTTTTCGAGAAAATATACAGGCCGACGGCAGACATCCGTCGGCACGCCATTCTCATAAAATTCACGCAAAATTTCGGCAATTACTTTTTCCATACCAACAATATATACAAAATTGGTATAAAAATCAAGCCATTTTAACAAAAAATTGGCTTATTTTTTAGTCCATATTACTTGTGGTGCTTTTTATACTGGCGGAGAGCCAGAAGGCGCTGGGGCGTCAAGAACACGAACGAAGCCCAGTAGCGTAGCAGGTACCAGGAAACTTCCCTGAAATCGAACGGGAGGAATTTGACTAAACGGAGACGGTTCCGGAGCCACCACTTGAATACGCCGCCCCGCTTGCGTTCCGCCTGCTTGCCAAAATTGCCGTCACGCATGATTTCGCAAAGGAGAATACGCCCGCGTCTTGCATCCGGCTTGCAGAGCAGGTACTGCGATTCCAGCCCAAGGTATTCCGAAAGCACCCACATGAGCGCAGCAGCAATGCGGTTTAGGCCAAGTGACTTTAAACGTGCCGCGACATCCGCACGTTCTGTATCGGTACTTGCCCGGAGCAACACGCAGTAATCCATCACCTGACGCAAGCCTACACCCAGCCCGAGCAAATGCTTGTAGATATGCGAGAGTTGCATGACAAGCGCAAATTTATTCGAAGGGACATTGAAATTTTCAGGAACGGGATGCGCCGCAACCATCTCCCCCGTCAAATACTGCCGCAAGCGCTTATTCGCAAACGGATTGTTCGCACTCTGGATGCAGTCGAAATGCACCTCGACTTCCACGCCGAATAGGTCCTTGCGCAGGCCAACATCGTGACTCGAGACAACCGCACCATCCATCAGGTTCATGCGCGAAAGGAGCGCGATAACAGCCTCTCGCCCACCCGAGACCCAAATGTCGATATCCCCCGTCTGCCGGATAAACTTGTCCGGATATAGCAGGGAATTCGCCTGCCCCTTGAGGATAAGCGTCTGGCAGCCCTCCGCAGCAAACTTCTGCGTCAGTTCACTTGAGCATGCGTAATGCCGCTCATTTAAAGACCGGATACCTTCAGCCTGGTAGAACCATTTGAGGTAAAGCTGGTGCGGCATCCCGAGCGATTCTGGCTTCCCCGATGAACGCTGCTGAAACGCATAAAAGGCAACGCCCAAAAGTGCTTGCCGCCCGTACTGTCTGTAGAGCCACTCCCAATCTTCGGCAGAAATACCATCCACTCCAAAAACAGGAAACTCCCGCGAAGCCCCTATGGCAAATCGCAGGAGTGTAAAGAAGAGACGCGTACGCCTCGTAGAATCATTATGCGATACGGTCTGCACCTTCGTTCAGGTTAAAGCCGAATTCGTCATCGTACTCGTCGGCATCGGGCCCTTCACCAGAACCAGCAAGCAAGCACGATTCTCCGCGCATGTCAATGAAGGTAAGCTTCGGGGCAACGTATTCTTTCTTTTCAAACTTCAAATTCATACTTTATTCCCCTACTTGATAATGACCTTCTTGCCATTATTGAAGTACATACCCTTAATGGTCGGCTTCTTGTCAAGCTTGCGCCCCTTCATGTCATACCAACCAGTTGCCGTCGAAAACTCGCCAGTATGCGGATTAAGCACGTAAATTGAAGTTGTGCCATCCTCGTCATGGAAAATCACATCGATTGCGTTTGGGAGGTCTTCTGCCGTAAGCGAGGCCGTTTCTACAGCACTCTTTGCAAGAACCGCACTCTTATTGTAAATCAGGTATGCACGGAACGGACGGATAAAGACTCCAGCCTTGCCTTTTACGAACTGTCCCTCATGAATCGTCTTTCCGTCTACTACTTTTTCGCGAGCGGCAAAGCCGTAGAGATAGCCAAGATCCGGATCGCCTTCATTCCACTGCTTGTATGAATACATACCACGGAATTCCCAGTTATCAAGAACCTGCATTCTATTTGACGACCCCTTTGATGTATTCATTATAACAGGGTGATCTTTAGACAAGCAATCACTATTGTAGCTCAAGCGATTTGCACCCGGGCGGACAAAATACGGTGTATTTGCGATAAATTCGGTATTGCTGCCCCCCTCATAGACATCAATCTGCCAAGTTTGATTTCCGTCTATGTGAACATTCTTCATTACATAGACTTGCATTGAAGACGCAAAGCACCAGCCAGCCTTCATTGTAATGGGAAGCATAAGCGTGCCAGGTTTGCCCCATTCGCCTGAATAATCTCTGTCATAATAAAGCGAATCGATTTCGACATCTTCGTTAATTTCGACAGTTTCCTTCGACTCGCTACTGATAATTGCAGTCCTCTTACCATCAAGCATCTTGACAGTAATCGCGCCATATTCGCCAAGAATTGTCCCCTCTTCCTGGGCAAAAACACCCACGAAAGCGAATGAGAGCGTCAAAACGGCCAATTTTTTGAAAATTTTCATAATAAACCTATAGATTTAGGCCAAATATAGAAAAATGTAAGATTATTGTAAAGTGCTGAGAATCACACAAAAAAGCATAATGTGAAGCATTCCGTTCTAGAGGCAACTGACAAATTCTGCAAAAATTAGTCGGAAAACTCATTTAACCGCTATCATTTTACCATAACCAGCACTCTATTTCACAAACCGACACATTTTCTTTAATGGGTTTATAATTAAACTTCGCTCATAAGCATTCATGGATATAGCGAAAAATAGCGGTAAATAAACAACCAGGTAGACTACAATAGCCGCAAGCAGCTTTAGTGCCGAATCCAACACTACATTTTGCAAGAAAATATACGCAACAACCGTCAAGGCCACAGGAACAACAGACATCTTCATAATTTCAAACCAGAAACCCACAATATTGATTTTCTGGCAAACTTGATAATACACATTCATAACAATAATCTGTCCTAAAAACAAAGCCGAAGCAACCGCTATGGCGCAACCAATTCCTCCATAGTACTTAGACAACGGTATTTGAGCCGCCAAGCTGCACAATGAGATCCCCAGATAGAGCAAACTACGAAACTTCATCTGATTGCGGGCCTGCAATATAGTAATGCCAAGATTTTGAATCAAAGGAACCGTCATCGGCACAAAGAACAATAAGGCTATGGTATAGGCGTCTTCATACCCCTCCCCCGCCCATACATGTAAGAACTGGCGACCAAAAAGGACAAAGCCAGAAAGTACAAGGATCATAATACAATACTGTATTCGGCCAGTCTTAATAAACAAATCCGAAATAGCCTTTCCATCAGATTCATGCACCGTCATAGCAGTCACTTTGGGCAAGAACACTCCGCTAATTGCCGTAGAAAAACTCATATGCATCGATTCTAACTGAACAGCAACAGCAAATACAGCTACAACAGCGGTACCTGCATACGCCCCCAAGACAAATTGGCCAGTACTCCAATAGATGCGGTCCATAATAACATTCAGGAATATCCAGAAGGAATATATCGAGACCTCTTTCAAGAACCCCCACTGGAATTTCGCGAATACAAGTTTCACATTCAAACGGTACCTACAATACCAAAAATTCAAGCCAAGAGTCATTAGATTGAAAAGGGTTGTCACCACTACCATGGCTATGGCCCTATACCCTAAATTTAACAGGACAATCATCGTCGCCGTATTCAGGATAATCCTTACAATGACGATAATTTTTTGGAACACAAATTGTTCATATGCAGTTATAATAGAACCAAACAAGCTAAAAGGGAACGTAATCGCCAAATTAAGCACCATCAGCAAGAGAATCACCTTGGTGCGCGCGACCTCGTTCGCTGTCATCGAGGCATCAAATACATTTTCGACATTCAAGTACAACACACCTCCGGCCAGTAGCACAACAAGCCCAATAGCACAATAAAGCAAGAAAAACATCCCGAACATCTTGTACTGTTCTTCTTGTTTGCCTTGAGCACGGAATTTTGCCGTATAACGGACAATGGCATTCCCAAAGCCCAAATCAAGGATGGTTAAATAGGCCACGATAGATGCCGCAATAGAATACAGGCCGTATTCCGACTTTCCCATCATGCGAAGCATAAAAGGGGTATAAAGCAAAGCCACTAGGTTGTGGAGAGCAAGAACCACATACGAGAGCAGTGCGCCAGTCTTTAGCTGTGATACGGGCATTACGACACCAAAGCGTTTTTTAACCAGTTCAGAGATAATTCGCGCATTTCGTGAAGTTTACTAGAACGGTACATTTCCAGCAACGACTCAAATCGCGTTGCACCCCTAGATTCGTTGTAGATGCATTTAAAGTCTTTATTGAATATTATCGAGAAAACCGTACCATGAAAGGAATCCGTCACCACGTAAGAGGCATCACGGAACATCGCCAGCCATTCGGGGATTGTCAAAGTCGCATTTGGACCAGCCTCGAAAAAGCGGAGTTCAAGGCCTCGCTCTGCCGCAATCGACTCACAAAGCGACCGTATTGAATCACTTTTATCCAAGACATATGCCGCAAGTATTTTTTCATCTGTTACAGGGACACTCTTGCAGACTTCGCAATAATCATCCTTATTCAAAAGCAACGTAGGATCCAGCACCCATGTAGCTTGGACACCCAGATAAGTATTGCAAAGATTTACTCCGGATTGTTCACGTACGCTTATCGCGTCAAAATTTTTGACCAATGCAGAACACGCCTCCGTCTGCTTTGGCGAAAGTTCCCAATCATCAACACCAAAGGATGCCGCATAAGCAATCCGCTTTATGTTCTTCCTTTCTTTGCAGAAATCAAGAAACATGTCTCTAATGGAATAATTGTACAGGGGTCGCCACACCTGGTCTGACCCCACAACAACGCAGCACGGAGCCTCTTGGCTTTTGAAAAATGCCTTATAATCAACGGTAACCGGAGTCTTTTCTATATAGTTGCTGCAGAAATCCTCCGACATCGGATTTCTTTGCCCCTTATGGATGTAACTGACAAACCTTCTTCTTTTCCCGGGAATAAAAAAGAACAAGATTGTTTTCATCCATGACAGGAATGTCATCCAAAATGGTAAAGAGGGTCTCCTGATATAATCAATCGTCTTTACTTGGCAACCAAGACTCTTCAAGGTCTTCTGCAACGCAAAGTTCTGCAGAAGCCCCCCATAGTTGTTGAGCAAAGGTTGCGTTACGATGAATACATTCATAAAGAGATTCAGGAGCCCTTATTGCCGTAATAACTCTTTCCGTAATAGCCGTAACCATAGTGCCCAGGTTCACGCTCACAGTGGTTCAAAACAACTGCACCCGGCTTGCCGGAATAACGACGAACCCTTTCAACAGTTTCTTTAATTTCTTCTATGCTATGGCGACCATAATGGAGCACAAACAAGGAGTAATCAACTAACGGACAGATAAGTTCGGCATCGGTAACAAGATTCAATGGCGGCGTATCCACAATCACCATATCAAATTGCTGGCGGGCCTCCTTGAGCAACTTGTCCATCGCTTCGCTACGAAGGAGCTCGCATGCAGCCAATTTCGTCTTGCCGGCATTCATGACAAACAAATTGTCATTGTATTTGGGGACTATCGCAGTGTCGATTGTTGCCAGCCCGACTAAAACATCCGCAAGGCCGAACTTAGAACCGCTATGAAGTACACCACGGCGCATATCAGCATCAATCAGCAGAACCTTTTTACCGCTAAAAGCAATTGTTGCGGCAAGATTCAACGAGACAAAGCTCTTGCCCACCCCTGGGTTAAGCCCCATAACAAGAATAACCGTGTGCTCCGGCTGCGGAAGCAGAAAATTGATTGCAGTCTGCAAAGATCGAAAAGCCTCACTAACAGGGTCATCCGTATTCTGTAACACAAAAGGCGCTCTGCCATGAACCTGTTTTGGGCGATGTAAAAACTTGTGCGTCAGTTGCGGAATCTTCGCAAATACGCTCAACCCCGTTTCTCGTTCGATTTCAGAGGTACTACGCACCCCATTCTTAAGCATATGCATCAATATAATGAAAAAAGCCCCAAAGAAAAAGCCCAAGGCAATTGATATCATCAATATGCGAGACTTATTCGGCTTACTCTGGTATGTATCCTCTTGCGCCAAATCAACAATACGCACATTACCAACCTCACCAGCACGCACAACGCGTAACTGCTGAATGTTATTAAGCATATTAGTATAGACTTCGTTGTTCACCGCAACTTCTTCTTGCAGTCGCTTAATTTCTTGTTGTGTCAGAGGCATTTTTTCAGCATTCTTTTTCAACAACGCAAGCTCGGCACGGAGTTTATTCTGTTGCTTGACAATAGTCTGTACATTCGGGTGTTCGGCCTTAAACAGGCGCATTGCTGCCTGACGGTCTTGTTCCAACTGCATAATCTGGCGCTGCAACTGGCTTTCCTTGTCGAGGTGAGCCTTCGTTTCACCAGTCACATCAACAGAACCAATCTTATAACGGTAATCAGCAAGCACTTTTTCTACACTATCCAACTTTGCCTTAACACCCGGCAACTGACCTTCCAAGAATTCCAATGTCTTTTCCGCTTCGGCACTGCGCATTTCAACATTTTGACGCAAATACGTCTTTGCAATCGTATTCAAGATAGAAGCCGCACGATCGGGATAACGGTGATTATATCGGATTGCGATTATACCCGTTTGTTTCCCCTTTTCAGAAACGCTGAGACTCCTCAGCAGCGCCCGTTCTGCATTAAGCAGTGTAATTCTACCCACTGAGAAACGCTGACCAGGTTCGGCCTCCATGTAATTCACACGAATCCATATAGTATCCTGATCATAAGCTTCTGAATAAAGTTCCCCGACAACACCAGTCAAGATCTTTTTCCCTTCCGGCGAAAGCACTGAGTACTTATTCTCGCCTTCGACCACAGCAGTCCACAGGCCGCCCCCCTTTTTGCGGGGAAGTACTAACGAATCCAAGTCCATTCGGCCTTCCTTATGGGTCAATCGGTCCCAAAAACCCATTGGGATGGCACGATACTGTAAATGTTCCTTTTCGACAACGAAACCCAGAACCATTCGGCTCTTCAGCAATTCTATTTCAGCATCAGCTGGGCTCGCCAAATCCAGCACAGCACCCATCTCGCCCAAAGCTTTGGTCGATTTACTGCTATGCCCTTTTGTGTTCACCTGAAGTAGGGCGTCGCTCGTAAATTGAGGGCGCACCCACATTGCATAAGCGATACCGAAAAAAATAGCGATAAATACAAATGCAAGAAGAATATGTTTTTTTTGCCAAAGCAATGAAAGCGCTTCGACAATGCTAATGTTCGAACCAATCTTTACAGAAGTGAGCGTATTCAGCGCACTATTTGCCGGTGTAGTATTTTCTTCTGCCATATTTTTGAATATAGAAACAAATTCAGGTTAAATTGAGTTTTTCAATATTTCAATCGTTCTTGAAATGCCATTTTCAATTGTATATCGAGGTTTCCACCCCAATTCTGCCAGTTTAGAGCCATCTAGCCGAGCCTTAGTAGCCGTGCTATATCCTGCGGCCTCCACCTCAGACGGCTTTTCAAACAAAACTTTCTTGCCATTTGACTCAGCAATGAGCCCCGCAAGGTCCTTCAGGGTAATGTCACTCCGGGCATCGGCTATATTGTAGGCTTCGCCATTTTCACCAGAAAGAATAATCGTGAGCAGGCCACTCACTGAATCCGCAACATACTGATAGCTGTAATACTGCAGGCCGGCAGATTTTAAAACAATATCCTCCCCTGCAATAGCCTTCTTAATAAACTGGCTGATTGCCTTGGTGTCGGACATAAGCATCGTGGGGCCATATGTGCGGGTCAATCTCGGAATTACCACATCTAACCCCTTTGCCGACCTATAGGCCTGGCAAAGAGCCTCGCCGCACCTCTTGCTTTCGGGGTAGCCCGCCCTAAGTGTATTAGAGTTTATAAAACCACAATAATTTTCGTCAAAGAATTCCACGTCTCCTCGATTTTCACCATATATTTCATTCGACGAAGCAAATGCAAAACGTGTCGCATGGTGCGCCACGGCAAATTCGAGCATATTCTGTACGCCCACAATGTTTGTCGTTATAGTGCCAATCGGATCCGTAGAATACTGCATCGGATGAGTGTTCGAAGCCAAATGCAGAACATAATTGACCTCGCACACGCCATCCACTTTTAAAGGAACGTTCACATCATATGGGATAAAGACAAGATTTGAACTATTCCAATGCTTTGAGAATCTAGCTTTAGCCTTTTCTGCATTACGCCCGAGAGCATATACGGTACAATCTAAACCAGACTTGTTCTTTTCCATGATAACATCTATCAAAAAACTCCCTATCAAGCCTGTCGCACCAGAAATGACAATATTCTTATGTTCAATTTTTTTCCACGGAAGGGTCAAGCCCGCCACATAACGGACATCATCCAAATAAAGACAGTTCTGATACAAATCCATCATCTTATCTCTACTTCAACCAGTTATCTTTATCCAACTTCAAGTACGCCTTGAACATTTCAAGGTCATCCTTTGTCGTCAACTTCACATTCTTGTCCGAACCAGCAGCAAAATAAAGCCTAACCCCCAACTCCACCATCATGGTATTGGTGTAGTGAGAACCATGAATACCAATTCCTTTCTCAAATGCTTCATGATATTTAGAATCAAGCAAATCAAATCGGTATGCTTGAGGCGTCGACACACGACGTAATGTCTCGCGTGGAATAAATCTCGTGGTACTTATTTCATCATCAGCCACAAAAATCTGTTCATTATAAGGCAAAGCCGTAACCGCATTGCCATACTGCTTGGCCTTGATAATCACATCGGTAAGCACAGTTTCATCAACCAGAGGGCGAATGCCATCATGGACAACAATGATTTCTTCTGGAGAAACCTTACCCTCCAAATGGTACACGCCATTCCGGATAGATTCCTGACCTGAATTACCACCAGGAACAATCCACTTCAATTTGGTAATGCCAAACTGCTTGGCATAAGCCCATACCACATCATGCCAGCCATCGATACAAACAACCTCAATCGCATCAATTTGCGGATGTTGTTGAAACCCTTCAAGCGTATAGAGAAGTACCGGCTTGTCATAGATGTTTATGAACTGTTTCGGAATATCCTGGCCCATCCTGCTGCCAGACCCTCCTGCGATAATAATTGCTGTAGCCATTGAACATCTCCTTATCAAATGTAATTTGTGAAATCCAAGACATACGGATAAACTTCACAGCTGCCTTGAACGATAATAGTATCTATATAATACAATAAAACAAGCGCAATAGTATAAATTTTCCACAAACGTTTCTCACTATCTTCAATTTGCAAATTCAGCACTCCACTATATAGCACGCAAAACATGATTTCCGGCATTCTAGAAAGCCGGATAAGCCACATGCAGTAGTATCCGATAAAACGGAACAAAATAAAAGAAAGCGTGATAATCAGGATACATGTCCAACGGATGTCTTTTTCGATAAATTTATCCCATTTTAAGATAGGAGCAAGAAACAAAACAAACACAACAAATATGCCCATACCATAATTTGCCGAAGTATCGATGTCATAGGCCTCAACCTTAAAAAAAACATCTTCTATATAGGGCAAGATCGTATTCACTAAAGGCCTAAGCATCGCCACAGAAACAAGTAATAATACCAGCGCTACATATTTCCAGTTTTCACGAAGAATCTTATACCCCGAGAAATTCATCAAATAGAAAAGAACTGCAATCGTCATGGACGAATGAAACATTGTCATGATAAAACAACAAATGAAATATTTAACGATATCCTTTTCTATAATAAAGCGAAAACTATAAAGGAAAATCGAAAGTGCTATCGCATAGCGAGTCCCATTAAATCCATACGTAAACTCAAGCAAATAAAAAAAGAACATGCACAGCGCAGTGCTTACCTTAAACTTTTTGTGATAATACAAAAAGCCACGCCACGCAATAAAGACAATTAGAAAACCACAAATAAACTTGACCAGATTGTACCCCCCACCAAGCAAATACGATATTCTCAATATTAGTTGATAAGCATATTCATGACTATGTCCATATGTTCCATACAGTTCCATATACCGGAATAAACTTAAATGTTTATTCAACTCATACATCATCAGATAATTCTGGGTATCCGTACCCACTTGTAGCGCACGAAACGTATAAATAAAAATCGGAGGGCCTAATACAAGCAATGTATAGAACCATTTATCTAAATGAAACAGATTAAGCGTTCGCCCCAAAAAATTTTCTTTCAAATTCTGACTATCAACATAATTATCGACAAAAAAATCGTATTGCCGACAAGCAAAACAACTTATCAGAAAAACAGCCATATATAAAAGAAACGTCGAAAGCAAACGAATTCCTCAAATTACCGGCGAAAATCCTTAAGATACGCAAATAGGAAATACAGATTACTCCAATATAGGAAATAAATAATTTTTTCTCGAGCATATCCCACCTTAGCATAGCGCCAGGTGATATATTTCCAAGGATAATCCTTTTTTATTGTAGCAAAAGCCCTTATTTTCTTCCAAAACGAGTCTTTGTTCGCATTATTTGTCAAATATGCCATACAAACG
>Ga0310786_10008782_pt1 | contig 12924 bp, 12 predicted proteins | sample AusTroGonzalo_MG_FD_203881 | JGI IMG/M metagenome (GOLD analysis project Ga0310786, IMG submission 203881) | Bovine rumen microbial communities from tropical cattle in Woodstock, Queensland, Australia - Gonzalo_03 (v2) (version 2) | ecosystem: Host-associated > Mammals > Digestive system >... | reverse complement strand
AAATACGGTCATTATAACCAAATTCAGAGCATAAGATGTCCCCGGTATATAGAAAAATTTGTGCAAATTCAGCAGATACCTGTGCACGATAAATATCAGCGGAACAGACAATAAAGCCCCCGTAAATCCGTAAAATGCACCCTGCAGCAGCAGCGGAAATCTTATATACCAGTTGCTTACCCCCATAAGCCGCATAATTTCAATCTCATCTTTACGTGACTGAATTACCAACAAAATTGTATTGTTAATTATGGTTATGGTCAAAACAGCAATAGCAACAACGATAAGAACAATGAGGTGCGAAATTATACTGTTAGCCATATTTATTTTTTCAGCCAAATCACTTGCATAACTTATATCCTCAACAAATGATGATGCCTTCAGCTTAACACATATATCGTCCACATTTTTTGTAGAATCAACCCCAACCCGCAACGTATCAGGCAGCGGATTAGTTAGATCCGGCAAGGCAAGTTCTTTTTTCAGAGAATCCCAAGAATCCTGTTTGGGAATACCTGTAACCTTGATAACATGAGGATATTCCTGAATTTGCTTCGTCGCAAAATCCATATTAGTACCATCTTTAAGATATACGGAAACCTCAAGAACTTTACCTAATTCCTTAGAAAATGAAGAAATCGAAAGGGAAAACCTGAAAAACACACCAAATATGGTTAGGATTGCACACATCGTCATGATTATCGCAATATTAATAATCCAACCTGTACGCATCATATCGTTTACGGCTTCTTTAACCAATCTGTACATTATCCTTATTTCCGTAAGTCTGTCTTTCGGAATACGTCTTCTTATACTTTTTCTTATTCTTATACCGTTATTACTGCTCATATGTACCTGCTTGTTTGTCCTTTATAACTTCACCAAAACCAAGAGTTATAACTCTTTTTCTCATATAATTAACCATCGCTTCATCGTGAGTAGAAACTATAACCGTAATACCTCTCTGGTTAATCTGATCTAATATCTGCATAATTTCCATTGAATTTGTCGGATCAAGGTTACCCGTAGGTTCATCCGCAATCAACAAAGGCGGACCGTTTACGATAGCCCTTGCTATACCCACTCTCTGCTGCTCGCCACCTGATAATTCCGACGGAAACGCATTTAATTTATCACTTAATCCAACAATATTAAGTGCACTCGTAACTCTGGAACGAATTTCTTTTGTACTCATACCCAAAGTTCTTATTACATAAGCAACATTATCGTACACAGTTTTGTTCTGCAAAAGTTTATAATCCTGAAAAACAATCCCCATACAACGTCTTACGCTTGGAACTTCTTCACTTGTAAGCTGCCCTATATCTTTACCACCTATGGTCACAATACCTGAAGTTGGGAGCTCTTCGTGATATAAAAGTTTCATCAGAGTTGACTTTCCGGCCCCGGATGCTCCCACAATAAACACAAATTCACCTGGATTGATATCAAGATTAACATCTTTTAAAGCATAAGTACCGTTTTTATATTGCTTAGTTACATTTCTTAATTTAATCATTACTATTTCCTCTAAACTTTTCAATTTTTTCAGCTATTTTATTTGCGGTCAAACTGTAATATTCCAATAATTCCGATGATTTTCCACTTTGACCAAAGACATCGTTAACTCCTATTCTTAAAACTTTCGTCGGCATATTTTCAGATAAAACTTCACAAACCGCACTTCCTAAACCGTTTATAACTGAATGATTTTCCACAGTTACAACAAGTCTGGTTTTCTTTGCACTCTTAAGTATGGTTTCCTTATCTATTGGTTTGACAACCGGGACATTGACAATTTCTATATCAATCCCGTTATCTTTGAGAATTTTGCCTGCCTGAATTGTTTCTGAAAGAGTTTCTCCATTTGTAAATACCGTTAAATCTTTACCTTCTTTTACTATATTCGCTTTAAGGTAGTCAAATTTGTAATTTTCATCATAAATATTCGGTAAATTACCTCTCGGAATTCTTATATAAACAGGCCCCTTGTATTCTGACGCAAACTTAACGGCAGCTTTGCACTCAGCGCAATCAGCAGGAACAATAACCATCATGTTAGGTAATCCCCGCATAAGCCCGACATCTTCAAGCGCCTCGTGGCTCGCACCGTCTTCACCAACAGTAACTCCGCCATGAGTACCGATTATCTTAACGTTGAATTTCGGATAGCATACTGAATTTCTTATCTGATCATAAGTTCTTCCCGTAGCAAATACCGCAAAACTTGCGGCAAAAGGAATTTTACCTTCACTCGCCAACCCTGCAGCTGTAGCAATCATATCTTGTTCTGCTATACCAACATCAAAAAATCTTTCAGGAAATTCTTTCGCAAATAATTTAGTTTGAGTTGAACATGCCAAATCCGCATCTAAAACAACTATATCTCCATTTTTTCTTGCAACTTCGCACAAAGCCTCGCCAAAAGCCGAACGAACCGAAAATTTTTTAGCAAAATCGATATTCAACGTATCCCCTCATCAAAATTTTGAAACTAATCCTTACTCTTATTATATCATAACACAAAAAATTAAGTTTGGATGTAACAAAAGTTTTACCAGCAAAAATTTCAACTGGTAAATTATTGTTAAATTTTATTAACAAACAGCCCCATGTCTAGCAATTTTTATTATTCAGTGTTATTTAAAAAGTGAACAATAAAATATGTTATTTGGAAAGGAATATGTTATATGATTCAACCGACAAATGCTCCAAATCCGTACAATCAGCCAAGATGTGAAGGGCCTGCACCAATAGTATACAATACTGATTACAATGCAATAAAAATATCTATAAATGGCGCATCGGTCAATGCGCCTGCCCCTAATGCCCATACCGAACACGGTCCGCACGGCAAACATAGAACAAAAAATGAAGAGCGTATTCAAGAAAACATGCCTTCGTATTATGATTATCCGCAGGCAAATTTATATGATTATCCGAAAGCGGAGCAACAAGCTTACTATGCTCCCGCTGAAAAACCTCCTATTAATTACGTACCGGCAGCCGAAGATGTTGCCAAAAGCTATTGCACCTGCCCTACGTGCGGAACAACTTTACCATCTCAAGCGATAGCTTCTGACGGTATTCAGGCAGAAGTTCCTCAACCTCAAGTGGTAGCCCAAAATCCGTTTTCAACTCCGGCAATTCAGCCTCAAATTACACAGCAAAACATTAATTACGCAGTGGCAAACGCTCCTGCACCTGTAATAACAGAAGCTGCTAAAGCAAATAATGAAGAAGATACTATAGACATTAAAGATAATGCAGCAGAAGAAGTTCCTGCTGAAGAAACACCCGATTCAGAAATTTCCGCAGAAGAAATTGCACAGGAAGCGCCAAAAGTAGAAATCAAAAAACCTGAAGAGTTAAAACCTCAAATTGACATCAACGCTTTCATTGCTGAACTGGCAAATCCTGATTTTGACAAACAAGCTATAACGATGGAAGCAATAGCACTTATGGTAAAACAAGATCCGGAAAAAGCAACTGAATTACTTGATGAAGGCGTTATCAATGCATTAAAAGGAATCATTACTGCCGATACAAAAGAATTACTCGGCCCTACAAAAGAGCAAACTGACGCAAGAATGAAAATAATGCAAGGTAAAGAAGTTTCCGACATAGAAAAAGAACTTGCAAATACAATAACACCTTTAGAGCAGGCTGAACGTAATAAAAGTTATGCACTGTTTTCAATGGCCATTTTAGAAAAACTTTTCAACAATGAAGTTGAAAAATTATCAGGTCAAATTGTACCGTTCAAAGACATTCCGGGAATAATTACAGTCGTTGAACAGATGAGCTCTAACCCTAACCCGACGGTCAGAGCATCAGCAGTAGAAGCTTTATATTACGTTCAAAGACCTGAATACAAAGATGACTTAAATGCTTTGTTACAAATTGCACTTAACGATCCTGACAGAAAAGTAAGGCAAACTGCCAAAGCGGCTTACGATAGCCTGAATCAGGCATAAGTTTTAATATAAAATTTCTTCCTACACAAAAACAGGAGGCACAAAGCCTCCTGTTTAAATATTTGCTACCTTAGCAAACCGAGTTTACAGAAATGTGCCTTCGGGTTGATAATATCAACCCAACTTTGGGTGAATTCCACATCTTCGCTGTGAACGGTCTTTTTCATCAAAACTGCGTAGTCGACATTAACGAAGTTTACCTTTTCCAATTTTTCAACGTTAAAATCTGACATTCCGCAATTTCTGCAATGTTTTTCAACGGGTACGATTTTGCCGTTCTTAATCATGGCAGGAACTTTAACCCCACAACAAGCACACCTCAGGATAAACCATTGATTCTCTACTAACTCCCCGCAATCAGGACAGTACGCACACTCTACTTCAGGAGGAATCTTATTATGTGAACATTCTGTTTTAAAAAATAAGTAATCAAATAATTGCATACTGACTTATTAATGAATGTTTTTAAAAAGTCAAATATCTCGTTTACGTTTATTTTTTCCGCGCAAAAGCTCTAATCTGACATCTTCCGGTAAAGATATATTTTGCAATGACATGTGGTGTTTGCGCATCATTGCCAATCTTTCGTTTTCTTCTTCCAAATCTCTTTCCGGCTGCTGCGGAATACTGTTTTTAACTTTTTCAAATTCCGATTTATTCTGCTTATTTCGGATTTTTGTTACAATTTCATCAAGAGTTAAACCTGCTGCACCGTATTTTTTGCCGATTTCATTAGGAGTTACCCCCTGCGGTAAGGCATACAACCATTTCAAAGTTGTTATATCATTATCAGAAAGTTTATTAACTCCTTTCTGATGAGGGGTGTACATAATATCTGTCTTATAAGGACTGTGGCCTAACCCCAGTGCGTGACCGATTTCGTGCAAAATCGTGTGGTAAACCTCCCCCTCGTCCATATAATCCGCGTGCACAAGCCCTTCAGTTAGCCCGATTTGAACTTCCGCACTATATAATCTGTTGTTTGCATCTGTTTGAAATGAACAATAGCCGAGAGCTTTTCTTTCTACTCTTTTCCATTCAATATTTACGTTTGATTCAAGTAATGTTTGAACAATTTTGAATGACACCTTACCGTTTGAAACTTTTTCCCATGCCTGAAGAGCCTGTTTTACCATTGATTTGTATTTATAATCCTCTCCTTTTTTGGAGTAAAACTGCATCGGAGCAATATAAACTTTTAACGGCATAAATGTCCACCGCATAAGGTGTCCGTTCTTCAAAGATGCTTCAAGATATGTCATTCCGTTTTCCATATTTTTATTATATAATGAATGTTGCCTTTATGGCAATTTTATTTTACAATGATTTTAACAGGAGGATATGTGTAATGAATATTATGCAAATGATGAAACAGGCTCAAAGTATTCAAAAGAGACTTAAAGACACTCAAGAAGAGCTTGCAAAAATAGAATTAACAGGAGAAACAAGCGGAGTAAAAGTCACCTGTGACGGTCAAGGCAGATTTAAATCAATAAAAATTTCAGCAGAAGCTATAAACCCTGAAAATCCGTCATCTGTTGACTCTGATACTCTTGAAACTTTAGAAGATATCATTTCATCGGCAATCCGTCAGGCAAACGACAAAGCCAATAAAGAAATGGAATCAAGAATGAAAGCTGTAACAGGCGGCATGAATATTCCGGGATTACAAGGCTTATTTCAATGATATATCCTAAAGCCATTGCATCTTTAATCGAGTGCTTTCAAAAGTTCCCTGCAATAGGACCGAAGTCAGCACAAAGAATGGCGTTCTATCTATTGAGAATGCCACAGAGTGAAGTTGAAAAATTTGCAAAAACAATGCTTGACGTTAAGCAAAATATAAAAACTTGCGAAATTTGTTTCAATATATCATCAACTTCACCGTGCGAAATCTGTTCTTCCACAAGCCGCGACAGATCGGTAATTTGTGTTGTTGCAGAAACCAAGGATTTGATTGCAATCGAAAAAACCAACGAATACAAGGGTTTGTATCACGTTCTGCAAGGGCTTATTTCGCCAATGGACAGTATCGGAGCCGACGACATACGTATTAAAGAATTACTTAACAGACTTGTCAACGATGAAGTTAAAGAAGTTATTCTTGCCCTGAGCCCATCTGTTGAGGGTGAAGCTACAAGTCTTTATCTGACAAAACTGATTAAGCCGTTTAATATCAAAGTTTCGAGAATTGCGTTCGGTATCCCGATAGGTTCTGATATTGAATACGCCGATGAAATCACACTTGCCAGAGCAATTGAAGGGCGGAGAGAGGTATAAATGATAAACAGAAAATCCAGAGATGATATAAAAAAAATGAGACTTGCAGGCAATATTGTCGCATTGGTGCATCAGGAAATGAGACGTGTCATAGAGCCCGGGATTTCTACAAAAGAGCTTGACGATATCGCCTACAGAATTATACGGCAAAATAAAGCAATACCTACATTTCTCGGATATGACGGTTTTCCGGCCTCAATTTGCGCCTCCGTTAATGAGCAAGTTGTCCATGGTTTCCCACATGAAGACGTTATATTAAAAGAGGGCGATATAATCAGTGTTGATGTAGGTGCAACATTCTGCGGATTCGTTGGAGACAGCGCTTGGACTTATCCTGTCGGTAAAGTAAGTGCAGAAGTCGAAAGACTTTTAAAATACACACAGGAAGGTTTATGGGCTGGAATCGCTCAGATGAGAGACGGTAATATTTTGGATGACATATCATCGGCAGTCGGTGCGGTAGCCGACAGAGAACACTTGGGAATTGTTCGTCAATACGGCGGACACGGTGTCGGCAGACAAATGCACGAAGATCCGTTTTTATTCAATTACTCAGTTGGCGATAAAACGCCTATCAAAAAAGGTATGGCTATTGCGATTGAACCTATGTTTAATCTGGGTTGCGATGAAGTCGAAGTCGGAGCAGACGGCTGGACTGTAAGCACGGTAGATAAAAAACCGTCAGCACACTTTGAACATACAGTTATTGCAACGGAAGACGAACCGATTATTACAACAAAACTTTTAGAGGGAAATTTATAATGAATTATTACATTGGGCTTTCACTAACATCCGGTTCAACACTTGATACGGGTTTGGCGATTTTGGATGAAGAATTTAACCTTATTATGGTTGATAAATTCTACAAAATGAACGATATTATTTTCTTTTTTGAAAATTTCAACTCTCTGAAACAATCTAAAATATGCATAACACTTCCGTGGGATAGAACTCTTTTGAACGGGAGATGGAGAATTTTATCTAAGCCGTACCAAATGGTAACAACAAATGAACATATCAAAAATATTGACAACTGGACTCAGAGATATTCAACAAGAGGATGTGAGTTTTTCTCCCAATTAATTGAACAAGGTGTCGACATAACAAGGTTTGAACTCTATATTACAAGGCAGAGCCTGCATTTAAACTCATGTTACCGCGAAAGAACCCCAGCGGACTGCAAATTTTTACAACAAGTTTTAACTAATGAATGGGGAATGAATTTGCCCGTAAATATGATGCCGATGTGCCAGCTTGAAGCAATAACAGGTGCTATTTTAGCCTGGGAAAACGCGAACAATCCGCAAAATATCAAAACTCTTTTTGAATTCAAAAACCAAAGAGTTATTGATATAAAAAATCACAGCGATATCAAATTTGGAAAAACAACCGTTTCCAATTAAACTATTTCACCTCTGATACGTTGTATTTATCATCGATTTCTATAAATTTTTCTGTCGTTAAACTATGATAATTGTACACATTATCAACCAAAACCGGACTGAAAAATCCCTTTTCGCCCAAAATTTTTATAACATCAGAGAGCAATTTTGTGCTGCCAGCAAGCGTACCATCTTTTGATGTCGCGGTTTCACCGTTATAATAAATTTCCTTACCGCCGAAAATCATTTCCGTTAAATCACTTTTTGATATCGGCAAACTGTCACTAACTAGAATTAATTTTTCAAGCGGTTTCATTTTGAAAATCAATTTCAAGATATCATCAGACAAATGCACACCGTCAGCAATAATCTCCGTATATAAATCATCTGAAATCAATGCCTCTAATGCCGTTTGGGTATCTCGGTGATGAATTTCTCCCATAGCATTAAAAAGATGTGTGACACCGTCAACTTTTGACAAATCTCCGCCAACGCAATGCCCCGCCTGGACTTTAACACCCTTATTTCTTAAATAATCCGCAAGTCCTAAATCAAGCTCAGGAGCTAACGTAACAATTTTTATTATTTCATCCTCAATCTTCTTGTAATTTTCAACGGTCGGCATCAAAAAAAGACTGTCATCATGAATACCTTTTTTCTTACTGTTTAAGAAAATTCCTTCGAGATGGACACCCAAAATGCGCGCCATTTTAGAAGTTTGCTTTTTGGCAGCTGTTTTTATACTGGAAATCTGACACTGAATATTGGAAATTTCATCTGTCATAAGAGTAGGGAAAATCCCACCGATACCGAGTTTATAGAGTTTTTCAGAAAGCATAATAATTTCATCAGCCGTTGCGGTATTGAAATTAACCCCGAAGCATCCGTGAAAATGTTGCTCAATTAAAGGTTTAGTTTTTAACAATTTTTACTTAACCTCCGATAGTTGCTGTTGCAAAAACTTTTCTTGCTTCTTCCCTGTCGTCAAAGTGGATTGTTTTGTCTTTCAGTATTTGATAATCCTCATGGCCTTTACCTGCAATAACAACAACATCATTGTTTTCGGCGATGTCTTTTAATAACGCAATGGCAGTACCTCTATCGGGTTCAACAATGACTTTTTGACTATCTATCGACTGTAAACCTGCAATAATATCAGTTATTATCTGATGAGGATCCTCAGAACGAGGATTGTCGCTTGTTATAACGATTTTATCCGCAAGTTTTTGGGCAATCGCCCCCATTTTCGGACGTTTTGTGGCATCTCTGTCTCCGCCGCAGCCAAAAAGACATATCAAATGCGCATCTTTAGGAGTAATTTCGCGCGCCGATTTCAAAACATTCTCCAATCCGTCAGGGGTGTGGGCGTAATCAACTATTACAAGCGGTTTTTTCACGACAACTTCAAACCTGCCCGCTACACCGTGTACTCCTTCCAGTGCCTTGATAGATGTCTTAATAGGAATTCCCATTGCATAACAAGCAGTAATAGCAGCTAATACATTATATACACTGAACATTCCATTCAGATTTAAGTTTACCTTGTATTCTTCACCACACGCACAGAGGGTAAATTCTGCACCGTTAAGAGAAAATTTTATATCTTTTGCCTTGAATTCCGCATCATACTTGACACCATACGTGTATTTTCTTACATAAGATGACGTTGCATTTAAAAATCTGCCGGCATAAGCATCATCCGTATTTATAACAGCAAAAGGTATCTCATTTTCGGGAATTTCATCGATGCTGTCAACGTTAGGATAAATTGATTTTTCAAGGCTTTGGAATAGTATTGCTTTTGCAGCAAAATAATTATCCATTGTTATGTGGTAGTCTAAATGATCCTGAGTTAGATTTGTCAAAACCGCACCTTTAAAACGGCAGCCGCCGACCCGATTTTGCTCAAGCGCATGCGAACTAACTTCCATAACAACGTTATCTATTTTTTCGACATCCTTTATCATTCTTAAGGTTGCTTGTAACTCCGGTGCTTGCGGAGTGGTGTGCTTCGCATCACGATATTCACCGTTTGAAGATAATTTATATCCCAAAGTCCCTATCAGAGCACATTTTTGACCATATTCTTCAAGGATTTTCTGCATAAGGTGTGTAACCGTTGTTTTACCATTAGTCCCAGTTATTCCAATTAAATTAATTGATTTTGAAGGACTTGAATAGAATCTGTCTGCAATATCCGCAATTCTGTGGCGTGTTGAACCGACAACAACTTGAGGAATTTTAATCGGCAGTTCCCTTTCAACAAGCAGAGCAACCGCCCCCGCATCTATTGCTTTTTGTGCAAATTCGTGTCCATCAGCGTGTTCACCTGTCAAACAAACGAATATATCACCTTTTTTTGTCGTATTAGAATTATATGAAATCCCTGTTATATCAGCATCTTTAAAATTTATAAGGTCTTTATAATCCAAAAATTCAATTAATTCATTCAATTTCATACTTATAATCTCCAATTATTATTTTTTAACAACTTGTACTTTATCAGGTTTTAAATTCAATATTCTTGCAGTTTGAAGCGCAACTTCTCGCCATACCGGAGCCGCAACCGTATTCCCCCAAATTGCACCGCCACGCGGGCTGTCTACCATTACGTATATAAGAACCTGAGGATCCTCTGCCGGAAAATATCCGATTGTTGATGTGTATGAAAAATTCGTATATCCAACACCATTTTCAACAGATTTACTCGACGTTCCGGTTTTTGCCGCAACATTGTATTTTTCAAGTTTTATATTGGATTTACCGTTATTTACAGATTCTACAAGTAAATCTGTGACTGTTTTCGCCGTTTCAGGAGAAACTACCTGCGTTTCAAATATTTTTGCAGCTTTCTCATCATCACTATACTTGATAACGTGCGGAGTAACTTTCACCCCGTTATTAGCAAGCGCTGAAACTGCAGAAACCATCTGAATTGCCGTAACTGATGTTCCATATCCGTACCCCATTGTAACCCGACGACTTTCATCCCAACGTTTTGCCGGTGCTAAAATTCCAACAGATTCTCCCGGTAAATCAATACCTGTTCTTGAACCGTAACCAAATTTTGTGAGCATATCATGAAATTCATCTCTGGACATCATAAGGGCAATTTTTGCAGATGCTATGTTACTTGAATGTTCAAATAAATAAACCAATGATATCATACCCGGATTTGGATGGGTTTTATAATCGTAATTTTTAACTTCTTTTCTGCCGACCATCATTTTACCGGTATCGTTAATTTTAGTATAACGATTTATTTTACCTAGCTCCATAGCACTGGCAACTGTTATGATTTTAAAAGTTGAACCCGGAGGAAAAACATCTGTCAGCATCCAATTTCTCAATTGATTTTGTTTGTATGTCTTATAGTGATTAGGATCAAATGTAGGATATGCCGCAAGCGCCAAAATTTCGCCATTTTTAGGATTCATAACGACAACTGTTCCCCTCAGGGCATCTTTTTCGACAACCATTTTTTCCAATTCTTTTTCACAAACATGCTGTATCGCCGCATTTATGGTTAAAGTTACATTCTCTCCTTTTTGTTTTGAAGCTGCTGCGACCGCATCGGTTGAAAAATCATAAATTATATTACCGTCAGGAGTTCTTTTAAACGAAAAAGGATTTTCAACATGCTCAAGTTTATCTTTAGCCGTATATTCAACACCGTTTGCCATATCTGCATCAGCATTGTAATACCCCAAAACGTGAGCAGCCAAAGTCCCCTGCGGATATACTCTTATATTTTTCTTTCCAAGACTTATTTCTCTTAACTGTAATTTTGAAATTTCTTTTACAGTATTCCGATCAACATCTTTGGCCAACGTTATAACAGGAATGTCAAGCATCAATTTTTTATATAATTTATCTTTCGGAATTTTCAGAACAGGGGACAAAATCTTCGCTAACTCCTCAGGTTCATGTACATAATCTTTTCTATGCGCATATACATCGGAATATATCTTATCTGTTGCAAGCTTTATTCCATTCCTATCAAAAATATCACCGCGCATTGTAAAGAGTTTTCCTGAGCGCTGAATACTTGCTTTGGCCCTGTAATGCCTGATATCAGTAACCTGAATCAGAAACAAATAGCAAATAAGAATTCCCGTAAAAATAAGCACACAAATAAAAATAATAGACAATCTTGACTGAAACGTCACCATACGCCTTGTTTCAGGTGAATTATCCTTCGCTTTTTTTCTGCGTCTGCTTTCCGTATCTTCGTATTTGTACTTATATTCGCTCAATATCTACACTCCAAATCCCTAATAAAAATATTTTAGCATAATAACATATTTAGTACATGAATATTAAATAAAATTAAGGAATTTGAGAATATTGTTATGCAACAACAAGCCCGCCATACTTGTTGTATAATGCTATTACTTCCTCAGGTAGCTCATGTCTTTCACACATTGTTGCGAATGTTTCGGCTATGAATTCAGCAGGGTTTGTTGTTGCATATTGTGATACTAAACTTGCAACTTTAGTATTATTTTCATCAGCTAACCATTCTTTTAGTTCTTGCGGATATTCTCCTGCATTTTTATATTGGTCAGGCCTCAGAGCTCTTTTCAATAAATTCGGGTCATTAATATGACCTAATTCATGATATATTGGGTGAAATTCTGAAACCGGTTCGTATTTGAACCGTGTATTGCATTTATGCATATATTTATGAAGTAATTTTACTTGTTCATCAATGGACATTTGGGAAATTTTATTTATATCTGTTTCCATGCCACTTTTTCCTAATCTTTCACGAATTTCAGGATTCTTTATCATTTTTTGTATTTTTTGAATAGGGTTCATCTCAAACACATCTACTTCTTGTGCAATATTATCCAAGTTTGTTAATAATTTAAATTTCTGCCGAAAATTTAGTTTATTATTCTTAAAATCAGTTATGTCTTTTAAAATAGGTTTCATATCATCAAAGGGAAATATATATGGAACTGTACATTTACCTGTATCAGTATCTAATTTAACACAACTGACATCCTTTAAATAATTATTAATTGCCGTATCAATATCACCATAAATAGTTTTATTTATTGTCATGACTTTGCCTCGACGGTCAACACAGGCAAAGAAATTAGGTTCACCATTCACATAATGAATTTCTCTTGTAGTATTAAGTTTTCCTTTCATCATATTGCTTGAATTTACAAGACTCTCATTAACCAAGTTTACAACATTTAAATCTTCTTCTTTAAAACCTTTATATTTTTTTATCCCTAAATGTTTCTTACCAAATTCCATAGCTTCTTCAAGAG
>Ga0310786_10008781_pt1 | contig 12925 bp, 11 predicted proteins | sample AusTroGonzalo_MG_FD_203881 | JGI IMG/M metagenome (GOLD analysis project Ga0310786, IMG submission 203881) | Bovine rumen microbial communities from tropical cattle in Woodstock, Queensland, Australia - Gonzalo_03 (v2) (version 2) | ecosystem: Host-associated > Mammals > Digestive system >... | reverse complement strand
CGAGGAATGTCTGAGAGGAACGTGCGGGGAACTTGTTTCCAAACTGGAGGAAAGGGGAGAAGTTAAAGGTGAGTGCGTCGTGGTCATCGAAGGGACGAAAGAGGAAGCGAAAAAAGAAGAGGCCCTTTCCTTCGACGAAGCGGTCAGAAAAGTTCTTCTCCTGAAAAAGAAAGCCGATCTTTCCCTCTCGCAATCAGCTCAGGCCGTCTCCCTCGTCACGGGGCACAACAGGAAGGAACTCTACAAATTTGCCCTCGAGCAGGACAATGATTGAGAACGACAAAATTTTTCAGCCCGAGACCGGCACGGTCGTATCGATCGAAAACGACCGCGCTCTAATTAGGCTTACAAGGACCAAAGCCTGCGAATTCTGCGGCCAGTGCTCCGTCAGCAAGGAGGACGGCATGATGGAGCTTCTGGCCGACCTTCCCGAAAACGAAAGCGTCAAGCCAGGGGACCAGGTCCAGCTCATTAAAAAGCCCGGCTATCAGGCCAGAGCCATCCTGCTGCTGCTCCTCATGCCCCTAGCGGGCCTGCTTCTCGGTTCCGGCATAGGATATCTCTTTTTCCCCGAGAACGAGCCTCTGGAGGCTCTCCTCGCGCTCCTCGGCCTATTCTTGGCTTTCACCGCCTCCCTTATATTTATAAGGATAAAAAAATGGCACAAAGGCGCCGGCCTCACCCTCAAAAAACTATGAAGATCCTTTTGGCGATCGTAGCGGGCTCCCTTTTCCTATCCTCCTGCGAAGTTCACAAGGCGAGAGTCATGGAATCCGGGAATGAAAAGCATCCACCCTCGGTGGAATTGGACCTCGGCGGGAAAAAATTCCTCCCCTCCGACGATAAGTTTCTGGAAAGCACTGAGATCACGCGCGCCTACGATTTTGTTCCGGACGAAGTCTTCAAAAGGATGGAGGGCAAGTCTTTCCCTAAAGACTGCCAAATAAAAAGAGAAGACCTGAGCTACATCAAAATAAAGCACTACGGCTTCGACGGCGAAGTCCACGTTGGCGAACTAGTCGTGAACAAAAAGATCGCCAACGCCGCAGCAGGCGTTTTCACGGACCTTTTCAATGCCAAATACCAAATTGAGAAGATGAGGCTGATCGATGAATACGATGCTGACGACGAAGCATCCATGAAGGACAACAACACCTCGGCTTTCTGTTACCGCAAGATCGCCGGTTCGGAAAAGCTTTCCATGCACGCCCAAGGCCTTGCCATCGACATCAACCCCCTCTACAATCCCTGCGTTTCTTATAAGAGCGGCAAAATATCGAAAGTCGAGCCCAAAGAAGGCGAAGCTTATGTCGAACGCGACCAAAGCGACAAAAGGCGCATAAAAACAGGCGACCTGATCTGCGAACTGTTCAAGCGCCGCGGGTTCACCTGGGGCGGCGACTGGAAGACCCTTAAAGACTACCAACACTTCGAATATTCTAAATAAGGCCCAGTTTGGCATTTTTATCCCTTATGGTATAATAAAATATTAAACAAAAAATAAGGGATTAAAATGAGTAAAGTGAAAAGAGTAGCGGTCATTCCCGGCGACGGGACGGGACCGGAAGTCATAGGCGAGGGCTTAAAGGTCATCAAGGCCGTTTTGCCCAGCTGCGGCTGCGACATCGAGTTCAAGCATTTTGATTTCGGCGGCGAAAGGTATATGCGGACGGGGGAGACTCTGCCCGATGGCGCCATCGACGAACTGAAGACCTTCGACGCCATCTATCTGGGCGCCATCGGACACCCGGACATCAAGCCTGGCATTTTGGAAAAAGGCATTCTGCTGAAGCTCAGGTTCGAGCTTGATCAATATATCAACTTAAGGCCGGTCCGTCTCTTCCCGGGCGTGGAAACGCCTCTTAAGGGCAAAGGCCCGGAAGACATCGACTACACCGTGGTCAGAGAGAATTCCGGCGACGTCTACACCGGCATGGGCGGCGCGATGATGGTCGGCACTAAGGACGAGGTCGCGACGCAGGTCATGGCCTATTCCAGAAAGCAGGTGGACCGTTGTTTGCGCTACGCCTTCGAGTATGCCAGAAAGTACGGCAAGGCGGCCAGGGGCAAAGCGGACAAGAGCAAACTCGCTCTGGTCGGTAAATCCAACGTTTTGACCTACGTTTTCGACATGTGGAACAGGGCTTTTGCCGAGATCGGCGAAGAGTATCCTGACATCAAGCGCGAATATTACCACGTGGACGCCACGACTCTGTATCAGGTTGCGAGCCCCGAAATGTTCGACGTGGTGGTGACAACGAATCTGTTCGGCGACATCATCACCGACCTGGCGGCCATCACCCAGGGCGGACTCGGCGTGGCGGCCGGCGGCAATCTGAACCCCGAGGGCGTTTCCATGTTCGAGCCCATCGGCGGCACGGCCCCCATGTGGACGGGCCAAAACAAGATCAACCCCTTGGCGGCCATCTGGTCGGGCGCGATGCTTCTGCAGAGCCTAGGAGAAGAAAAGGCGGGCGACGCCATCGTTGAGGCGATAGGGGACACCACGCCGAAGATGAAGAGCATGGCCGCGGGACAAATGGGTTACAGTACCACGGAAGTGGGCGACCTTGTCGCAGAAGCTGCTTTGAAGAGATTAAAATAAGGAGGAAAAAAATGAAGAGAGTTGCAATTGCCGGCGCTACGGGCGCCGTGGGAACCGAAATGCTGAAGACGCTGGAAAAGAGAAATTTCCCCGTGTCTAGCTTAAAACTTCTGGCTTCCGAGCGTTCCGTGGGACGCAAACTGGTTTTTAAAGGCAAAGAGATAGCGGTCGAACTGCTTAGGCCCGAGGCCTTCGACGATGTCGACATCGTGCTTTCTTCCACGTCCGGAACGCTGTCGAAGCAGTTCTCTCCGGCGGCGGTCGAGAGAGGCGCGGTCGTCATCGACAACACCTCCGCCTTCAGAATGGATCCCAAAGTTCCTCTGGTGGTTCCGGAAGTGAACCCCGAGGACATCAAGTGGCACAACGGCATCATCGCGAACCCGAACTGCTCGACCATCATCGCGAACGTTCCTCTGTTCCCGATCTACAAGGCTTTCGGTCTGAAGAGATTCGTCTCCTGCACGTATCAGGCGGTCTCCGGCGCCGGCGCCTGGGGCATCGAGGAACTCAGGGAACAGACGAAAGCCTATCTCGCGGGCGAACCGATAGTAAAGAACAAATTCCCGCACCAGATCGCCTTCAACGTCTTCTCGCACAACACGGCCATCGGTCCGGACGGCTTCAACGAGGAAGAGGCCAAGATGATCAGGGAAACCAGGAAGATCTTCCACGACGACTCGATCGTCATCAGCGCGACCTGCGTCAGAGTCCCGGTCTTCCGGGCGCACACCGAAGCGCTGCACTGCGAGCTGGGCAAGAAGGCTACGCCCTCTGAGATCAGGGAAGTCCTTTCCACGGCTCCCGGCGTCAAGATCGTGGACGACGTGGAGAACAACCACTTCCCGATGCCCATCGAGTCCACCGAGGAATACGATGTGCGCGTGGGCCGCGTAAGGGAGGACTATCTCTTCCCCAACGGAATAGCCATGCTTATCTCCGGCGACCAGCTCCTTAAAGGCGCCGCCTTTAACGCCGTTCAGATCGCGGAATTGCTTTTGAATCTTTAACCAACACACAAGGTAAAAATTATGCAGGAAACCAATGCTTTCACGACCGCGGGCGCCAATCTTAGGGCCCTCGTCGACATCCCCGGCGCTCCCGACTGGGTAGACATGATCGCTCTGATCCTCGGACTGATCTTCGCGACGATCATCATCAACCTGATCATCACGCTGATCGGCAACATCATCTCCAGCTTCAAGCCGCACAAGAAAACGGTCATCTCGCTTATCGTGGTGGTCTTCCACGTTCTGATGTGGCTTATATTCATCACGGTCTGCATGACCGTCATCGGCGTCGACTTCGTTCCGCTGCTGGCCTGCCTGGGCGTCGGCGGCATCTCCTTAGGCATCGCTCTTAAGGATTCCATCGCCAGCCTGATGGCCGGCATCACGCTTATCGTGGGTGAAGTCTTCGTCATAGGCGACGTCATCAACGTGGCCGGCGTGGAAGGCGAGGTGGAGGAGATCACGATCCGCTACACCAAGCTTTTGGCGGGCGGCGAAAGGATCTACGTCCCGAACCTTTCCATCGTCAACTCGATCGTCGTCCTGAAGAAGTCCGTGAGACTGCCTAAGGCTTGATCGTTTTTTGGCGCGGGCATGGCTGAATTGAGGAATACGTTCAGTTGGTCTTTTAGTCAGGCCAAGGATTTCGCGGCCTGCCCGCGCCGCTATTACTGGCAGAGGTACGGCTCTTGGGGCGGCTGGGAGGACCTGGCCCCCAAGGGAGTGAAGCTTGCCTACCGCCTGAAGCAGATGAAGAACAGCTTCGCCATCGTCGGCATCGCCGTCGAGAAGGCGGTGAAAAAGGCGGTCTTTGAAAACTGCGCCGGGCGCGAATTCGCTTACGAGGAAGCGCTGGAATACGCCAGCGACTATCTGAGGAAGGCCTGGATCGAGCATAGGGAGGGGAGGTGGCAGTCCAACCCGAAACGCTACGTCTGCATAAAGGAGATCTACTACGGGGAGTTTTCCCCGGATGACATCGAGGCCAGGACTCTCTGGGCCAAGGGGATCAAGGAGAAGGTCGAGAGCTGCCTCATGAATTTCTACGGGATGGTCCTGCCGAAACTGAGGCCTCTTTTGGAAAACAGCCAGCTCATAGATTTTTCCGGCGCCGACGTTTTGGAAAGGGAAAGCTTTTCTTTGGGCGGCATAAAGATCTACGCTCTTCCCGACACGGTCATACAATTGAAGGACAGGATCCTCATACTGGACTGGAAGACCGGGCGTCCCAGGCAGTTCTACGCCAATCAGATCGAGACTTACGGCCTGTGGGCGCAGGTCAGGCACGAAGTTCCGGCCGAATGTATCGAGCTCGGCTTGGTCTATCTGCCGGACGGCAGCTGGAAGAAGGTGGAGTACGGTCTGGATACGGCGAAAAGGACCTTCAACTTCATCCGCGAGAGCGTCCAGGACATCAGCGACAAACTGGTGGACAGGGACATCGGGAGGAACGAGCCGCTCATGATGGACCGTTTCCCCCAGACGGACAAACTGGAAATCTGCGCGCACTGCAACTTCATGGAGCTCTGCCAGCGGACCTTCGCCCTCAAAATGAAAAAGGAATAGATGGAGAAAAAGAAGCACAAGAGAAGCTTTATGAGCAGGCACCCGAGGATCAGGTCGGTGGCCTACGGCATCTACGCGCTTTTGTTTTTCGGCGCGGGGCTTCTTCTGTTCCCCCTGGGCTTCATTCCCAGAAGCTGGACTTACAAGCTTGGCCGTTTCATTGGCCTTCATCTGACCTACCGGTTCATAAGGCGCAAATGCTTTTTGAATTTTTACTACGCCTACGGCGACAGGATGACCGAAAAACGCGCCAGGGCGCTGACGAAAAAGGTGGCGGTAAACCTCACCTACAGCATCCTGGACTGCTTCTACCTCTGGGTCTTCAAGTGGCGTTACAGGAAGTATGATCCCGTGGAGGAATGGAGCGACTGGTCGATAGTCTCCAAGAGCATGGAGGCCGGCCACGGCGTCATCGTCGCCACCTGCCATTACCATTGCTTCGAAGTCATGCCTGTGCATTTCTGCTACACGAGGCAGGGTTTCGACGGCGGCGTCATAGCGAGGACCTTCCCCTCGCCTCTGGCCGTCAACATCTACACCTGGCTGAGGAAAAGGTACAACATCCTTTCCTTTTACAACGACGTGAGAGGCGTCATCAAGACTTTGAGAAGGGGCAGAGTGGTCGGCGTTCTTCCCGACCTCTACGCCAAGAGAAAATACAAGGTTCCTACGACTTTCTACGGCAAGCCGACGACGACTTTCGACATCCATTTCAGGGTGGCGGCTCTGGTCGACTGCCCGGTCGTGCCGGCCTTCCTGATGAGGAAGAAGACCTGCCCCTGGAAATACGGACTTTTGTTTTACGATCCGATCTATCTGAGCAAAAAGCCTAGCGAGGAAGAGGTCAACGAGAAGGTGCAGCAACTTTCCTACGTTTTCGAACACCACTTGAGACGCTATCCCACGGGTTGGATCTGGTTCCATAACAAATGGCGGATATTCTGATGAAAAAAGATCTTAAGATCGCGGTCTGCGTCATGGCGGGCGGGATAGGGGAGCGCTTTTGGCCGCTTTCCCGCAGCATGCGCCCCAAGCAGCTCCTGGCCATCGCCGGCGAAAAGACCATGCTGAGAGAAACCATCAACCGGCACGCTTCCTTCGCCTCGCCGGAGGACATCTACATCGTCACCAACGGCGATCAGGCGGTCCTTATCGAAAACGAGATATCCGAACTGCCTAAAGGCCATGTCATAGCCGAGCCCTGCGGAAAAAACACCGCTCCCTGCGTCGCGCTCGCGGCCGCCCTGCTTTACGCGGAAGATCCCGAAAGCGTCATGGTGGTCGTTTCCGCGGACCATCACATCCCCGACGTCGACAATTATCGGGAAACGATCCTGGACGCCGTCGCGCTGGCGGAAAGGGACCGTTATCTCGTTACGATCGGCATCGTCCCGCGCTACCCCGAGACGGGCTACGGCTACATCAAGGCCCAGGATGAGATAGCGGTTCAGGGCAAAACGAAATGCTATACGGTCTCGCGCTTTTTGGAGAAGCCCGCCCTGCCCGTGGCCGAGGAGCTCTACAAAACGCCGGGCGTCTTCTGGAACGCCGGCATGTTCGTCTTCAAAACGGCGGACATCCTGAAAGCCTTCGAGAAATACATGCCGGAAAGCTCAAGAGAGCTGAAAGCGATAATTGAGAAAGCGGGGACAGAGGAAGAACGCCTCGCCATAGAGAATTATTACCGCGTCGTCGGGAAGATCTCCATCGACAACGCCGTGATGGAGAAGGCGGACAACGTCGCCATCTGCGCCGCGACCTTCCAGTGGAACGACGTTGGCAGCTGGACGTCCGCTTCCGTCCACTGGCCGGAGGACGGAGCCGAAAACCGTCTGAAGGGCGAAGTAAAACTTATGGATACCGAAAACTGCATCGTCGGGAACTACGCCCCCGGCGTCATAGGCGTCATCGGCCTCAAGGACGTTGTCATAGTCAGGACGGGAGACGCCACCTTAGTCTGCGCCAAGGACAAGGTGCAGGACGTCAAGAAACTTTTGTCCGGACTCGACGAGAAATACCGCTGATCATGAGAGTGTTGGCCGTTGACATAGGAACCGTGAGGACAGGATTCGCCGTCTCGGACCCCCTGGGTCTGACGGCCCAGCCGCTGCCGACAGTAGAGGGCGGCAGCGCCAAGGTGAACGCCAAGGCCATAGCGGACGTCGTCGAGAAATACGCCGCCGAGGCAAGCGAAGCCCGCCGCGTAGGCACCGTCGTCATCGGCGACCCGATCCAGCTCAACGGAAAGAAAGGGGAGAAGAGCGCGGTCTCGGCCGAATGCGCGAGGCTCCTGGAGGAGTATCTCCGCCAGAGGATAGCGTACCCCGTGAAGGTGGTCCTGAGGGACGAGCGCTTCACTTCCGTCGCCGCCGAGCGCTGCATGCTCGAATCGGACGCCAGCCGCAAACAGCGCAAAGAAAAGAAGGACCAGCTGGCGGCCCAGCTGATATTGGAAAACTATTTGGAGAGCAGAAGATGAAAAAACGCGTCGGAATGATCCTTTTGGCGGCGCTGCTCCTTTTGGAGGGCTGCATGCTGCCCCGCATGTTCGTGGCGGCCTTCATTCCCTTCCAGCGCCTGATGATCTGGGGCGCGGCCATGGGCGCCCGCTACGGCGCGCCTCTGGTAATGCTTTTGGTGGAGAACGATCCTCTGGATGATCCCGGACTCACGCCCTACAGCGGGGAGGACAGAACGCTCTTCTGCGAGAAAGCTTCCAAGGAATTTTTGGAGGGCAGAGCCTCCCTCAAGAAAGTCTACGTTCTGGACGCTTCCGCGCTCGGCGAGGAGGAATACGCGGCCCTTATCGACAGCGCCGGAAAAGAAGGCGGCTTTTTTTACGCCGTGCCGGTGGCAAGGGAAGACCTTGAAAGCATAAAAGCGGATCTGATTTCCCGGGGCGTCGCCTGGGAGGGGGTGAACCTATGAAATTCTTCCTTTTTCTCGCGCTCCTGGCGATCGTGGGTATGCTGGCCTTCCACCAGTATCAGGAAATGCATCCCGAAAAAAAGAAAGACCTTTTCAATTACAGCCTGAAGGAGGAGGAGGGAGAAGGCCCGAAAACGACGCCGGCCGTCTACCGGATCCTGGGCGTCGACAAGCCGGACACCTTCCAGGTCCTGCGCGACAACACTGAGACGCAGACCTTCCATCTGGTCGGCCTGATCGCCCCCAACGAAAAGGGCGAGGACCTCTTCTCCTGCCAGAAGAGCCCCGAACAGCTTAAGTCAATTTATCAGGAAGCCAAGGCCTATTCCGAAGAAACGCTTCTCCCGAACCTGGGACTGCACGTCAAGGAGAGGATGAGGCAGCACAGGGACGGAGTGCTTTTCGTGGAAGGCGACGTCGTTTTGAGCAACGGCAGTTCCTTCGCTTCGAGCCTTGTATCGAAGGGCTACGCCATGGGGGAAGAGAAAAGCGTGGTCGATTACACCCAGTATGAAAACGATGCCAGGCAAAACGAGAGGGGGCTTTGGATGAACGCCGTCCCGGTCTCCCAACGCTTCATAGTTTCCTATACCATCAAGCAGGAAAGCCTCGGCAGGGACTCGCACCAGCAGAAAGCCTCCATGACGCACGAGGTGCTGGAGGAAGTCGCCAGCGAGGAAAGGACCGTCGTGGCCGACGTTCGGATCAAGCTGACGACGCCCCTGACCAGGACTTACGACGTCGCGGCGGTCTGCAGCTTCACCATGGAGGAAATAAAGGGCGTTTCCGACGAGGAGGGCGAGTCCCGCTCTATGGTCGGTGTGGAGAACAAGGTCGAGCGCCTCACGCTCTGCACTCCCACGACCAACTTTACGGTGAGATCCTCGCCCTTTGAAATGAGCAAGATCAAGCGCGGAGGCCGCGTCTTCCGGCAAGGGAACTACTGCTCCTTCTGCCAGCTGACAGTCACGGCCGACGGGGAATCCATAGCCAAGGACAACAGGATCTTCTGATGGTTTCAAAAAGTAAAAACCGGCATATTCTTTTTGGTATTTTTTTTGACTTTGACCTTATGGTAAAATTGTCACGATGAATGGGAGTAAATCAAAGATGAAAAGACCTTCCGGCGTGGCCCTTCTGGCGGTCCTGACGATCCTGACTGTATTGAGCCTTTTGGCCGGCAGTTTCGCGGTCTCCATCTCGATCGACGAGAGCGCGTCCCGTCAGACTCAGGCCGAACTGGGACTGCGCATGCTCTATCAGAGCGGCGCGGCCCACGTCAAGTCCACTCTTATGAGCGCGGCCCTCTCGGGCACCGAGAACCCTTCCGTCATGCTTACGCAGACCAAGGCTCTGCAGCCGGTCTCCAAGGACGGTTTCGGCGCCTGGGTGTACGTCAAGAACGAGAACGGCGACGCCATCGGCCGCTACCGCGTCAGAGTCGAGGACGAGGCCTCCAAGATCAACCTCAACAAAGTTTACCTGACTGAGAAATCCAAGGGCAACGGCTGGGATACCGGTGAAATATCCATGCCGGACGCCCTGGGCGTCACGGAAGCGACCGCCAAGTCGCTTCTCAAATACAAATACGGCCTGAACGGCGTGCCGGGCGACAGGGGAGACGATGACAACAACAACGCCCTCCTGATGACGGACGGCCTCGACAACAACGCCAACGGCATCGTAGACGAATACGACGAAGGCGTAAACGACCCCGGCGAATACGTTCCTTCCCGCCCCAGGGGCGACGACCGCTCCTTTTCCTCTCTGCGCGAAGTCATGCCCTTCCTTTTGGAATCCGACAATTTCAGAAGGATGAGCGAATCCAGCCGCGAGCACGCGGTCAGGGAGCTCTACAAAAGGGCCACCCTCTATTCCTGCGACATGCCCGGCTCCGCCACGCTCCCCAACGACAAGCCTTCCGAGATCAACTCCATTACCGGCGCGGAATTGAGAAAGCGTCTGAACTCCATGCCGGACCTGGTCGAGAACCAGTCCCGCGCCAGGAACCAGCTGGCCGCCAACATGATCGACTACCGCGACGAGAACCACGTCATGACGACTCTCGGCAGCGACATCTACGGCGCGGAGGCCATCTGTTTCAACGAGGTTCTCGCTAACGAGGACTCCATTACCTTCTGGGTCCGCGACACCAGCGCCACGGACGGCCTGGTCAGGGACTGGGTGAAGTCCACCTACTGGCACGACCAGTATGACTCCAAAGACAACAGCCGTCTTCTCCACTGCCCGCTCTGGTACTACTGCTGCATCATCGACAAGGTCATCAGCAACAAGCTTTTCTGGCACCATTCCATCAGGATGAACTCGACCTGGAAGGTCTACAACTCCGGCTCCGGCGGCACCAAGGGACACATGGACGCCGACAGCGGACGCTTCACCCTTCCCGAAGGCCCTGGCGAGGCGCAGTCCGCCTCCAACCCGCGCTTCTTGAACTGCGACAGCGACGCCTGGGGCGGATCGAACCCCACCCAGTCCTACCGCGACACCTACACGAAACTGATCACGATGATGAAGAAGAGGGGAAAGGTCTCCGGTTCCGGAACGGTCCATTTCGAGGACGACCTCTTCAAGAACATGTACGTGGTGGTCTGGGCTTGGCGCGGCGACAGGCAGCTCGGCATGTACAAGGTGACTTCCTCCAAGGACGGCCAGATCAGGTTCAACACCAGCAACGTCGACGGCGACACGGGCATCGGCAAGGGCAAGAGTTTAAGCTCGATCCTGAGCCAGTACAACGTCACCAACGGCCAGCCCCTGGCCGTCAGCTTCCTGGCCTGGTCCCAGGGCATCTCCGCCATTCTCCCGAAGGTCAACTGGTATCACTGCGTCAGAAGGCCCGACGGCGCCGGCCGCTACTACAAGGTCATCATTACGAACGACCCGGTCGACTCCTTCAAAGGTTACAACTGCCGCAGCCTGGGCGTCAGCGGCAAAGCCTCCAACGAGCATCTGATCATGGAAGAGGACAAGGCCTGGGAATACATGGACGGCAAGCCCCAGAAAGTTGACGCCACCGGTTGGATGGACATCATTATAAAATCTTCCGACAAGGTCAGGCACGAAAACAAGCAGTACCAGTCCCTGGGGTATCTGAGGCTCGTGGCTCCGGAGGTGGTCGAGATGTACAACGCCTCTGAGACGGCCGTTTCCTTGGCCAACTGGAAAGTCGTCTGTAACACCGGCACCATGGCAACCGAGATCGGTAACATCAAAAGGACGGCCTATTACGATCAGAAGGCCGGCGGCCGCATCATCGACGACAACCCCGCCGTGATGCCGAGAAGCCACTTCTATCTGGTCAACGACGCCGAGCTCTTCGATATGCGCTACGGCAACGGCGACATGCTCTGGGGCAGCGCGGCCACCGAGCAGGTTCCGGTCTTCGAGATGGACTCCAAGCACTGGGGCATCTCCTTCAAGCTCAAGAGAGTGAAGGCCGCGACGACGGACTTCTACTTCTACATTGACTCCGGCCAGACCGTTCTTGACAAGAAACTTTTCCAAGGCGAATCCATCCGCCTCGTTTACAGGGGCAAGGAGGACGACCCGAGATCCTGGCACGGCCGCATCTTTCCGCTGCTTTGGTGGGAGGAAGAGGAAGGCAAGAGGATCAGAGTTTGGAACGAATATGCCCGTTACGCCGAGAACCTCCCGCCCGTCGAAGGCTGCGAGGTGATGTTCCTCGGCCTGCCGGCCCGCGGCGGTATCGTTTCTTTGACGCTGAAGAACGAATATAACCAGGTGACGGCCCGTACGGTCGAATACGGTTCTGTGGAAGTGCATGAAAAAGGCTACTCCACCGAGAAAGAGGATCCCACGCACTACACCTGGATCAAGCGCGCCCATCCCACCATCGGCGGCACTGAGGACAAGGCCCTCAACACGACCATGCGCGGCAAGAAGAACCGTCCCACCTGGATCAAGAACGGCCCCTTCGGTAGCATAGCGGAAGCCGGCATGGTCAGGACCGCCCGCGACTTCGAGAACCTCGGCACGGCCGGCGGCGAGACGAGCGGCAAGATGAAGATCGCCAGCCTGGCCAACTATTTCTGCACCGGTTCCCTGAGGCTCAACGCAGTCGACGGCAACGTCGAGATGAAGGGCTGGGAAGCCAGCAAATACGAGGTCAGCCGTTTCGACGGCTCCTCGGTCTCCGCCAAGGACGCCAACTGGGAGATCGACCAGTGGAAAGGACACACGCTGCGCTACCTGACCGGCCCCTTGCGCGGCGAGACTTTCGCTATCCACGGCAACACCCCCACCAGTCTTAAACTTGTGACCGAGGACAACCAGAACAGCCCCAGGTCCGTCCCGCAGCGCCTCCTCAACAAGCCCAACAAGGGCGACGAGTTCACCTTGGGCCCCGGATATCTGACGCCCATCTGCTTCACCAGAAAGACGAACCAGTCCGGCGAATGGGTCTGGCACGACGCCATCCCCGTCAAGGGCACCTACAACCTCTACCTTTACGGTCTGAACGACGCCATCTCCACGACGGAGTTCCTGGAGGAAAATTACAACTCCTCCCTGGACGTCGACATCTGGGATTACACCAAGGGCGACTGGGTAAGCATGGCCAAACGTAAAAAGTACAGCAAGGAAGACAGTTTCCTGGCCGGCTCCATCACGCCCGACAACATCTCCGAAAACGGCGACATCAAGATACGCCTGACCTCCCACGACGTCATCGACAACACCAAGCTCTACGAACTGCAGGCCAAGGAAGGCAAGATCAACCAGCCCTTCCGTTCCGGCTACGCCTGGTTCAACTACGCCATGGTGAGCCCGGTCCCAG
>Ga0310786_10008779_pt1 | contig 12925 bp, 6 predicted proteins | sample AusTroGonzalo_MG_FD_203881 | JGI IMG/M metagenome (GOLD analysis project Ga0310786, IMG submission 203881) | Bovine rumen microbial communities from tropical cattle in Woodstock, Queensland, Australia - Gonzalo_03 (v2) (version 2) | ecosystem: Host-associated > Mammals > Digestive system >... | reverse complement strand
GCTGATCCGTTCAACGTGGCCGGTGCCATTGCAGCTTGCAACACCATCGGTGGCGCCACGAATTTCAATGCCTATGTGACCGGCAAGGTGTCGAAGGTTGAAAGTGCGTACAGCGCCCAGTATGGCAACGCTACCTTCTGGATCTCCGAAGACGGCGCTTACCACGACAAGGATGTCACGAAAGATTTCGAGGCATACCGTGTCCTCTGGAAAGACGGCAAGAAATGGGCGGAAGGTGATCCGCAGGTCGCAGTCGGTGACCTCGTGACGCTCTACGGTCAGCTGACTCTCTACAAGGGCCTCGCTGAGACCAACTCCGGTAAAGCCTGGGTCCAGGAACACGTTCCTGCGAACTAATCTGGTTTAGCCTGGCGTGCCAGGCTATCGAAAACGTCATGCCGGGCATGCCTCGGCCTCTAAAAGGGCGGTCTTCGGACCGCCCTTTTTTATTATCTTTGCAATATGATTAGAAGAATCTGCACCATCATATTGCTGCTGCTGGCGGCGCTGCCCATGGCGGCGCAGAGCGGCACGGCAAGCCTCGGCGGCCGCGTGACCGACGAGAACGGCCCTATCGAGGGCGTCACCATTGTGGCTATCCACCAGCAGACCAACGCACAGTATTCCGTCACGACAGGCCGTGGCGGCTGGTGGCAACTGAACGACGTGCTGCCGGGCGGACCTTATACGCTGCGCATCCATTATTTCGGCTACGATCCGCTGACCGTCCGGAACCTGTTTGCGTATGCCGGGCAGAACACTGTGGTCGATGCCGACCTGGAGGCGAAGACCTACCATGTTTCCTGCGACGAGGCTGCGACCTCGCTGCGCATGGGCCCGGAACTGGGTGGCGGCACGGTGCCGATCGCGCCGCTGGGCTACGATTTCGTGAGCCAGCGCATCTCCACGCCCGTGGTCTTCGACGTCCGCCAGGAAGCGTCCCTGTACGGCACGTCTCAGCAGTGGATGTCCCCCACGGGCAGCAGCCGCTTCCACGCGTCCGCATACGGCTTTTACGATTTCTCCTCCGTCGCCGCAGGCGCGACCCTCGCCACGCCTCTTTGGAGCGAAGACTACCAACTCTTCGGCGGCCTGCAATACGGTGGCGTCGCCGGCCGAAGTGGCCTCGATGCGCTTTCCGGCACTGCGCGGCTGGATATGCGGCTCAACGAGCGCTTCCGGCTCGATCTTTCGGGCGGACGCCTGCTTGAGGGTCTGGGCGGCGAAACCTGGGCGGCGACGGGCCTGACCGCCTCGCTCAACGAGGCGACGTCCATGCGGCTCCAGACCGGCTGGTACGATACGGGAACCGCCCGGCAGATGCTGACCTCCGACGACTTCACCTTTGCTGCTGGCCGGCACCGTCTGCTGGCCGGCGTGCAGTTCGCTTACCAGCAATTTCCCACGATGGATTCCACTTCCACGCACGGCGATATTTACGTACAGGATGCCATCCGTTTCGGGCGACGCGTGACCCTGCTGGCCGGCGTGCGCTTCTCTTTCCCCTTCGCCTTCTCGCCGCGCGTGAGCGTATACTACGATGTGCTGGGCGACAGCCGGGTTGTGCTACGCGCCGGCACGGCAGTTTACGGGCGCAGCGGGGAAGGGACGGTCTGGAAGAATCTGGCTGCAGTCGACCTGGGCCTCCCGCTTGCCTTCAAGTTGACACTCGAAGGAATTTACGGCCAGGCCTGGCGCCGGGCTTTCTACATTTCTTCGCGCAACGTGCTCGACAGCCACTATGCGCTGACCGCACGGCTTGAGCGCCCGTTCGCCCAGCGTGCCTGGGCCCTGGCTTCCTATACGCGCAGCGACGGCAGCATCCGCGACCGCGTCATGGGCGGCTTCTCATACAAGGCGGAATATGCCCGGATCTTTGCAACGACGGTGGCTGTGCTCTATGATGGGGGCAGCATCGTGGACGACCTGTCTCCCGCCTCTTTCTCCTGGTCCCATGCCGTTGAGGCGCGCCTGAGCCAGGACTTCTCCTTCCAGGCCGGCGGTCGCCGCCACACCTTCCAGCTCACTGGCTACTGCCGCTACGCCCCGGCTGCCACCTCCGGCTCGACAGGAAATCTCTCCCTCCTCGCCGGCTTGCGCTATTGTTTGTGAAATATTTTTAGTCCGACTGCATAAATTGCTTTTTTGCGGCTTGGATTTTTGAAAATAGTTCTATATTTGCAACAGATACGAAGAAATCGCGTAGAGCGATATTAAGTCTCGACTCAAAGGCATTTCAGCCCTTACTGAAATGCCTTTTTCTGACACATAGCTGAAGGGGTACTTCGCCCAAGCCTCTGAAATCCTTCTTCGAGACTTAAAATCTTCGTGTTTAATGAGAAGGTTTTTTCGCATTGTTTTGAGTCTGTACCAAGGGTATGAGACTCCTCGAGATGTCAAGGTAAAGGCGTATAAGCGCCTTCGCCATGGCAAGGTCGAAAAGGTCCGTTCGCACTATCGAGGTGTTAAGGGACGCCGCGGTAGTCGCTGGGCCTGATCAATAGGTGTTTCCTTCCGACCTTCAGCGGGGGAGATGGCCGAGAGGCCATCTCCCTTTTGTGTTGCCGGAAATTATTCGTAACTTTCCCCAATCAATCGGATAGTAACGAATAATACCAAATAATTCATGAAAAAATCCATTTTCTTCGGCCTTCTGGCGGCTGTCGGCGTGCTGACGCTGGCCGCGGTGACCACCCCGGCGCTGCATGCTCAGGAGACGGCGCGCTGGCTGCGCAAGAATGCCATTTCCCCCGACGGAACCCGCATCGCCTTCTCCTACAAGGGTGATATCTACGTCGTACCTGTAGCGGGAGGCCAGGCCCGGCAGCTGACCACCAACCCGGCCTACGATTCAGACCCTGTCTGGACACCTGACGGACAGCAGCTGTTCTTCAGTTCGTACCGGGAAGGCAGCAAGGATATTTTCCGTGTGTCGGCAGAAGGCGGCAAGCCCAAACGCATCACCAACTATCCCGGAAACGAGACGCCGAAGGCCGTGCTGCCCGACGGACGCATCGCCTTCACGGCCAACCTGCAGCCCGATGTGCAGTTCGACGGCTTTCCGGGCGACGCACAGGTCTGGGCTGTCTCGCCCGAAGGCGAGCAGCCGACCCGGCACCGCCCCGCGCTGCTGAGCTCGATTACCATGTCGGAACTGAACGTGCGACCCGACGGCGCCATTCTCTATGAGGATTACAAGGGCTACGAAGATCCGCTCCGCAAGCACCATACGTCCGCCGTCACCCGCGACATCTGGCTCTGCCAGAACGGCGTCTTCACCCAGCTCTCCCGCTTCAACGGCGAAGACCGCCAGCCCGTATGGGCCGCAGACGGCGACACGTATTACTATCTCAGCGAGCAGGGCGGCAAGACCATCAACTTGTTCAAGAGCAGCGTCAGCAATCCGGCCCGCACCATGCAGCTGACCCGCTTTGAGAAAGACCCTGTCCGCTACATCTCCGTGGCGAAGGACGGCACGCTGGCCTTCTCGCAGAACGGCGACCTCTATACCTTGAAAGAAGGCGGCCAGCCACGCAAGCTTGCCATTACCGTGATCCGCGACGAAAACGAGCGTGATATGGTAAAAATGAACTATACGGGCGGCGCCACGTCGATGGCCGTCTCGCCTGACGGGAAGGAGATTGCCTTCGTTGTCCGTGGCGACGTCTTTGTGACATCCACCGAATACAACACCACCCGCCGCATCACCAACACCCCGGAACAGGAACGCGGCGTGAGTTTCTCGAAAGACGGTCGCGAACTCTACTATGCTGCCGAACGAGGCGGCTGCTGGGGTGTCTGGCGTACGGTCCTGACCGAGAAGAACGACAAACTCTTCACCTATGCCGTCAAAACGAAGGAAGAACTCTTCTCCGAGCCTGGCGTGACCAGCTTCCAGCCGCAGGTCTCGCCCGATGGCAAGTGGGTGGCCTACCTGCGCGACCGCACCGAGCTTGTGGTCCGGCCTACCAAGGGCGGTGCCGTCAAATCGCTCCTCAAGGGCGCGAACTACTCCTACAGCGACGGTGACCAGTATTTCGCCTGGAGCCCTGACAGCGAGTATCTGCTGACTGAATACCAGGCCGACGGCGGCTGGAACAACACCGACATCGCCTTGATCGAAGTCAGCAACGGCAAGGTGACCGACTTGACCGAGAGCGGTTACTCCGACGGCAGCTTCCGCTGGGCCCTCGGCGGCAAGGCCATGACCTGGGATTCCGACAAGAACGGCTACCGCAGCCACGGCAGCTGGGGCGCGGAGGGCGACATCTACATCATGTTCTTCGATGGCAAGGAGATGAGCAAGTTCGCCCAGGATAAGGAAGATGAAGAAATCGAAAAACTGCTCAGCGGCAAGAGCGAGAAGCAGCTGGCCAAGGAAGAGAAGAAAGACTCTCTGGCTCAGGAGAAGCCCAAGAAACTGGATCTGCTGCTTGACGGACGGGAGAACCGTATCCGCCGCCTGACCAGCTCCTCGGCCAATTATGGCGACCACTACCTGTCAAAGGACGGCCGAAAGCTCTATTACGTGACGCCGCTCGAGAGCGGTCAGGGTCTCTGTGAGAAAGACCTCCGCGAGGGGAATGTGAAGGTGCTGGCACGTGGTGTCAGCGGACGCATCACCCCTTCGCCCGACGGCACGGCGCTCTATATGTTCTCGGGCCGTGGTATCACAAAGGTGACACTTGCAGGCGGCCAGACCAAGCAGATCCACTTCGCCAGCGACTTCGAATTCAAGCCCAAGGCGGAACGGGAATATATGTTCTCGCACGTGTGGAAGCAAGTGAAGGAGAAATTCTACGACCCGGATCTCCACGGCGCTGACTGGGACTATTACCGCGAGAACTATGCACAGTTCCTGCCCTATATCGACAACTATTTCGACTTCCAGGAGATGCTTTCCGAGTTGCTGGGTGAACTCAACGGCTCGCACACCGGCGCCCGCTACCGTCCGCAGGGCGGTGAGAGCCTGGGCCGGCTCGGCGTACTCTACGACCACGGCTATACCGGTGCCGGACTGCGGATTGCCGAAGTATTGCCGGGTGGCGTGCTCAACCTGGCCGACAGCGACATCAAGGCGGGTGACCTGGTTACCGCCATCGACGGACAGGCCATCACTCCGGGCGAGAACTGGTTCCCGCTGCTCGCCGGAAAAGCCGGCAAGAAAATCGTGGTGACGGTACGCAAGGGTGGTGAGAAAGGCAAGGATGAGGACCTGATCGTCAAGCCGGTAGCCAATGAGAGCACGCTGCTCTACCGCCGCTGGGTGAAGCAGCGCGAAGACATGGTCGAACGCCTCTCGGGCGGCCGCATCGGATACGTACATGTAGAAGGCATGGACTCGCCTTCATTCCGTGAAGTGTATTCGAAGGCCCTGGGCAAGTACCGCAACTGTGACGCCCTGATCGTCGACATCCGCCACAACGGCGGTGGCTGGCTCCACGACGACCTTGTGACCCTGCTGGGCGGCAAGGCCTATGTGGAATGGCGTCCGCGGGGCCAGTACATCGGCACCGAACCCTATAACAAGTGGACCAAACCGTCCTGCGTGCTGATGAACGAAGACTGCTACTCCGATGCATGCGGCTTCCCGTACGCATACAAGGCCCTGAACCTGGGCAAGCTTATCGGTATGCCGGTACCCGGCACGATGACCGCTGTCTGGTGGGAGACGCTCATCCATCCGCAGATGGTATTCGGCATTCCTGAAGTAGGCGGCTGGATTCCTGACAAGCAGTATTACATGGAGAACCACCAGATTGAACCTGACCTGCGCGTCAACAACGATCCGGCTTCGCGCCTGCGCGGCGAAGACAAGCAGCTCGAAGTTGCTGTCCGTGAGATGCTGGCCGGAGTGAAATAAAAACCGAAGACCATGATTTCCTTTACCTGTGACTATAGCGAAGGGGCGCATCCGAAGATTCTGGAGCGCCTGCTGGAAACCAATCTCGAGCAGTTGCCGGGATATGGGGTGGACCATTATTGTGAGCGCGCGAAGGAGAAGATTCGTGCCGCGTGCGAGGCGCCCGACGCGGAAGTGTTCTTCCTGGTGGGCGGCACGCAGACCAATTCGACCGTGATTGCGGCGATGCTGCGTGACTACGAGGGTGTGGTGTCGGCCGAGACGGGCCATATCGGCGTGCATGAGGCCGGGGCCGTGGAGTACACCGGCCACAAGGTGCTGACCATTCCGGGCCATCAGGGCAAGATAGACCCGGCCGAACTCAAGGCCTACCTGCATGCGGCCACCACGGACCCGAATTACGAGCACATGGTTTTTCCGGGAATGGTCTATATCTCGTTCCCCACGGAATATGGCACAATCTATAGCCGCGCGGAGCTGGAGGCCATTCACGCCATCGCAGCGGAATACTGGCTGCCCCTCTTTATCGATGGTGCCCGTCTGGGCTACGGCCTCGCCAGCCTGACTTGCGACCTCACCCTGCCCGACATCGCGCGCCTGTGCGACGTGTTCTATATCGGTGGCACCAAAGTGGGCTGTTTCTGCGGCGAAGCGGTAGTTTTTCCGCGGGGCAACGCGCCGAAGCACTTTTATACCATCACCAAGCAACACGGCGCCATGCTGGCCAAGGGCCGCCTGCTGGGCATCCAGTACGATACGCTCTTCACGGACGGGCTCTACTTCCAGATCAGCCGCCATGCCATCGACATGGCCATGCAACTCAAGGCGATGCTGCGCGAGAAAGGCTGCACTTTCTTCCTCGATTCGCCCACCAATCAGCAATTCGTGGTGCTTGAGAACCGACGGTTGAAAGAGCTTGCGGAGCATGTCGCTTTTGACCTGTGGGATCGCATCGATGCCGACCACACGGCGGTCCGCTTCGCGACCAGCTGGGCTACCCCACCTGGCCACATCGAGGAACTCAGGAAGTGGCTGTAGAACGTAAGTGATTGAAAGAAAAGCTGTCTGGAAACAGGCAGCTTTTTTTATTCAGGGATATGAAAAAATATCAATACATGAATAAAAGGATTGATAGTTCCAGTATTTTTCCGTAAATTTGCTAAAATGTGATATTAGCACCCATTGCTCAACGAGAAAAATTGAAAGAATAAAAGAATAGTTAATCATTTACACATCCATTACACCATGAAAAAAGCATTTTTCATCACCCTGGGCCTCGCGATCCTCTTCGGATTGTCGGCGTGCGTAGATCCACAGGACCTGCGTTACGATCCGAGCCAGACGGACGGCCACGAATCCGTGGTCACGAAGTTCTTCCTGAACGTTTCTTTGGGCAACAGTCCCGAAACCAAGCAGTTCTCTAGCGACGTGCAGAAGTTCGGAGAATTCCGCGGCATCGACGATGCCACGTTGTTCGCGTTCTCGCTGAGAAATCCCAGCGACAGCACCCAGCTGGCGGATGGCGGCAAGGTCTTGTCGCCCTACCTCAAGCCGCTTCAGATGTACAACCTGTCCACCCTGTTCCCCAAAGGTACATTCAACAGTGGAATCAATCCCGCCACTCAGCCGAACAACCGCATGTTCGAGATTTCGCTCCCTACGGGTACGAACGCGCTGATTTTCTATGCCAAAGCCTATCGGGAGACCAAGACCAGCACGACCGGCAACCTGGACAATGACGAGGTGTACGGTAAACTGGAATACACGGCACCCACGCTCGATGGCAGAACCGATGACCTGACCGTCATCGGCAGCAAGGCGGCGCCCCGTCTCAACGACTCGAACAGACAGCAGTACACCGTCATGAAGAACATCATCCTCGGTGTCTTCAACCACATTCTGCGGGTCGGCTTCAATGCAACGGGTACAGACAGTAAAGGCTGGGACAACGCCGTCGTCGATTCCGTTTTTGGCGTGTATAATCTCCATGGAAGGGCCATTCACTGGTATGATTACAAGGCGAGTGCGGCAAAATTTGGTAAGAAGAGTCCGCTCAACCCCCAAAAGGACGCTTCGGAGATCGAAATCATGCTGGGTGACTCCTACGTGGCCCTGACGACCATCGACGTGCCGGAAATCCGTTCCGGTGCCGGCAGCGCCATCGAGCGGCAGATCGGTGACCTGTATTCGATCTTGACGGCGGCCGAGTATTCGGGCGCGAAAAACGATGAAGAGCGGGTTGCCTTGGTGATGATCAAGCGTATCAAAACGAATATCACCTATTTCTTCGATATAAACGCTACTACGGGTGACGCCACCTGGAAGTCTACGAAAGACGTGGTGAGTGCTATAGCTTCGAATTACCAAACCACCATCGATACTTCTACTACTGCTGGCACTCCTATCTCGATGTCCAGCCTTTCCCAATTCCCCCGCGAATTCCACATCCCCTTCGGCGGCGCATCGCTGCTTATCGATCAGTCGGATGAAGCGAAGACCAAGCCCTATGCCCAGTATGTCTACAATGACGAAAAGATCAATCTGTCGCAGGTTTATTATAACAAGGATACAACGGCTTCTTTCTATATCGGCGTGAACGACTACACCTACACCCCGGAACTCTGCTACTATTGCAATGCGCCCATCCATACGACAGAAACCGTTCCCGCAGAGGCCAGTTTCGCTGTGCCCGTCGCCAATTGGCCTGTTTTCTCGAAGTGGAATATCAGCGGCTGGACCGAGAATTCACATGTGTTGACCGCTACACGCGGTGTCGCCCTGGCCAACAATGTCCATTATGGCGTATCGCTGCTGCAATCGCAGGTCATGGTTGATGTGACGACGCTGAAAGACAACAATGCCGCCTTGAACTCCACGTCCACGAACCCTGAGACAGACAAACTGATACCTCTGGGCGAGAATTCCTATCTGACGTGGACGGGTATTCTGGTGGCCGGACAGCCTGATAAAGTAGGTTGGTATTACATGGCCGTCCCGGATACCGCCGGCAATGGATCCAAGTTCAACAAGATGGTGTACGACAAGGTGAACTACGTCGACGACAACACAGAGGGTTATAGTGTTCCTGTGAACCAGACTGCAACGCCTTCAAACTATACGCTCCTCTTCGACAACTACAATCCGAACGAGGCCGACACGGTGCAGAACACCGTATTCGTCGCCCTGGAGTTCCGCAACAACCTGGGCGTCGACTTCTGGGGCAATGCCAACCTGGTCCGCCAGGGCGGTATCTTCTACATCATCGGTGTCATGCAGCCCAAAACCCTGGCCGACAGCTGGTGGACCAACACCAACACGGAGTACGACATGCTCCCGCCGTACGATGCGGATGGCAAGACCAAGCATATCTCCCGTGTCTTCATGCAGAACTGCATTACGAACGCTACGTTCCATATCGGTGAGAATTCCTTGAAACGGGCCTTTACGACCGTGCCGGACTTGCGTACCGCGCGACTCTCCCTGGGCCTGTCGGTCGATTTGAGCTGGAATTCAGCCAGTTCCTACGACATCGTTCTCGGACAATAATTTATGCTGGTGAACCGGACGTTCCATCTCCGCTTATGCTGGATGGCGGCAGGCCTGCTTACGGCCTCCGCGGTGGGGTCGTGTGCCCTGATCGACGAGCGGCAGAAGGACTGTCCGGAAGAAATGAGCCTGACCTGCTCGGTCAACCTGGTCAGCAACAAGGAAGAAGAAATGGACGAAAAACTCGGTACGCTGCATGACCTGCCGCTGCGGGCCGCCCTCGAAGACTATCTTTCCGATGTCTTCGTGAGCAGCACGCACGACGTGGACCTGCTGTTCTACGACCAGCGCCGCCGGGGCAAGATGACCTTCCGCGAATCAGAAGTAATGGATGCGGAGCAGAGGGTCTTCACCCTACAGGTGCCGGCGTCGGACTACCGGGTCGCCGGCGTATCGAACCTGTCGGCCGTTCCGATGCTGACGGTGCAGAACGAAGACGACGGCTATGCCTTGTCGCTGGTGCAGAAACTGTCCGCCAGTCCGGTTCAGAGCCACCCTTCGGCCATCTTCACCGCTCGCCAGCGCATGCTGGTGCGGGACCGGGACGAGCAGCAGTTCGACATGTATTTCCACATGGCCAATGCCGCCGCGGCGCTGGCGCTGAACTGCGACTCCTGCGAAGTCCGGAGCCTCCAGGCGCGGTATACCGGCCTGGCCGATTCGTTCCGTATCCTGGACAGCGCGTATACCTTCGACCAGCGCGCCGTGCTGGCGGCCGACGTCGTGGACGCAAGGCCTTTTGTCAACAACGACGAGGAAGCGGACCGTTTCATCTACGACACGTTCTGGGAGCGCTGGACGCGCTTGCCGCTGATGGTTTGCGGCGTGGGCCTCCCGAGCCCGAACGTGGGTTCGGCGGTGGTCGGCACCTATCCGATCATCTGGACCATCGAGTTGTATGTGACCCTGACGAGCGGTTCCGTGACGCGCAGCGACATCTATATCGGCCGGCCGCTCGAAGCGGGCCACCTGATGATCATCAAGGGCTGGCTCACGGAGAATGGCAGTTTTATGTCCACGCCGCCGCACTCGCCGTATCATCCGCTGCCCGATTTCCCGGACCCGGACAACCCGGACAATCCCGACAATCCCAGCGATTCGACGGTTGTGGGTGTCACCGTCCAGCTCAACTGGAACGAAGCCGGACAATATAATCCTGAATTGTAATTCGTTAAAGAAATAATGAGAAGTCGTTTCACCCTCCGCAGATTCTGGCTGGCCACCGCCCTCCTGGCGATGGTCGCGGCGGGGTGTGTGGAACCGCTTCATCCGTTCGGCCCCGGAGATGGGGGAGCGGGCTATCTGCCCATCGAGATCTATCTGCCCGAAGCAGTGGCTCCCGCGACCAAGTCAGGCAGCGGCACGATCGCCTCGCTGGCTGCAGAATCGACCCTCTACGACCTGGAAATCTGGGCCTATACCCACCAGGCGGCGAACGAGACGTCCAAGGACTTTGAGGGCGCCGTGGCCTACCTGTGCCTGCCGTCCATCAGCAGCTCCGCGGTTGTCGACGGCGTGCTGGACGTGTCCCTGCGCATTCCGGACTTTGTGATGTCCCGTCCGGATTCGCTGCTGAAGTTCGATTTCTACATCCTGGGCAACGGCCGCTCCGTGGGCGTTGACCTGAGCAACAGCGCCACAGCCAAGCTGACGCGCGGCGACGTCAAGAGCAAGGTCTTCGGCGACAATGACGGCAGCGGCTTCGGCGCCAGCACCGTGATGGCTGTCCCCGACGGCAGCATAGAGGGTAAAGGCAAGGGTCTTCCGATGACCGGCTTCTTCAACAACGGCGGAGAGGGCTTCGACCTGTCATTCCTGAAATACGACTTCACGAACGACCAGATGACCTATGTCAAGAACCACCATGGCCAGGCTTATGATGATACTGACGACGACTTCGTCGCCCTGGGACTGACCGCGGCGCAAAAGAGCTATCTGGAGAGCCATTGCGTGGTGGCCGGCCAGTGGAACTGGTTCCGCCTGTCGCCTTCCGTCACCCTGACCCGGGCGGTGAGCAAGCTGCGCTTCGTCTTTGCCAAGACCCGGGGCATGACGGAGACCGAGATCACTTCGGTCGAGCTGGTCGATTATGCCGACGAATCCGGCGTGATCCCGACGCAGAGCTACCTCTTCCCGCGCGAAGTGGCGCCCGTGATCGGCATCGCCCTGCCCGTCGACAGCTATGTGAAAGTCTCGAAGGGTTCGGACCGGCAACCGTTGCTGCTGGACGACGAGATCAAGGAAGATCCCAACCCCCAGCGCCTGTGCGGCTCCAGCAGCATCGTGGACCCGTATTTCGGCCAGCCTTCCTTGATGAGCGCGCAGCAGTACGACCGCTTCTTGACTGAATGGATCGGCGACGAAACGGAGACGGAAAAACTGTTCTACCTCCGGGAAACCGACCGGCCCATCAAGGGACGGGTCAATTACAAACTGGGCGAAAAGCGCGGTACGGCCACGTTCAACATGATTGCCGCCGGCACCGACCATCTCTACCGGAACAGCACCTGGACGATTTTCGCCTACTATCTGACCGACCCCCGCCGCCTGGAAGTGGAAGTGTGGGTCCTACCGTGGGACGACAAGGTGGGCGGCAGCACCGGCATTCTGGAACCCGTCAACGTGGACCAGGACGGCAAACTCTTCGTGGACCCCAACACCGCTACGGTCGACCGCTTCCGGGTGGAAGTTCCGGCCCTGCCGGGCGCGGCCACGGCCCGCGTCGTCATCTACAGCCCGGAAGGCGGCCAGCTGCTGGTCTCGGCTTCGGGCGACACGGACGCCTTCGACATCCGGGTTGTCGACAAGGACGGCAACACGCCGGCCAATGTGGACCGGATCGACCGCAGCCGCGACGGCGGCCGGATGTATATCCGCGTGGCCCGTTCCTCCGACCCCGCCAAGGCCACGTCCGGCAAATCCATTCAGCTGTCCTTCCGCATCCAGCTGCCCAGCGGGCGGATCATCAGCGCCAATTCGGAACTCATCGACGATAACTATACTTTTGTCATACCCTAGCCCATGAAACGGATCTTCCATAGCCTGATCGTTCTGGTCGCCTGCCTGCTGAGCGGCTGTGTCGAGCCTGTGGTGCTCGACACGGGGCGCGGCATCGCGCTGACCGTCGTGTGTGAAGATCCTGTTCGGACCAAGAGTCCGGTGTCGGGTGTGGACAATTACAACGAGAACCTGATCTCCTGGGTGGACTTCTTCTTCTATCCCGGCGAGGAACCGACGGGTCCGGCAGTGCTGCACACCCGGGTCGAATCGGGCGAGCGCAACAAGGCGGATTTCCAGGTGAAACTTTCCCAGGCGGATGTCTACCGCATGTTCCCGCTGACGCCGGATACGCGCAAGGCCACCGTTCTGGCCGTGGTCAACTGCCCGCGCACGCTGGTAGCCGACGAGAACGACCTGACGGGCACGGAGCTCGCCACGCTCTACAACGAGATCATCGAGACCGATTTCACCGCGCCCGCCAACCACAAGCTGGACCGCTTCATGATGAGCGACACG
>Ga0310786_10008776_pt1 | contig 12927 bp, 21 predicted proteins | sample AusTroGonzalo_MG_FD_203881 | JGI IMG/M metagenome (GOLD analysis project Ga0310786, IMG submission 203881) | Bovine rumen microbial communities from tropical cattle in Woodstock, Queensland, Australia - Gonzalo_03 (v2) (version 2) | ecosystem: Host-associated > Mammals > Digestive system >... | reverse complement strand
CCGCGGTATATGGCGACAAGTGGGTTGCGGCTTATGAAGGAATATGCGAACCGTTCGCGATTCAATTTTCTGAAGTAACGACGAAAATGCTTTTCACTTTGCGGGAACAATCGCAAGGAAATTACGTTATGGCGTCCGCGAATCGGCTTCAGTATATGTCAAACAAGGAAAAGTTAGAAGTTTCCGCGCAGTTGGCGGATCGTGGAATCCTTAACCGTGACGAAGTACGCGAAATATGGAACCTTCCGCCGCTTCCGAACGGCGAAGGCCAGGAATACATCATAAGGGGCGAATATTATAACGCAACTGAAAAGATAAATGACGACGAAGGGGGTACAGATAATGAAGAATAAAGAAATTCGGGCGTTTAATTTTGAAGTACGCGCCGAACAGAACGAAGATCATGGACACTTCTTGTCCGGAACGCCGATCGTATTCGATCAGATCACGGATCTGGGATTCTACGACGAAGTAATCGAACGCGGCGCTTTGGACGGAACGGATCTTCGCGACGTCCGGTTTTTAGTAAATCACAATACCGACATGATCCCGTTGGCAAGATCACGGAACAACAACGAAAATTCGACAATGCAACTTGAAGTTACAGACGACGGAATGAACATTCGCGTTGACCTGGACGTCGAGAACAATGCAGAAGCGAAAGCGTTGTATTCCGCAGTTGAACGCGGCGATCTTGACGGAATGTCATTTATGTTTACGGTGGACGCTGATTCCTGGGAAGGGATCGACGGCGATCACCCGAAACGTCACGTCGAAAGCCTTGGCCGTGTGCTTGAAGTATCGGCCGTGACGTGGCCAGCGTACGAAGCTACGTCTATTTCTGCCCGCGGTTTATCTGACGCGCTGGATAGCGCGCGGGTATCGCTGGATAGCGCAAAAGCGGAACAGAAAAAGATTGAAGCACATAAACAAAGAATCCGCATTTTGAAAGGGGTATAAGCATGGATCCTAAAGAACTTACGATCGAAGAGATCAACGAGAGAAAAAACGCTATCGTTGCAGAACTTGACAACGACGGCGCAGATCTTGACGCGCTTGAATCCGAAATGCGTTCGCTGAACGACGAGATCGAAGCACGCAAGGCAGAAGAAGCAAAGAAGGCGGAAATCAGATCCGCAATCGCTAACGGAAACGCTGGCGAAGTTATCGTAGAAAAAGAATTGGGGGAAAAGAGAGAGATGAAGACAATCGAAGAAATCCGCGCTTCCAAAGAGTATGTAGACGCTTTTGCACGCTACCTTGTATCGGAAGACGCAACAGAAGTTAGAAGCCTGTTAACAGAGAACGTTGCTGGTGGATCCGTTCCGGTCCCGGCTATCGTTGACGAGATCATTCGCACCGCATGGGAAAACAACGAGATCCTGTCCCGCGTACGCAGAACAGAGATCCGCGGCGTCCTTAAGGTTGCATTTGAGAGAACTGCAAGCGCGGCTAACGTTCATACAGAAGGCGGCGACGCACCCGCAGAAGAAACGCTGAAACTTGGTATCGTTACCATGGTTCCCGCTTCTATCAAGAAATGGATCCGCATTTCTGACGAAGCTATCGCAATGGGCGGCGAAGCGCTCGTTCGCTACGTCTATGAAGAAGTTACATACCAGATCGTGAAGAAGCTGGCAGACCTTGTTGTAGGCGACATCAAGAACGCACCGACAAGTGCAACTTCCGTTGCGGCTTGCGTAGCAACTATCACAAGCGCACCGTCCGTAACGGCTATCGCTACTGCTTTCGCTAATCTTTCCGACGAAGCAGCGGATCCCGTTGTTATCATGAATAAGCTTACCTATGCCGCTTTCAAACAGGCACAGGCACAGGCGAACTTTGCAATCGATCCGTTCGAAGGACTTCCGGTTCTGTTCAACAACAGCCTTAAAGCTTACAGCGCCGCTTCCGCAAACGAAGTTTACGCTATCGTTGGCGATCTGAACGGCGAATCCGTGAACTATCCGGAAGGCGACGGCATTGCGATCAAGTATGACGACCTGTCCGAAGCTGAAGCAGATCTTGTTAAGATCGTCGGCAGACAGTATGCGGCACACGCAGTCACGGCTTGCGGTCGCTTCTGCAACATCAAGAAGGTTTCTGGCTGATCTTGAAGGTCAGATTATTAGTTGACGCAAGAATTAGGCACCAGGCGGGCGACGTCGTGAACGTAACGCCCGCTGAAGGTGCTTTTCTTCTGTCCGTCGGTTCAGCTGAAGAACTGAAGGACGAAGGCGTCGCACAAAAGGCAATCGTGCCGGACGTTGAAGTGGCAGAAAAAGCCGTGAAAGCACCAAAGGCCACGACAACGGCGAAGAAGGCACCAGCAAAGAAGGCAACAACAAAACGGGGTAAATAATCATGCCGGAAGTTTTAACAATGATCGAAAAAGTGAAGAACGCGCTTCTTATTTCGACGGACGATTTCGACGACGAACTGTCGGATCTGATCGACGGCGCCGTCCTGGATCTGGGAATCGCTGGCGTGGACAATTCAACGGTCGTAACTACGAATCCGACGGATAAGCTTATCATTCGCGCTATCTGTTCTTATTGTGGTTATCACTTCGAACTTGAACACGGCGCACTTAACAGGGCGGACGCTTTCAAACGGTCGTACGACGAACAGAAGGCACAACTTGGCATGAATTCCGGTTATACAACGTAGGCATAAATCATGAATCAAGCCGCAAAGATCGCATTGCTTACAACTGAATACACACAGGACGGTCTAGGACAATGGGTCGAAACGACAACGCCGCGGAACGTATTCGCGTATGTTTCTTCGGTTGGTATGAATGAGTTTTACCAGGCGGGGATCCAGGGAATGAAACCAGAATATCGGTTTTTGATCTGGGCGACCGAATACAAAGACGAAGAACTTTTGACGTATAATGACGCCGTTTATTCGATTTACCGTACATACTTACGGGACGACGGGCGCCTGGAACTGTACGTCGAGAAACGGAAGGGGGAAGAACAATGACCTTATCTTCTGTTAGAACGATAATCAGCGAAATTTCGACCTTCCAAAACAAAGTCGCGTATCGCGCGTTCCCTGTCGGAAAAGCGCCAAAACTTCCGTTCGTGTGTTACCTTGCGACGGACACGGACAACTTCGACGCCGACAATCGCGTCTACCAGGTAATACAGAACGTAGACGTCGAACTTTATACGGAAAAGAAGGATCCGGACGTTGAAAAGAAGTTAGAAGCGGCTTTCGACGCGAACTATATTCCGTGGGACAAGACGGAAACATGGCTTGACGACGAACAATGCTACGAAATTCTTTACGAAATATCAATTTGAAAGGGGTTTAATCATGGATAAAGTGAAATTCGGTATCAAAAACGTTCACTTCTTCCCTATGAACGCGTACATCAGCGCCGTTCCGACATACGGAACCGTTATCGACGTTCCTGGCGCCGTTAGTCTTTCCTTATCGGCACAGGGCGACATTAACAAATTTTACGCTGACAATATCGTCTATTTCCAGACAAGCGCGAACAACGGTTACGAAGGCGATCTGAACGTTGCACTTATTCCGGACGACGTTTACGAAGAAATCTTCGGATATTCCAAAGACACGAACGACGTTATCACGGAAGACGCTTCCGCAACGGCGAAGGCTTTCGCTATGACGTTCGAAGAAGACGGCGACCAGGTTGGAACGAAGTATGTTTTCTACAACTGCACCGCGACGCGTCCTAGTCGTGATCTGAACACGATCGAAGATACAAAGACACCGACGACGCAGACGTTGACAGTTTCCGCGGCACCGCTGAAGAACGGCAAAGTCATGGCTATGACCGGACCGAACACGGGCGACGCAGTAAAGAACGCTTGGCATAATAGCGTTTACTTTGCACCCGCTACACCGTAGGAAAAGTTATGAACAAAAAAGTCAAGGTCGACGACCTGGCGAAGGCAATAGAACAATCCTTGAAGGATTTTCAAGGCGTTACAGAGCAGGCGTGCCAGGACGGGGTTTTGGATACGGCACAAGAAGCCGTGAAAGAACTTCACATGGCACATCCTGCCGGAACGCCCGTTTATCAATCCTGGGCGAAATATAACAAGGGTTGGGGAATTGACCTAAAAAAGAAAAAATCGTCGGTTATGTCGATAATTCACAACAAAACTGAATATCGGCTGGCGCATTTGTTGGAAAAGGGACACGCTTTGAAGCATGGCGGGCGAAAGGTTGGCGAAACAAAGGCCTATCCGCATATCGCACCGATTGACGAAAAAGCGCAAAAGGAACTGTTGGAAAATATCAAGAAAAGGATTGAAAATGGATAAAATAATCAACATTAGCGGAAGGGACATTAAATTCCGCGCAACGGCGCGCACGCCGCGGCTTTATCGTGCGATTATTGGACGCGACATGATCGCGGACATGGCGAAGCTTGAAAAATCATTCAAAAAGATAGAAAAGGGCGAAGAACAAGGCTTCGATCTGTTGGATCTTCAGATTTTCGAAGATACGGCATACATCATGGCCAGACATGCGGATCCGGACATAGAACAGAAATCTTCTGACGATTGGCTGGATACGTTCGACATGTTTTCGATTTATGAAGTCCTTCCGCAGATCCTTCAGTTGTGGGCAATCAACACGAAACAGACTTCAACGCCTAAAAAAAAATAATGCCGATAGACCGTGAACCGAATGGCGCGATATTTATGCTTCGTTGCGCTGAATTGAACTTGAACGGCGCAGAATTAGACGAATTCACGGTCGGTATGGTCTACGACATGATAACAGAACGGACAAACGATCACGAAAAGTACGACAAGAAAGCACCCGCTGGAAGTTTGGCTTCCTTCTTCCGCGGCGAAATGAAGGTTGAATAATGGCTGGAACGAAAATTCGCGGCATAACAATCGAACTAGGGGCGGACACTTCCGGACTTGAAAAAGCGTTAAAAGACGTCAATTCCGACATAAAGTCGACGCAGAAACAGTTAAAAGACGTCGAACGCCTTCTGAAGTTAGATCCGAAGAACACAGAACTTCTTGAACAGAAGCAGAAGCTTCTTGGCGACCAGGTCGAGCATACAAAGACGAAGCTGGAAGCGCTGAAGAAGGCACAAGAACAAGTCGGCGAAGAACTTCAGAAGACGGGCGAAGGTAAAGAGCAATACGACGCTTTAACACGCGAAATCGCGGCGACCGAAAAGGAATTAAAGGAAGCGGAAAAGGCCGCGAAGGGATTCAACGTCACGGCGGAAAAGATCGCGGCTTCGGCTGAAAAAATCGCGGGCAAGTTTGAAACGGTCGCAAAGAAAACGAAGAATCTTTCGAAGGTTGCGGCTGGCTTCTTAACGTCTATGGGCGCACTTGCGGTCAAGACGGCACAGGAAGCGGACGAACTGAAGACACTTTCCGAACAAACGGGCGTATCAACTGACGAACTGCAAAAGTGGAATTATGCGGCCGAACGTGTAGACGTAGACGTTTCTACAATGACGGGCGCTATGAAGAAGCTGAAAAAGCAGTTGACGGCTACTAATTCCCCGCTTGAAAAGCTTGGCATTTCCACAAAGGACGCAAACGGCGAATTCCGCGATATTACAGATATTTTTTACGATTCCTTGGAAGCGCTGGGCAAGATCCAGAACGAAACCGAACGCGACGTTGTGGCAATGGAACTGTTCGGGAAGTCCGCTGACGAATTGGCTGGAATTATCGACGACGGCGGCGCTTCACTTCGTGAACTTGGCGAAGAAGCGGCAAATCTTGGCTATATCATTCCAGAAGAAAGTATCGACAAGGCGAATGAATTAAACGACGCTATCGATAAGCTTAAAACCGAAGCTACGGGAACGTTCGCGCAGATCGGAATTGAAATTGCCGAAATGCTTATGCCGTATCTTCCGGACATAAAGAACGCTATCGAAGGAATATTGCAAGCGCTTCGCGATATGGATCCGGAAACCTTGGGACTTATTGCGAAATGCGCGGCTATTGTGGCGGCTATATCCCCGATCGCTTCCGTGGCGTCTGCCGCGACAACGGCCGTCGGAAATCTAACAAAGGCGCTTGGCGGAATTGGCGACGTCGGGATTCTGGGCGTGGTCGGTGCCGTTATTGTGGCCTTCGGATTATTCGGCGACAAGATCCAGGAAGTCGCGGACAAGATTGTCAACGGCGCGCTTGGTTATCTGACGAAGGATTGGTCGGAAAAATTCGCGTTCATGGGCGACGTTTTGAACTCGTTCCAGGCAACGGCAAAAACCATACTTGAAGGACTTCAGACGGAATTGCGAAATTGGGTAAACGTCTATCGTGGAATCTTTACAGGCGATTGGGCGCGTGTACTTGAAGGCGCAAAAGGTCTGTTCAAAGGGTTTGGCGACGCAATCAACGCCACGCTGAAGGCGGCGCTTAACGAAATGATTGGCTTGATTAACGGCGTTATTAACGGAATCAACATGATCCCAGATATGAAGGGCGGACACATCAACATTCCGAAGATCCCGTATCTGGCGAAGGGCGGAACCATTTCGTCCGGATCCGCGATCGTCGGCGAAGCTGGCGCGGAAATTCTGACAGTGGCGGGCGGATCTGCAACGGTCACACCGTTAACAGGCGCGGGCGGCGATACGAACGTTATCGGCTTGTTAGAAACCTATCTTCCGTACTTGGCGGCGGGAAATACTATTGTAATGGATAGCGGCGCGCTTGTCGGAAGTATTGCGCCGGACATGAACACGGCACTAGGAACAATCGCAATAAGGGGCGCTAAAAGATGAACGCTTTAACCTATGGCATTTCGATTTATGTCGAAGATAGCGGCAAGACATACCATACTTTGAACGATTGGAACTTGGCGCTTGGCAATAATAACTATATCGGCGATCCGGAAATGGAAACGACGTATATTCAAGTACCAGGGCGCAACGGCCTTATCGACGCGTCGGAAGTTATATCGGGGCGCCGGATCTATACAAAACGGGCGCTTTCGTTTGAACTTGGCGGGGTAAATCCGCGGCTTAATTGGGACGGAATCATATCCGGATTACGGAATAACGTCAACGGTCGCGTCTGCCGTCTGACAATAGACAACGACACTTCGTATTATTGGCGTGGGCGTGTCTACATCAACGGTTTTGACAGATTTCGCGATCTGGGAACGTTAAAGCTGGACGTCCCTGTCGCGGATCCGTACAAGTACGACGTGTTATCGTCCGCGGATCCTTGGCTTTGGGATCCGTTCAACTTTGAAACGGGCGTTATTATCCAACAGGACGCGAAGGTTATTTCGGGATCCGGTTCGATAAGTATTCCACACGGTCATATGCCGACGTGTCCGCAGTTTGTCGTTTCAAGTCTGATTTCGGCACCGTTTACAGTTATGAGCGAAGCGAAGTCTTATGAATTGACGACAGGAACGAACGTTATTCCGGCAATTCTTGTTGGTGGCGATCAAGACGTCACGCTGGACTTTACAGGATCGGCGACGGTGCAAGTCGTTTACAGGGGCGGTAGTTTGTAATGTATCAAGTTAACCTTGGATCATCAATTTTATACTATCCCGCGAACATGGATTATGCGATCTATGACGCGCAGTTGGAAGAAGAAGTTGGCGCGGCGGGGGAATTCTCATTCAAGGTTCCGCCGACGAATCCGCTTTATGGGAACTTATCCCAGGGCGCGCTTGTTACGATCCTAAAGGACGGGAAGGAATATTGGCGCGGGGAAATCAAGGAACTTTCCTATGATTTCGCGAAGGTAGCAGACGTCTATTGTATTGAAGACTTGGCCTTCTTGGCGGACGAATTCCTGGCACCAGCGCAGATCTTAAACGAATCATACGCGCAACGGTTCCAGGCGGCGCTTACTGCTTACAATGCTAACAGATCGCCGGACAGACAATTCGCGATCGGCTACATTTCGAACGTTCAGAATTCGGACCTGTGTTCGTGGGTTACAGAATACGATATGTCGATCTTGGACGATTTGCGGGAATGTATCGCGGGCGATTCGGGATTTTTAAGGGTTCGTCGCGTGACAAGTGGCGGAACCGTGACAAGGTATGTCGACATAGTGCCGCTTGCTACATTCGGACAACAGGCGTCACAAACGATCGAATACGGGTACAATTTATTGGACTATGTCAAGGAATCAGATCTTGAGAACTTGACGAACGTTTTAACGCCTTACGGCGCGGAATTAGACACGGAAGTCTACGAAGGATATTCAGCACGCTTGGCCGGAACTGCAATTCAAAACGACGATTCAATCGCGGTATATGGCAGACACGCGAAAGCGGTTGTCTTTGACAAGGTCGACAACTTGAATGACCTGAACACGCTGGCTTCTGCCTATTTGACAAGATATAGTCAACCGGAATTGACAATGGAAGTCGACGCCGTGGATCTGTCGGGAATCGAAAACGTTTCGGCGCTGAACCTGGGCGATTCGATCCATATTGTCGCGGCGCCTTTTGCCGTGGATCAATGGCTTTATCTGACCAAAATCAAGCGGGATCTTCAGAACATAGACAAAAACAAGATCACGCTTTCCGGTCGTGTCGTGACGGGGCGGACGTTAACGTCCCAGACGCAGAACGCGGCCGACGCAGTGAAGAAGATTCCGACAAAATCGTCGATACTTGAAGCGGCGAAGAAGAACGCGATCGAACTTCTGAACGGAACGAACGGTGGGAACATCTATTTTGTTTTCAACGAAGACGGCCAGATCATAGAACAAGGTTTTTCGAACAATCCGGATCTGAACCAGGCGACGGCAATTTCTCGTTGGAACATAAACGGAAAAGCAATTCTTACGCGTGACAATCCGAACGAAGATTGGACGGTAAAGGTCGCGGAAACAATCGACGGCGGAATCGTTGCGGACTTCATAACGTCCGGTCATATGTCTTGTGATAGGCTGAACGGCGGCACAATAGACGGCCAGACGATAAAAGGCGGATCGCTGACTTCTGAACACGAAGACGGAACGTCGGTTTTGATCTCTGGCGGACTTTTATCTATCGAAGATAGCGCAAGCAAGTCGCTTCTTGTTTCTGACCATGAAACGCCGACAACGTTCTTGTCGCTTGGATCTCATTATCTGGCGGCGAATCGCGGTTCTACATTGGCACAAGTCGACACATTTGCGGCGATTCAATATTTGCAACAACACATATAGAAAGGGGTTAAAACATGGCAGATATTTCGCAATATTTACAGGATATTTTAGACGCAGTATATGGCGAACAAGTCCGCGGATCCATTCACGACGCGATTTCAATCATCAACGACGTTTCGGAAGTCGTTCTGACATTGGGAACGGCGGTCGATTCCGCGTCGTCTTCTTCGACGGGTTTCTTCACGAATTCGCTTTATCTGAACACTAATTCCTATGTTTTATGGAAATGTGTCGGGACGGATTCCTGGGCGTCGCAAGGCGTACTTAAGGGCGCGCCAGGCGTTGACGGTAATAAATGGTATCGCGGAACGGGTATCAGTGGCAAAGCGGCTAATCCGACGGTTTATTCGGGATCAGGTATCGCACTTGCGAATCCGAACGATTTTTACCTTAATCCGGTAGAAGGCGCGGTCTACTATTGCGTAACAGGCGGAAACGCGTCAACGGCTACCTGGTCGTATGACTTCACAATGACGGGTGGCGGCGGATCTTCATATACTGCCGGAAACGGTATCGACGCGACCGATCTGGCGAACGGAACGATTTCGCTTGATTATGGAACGGTTTCTTCCGCAAACACAACGAAACCCGTAACGGGCAAGGCCGTCAACGACGCATTGCCGACGGTTTACGACGGAACACTGACGATCCAGCAGAACGGAACGTCAAAGGCTACGTTTTCCGCGAATACAAGCGCTAGTGCGACGGCGAACATCATTACGGATTCATGGTTTGCGTCTTCTGCACAGATCCAAAGTGATAACACGGTCACATTTACAGGCGTTGACGATTCCGACAATAACGGATACGAACTGTATTGTAATAATAAGCTTATCGGCGTGACGGCGTTTTCGATAACCGGAAACGGGACTAGTAACGCGACGCTGGTATATACAACGACAGGCGGCGCCCAGGGCGACGTTTGTTACTTACGCATTATCAAATAATGAAAGGGGATTCAGTTTATGGAAACAAAATACTTTGTGGCTAGGGCGTATCGGTACAAATCAAGCGGGAATTGGGAATATTCCCTTGTTGGAATGTATGACAACATTTCAGCGGCTAAGCAGGCATATCATGACACAATGGGCAAGATCATCAAATCGACGAATGATTTCGCAATGACGATCTTATACGATTCTTACGGAAACAAGATCATGTCCGATTTTGACAGTACTTACGAAGAACCGGAACCGAACGCAGAATAATAACGAAATCCAGCGGCGCGATCTGAAAAGGTCGCGTCGTTTTGGTTGAAAGGACGGAAAAATGGCTAGAATACGGGCAATGATGGCAATAGGGGGGGGCGGCGGCACGCTGAATACAGCTACACTTAACGTTAGCCACCCTACTGTTAACCAGCCTAATTTAACGTTTACCGTAACGGTAGGCGGAACGACAGTAGCAACAAAATCGACAACAACTGCTACGCCTTATGGTCGCGTTTTTGACGAAACGTGCGAATTCACGCTTGGTGGAAAAAGTATAAAGTGGCGCGCGTATTCGACAGATTCTGGACAACACGACGATTTTAATAATGAAATCACTGTAAACGGTACGATTATTATTGTGTTCGAAACGGACATAATGAAGGCGTTAGACAATTCATACAATATTTCTTACGACATACAAGTATAAATCCCTTCCTATCTGGAAGGGTAGGAAGGAAAATTATGGCTAAAATTAGAGCTTCCCTTGGGGGAAGTGGGGGTAGCAACGTTTATACGGAAACGTTCACGTTATCTTCTGACGGCGAACAGAAGGTAATAAACACGGGCATTAGTAACCTTAGTCATGTGTGCATTTTCGGTGTCGGTCAAAACGCATATGATACGCAAGTTTTTCTACATTGGAATAGTGACATGGGGCAGACGTTTTACGGTGGTGGTTGTTACGCTACCAGCCTGGGTGCTTCATACAAAGCACACGCTTTTTCAAACACCGCAGAAAATCAGACACCCGTCATTGTTTCGATTACTAATGGCACGGTAGAAATCTTAAACATCAAGCAAACACAATGGAATCCACAGGCATACACGTTCTACGCTTGGTAAATAACGCGGGATAAATCGGGGGTAAATCATGGAACTTATCATCATAGGTTCGCTTGTGATATTAGAATCGATCCTTTTCGTGGTTAATTGGATTGAATTCGTTGAAAGAAGGGGGAAGGAATAAATGTCAAACAAGGTTTACGACGTTTTGAAATATATCGCACAGATCGCGCTTCCGGCAATCGGGGCGCTTTATTTTGCGTTGTCCCAGATATGGGGACTTCCTTACGGGGAAGAAGTGGTCGGCACGATCACGGCGATTGATTGCTTCCTGGGCGCACTTCTTGGTATTTCTACCATGATCTACAACAAAGGGGCGGACAAATGACGGAATCTATCATTGTGGCGCTTATAACGGGCGGAATAACGCTGATCGGAACGGCGCTTTCAAATTGGCTGAATCATTCCAAAACCATATACAGAATCGATCAGCTGGAAAAGAAGGTCGAAAAGCACAATAACCTTGTCGAAAGAATGTATATTTGCGAAGGCGAAATCAAGGTCTTGGAAGAAAAGGCGAAGGACTTCGAAGGCGATCTGGCGGATCTAAAACGGGGGAAGGTATGAAATATACAGATACAACGTTCTTGGAAGCGCTGAAGCCGTTCGTCTTGGCGGACATGAAGGCGACGGGGATCCTTGCAAGCTTGACGGCGTCCCAGGCGTTCATTGAATCCAACAAAGGCAATTCGGGACTTGCCCAGGCGCCGAACAATAACCTTTTCGGCATTAAAGGTTCATACAACGGGCAATTCGTCAAAATGTGGACGACCGAATACGTCAACGGCGCCGCGATCCGTGTCCTGGCGGACTTTAGGCGCTATCCTTCATGGGCGGAAAGTATCGCGGATCATTCGTCGTTATTCAATCGGCTGAAACGCTACGAAAACCTTCGTGGCCTTACCGATTATACGCTGGCGTGCAAATACGTCAAACAAGACGGTTACGCGACAAGTCCGTCCTATGAACAGACGCTTCTTTCCTGTATCAACAAATATAAATTGTACTTGTGGGACGCTGAAGTCTTGGGAACGTCTTCCGGATCCGTGACGGTCAAGAATCTTCCGGTTCTGAAGATCGGATCCAGGGGCGAATACGTCTTGGCTTGGCAAAAATTCCTAAACCAAAACGGCTATTATTGCGGCGTTGAAGACGGGATCTTTGGCAAGAACACCGCAAGCGCAGTTAAGGACTTCCAGCGAAGCCGCGGACTTGATCCGGACGGGATAGTCGGTCGGAATACCTGGGCGGCTATCGGTTTATAATTTTGGTTTCTTCTTATTTTCCGTATTCCGTTTCCATTCCAACAGGGGCGGCGTTCCTTCGTAGAAGTGGGCGTCGCTTCGTGCTGGTGGGCAACGTGTAGGCAACACGAACGGGCGCAAAAGTCTTATAAATAGCGGCCTTGCAGACTTGGTTATTTACCGGTCTGCGGCATAGAAAAATAGCCTTGTTGAAAGCGGTGATCCCGTATCAGCAAGGCTTTTTCTATTTTATCTACATTGTAACAACGATTCCGCAAATCCGCATAAAATCGTGGCAATTTTTCTTCGTAGGTATCGTGTAGGCAACACGGACGGCCGTTCGGTAGGCAACACGAACTAATACTGAAGCAGATTCACGGTCGCAAGTAATTCTTCGTCCGATAGATGAGTATATACCCGTTCCGTGATCGTTTCCGGTTTATGTCCAAGAATGATCTGCGTTGTTAG
>Ga0310786_10008775_pt1 | contig 12928 bp, 10 predicted proteins | sample AusTroGonzalo_MG_FD_203881 | JGI IMG/M metagenome (GOLD analysis project Ga0310786, IMG submission 203881) | Bovine rumen microbial communities from tropical cattle in Woodstock, Queensland, Australia - Gonzalo_03 (v2) (version 2) | ecosystem: Host-associated > Mammals > Digestive system >... | reverse complement strand
CCATTGCAAACAGTATCAGGACGATGGCGGTCAGTAGTATCTTTTTTAGGTTTTTTGTAGAAATATCCATAGCAATTGTAATAAACAATACTAAAATTGTTGCAAATATAGTAATATTCTCGCAAATATCCGTATCTTTGCAAATAAAAAAATGTGAAATGGCAAAAGAACAGACAGGAATAAAGGAAAGACAGCGCACTGACCTGCGTGAACCAAGACGCTATAAGGTGACCATCTACAACGATGATTTCACCACCATGGAGTTTGTGGTGAAGGTGTTGGTTGAGGTGTTTTTCAAGACCGAGGCCGAGGCAGAGACGCTGATGCTGCAGGTGCACCACTCCGACAAGGCGGTGGTGGGCATCTATAGCTATGATGTGGCCACCTCGAAGGTGCGTAAGGCCACGAGAATGGCTCGTGAGGCGAGCTTTCCGCTACGCCTGACTGTGGAGGAGGAATGAAAGTTGAAAGGTGAAAGTTGAAAGGTGAAGGCTGCGAGTAAGCGAGAACAGAGCCAAACTTGTTTGAGCTATGTCGAGCGTGAGCAGACTAGACCGAAGGTCAAAGTTGAAAATTGAAAGATGGCAGAGATAATACAGACACAACGTGCTGCGCAGGCGCTGAACGAAGCCCTGAAATGCTGCAAGGAATACCGGCATGAGTTTATCATGCCCGAACACCTGCTGTGGGTGTTGATAGACGAGTTTAACTTCAACAAGGCCCTGAACATCTTTTATCCGATAGAGGAGTTCGCAGAGCGGTTGGAGAAGCAGCTGGAGACGATAGAGACAGTACCCGAAGACCGTGATTACGAGCCTGAGGCCTCCGCGCAGATGGGTAAGGTGATTGAGATTGCCTGTCAGCAGGTGTATTACAGCAGTGCTGAAGCCTTGGATATTCCCCATCTGACGATGGGCCTGCTGCAGCTGGAGGACTCGTGGGCCTGCTATCTGCTGAAGGATGCCCTGGGCGACAAGGAGAGCAACTTTATGAGTGAGCTTATCGGCTCCTATGAGTTTGATGACCGTCTGGAGGAGGAGACAGGTGAACATAAGACTGATGCCGCCTGGCGCAGACTGGTGACCTGTATGAACGAGCTCTACGAGAAGCATAACCCGCTGATAGGACGCGAACAGGAGTTGCAGCGTACCATCCAGGTGCTCTGCAGGCGCGATAAGAACAACCCGCTGCATGTGGGAGAGCCTGGCGTGGGCAAGACGGCCCTTGTCTGGGGCTTGGCACGTATGATTGAGGAGGGTAGGGTGCCTGAGCGTATGCAGGGCAGCAAGATCTACCAACTCGACATCGGTACGCTGTTGGCTGGTACGCAGTATCGTGGTGACTTCGAGAACCGTATCAAACAGATTATGGAGGGTATCCAGGAGGAGAGCGACAAAAACATCGTCTATATCGATGAGATACATACTCTGGTGGGTGCCGGTGCCACAGGCGAGGGGTCTATGGATGCCTCGAACATGTTGAAGCCTTATCTCGAGGCTGGCACCATCCGATTCATCGGTTCTACGGCCTACGAGGAGTATAACCGCCATTTCTCACGTTCCAAGGGTTTGGTGCGCCGTTTCCAACAGATTGATATCCCTGAGCCTACCCCCGAGGAGACCAAGCATATCCTCCTGCAGTTGCGTGGACAGTACGAGACCTTCCATGGCGTTACCTACGATGATGATGCCCTCGACTTTGCGGTGGATGCCAGCTATAAATACGTGAATGACCGTTTCCTGCCAGACAAGGCGATTGACCTTATCGACGAAGCTGGCGCTTCGTTCGAAAGTGAAAAGTGGAAAGAGGAAAGAGGAAAGAGGATAGTTAAGAAGGCGGATATTGCGGAGGTGCTGTCGAAGACGTGTAAGGTGGATGCGATGGCGATGAATGATGAGGACGACAACGAGAAACTTTCAACTCTCAACTTTCAACTTTCAACTCAAATCTACGGTCAGGATGAGGCCATCAGACAGGTGGTGGAGTCAGTACAGATGGCGAAAGCTGGTCTGCTGGATGACAACAAACCCTTGGCCTCGTTGCTCTTTGTAGGTCCTACGGGTGTGGGTAAGACAGAGGTGGCACGTGTGTTGGCTAAGGAGCTGGGCATCCAACTGCTGCGCTTCGACATGAGTGAATATACCGAGAAACATACCGTGGCCAAGCTCATTGGTTCTCCTGCCGGTTATGTGGGTTATGAGGATGGTGGTCTGTTGACCGATGCCATCCGCAAAACGCCCAACTGCGTGTTGCTGCTCGATGAGATAGAGAAGGCCCATCAGGACATCTATAACATTCTGTTGCAGGTGATGGACTATGCCCGACTGACAGACAACAAAGGACGTAAGGCAGACTTCCGTAATGTCATCCTGATTATGACCTCGAATGCTGGGGCACAGTTTGCCGGACAGGCCAACATTGGTTTCACAGGCAATATGTCGCGTGGTGAGGCCATGCTGAAACAGGTGAAGAAGACCTTCAAACCCGAGTTCATCAACCGCCTGACGGGTACTGTGGTCTTTAACGATATGGACGAGCAAATGGCTACGCTGATACTGAAGAAAAAACTCGGTGAACTGCAGGAGAAACTCAATGCCAAGCAGGTGACGATGACCCTGACTGATGAGGCCTTCGCCCAGCTGTTGAAGGAGGGCTTTACCCGTGAGTATGGTGCCCGAGAGATGGACCGTGTCATCGGTCAGCGCCTCAAGCCTCTGCTGACGCGTGAGATACTCTTCGGCAAGTTGAAGAACGGCGGAGCCGTTCAGGTGAAAGTTGAAAATGGAGAGTTGAAAATTCTTAACTCTTAACTCTTAATTCTTAATTAACTTGGCAGTTTATCAATTAGATAAGAATTTGTGGTTTCCGGACCCTCATTTGGGTGAGGATGATGGACTGGTGGCAGTAGGTGGTGACCTGAGTGTAGACCGCCTGTTGCTGGCCTATAGCAATGGCTTCTTTCCTTGGTACTCTTTTCAGCATCAGGATGAGCCCCTGTGGTACTGTCCCCTGCAGCGTTTTGTCATCTTCCCCAACGAGATTCACGTCAGCCACTCCATGCGTCAACTTATCAAGAGTCGTAAGTATGACGTTACCATCAATCGCGACTTCGAGGGCGTGATTCATGGCTGTGCCACTGCCCAGAGTCGAAATCAGGAAGATGGCGCCTGGCTGGGACAGGATATCATCAATGCTTACACGGAGCTACACCGACAGGGCTTTGCCGCCAGTGTGGAGGTGTGGGAAGAGAAACAGTTGGTGGGTGGACTCTATGGTGTGTCTATCGGTGCAGCCTTCTTCGGAGAGAGTATGTTCTCGTTGGTGCCCAGTGCCTCGAAGCTTGCCCTGATCTTCCTTGCGAAGTTTTTTGAGGTACATGGTGGTAAACTGATAGACTGTCAGTTTGAGACGCCTCACCTGCGTAGCATGGGAGGGCGTTATATCTCGTATGAGGAGTATATGAATCTGCTGCAAGCAGCAGATTGAGGAAAGTGGAAAGAGGAAAGTGGAAAGAGTAGTTATTTTATGAAACGACTCTGCAGGTAGTTCTGGAAAGCCTCTTTATATAGCTCGCCCACAGGCAGATTGGTCTGGGCATCGAGGATGACACGATTCTTGTTGACCTCCTGAATCTTATTGAGATTAACGATATAGGAACGATGAATGCGCATGAAATGGGCAGGCAGTCGTTCCTCCAGTTTCTTCATGGCCAACAAGGTGATGATAGGCTTCGCCTCGCCCTCTACCCACACCTTCAGGTACTCGCTCATGCCCTCGATATAACGGATATCGTCCACCGTCACCTTCACCACACGATAGTCGGTCTTGAGATAGAGGGTATCATCTTCGATGGGGTGAAGGGTGAAGGGTAACGGGTGAAGGGAGGATAGTCTTTCTTGCAACCTGTTGGCAGCACGCTGGAAGTCCTGCAGACCAAAAGGCTTCAGCAGATAATCGACAGCGTTGACCTTGAAGCCCTCGACGGCATATTCCGAATAGGCGGTGGTAAAGACTATAAGGGGTGGTGACACCAGTGACTTCACGAAGTCCATGCCATTGAGGTCGGGCATGTTGATATCGCAGAAAATGGCATCCACGGTGTCGCTCTCCAGGAACTGTCGAGCCTCCAAGGCACTCTGACACTGGGCTGCCAGTTCCAGGAACGGCACCTTGTTGATATAGGCAACGAGCTGTTGCAGAGCCAACGGCTCATCATCGATAGCAAGACAACGAATCATGACAGCGGAATATTTAGTTCAACAGTATAGACTTCAGCACCATCGTTGATGCGAAGGCTGTAGTCGTGGTCATAGAGCAGGTTCAGGCGTTTCCTGACGTTAGCCAGTCCCACGCCCCCCTTCTTTCCTGATGCGTCGTCGCCAATACGTAGCCTTTCCTCATGGACTTTCTCGACCTTCGAGTTACGACAGGTGAAGAGCAGATGATGATTCTCAACAGCAGCTTTTATCTCGATGAACGACTCTTGCTGATAGCTGACACCATGTTTGAAGGCGTTCTCTACAAACGAGATGAGTATCAATGGGGGTAGGGTGTGGTCGGGCATCTCGGTAGGTAGGTCAAGGGTAATCCTGACCTTGTCGGTATAGCGCAACTGCATCAGGTTGACATAGGTGCGGATAAAGTCCATCTCTCTAGTCAGGGGCACCCCTTTCTTATCACCTTCATAGAGCACGAAACGCATCATCTTCGACAGCTCTACAATGGTTTCCTGTGCCTTCTGTGGGTCGATGTCCACCAGGGCGTGGATATTGTTGAGCGTGTTCATGAAGAAATGGGGGTTGATCTGATAACGCAGATACTCCAGCTGCTGTTCCAGGTTCTGATGCTCCAGCTCTGCCAGTCGTTTGCGGTCATAGCGACTGCGGAAATAGCCCTTGATGCCCAGGTTGGCACCAAACATCAACAGTAGCACCACTGTAGACAGGATGTCACGTTCGCCTACAAAGGGTGGGGGCGTCTGACGGCGGAACTCCCCACGGGGAGGTCTTTCAGATGGATGCTCCGAAAGATGCCCGTCAGAAGGATGATCCGAGGGATGCCTGTCAGAGGGTGGGTGATGACGGTCTTCCATCTCCATGCGAGGTGGAGGACGATGACCTTTGGGCTCTTTGAAGTCGGGTTTGTTGCTGCACTGATAAACGATGAACGCCGCTAGGATGACTGCCATGATGGAGAAATACGTCACGCGCCGATGACCGTGAATCAGTAGTGGAGCCAAGAAGAAATTGTGTATGAGGAAGAGCAGCAGAAAGACTGCGAGCTTACGCCATACGAGGAAGATCTCGGACCAGTCGAAGACCACGGTGGCATCACTGACGGTACGTACATAAAGACTCAGCATGGGGGCTGCAAAGAGCAAACCCCACACTGCCAAATATATCAATATCTCCTGTCGCGATTGCTGCTTCATCCAGTGCCAGTACATAAAACTTCTACTATTATAACGTGACAGAATCGAGTTTATTGTATCACCATCTAGGACCATGGCCTCCGCCACCACCTTGTTCAGAGTATTCTGACAGCGAGACGCTGGAGCCTCCAGTGACGGTGGCTCCTGTATAGCCGTTACCACCGAAGACCTCTGTACCATCGCTCACGGTGACGCCCTGCTTCAGTGTGGGTTGTGAGGCGCCTGACACCACCAGACCATTACCACCACTCGATGGGGTCTTGAAGGCGATGGTCTCATCGCCAATGGTCAGCGCATACCATTTGCTCTTGGTCCATGAAGAGGCCTGGTAGCATGTCTGTGTCAGACTGCTGCCACGTTCCAGTCCGCCAATGGCGATGATGGTACCGCCAGTGACGTAGAGTTTGAAGTTCTTTTCGGTATTGGCATCGATGGCCACCTCGGGCTCACGGGCACCAATGGCGAAGATGATACCTCCCTGGATATAACAGTTGCCGTTGGCATCGATACCATCGTTGTTGGTGGCACAGGCATAGACGGTGCCTCCACTGATGGTGAGATGACTGGCAGCATTGATGGCATCGTCCTTGGCATTGACGGTGACGTTGCCACTGCTGATAAACAGCTCGCCCTTGCTCTCAATACCCTCACCACTAGTGTTGTTGACCGTCAGCGTGCCTCCCTCGATATAGATATTGCCAGAGTCCTCATCCTCATGGTCGGTGGTCTGACCTGTCGAGGTGGTGCCATCGAGTTCGCACTGGATACCCTCATCACCCACACCTTTGATGGTTACAGTGCCGCTCTGCATGAGGAAATACTCATTGCACGAGATACCGTCTTTCTTGGCCGAGGTGATGTTCAGCGTCAGGTTCTTGATGCGGATATAGTCGCCACTCTTGATGGCGTGCTTGGTCTTGCCTGCCACATTCAGCGTGCCATTGCCCTGCAGTTGTATCTGACCCTTGCTGTAGATACAGCCTGTGTGCGAGCCATTAGCACCATCGGTAAGGGTGTTCTCGGTGCCTTTCTTAGCACTGATCTGAATACGCTTGCCATTGGTGATGTTCAGACAGGCACCACTGGGATTGGTCATCGTGAGACCATCAAGGGCGATGGTGCACTTATAAGAGCCCTCCAGAGAGAACGAGCCGTTGGTGGTGGTTCCTGAGAGGACGTAGGTAATCTCATCACCATCAACGTCGGAAGTGTTGGTCTGTTCAATGCTGACGTGGGCTCCATTGACGGTAGGAGTTACATACTGGGTCACATTACCTGCCACGGTGACAGTGGCCGAAGTACCACTGTAGGTGATGCTGACGGTGTTGTCCTGCACTGTTGTGTCGTCAACAGTCATTGCATCGATGGCACTGAGTGTCAGCGTCTTGCCCATGATGGTCAGAGTCTCTCCATTGGCAAAGTTCATGTCGCCTGTCTGACTGGCAGGAAACTGATAAGTGACACTGCCCATGGTTACATGGAGTGTCTGTCCCACGGCAGCGATGGTCAGCAGGAGGGTAGCGAGAATGACAATTATCTTTTTCATTTCACAATCATTTTATAGGTTTTGTTCTTTGTCTTGACCACATAAACGCCACGTTTCATCTGGTCTTTCCTTACCTTGTTGCCTCGCAGGTCGTAGATCTCGGCTGCCTCATCCAGAGTGGCAGTGGTCACCTCTTCGATAGCAGTGCTCTCGTTGGTGTCAGAGAAATACATCTTGCTGAGGTTGGTTAGGACAAAGGTCTGTGAACCCGCCTTCAGTGTGTTGCCACTGATGGTCATGGTGAGTGAAGAGGCAGGCACAGAGGCCTTGGTGCCATCGGTCATCTCAAAGGTAACAAAGGTGTACTCACCAGCTTGCGTGGTCAGTACACCTGAGAAAATCATTAAACCTAAAACAAAAATCTTCATATTGTAAATTCGTAGTTCGTTATGGTGCTGCAAAGATAACAAAAAAGAAGATACTAAACGAATTTTTTCAACCAACGCCCTGTTTTATTCAGCGAAACCAAAAAGTTAAATAGGATTAATAGAGTTGCAAGATATTAGAAAAATTCGTATTTTTGCAGAAGTTAACAAAGTTAACCGTATGTGTCGACTTCTTTTCATATTGATAAGTCTTTTGATATTCTCTGGCTCTATATTCGCAGAGAGTGATATGCCCATCATAGAGATGAAGGCAGACCGGACGATGATCTACCCTCAGCGTATGGAGCTGACAGGCGAAGAGACATTGATGGATATCCTCCAGATGGTGCCCGACCTGATGATTGCTGGTTATGAGGATGTTATCTCCAAATATAACCTCCGTATCGACAACTGCCCGATAAATGGTGACACGCGGTTGATTCTTAGTCAGATGAAGGCCAGGGACATCGCCAAGATTCAGGTGTGTGACAATACGGGTGTGGCGAAAGGAACCATCGGAACGGGTAGGGTGCTGGATATCAATATGCAGATGCCTGATGCACTGAAAGGTTTTGTGGAAGGCCAAGGCCACCTTGGGAACGATGTGGAAGGTATTGGTGCTGTGAATGCGTTGTACGGTAGCAAAAGTACGGATCTCTATGCCAATGCCTCTTATCGCCATCAGGATGGGAATGAGGAGTATCTGACGCTTCACATGACGAATCGCTTTGATGACCGTAATAAACTGCTGACCTATTTCACCCAGCAATATCTTGACCTGCCTTCAGGCATGTCACGGAAGGTGATGGGCAGGGCCAGATTCTTCCACACCTTCAACAATGTAGGAACGGAACTCCTTGTGGTGGGTGGTTATCAGTATGCCAGTGATGCGGCCTTGTCCAACAAACTGCCTTTGTATATCGTTGAGTTGAATACGCCTTTGCTAACCCAACAGTTATCGATGATGCTGGGTGCAGAGGGCGATTTCCTCATGACCAAGCAGAAGGATACGGACAGGAACTGGAATGCCTTCAATAATGATGTCTACCTGCAGTTTACCTATGCCTTGCCTCAGTGGAAGTTCACCATTGGTAATCGTGTGATGTTCTATAACTACAAGCTGACGGATTTTGGAATCAGTCAGAAACATGCTGACACACGTGACAATGCGAATGCCTGTGTCATCTATGTGCCAGATAGCCGGAATCAGATCCAGTTGGGCTTCTTTCGCAAATACTATAATCCTTCCTATACAGCTCTCTTTACGAATGCCGTGACGCTTTCTGACGAGGAGTGGGCGGTTACCAAGGGACAGCTGGTGGAGCAGACTGTTAACCAGATGAAGCTGGCCTATGCCTATAGTAAGCAGAAACTGACAGTGCAGACAGAGGCCAGTTATTATGTTGCGGAAGATCGTGAGAATTTCACTGAGTTGGGAGCATCGGCCTATTGGAAGACGATGGTGAGTACCAATCGTCCGAAGGGGCTGAGTCTGACGGGTGGTTCCAACCTGTATGCCGCCAAGAGTGGTACATACGCTTCGTTTCGCATTGCTCCTACAGCTTATCTTTCTCACACGTGGCAGATAGGCATGCAGGTGGTCTATTACACCAAGAAATCACCCAAACGTGAGGCGACTGGCGTACCTGTGTATGGATGCCTGTCTGTGAACAAACAATTGGGCAATAGCTGGAATCTGGGCGTTGACTGGCATGATATGTTTGATGTCATGTGTAGTGATGCAACAGTAAACAGACATGCTGCCAATATAAAGTTGCAATATCGATTTTAATTATGAACTTTGAACTATAATTATGAACTACGAACTTCATTTGGACATGATACAGACTGCCGGCATTGGTGCCTTGGCCCTTATCGTCGGTATGATTCTAACGAGAAAGGTGGCTTTCCTGCAGACATTCTGTGTGCCTTCGCCTGTGAGTGGTGGTATCATCTTCTCGTTGCTGACCTTGGCACTCTATGGCTGGTTCGATGTGGAGGTGTCGTTCGATGGTACCTTGAAGGATATCTTCATGCTGGCCTTCTTTACCAGTGTGGGCTTCCAGAGTGACCTGAAGGTCATCAGACAAGGTGGCAAACTCTTGGTCATCATGCTTGTCCTGCTGGTTGCCATTATCGCTCTGCAGAACCTCATGCCCATGGGAATCACACGAATTATGGGTGTTGATCCTCTGATAGGCATGGCTGCTGGCAGCATATCGATGACGGGTGGACATGGTACGGCAGGTGGCTTTGCAAGCGTTCTCGAGAGTATGGGACTCTCTGGTGCTGGCACCATAGGAATGGCTGCTGCTACCTTCGGTCTGATAGCTGGTTCTATGATAGGTGGTCCTTTGGCAGAGCGTATTATCCGCAAAAAACTCACTCACGAACAGATGCAGCCACAAGATGATGAGATAGACCCCGCTATGGCTGGTATTGAGAGTGATGAGGCTTCGCCAACGGGTCGTACCAAGCGTATCAGTACCAACGAACAGGAGTTCCAGCAGTATGCCAAGGCTTCCTATTGCATCCTCCTGGTCATGGGTGGTGGTACTCTCATGAGCTGGTTGCTCGCCAAGACAGGCGTCACGTTCCCTACCTATTTCGGTGCCTTGATCCTTGCTGCTATCGTCCGAAACACAATCGGATTTGTCAGCTACAAAGACGATGGAAAATGGGAAAAAGCTGATAAGCTGCTGGATATGGAGCGTATCATCAGTGTAGGAAATATCTGTCTGTCAATGTTCCTTGGCATGGCCATGATATCCCTGAAGCTCTGGGAACTGCAGAGTCTGGCCCTTCCATTGATAGTCATCCTGGTGTCTCAGGTGCTGATTATGGCACTCTTTGCCTATTTCGCTGCCTTCCCCCTGTTAGGCCGCGATTATGATGCTGCAGTACTCTGTGCAGGCATGTGTGGCTTCGGTCTTGGTGCTACCCCCAATGCCATGGCCAACATGAGCGCTGTATGTTATAAATACCGCTATACCGTCAAGCCCTTCCTCATCGTCCCTATCATTGGCGCGATGTTCGCAGACCTGATCAATACAGGCATGATCTCCATATTCTTGAATCTCATTTAGGACAACGATACAGGAAAAAAAATAGGGCTCGCTTTTCAGCGGGCCCTATGTGATGATTATCAGGATGTGATGTGATTACTTCCACCAGAAATCATCCTGGAATTCACCTTGTACGTAGATGGTGAATTTCTTATGCTCGTCAGCAATGTTTGTTCTTTCTGGGACAGGTTCGAACGTATCGTCAACCAGAATCTTACATGCAGCTTCGCCTCGTGTGGCTTTAAGCTCCATCCAGATGCCCTCCTTTAATACCTCAATCTTGATGTTCTTAATCTCTTCAGGAGTTGTGTACTCGCCATCAATCTCAAAGGTAACGGGTTCTACCTCGGGACCAGCACCTGTGTTATACATCTGATATGTGCCCTGTGCGTTAGGAGTTGTCTGTCCAAACAAACCGTGAACCTCAATACCCATGACCTTCAGCGGAAGCACGCCACCAGCACAGATTAGTTTCAGGGTGGTCTTGCCACCTTCTGCCTTCACTACATCGAAGACCACATCGTTGAAGTCGAAGTCACCAGCTTCTGCTGCTGACAGGTCCTCAGCAATCACGCGATAGAGTGGGGCTGAGGTGCCACCAACGAAGCCTGGACAACAGGGTGTCTGAGGAATATTGTAATTGGGCTTGCCAGAATTGAAGCCTGCTGCGTAGATATTGTTGGCAATGCTGAACCCATCTGTCTCGTAGATAAACGGATTGTTACCATCGTCGCCCTGGGCGAAATGGGTCTCAGCAGACACATAGAGGTTGCCGCCATAGGTTACTGCACCATGATTGCTATTGTTTTCAAGATTGGGGTCTCTGACAATGTCCTTGGCCTGGAATACAGCATATTCGCCTGTGGAAGGACCAAAGATTCCGTATCCATCCTCACCACCACGTCCTGACTCAAGAATAGCTGTTTCCTCAACTACGAAGACAGCTTCCGGTCCCATGGTGATGACAAACGGCCCTGCTACAGCACCAGAACTTGTTCTTCCTCCATCAAGATACTTCGTCAGCACACCGCCACCACCATCAATCTTAAATGCGCCATTTTCTGATGAGATGTTCATGGCAAAATCATACTCTACCTCCAGGAAACAATTGTTGATAACGTTCTCGCTTCCACCTATGTATGCATAGTTAAGAGTGGTCCAATGTCCGTTGTTTACCCAACCAGAGTTGTTGGAGTTGACTTCTGTAGTACCAGTAACAGTCCATTCGGCATTGTTCTGCACACCACCTGCATTCACTACAACGGCTGCAGCATTGATGGTACCGTCATTGACGACACGGCTATCATTGCTTTCCGCATTCACGCTGCCTGCCTCAACAGTGCCTACATTATAGAGGAAACTGGTCGAGTTAACTGCAAATTTTGAACATGTAATTGTACCATGGTTATATACACGGGCACCAGAATTAGCTACTAAACCGTCTTCGCCGTTGGCTATCAGCTGGGCTCCTGAAGCAATGTATATATCAAAAATGGCAGTAGAAGTAACAGTGTTGTCGAATGTAACAGTTGCGCCTTCTAATAGATACAAATCTGTATTCTTGTTTAAAACAAACGATACGCCTCTGAAATCATACGTTCCTGCCTTGATGTAAAGTTTTGCATGTGTATCTTCAGTGCCGCCAGATATCTTAATAGGCTGGACTGCGTCGATATAGACCACTCCTCCATCAGTTATTTCTTCTGGGTGCCACCATTGTGTACCCTTGCTGATCAAATATTCTTCATAAGAAGGTATACCTGTAAGATCTGGATTAAAATTGCTGGCATCACAATCTACTGGGAAAGTAATAGTAGGTCTGATGTTGCCTTTGTACGAGGCATAAGTACCTACAGAACGGGTAAGGGTTTGGGTACGTGCATTGGCATTCCTGCTGCTGAATCCCCAGTCAACGTTAGAGTCAACCTTGCCAAACGCTTTCTCAAAAGCAACAGCGTACTTCTCGTTAACGACCTGCTCCACTCGCTCCTCACTGTAATAATAGTCATCATGCTTACTACATGATGAGAGTGCCACAGCCCCTAACATAGTGGTTGAAATCACTACAATACTGAAATAACTCTTCTTATTCATAATGGTATATGTTAGTAATTAATGTCAATTTATCCTGTTAATAGATGATTTGATTGCAAAAATACAAAAAAAATAATAATTTGAAAGGAATCCAGGGTTAATAAAAGTTAATTATATAAACAAAAAAAATCCGTGTAATCTTTTGACTACACGGATTGTTGTTATAAAAAGTTGTATTTACTTCACCTCCTCGAATTAGACATTCATTGATTTACAACTACTTGCGTGAGCTTGGCGTTTCAATGTTGCAAAATGCTTAAAAGCATCCTTGTAGCAAACATCTAATAACCAGTGGCAAAGGTACTAATTTCTTCCCAATCTGAGATAAGAAAACCAATAAAAAGTTGAGAACAACTCCATTTTTTAACAAAAGGCTTGGGAGATTCGGAAATAATTCGTACCTTTGCATCGCTAGAACCCGCCAAGC
>Ga0310786_10008773_pt1 | contig 12928 bp, 6 predicted proteins | sample AusTroGonzalo_MG_FD_203881 | JGI IMG/M metagenome (GOLD analysis project Ga0310786, IMG submission 203881) | Bovine rumen microbial communities from tropical cattle in Woodstock, Queensland, Australia - Gonzalo_03 (v2) (version 2) | ecosystem: Host-associated > Mammals > Digestive system >... | reverse complement strand
CATCTACCTGGTCTACCTTGTTCATGAATACTACTAATGCAGGTACACCTACCTGACGCGCAAGCAGTATGTGCTCCCTCGTCTGAGGCATAGGACCATCCGCTGCACTTACTACCAATATCGCTCCATCCATCTGCGCAGCACCAGTAATCATGTTCTTTACATAATCCGCGTGGCCCGGGCAGTCTACATGCGCATAGTGCCTCTTGTCCGTCTCATACTCTACGTGCGAAGTGCTTATCGTTATCCCCCTCGCACGCTCCTCCGGCGCCTTGTCTATGTTCGCATAGTCCACAAACGTCCCGCCGTTCTTCTCCGCCATTACTTTCGTAATCGCTGCCGTCAGCGTAGTCTTGCCATGGTCAACGTGACCTATCGTCCCTATGTTGCAATGTGGCTTCTTACGCTCGTATTTCTCTTTCGCCATTTTCTTTTCTCCTATTAACTATAAAAATAATCCATTAACCAGCCATTTTAGCCTTAATTTCTTCGGCTACATTACTGGGTACTTCCGCATAGCGGTCAAAAAGCATTGTATACTGTGCTCTGCCTTGGCTCATCGAACGCAAGTTATTTACATAACCGAACATATTCGCAAGCGGAACAGAAGCTTCAATAACTCTTGCATTTCCACGGGTATCCATACCTTCGACCTGACCGCGACGCGAGTTCAAGTCGCCGATGATATCACCCATATAATCCTCGGGGGTTACAACCTCCACCTTCATAATAGGCTCCAAAAGCTTCGGACCGGCAGCGGCAATTCCTTCACGGAAAGCTGCCCTTGCAGCAATTTCGAAAGCCATGGTGCTGGAATCGACATCGTGATAAGCACCATCATAAAGGGTGGCTTTAAAGTCTGTGCAAGGGAATCCTGCCATAACACCGGTTTCCGCTGCACTTCTAAGACCTTTTTCAACAGCGGGAATGTATTCCTTGGGAACATTACCGCCCACAACTTCATTCACAAAAACAAAACCCGTTCCGGCAGGTTGCGGCTCAAACTTAATTTTGACCCTGGCAAACTGACCTGCACCACCGGATTGCTTCTTATGAGTGTAATCCTCGTCATAAGTCTTGGAAATAGTCTCACGGAAAGCAACTTGAGGAGCGCCGACATTAGCTTCAACCTTAAATTCGCGCTTCATTCTGTCGACCAAAATCTCTAAGTGAAGCTCGCCCATACCTTTAATAACGGTCTGGCCGCTTTCCTGATCAACCGCAACGCGGAAGGAAGGATCTTCCATCGCCAAGCGGTTAAGAGCAATGCCCATCTTTTCGATATCGACCTTAGTCTTAGGCTCGACCGCTACTTCGATAACGGGATCGGGGAACTCCATCTTTTCAAGAATAATAGGCTTGCTTTCATCACAAAGCGTATCACCCGTGGTAGTATCCTTAAGCCCGACAAGAGCGACAATATCGCCTGCTCTGGCTTCTTTAATTTCTTCTCTGTGGTTAGCATGCATTAAAAGCATACGACCAATACGCTCTTTCTTATCCTTAACCGAGTTAAGAACATAAGAACCGCTTTCCAAAATACCGGAATAAACGCGCATAAAGGTGATAGAACCGACGAACGGATCGTTCATAATCTTGAACGCCAAACCGGAGAACGGCTCATTATCATCGGACTTACGTATAGCTTTTGCATCTGTCTTCATATCAATACCCTCGACCGGAGGAATATCAATCGGCGAAGGCAGATAATCGACAACGGCATCAAGCAAAGTCTGCACACCCTTGTTCTTGAACGAAGAACCGCAAAGAACCGGCACGAACTTCATTTGAATTACGCCGCGACGAATGCACTTTTTAATAGTTTCTTCATCAGGCTCCTTGCCTTCCAAGTAATCTTCCATGGCCTTGTCGTCCATTTCAACGACAGTTTCCAAAAGATCGGCACGATACTTGGCAAGATCGTCTTTCATATTATCGGGAACGGGAACAACCGTATAGTTAGCACCGAGAGATTCGTCATCCCATACGATACCGACTTGCTTGATTACATCAACTAAACCGCGAAAATCTGACTCAATTCCGATAGGAAGGTTAATCACTAAAGGCTTTACGCCAAGGCGGTCCTTAATCATATCAACGCACCTGAAGAAGTTAGCGCCGATACGATCCATCTTATTGGCATAGCAGATTCTGGGAACTTTATACTTATCAGCCTGACGCCATACCGTTTCAGATTGAGGCTCAACGCCAGCAACACCGTCGAACACGGCAACAGCACCATCCAACACACGAAGCGAACGTTCGACTTCAATTGTAAAGTCAACGTGGCCCGGAGTGTCGATAATGTTCACTCTGTGATTTTTCCAGTAACAAGTTGTAGCGGCGGAAGTAATAGTAATACCGCGCTCTTGCTCCTGCTCCATCCAGTCCATGGTTGCGGCGCCGTCGTGCACTTCGCCCAACTTATGCGACTTGCCCGTATAGTACAAAATACGCTCGGTAGTAGTAGTCTTACCGGCATCAATATGAGCCATAATACCAATGTTTCTGTACTTTTCTATCGGAGTAGTTCTTGCCATTTTAATACCTATCTAAATCCTGTTACCTGATTACCACTTGTAATGAGAGAACGCCTTGTTGGCATCTGCCATCTTATGAGTATCTTCTCTTTTCTTAACCGCAGCTCCGCGATTATTGGCAGCATCCATAAACTCGGCAGCCAAACGCTCCTCCATGGTCTGTTCGGAGCGCTTTCTGGCAGCACCGACAATCCAACGAATGGAAAGAGCCTGACGCCTGTCGGGACGAACCTCAACCGGAACCTGATAAGTCGCACCACCAACACGACGAGAGCGAACCTCTACGGTAGGTTTAACATTGTCAACAGCCTCATGGAAAACCTTAATGGCATCTTGACTGGTCTTCTTCGTAATTCTGTCGAAAGCACCGTAAACGATAGATTCGGCAGTAGCTTTATTTCCCTTAAGCATTACACAGTTAATAAACTTTGCAACGACCTGATCGCCATACTTTGCGTCAGGAATAACTTCTCTTTTTTCTGCTGCGTGTCTGCGTGACATCTTATATTCTCCTGTTATTTAGGACGCTTTGCGCCGTATCTTGAACGACGTTGTTTACGATCATTAACACCTTGGGTATCCAAAGTACCACGAATGATGTGGTAACGGACACCGGGCAAATCCTTTACACGACCACCGCGAATCATAACAACCGAGTGCTCTTGAAGGTTATGCCCTTCGCCCGGAATATAGCTTGTTACTTCGAATCCGTTGGTCAATCTTACACGAGCTACCTTACGCAAAGCCGAGTTAGGCTTTTTGGGGGTAGTAGTATAAACGCGAGTACAAACACCACGCTTTTGAGGGCAATTCTTTAGTGCCGGAGCCTTGGTGTGCTCGATAACTGGTTTACGTCCCTTGCGGACTAATTGGTTTACTGTAGGCATATATAATTTCCTTTAAAAATTAAAGCCAATGGCCTTTTACGGCCGTTAAAACATATTTCACCCCGAGGTAAAACTACCCCTGGACAACTACTTCATCTTCACTCGACCCAGCATATGTCGATACCGATAAAACCCTTACAATCTGCGTCTGGGGCGTAAAAAACAAAGCCCCACCACCAGCTCTAGGGAAGGCGGATACTATGTGAAAAAGTCCCATTAGTCAATAGCTTTTTTGCATTTTCCCTTAAAAAAGTTACAAAACCGATTCGCAAAACCCGCTTTATGACTCAAAAATCGGAAAAGTAGTTAAAATTCGGTAAATGAAAAGTAAACAAGAAGTAAACAAATCCGTCCCGATTCCCAAAAGCTCCGTTTTTCTCATCATTGATGAGTAAAAAAACCCGCCACTCCACGCATAACGCGGAAATGACGAGTTTTTAATTAATAAGCTTATAGGCTTGCTAGCACCTAATCCTTAGCCAGCTCGGCAGCTACTTCGGCTTCCATAGCAGCCTCGGCAGCATCTGCCTCAGCGGTCAAAAGCCTGTTAGCCTCCTTTTCCTCGGCAAGAATCCTGTCGCGTTCGGCAGCAATCATCCGCATTTTGGTAAGGTTTGCACCCGTACCGGCAGGAATCAAGCGACCGACGATAACATTTTCCTTAAGTCCGATAAGGTCATCAGTCCTTCCGGCAACTGCAGATTCGGTAAGAACGCGAGTTGTTTCTTGGAACGATGCGGCAGAAATAAAGGAGTTTGTCTGCAAGCTCGCCTTGGTAATACCAAGTAAAATAGGCTGAGCCTTGGCAATACGCCCGCCTCTGGCTTCGGCTTTCTCGTTTTCGTGAGCCAAAGTTCTGATATCGACCTGTTCACCGACAAGCAAAGTTGTGTCACCGGGCTCAAGCACTTCATACTTCTGAAGCATTTGCCGCACGATAACTTCAATGTGCTTATCGTTAATGCGCACACCCTGCAAGCGGTAAACGTCTTGGATTTCCTTGATAAGGTAATCTGCTAAAGCTTCGACACCCAAGATTCGCAAGATATCATGCGGAACGGGAGCACCGTCGACCAACACATCGCCCTTGGCAACATGATCGCCGCTTTGCACGATGACCGACTTTCCTTTAGGCACCAAATACTCGACTTCGGTTCCGTCCTCAGCAATAACGACAACACGGCGTTTAGCCTTGTAATCCTTGCCGAATTCGACACGACCGTCAATGTCGCTCATAATTGCGGGATCTTTAGGACGCCTTGCTTCGAACAGCTCGGCCACACGGGGCAAACCACCGGTAATATCCCTTGCTTTAGAGCTTTCTCTGGGCATACGGGCTATGATATCACCAACTTTGACCATAGCACCCTTTTCCACCGAGATAATGGCATCGGGAGCAAGCATAAACCTGGCTTCAGCACCATTGGCGAACTTAACCACCTCGCCGGCATCGTCTTTCAAAACGATTTGCGGGTTTTTATCAGCGGTTCTGGCAGTCTGTTTCCAGTCCATAACCACCTTAGAAGTAGTTCCTGTTTCCTCCTCGACAACTTCACGCACGGTCTCACCTTCGATTAAATCGATAAAATCGACCTTGCCCGAAAGCTCGGAGATAAGAGGCAGAGTGTAAGGATCCCACTCGACCAACCTTTCGCCCTTCTTGGCCTTAGCGCCGACTTCGACCAACAATACGGCACCGTAAGGCACACGGTATCTGGCCTTTTCCCTACCTTCCAAGTCAAGCAATGCAACTTCGCAGTTTCTGGACATAACGACCGTTTTACCAGCGCTGTTTTTAACAGAGTTGCAGTTATACATCTTGATGGTGGAATCAAACGCCGCTTGAATACTGGACTGTTCGGCCCCGCGCTGCACCGCACCACCGATATGGAAGGTACGCATGGTAAGCTGAGTACCAGGCTCACCGATTGACTGAGCGGCGATAACACCGACAGACTCACCGATATTGACCCTTGTTCCTCTTGCCAAGTCGCGCCCGTAACAAGCCGCGCAAACACCGTTTTTGGAATCGCAGGTAAGTACCGAACGAATTTTAACGCTTTCAACACCGGCTTTTTCAATCGCCTCGGCATCGTTTTCGTCTATAAGGTGGTTCTTAGGCACGATAACCTTTTTGGTTCCCGGGTGAAGCACATCTTCGGCAGCAGTTCTACCAAGGATACGCTCGGACAAAGGAGCAATAACATCGCCACCTTCAATCAAAGCGCGCACGGTAATTCCACGCTCGGTTCCGCAATCTTCCTCGCAAATGATGGCATCTTGAGCCACATCAACCAAACGACGCGTAAGGTAACCGGAGTTTGCGGTCTTAAGAGCGGTATCCGCCAAACCTTTTCTGGCACCGTGGGTCGAGTTAAAGTATTCGAGCACCGTCAAACCTTCTTTGAAGTTTGAAATAATAGGTGTTTCAATAATCTCGCCCGAAGGCTTTGCCATCAATCCGCGCATACCGGCGAGCTGTTTCATCTGGGCAGGTGAACCACGAGCACCGGAATGAGCCATCATGTAAACCGAATTAACTTTACCGTTAGCATCAGGCTTAGAAATACCTTTCATCATCTCTTCCGCGATTTTATCGGTACAAGACGACCAAGCATCGATGACCTTGTTATACTTTTCACCTTGAGTGATAAGACCATCTTGGTATTGCTGTTCGAACTCTTTAACCTGATTTTCGGTATCGCGAATCAGCTTCTGCTTAGCCGGAGGAACAATCAAGTCATCTTTACCGAAGGAAATACCGGACTTAGCGGCATTCGCATAACCGATTTTCATAATTTTATCGGCAAAGATAACGGCATTCTTCTGACCGGCATGACGATAAACCACATCAATAATCTCGGAAATATCCTTATCGCGCAAAAGCCTATTCACCAGTGAGAAAGGAATATGCTCATTTACGGGCAAAATCTCGGACAACATTACGCGACCGGGGGTAGTATCAAACACCTTTGTTCCATACACACCATTATCGTCGGTAACTTTAAGACGACATTTAATTTTGGCGTGAATATCCAAAGCGCCCGCATTCATAGCGTGCTTAATCTCGGCCAAATCGGCAAAGACCATACCTTCACCTTTAACCCCGGGCAATTCCATAGTCATATAGTAAACACCCAAAACAATATCCTTTGTCGGCACGATAATAGGCTTACCACTTGCGGGAGAAAGGATGTTATTCGTTGACATCATCAACACACGCGCTTCAAGCTGAGCTTCTATGGAAAGCGGCACATGAACTGCCATCTGGTCACCATCGAAGTCCGCGTTAAAGGCGGTACAAACCAGCGGGTGCAACTGAATTGCCTTGCCTTCAATAAGGACAGGCTCGAAAGCCTGAATACCTAATCTGTGAAGGGTAGGAGCACGGTTTAACAGCACCGGATGTTCTCTGATAACCTCGGAGAGAATATCCCAAACCTCGGGGCGCTCTTTTTCAACCATACGCTTAGCCTGCTTGATTGTCGTAGCCATACCGTAAAGCTCCAACTTTGCGTAAACGAACGGCTTAAACAACTCCAGCGCCATTTTCTTAGGCAATCCGCATTGATGCAGCCTAAGCTCAGGACCTACGGTAATAACGGAACGACCGGAGTAGTCGACACGCTTACCGAGCAAGTTCTGACGGAAACGACCTTGCTTACCCTTAAGCATATCCGCCAGCGACTTCAAAGGACGCTTGTTAGCACCGGTAATGGCGCGTCCTCTTCTGCCGTTATCAAACAAAGCATCGACAGCCTCTTGTAACATACGCTTTTCGTTACGCACGATAATTTCGGGTGCGCGCAGTTCAATAAGGCGTTTAAGTCGGTTGTTTCTGTTAATCACACGACGATATAAATCGTTCAAATCGGAAGTAGCAAATCTGCCGCCGTCCAAAGGAACCAAAGGACGAAGTTCGGGCGGAATAACAGGAATTACATCCAAAATCATCCATTCGGGACGAGAACCGGATTCAAGGAAAGCTTCAAGGAGTTTTAACCGCTTGACCAGCTTCTTGCGTCTGGCTTCCGAATTCGTATCGGAAAGCTCCTGCCTTACTCTCTCGGCTTCCTCTTCCAAATTGATGGAAGCAAGCACTTCTTTAATAGCTTCCGCACCGATACCGACTCGGAAAGTGTCTTCACCATATTCCTCAACTGCACGCATATATTGCTCTTCGGTAAGAAGCTCGTGCATTTTAAGGCTGGTAAGACCCGGCTCAACCACCAGATACTTTTCAAAGTACAAAACAGCTTCCAAATCCTTCAAAACCATATCGACCAAAAGTCCGATACGGGAAGGAAGCGATTTTAAAAACCAAATATGAGCAACGGGAGCGGCCAAATCAATGTGTCCCATACGCTCACGACGAACCTTAGACAAAGTTACTTCAACGCCGCACTTTTCGCAGACGATGCCGCGAAATTTCATACGCTTATACTTTCCGCACAAACACTCGTAATCCTTAACAGGACCGAATATCTTGGCGCAGAACAAACCGTCACGCTCGGGTTTAAAAGTACGATAGTTAATCGTTTCGGGCTTTTTCACCTCACCATAAGACCAAGACCGTATCTTCTCGGGCGATGCCAAAGAAATACGAATCTGGTCGAAGTGCTGTTGAGGAGCGACCGGTTGTCCAAATATTTTCATAAGTTCATTCATATTTTTGCCTCTTTAAAAGTGCATTAAAGTAATTTTCTACACGACTTCTTTTTGGTTAAGCTCAACATTCAAGCAAAGCGAACGCATTTCCTTAATAAGAACGTTAAACGATTCGGGAATACCTGCTTCAAAGTTATCATCACCGCGGACGATAGACTCGTAAACCTTGGTACGACCGGACACGTCATCGGACTTAACCGTAAGGATTTCTTGCAGCGTATAAGCGGCGCCATACGCTTCCAAAGCCCAAACTTCCATTTCACCGAAACGCTGTCCGCCGAATTGAGCTTTACCGCCCAAGGGCTGTTGCGTAACCAAAGAGTAAGGACCGATAGACCTTGCGTGAATCTTATCATCAACCAAGTGATGCAACTTCAGCATATAGATATATCCGACCGTAATTTCTCTGTCGAAGGGCTCGCCCGTTCTTCCGTCATATAAAGTTACCTGACCGGAAGAAGGAAGGTTACCCATCTTGAGCATATTGTTAATGTCTTCCTCGGTAGCACCGTCGAAAACAGGAGTTGCGATAGGAATACCCGCGCGAAGGTTATCCGCCATTTCGGTAACTTCGACATCGGAAAGCTCGGCAATGTTGTCTTTGTATTCACGCTTACCGTAAACTTCTTCAAGTTTAGTACGCAAATCCGTAACCGTGGCTTTGCCTTTTCCCATATCGTCGATAACTCCGCCGATCTGCAGACCCAAAGCCTTACAAGCCCAACCAAGGTGCGTTTCCAAAATCTGCCCCACATTCATACGTGAAGGCACGCCCAAAGGATTAAGCACAATGTCGATAGGCGTACCGTCCGCCATATAAGGCATATCTTCAACAGGCATTACGCGGGACACAACGCCCTTGTTGCCGTGACGACCTGCCATTTTATCGCCGGACTGAAGTTTACGCTTAACCGCAACGAACACTTTGACCATTTTCAAAACGCCGGGAAGCATTTCATCGCCGCTTTGAACCTTGGCAACCTTATCCTCGAATCTGGCTTGCAATTTAGCAACACCTTCATCGAACACATTGTTCATTTCTTCAAAGGCCTTCATTACCTTTTCATCATCAACCACCAATTTACGCAGCTGAGATAAAGGCATATCGAACAAATCTTTTTCTTTTAAGACATGACCTGATTCGATTTTCTTGGATCCGCTTACCAGCTTCTTGCCGATAATCATATCCTTGATACGACTCGTGAAGTTTCTTTCCAAAATGTTCTTTTCGTCATCTCTATCCTTGGCAAGGCGTTCAATTTCGGCGCGCTCGATAACAACGGCACGCTCGTCCTTTTCAACACCTCTGCGGTTAAAGACACGCACTTCAACGATAGTGCCTTCGACTCCGGGAGGAACCCTTAGCGAAGTATCACGAACATCAGCCGCCTTTTCACCGAATATGGCGCGCAGCAGCTTTTCTTCCGGAGTAACGGGAGATTCACCCTTAGGTGTAACCTTACCAACCAAAATATCGCCTGCTTTAACATCAGCACCGATGTAAACGATACCGGCTTCATCAAGGTTTTTAAGCGCTTCTTCACCGACATTGGGAATATCGCGCGTTATTTCTTCCTGGCCCAGTTTAGTATCGCGAGCCATTACCTCAAATTCCTCGATGTGAATGGAGGAGAAAACATCTTCCATAACCACACGTTCGGAAATCAAGATAGAGTCTTCGTAGTTATAACCGTTCCAAGTCATAAACGCACAAAGCACGTTGCGACCCAAAGCCAACTCGCCCAGCTCGGTAGCAGGACCATCAGCAATAATATCGCCGGCTTTAACCACATCACCGACCGTGACCAAAGGCTTTTGGTTAATACAAGTACTCTGGTTAGATCTTTGGAACTTCAAAAGGTTGTAAATATCCACGCCCGCATCGGTAGGCTCAACCTTGTCCGTAACCTTAATAACGATACGGTTACCGTCAACCTGTTGCACGATACCACCGCGTTTTGCAGCAATAGCGGCACCGGAATCCTTAGCTACCTGTCCTTCAATACCCGTTCCCACAAAAGGAGCTTCGGACTTAAGAAGCGGCACAGCCTGCCTTTGCATGTTAGAACCCATCAAAGCACGGTTAGCGTCATCGTTTTCCAAGAAAGGAATAAGCGCGGCGGCAACCGAAACGAGCTGCTTAGGCGATACATCGATAAGATTAATATCCTCGGGCTTTACCATAACGAAGTCCCCTGCCTTACGACAGTTGACCAGCTCGTTTACAAAGCGTCCTTTGGAATCCAGTTCTTCGTTTGCCTGAGCAACAGTATATCTGCCTTCTTCCATAGCGGAAAGGTAAACGACATCTTTAGTCACCACACCGTCAACTACTTTGCGATACGGAGCTTCGATAAAGCCGTATTGATTAATCCTGGCATAAGTGGCCAGCGAGTTGATAAGACCGATGTTTGGACCTTCGGGCGTTTCAATAGGACAAATACGACCATAATGAGTAGGATGCACATCGCGCACCTCGAACCCTGCTCGCTCGCGGGTAAGACCACCGGGTCCCAACGCCGACAAACGCCGTTTATGCGTAATTTCCGCCAGCGGATTGTTTTGATCCATAAACTGCGACAACTGCGAAGAACCGAAGAACTCACGCACTGCGGCAGCGGCAGGCTTAGCATTGATTAAGTCGTGCGGCATAACCGTATCAATATCAATAGAGCTCATACGCTCACGAATAGCTCTTTCCATACGGAGCAAGCCGATACGGTATTGGTTTTCCATCAATTCGCCGACCGAACGCACACGACGGTTGCCCAAGTGGTCAATATCATCGATTTCACCGCGTCCGTCTTTAAGGTTTACCAAGACCTTTACAATCTCCAAGATATCCTCTTTGCGAAGCACACGGATATCATCGGGAACATCGGTAAAGTTAAGTCTTGCATTCATCTTCACACGACCGACCGCCGACAAATCATAGCGTTCGTTATCAAAGAAAAGCCCATGGAACAAAGCCTCTGCCGTATCCAAGGTTGGAGGCTCACCGGGGCGCATTACTTTGTAAATATCGATAAGTGCTTCTTCACGGCAAGTATTTTTATCCGCCATCATAGTATTGCGGATGTAAGGCCCAACATTTGTGTAATCGATGTTAAGAATCTCCAGCTCATCTGTTTTACGAGCGGCAATATCAGCCATTTTTTCTTCGGACAATTCCTCGCCGGCTTCCAAAATTATTTCACCGGTACTTTCATCCACCAAATCGGTAGCAACAAACTTACCGACCATATCGGCTTCCTGAATACGAATTTCTTCCAAGCCGTCTTTCTTAAGCGCATTAGCCTTAGGCATAGAAACTTTTACACCGGCTTCCAAGACAACCTTGCCGTCCTTGGCATTAACCAAATCGTGAGTCAGCTTCACACCCTTCCACATTTCGGGAACAAAGGCAGTTTTCCAACCCTTCTTGTCACGCTTATAAAGCACTTTGGTATAGAAATATGAAAGAATATCCTCTTGGCTCATCCCTTCAATTTCTTCGGCACCGATTCTTAATCCAGCAGCTTCACGCTCTTTGCGCAGCTTAGCCGTCTTTTCGTTATCCAAGGCATACAAAAGCGAAGTAACAGGCAGCTTTCTGCGTCTGTCTATACGCACATAAACCAAATCCTTGGCATCAAATTCAAAATCAAGCCATGACCCGCGATAAGGAATAATTCTTGCCGCGAACAAATACTTCCCGGAAGAATGCGTTTTGCCTTGATCGTGATCAAAGAACACACCGGGGCTTCTGTGCATCTGCGATACAACCACACGTTCCGTGCCGTTCACAACAAAGGTGCCGTTCTGCGTCATCAAAGGCATATCGCCCATGTACACATCCTGCTCTTTAATGTCGCGAATGGAACGAGCGCCGGTATCTTCGTCCGTATCCCACACGACAAGGCGCAAAGTAGCACGAAGCGGTGCAGCATAGGTAAGCCCGCGTTGAATACACTCATCAACATCATATTTAGGCTCATCAAGTTCATAATTGATGAACTCCAACTCACCTCTACCCGTAAAATCTTTTATCGGGAATACTGATTTAAAGACCTCTTGCAAACCGGTATCTGTTCTTTTGTTTTGTGGTATACCAGCCTGCAAAAATTGATCATAGGAACTCTTTTGCACCTCGATTAGATTAGGAATTGGTGCAACTGTAGGAATCCTACCAAAATTTTTACGAACACGTTTCCGACCGATGAAGGACTTGGCCATATTTGCCACCCCATATTCTAAAAGTTAAACTCTCTCGCGTTATTTATTATATCAAGGAAAACAACGCCAACCGCAAAAAAACCTTTTTTATCTATAAATGCCTTATGCCGGAAAGATAAAGGCAAAGGTTACCCTTAAAGCTCTTTATCTTCCGACCAAGGTGATTAAACAATTCCTAAAAGAATTACTTAATCTCTACTTTTGCACCAGCGTCTTCAAGCTGTTTTTTAATCTTTTCAGCTTCTTCTTTGGAAACGCCTTCCTTTACGGGTTTAGGCGCACCTTCGACGAGGTTTTTAGCTTCAACAAGTCCGAGCTGAGTAATAGCTCTTACTTCCTTGATGACGTTAATCTTTTGCGCACCGGCATCAGCAAGCACAACCGTAAACTCGGTTTGCTCTTCCGCAGCACCGGCAGCAGGAGCAGCACCGGCAGCAGCAACAGCAACCGGAGCGGCAGCACTAACGCCCCACTTTTCTTCTAATGCTTTTGAAAGTTCGGCAGCTTCCATAACGGTAAGTGCAGAAAGTTCATCTACTAATTTGGCAATATCGGCCATGATAAATACTCCTAATAAAAATTAAAAAAGTTAAACACGTTACGCGGCTTTGCCTTCCC
>Ga0310786_10008772_pt1 | contig 12930 bp, 10 predicted proteins | sample AusTroGonzalo_MG_FD_203881 | JGI IMG/M metagenome (GOLD analysis project Ga0310786, IMG submission 203881) | Bovine rumen microbial communities from tropical cattle in Woodstock, Queensland, Australia - Gonzalo_03 (v2) (version 2) | ecosystem: Host-associated > Mammals > Digestive system >... | reverse complement strand
GCGGTGATCTCCACCTTGGTGTAGGGCTGACGATGGCCGATCTTCCGCTTGGAATCCTTCTTGCTCTTGTACTTGTAAACGATGATTTTCTCACCCTTCACCTGAGCCAGCACCTTGCCTTCAACCTTGGCGCCTTCGAGGATGGGATTGCCGACCTTGACTTCGCCTTCTCCGCCGATCATCAGCACGTCGAAGGAAATCTTGGAATCAGCTTCCTGGTTGACTTTGTCGATGTAGATTACATCGCCCTGGGAAACACGGTATTGTCTGCCGCCAGCTGCAATAATGGCATACATGGGACAGCACCTCCTGATTACAATCTCGCCGGGATTCTGAGGTTGTGCCGAAGCACATTTGGACAGACCTCTCCCGAGCGGCTACCCGAATAAGATATCACTTTGGATCATAGGCTGTCAAGCATTATTTTGCTTCATTTTTTCTTTGATTTGAATTCGTCCGCCATTTCGAACGTACCGACCTGATCCGACGTCCCGAATGCCAGGATGTCAGCCTGTTCCCTGCCGTTGGGATCTGATTTGACGACCTGGTTCATCTGATGTCCCATGAAAGCAATCGCTGCGCTCTGTCCGCCGTCCATGTTCACCGCGATGCTGCAGCCTCTGTCCAGCATGAGCTGAGCGAGATATGCCATCTGTACGCCCTTGGAACGCTTTACACGTCCTTCGCACATCACAACAATATAATGACCGTCCTCCGCCACGCCGATCGCCAGCCGGGGGTTATAGGAAGTGTTGCACAATTTCTCGGCATATTCCGTCAGTTTGCCGTCCTTCACCAGGCATGGACCGAAGGAATAAACCTGAAGCGCGTCTTCATCCACATACTGCTGTGCGCTCTTCTCCCTGTTGGGCAGGCTTTCACCATGCCCGTCACGATACAGTGCGAGTGTTTCATAAGTGGGCATGCTTCCCCACTTGTATTCCAGCTTATGGGGATCGTCGAAAATCACTTCACCGTTCCGAACCTCGATGCCGGTAGGATAGGATGCCTTGATCCGATAGATATAATAATCCGTGGTCGTGCCGAAAACGACCTTATTATCCATGGCAATATTGCGCATGAAATCTTTTGCGCTCTTTTTCTTTTCGGGATCCTTGAACACGGTTGTAGGAAGTTCACCTGCCGCCGTATCACACCAGATATTTGCCGTGAAGCAATAGAATGGATGCTTCTTGTCCGGTTCCTCGTATGTCCGCTCAATCACCACACGCAGCGTCTCATTGACAAACATCCAGTGGCCGTTCTCATCGTCCGCATAAACGTACTCACCGTCGTCCAGGAAACCCTGAGCGTTCAGTTCCGCATCCGCCCACCCCGGTGCGTTCACATCCTTGAAACGGGTCATCGGGATAGTATCTGTCTTTTTATCAGAGACTTTGGTCTCTTTTTCTGCCGGTTTCTCCGCGGTTTCTTCCTCGGTTTCCTCTTTTGTTTCTTCTGCGGTCTCCTCGGCAGTTTCCGCCTCGGTTTCCTCGGCTGTTTCTTCTTCGGAGATCTCTTCCGCTTCAGATTCTTCTTCAGCGGTCCCCTCTTCCGCTTCGTCTGTCTCTTCCGCTTCATCCGGAGCTTCATCCGCAGAAGTCTCTTCTTCCGTTGCTGCTTCCGTTTCTTTTTCGGTTTTTTCTTTCGCCTCAGTGTTTTGTGTCTTCACCGTCTGCGCCGCGCTGCCAATATGCTCCAGAAAGTCGTCCTTTGCTTCATCATCGCCCACTTCGGTGCTGTGCAGGCCGAAGTGATCGTAGGGATACTTCTCTGCCCCGGTCTTTTCAACAGTGAACTCTTCGAACTTTTTCCCTTTGCCGGCACCCATGCCTTTCTGGCTGACATGAAGCGCGAAAGCTTCCGCTGCCAGCTCTGCGCCGGTCTTCCCGCCGAAGGCGCTCAGCGGCTGATCCCAGTCCAGGATGGTCTGGGTGTCTTCATCTCCATACAGGTGAACATACAGTTTCTTTACCTGCCAGGGACCGTATTGATCCGCGGATTCTTTGAATTCAGACGGATCCGCCGCTTTCGAAAAGCACTGGATCGCAGCGTCCGCGATCATCTTGTGCTGTGGATGGCCGTACTCACCGTTGATGTCCTGGGTGATCACAACCTCCGGGCGGAATCGGCGGTATTGCTCCGTAACCCAGCTCCACACGGTATTCTGACCGCCGGTGATCAGCTTATAGGCATCCTTCAGTTTGCCGGTGTTGGCATAGCGGTCACTGAAGTTCCCGAACACGGGATAATTCCGTACGCCCAGATGCCACAGGCCGTTCAGGGCCTCGCTCCGACGGGTCGGATTGCTGGGAGTCAGATAAACCACCTGAACGTCGTTTCCCCGTTCCGCGCCATAGGTCGGAATCGCGCCGCCGGTAAACAGCAGTTCATCGTCCGGATGGGCAATCAGGAACAGCAGGTCCGCCTTTTCCACCGGCGCCTCCCACCGCTGTACCCAGTCCGGCGCTTCGCCTTCCCCAAATGCATAGATCTCATTGAAACCCAGGGTGTTCTTTTTTTCCGCGGTGGACAGGATCCGGATCTTTTTCAGCCCGTCCAGCTCATAAAAAGCATGGTAAAACCGGGTATCGCCCTCCGCGACGGTCACCCAGTCGTCTCCGCTCTGCTTCTGGATCACATAGCTTTCCGGCAGGTTCCGGAAACAGAGATAAAGACCGTATACCGGCTTTTCGGAGGACAGGATCACCCAGGGTTCCTTCCGCTTGCTACTTTCCCAGAAAGTCGTGTATTTCCCGTCGGTGATGGCTTTCACCTTACCGGTCTTGTCCACCACCTTGACCGTACAGCCGGCCGTCAGGTCTTCCGCTTCCTCCGCCCAGGCCGGCGCGGTCAGCAGGAGCAGCGCCAGCAGCAACGGGATAAAATACCTCAGTCTCTTCATGTTCCGTTTGTTTCCCTTTCTTTTTTACCGAAGGGCATCGGCAAAGGATTCCGCGTTGAAACGATCTGGCAGGCCGAGCCACTCGGCGCAGGTCGCGCCGATATCCGCGTAGGTTTTGCGATCGCCGAGGTCGACCGACTTCTGCATTTCCGGCGTCCAGGCGAGGATCGGAATATACTCCCGGCTGTGATCCGTCGTCTGCACATAGGTGGGATCGCAGCCATGGTCGGCCGTGACAATCATCAGATCGCCTGGCCTGACCAGGTCCATCATTTCCTTCAGACGGACGTCAAATTCCTCCAGCGCCTTGGCATATCCCGCCGGATCGTTCCGGTGGCCGTACACGGAATCTGTGTCCACTAGGTTGGTGAAACACAGCCCGTTGAAATCTTTCTTCATGAATTTGATCATGGAATCCATGCAGGCCGGGTTTCCCGCGGCATGATCGCTGATTGTCAATCCCCGGTGAGCAAAGATGTCCTCGATTTTTCCGACGCCGATACTCTCCATGCCGGCTTCCTTGACCGCGTCAAGCAGTGTACGGCCGCAGGGCGGCAGGGAGAAATCGCGGCGGTTTCCTGTCCGAATAAAGTGTCCCGGTTCCGTCCCGATAAAGGGGCGGGCAATCACCCGACCGACGGCCAGGTCTCCCTGGAGCATCTCCCTGGCAATCCGGCAGAACTCCCAGAGCTGTTCCGGAGGAAAGAGTTCCTCATGGCAGGCGATCTGGAAAACGCTGTCCCCGCTGGTATAGACGATGGGGGTTTTGTCCCGCATGTGCTGCATGCCCAGTTCATCCAGGATCACCGTCCCGGAAGCAGGCTTGTTTCCGATGACCTTATGGCCGATCGCCTGCTCAAAAGCCTCGATAAAGGAATCCGGAAAACCGTTCGGGAAAGTGGGGAAAGCCTTCTCCACCCTCACACCGGCGATCTCCCAGTGTCCGGAAGTCGTATCCTTGCCCTTACTCTGTTCGGCGGCGCGGCCCCAGGCGCCCACCACCGGTCCGTCCCAGTCGTATCCGGTGGAAGAAATATCTCCCAGGCCGATCGAGGCCATGTTGGGCAGTTTCGGGTCGCACTCCGCAATCACGTGGCCAAGGGTATTGGTGCCCGCGTCACCGTATTCGGCTGCATCGGGCAGTGCACCGGCGCCAACGGCGTCCAGCACAGTCAGAAATACACGGCTCATGTTCCTTCCTCCTTTTCGATCCAAGGTTCTTCTGTAAAATTGGGGTCTGCCTCCGGCATATGCTCACATACCATCAGGAACGCGTCCTCGTTGTTGTCCTCATAGTACCGTTTTCGCTTCCCGACGGAAATAAAACCAAGGCTTTTGTAGAGGTTCTGCGCGCGCAGGTTACTCACCCTGACCTCCAGCGTCGCGTAGGACGCTCCGAGATTGGACAGGATCCGCAGCAGTTCTTCCGTCAGCCTTCGCCCGATCCCACGGCCCCTGGCACTTTCCGCCACTGCGATATTGGTGATATGGCTTTCATCCAGGATGATCCAGGCACCGGCATAGCCGATGATCTGCTCCTCCTCTTCCGCCACCAGATACCTGGCCGCAACATTCCGGGTCAGTTCCTGCCGGAAGCTTTCCCGGCTCCAGGGCCGGGCAAAAGTCGCTTCCTCCAGGGCCGCCACCCCGTCAAGATCCTTCAGTCTCATCCGGCGGATGATCGTTTCATTCACGAGCCATAGCCTCCAGCAGCTTTTTGTTTTTCTGCGCGTTCGGAGGCCGCAGATAGGTCGCCTGCAGGGTCAGATAATCCGCTTTTTCTTCCTTTTTCAAGGCGATCATCCCCGCCGCGGACGGCCGCAGATAGCCGAGATGTGTTGCCGCGAAAAAAGCCTTCCCGCCGAGCAATTCCGTAATTCTGTCCCGGTGTACCGGAACACCGTCCCCGATAAACAGGAATCTTTCTCCCAGCGGCCTCACATTATTCAGGAAATCTTCCAGTTTCATTGGCGCGTCGCCCAGCAGACGTTCTCCATTTCGGAAAGCAGCGCCGTAAACCTGGCCTGCACGAGCATCCTGAATCGAACAGATGATCCCGTCAAAATCTCCGGCAGAAGCGCTTAACGCTTCCAGCGCGTCCACGGGGATACATGGCAGTCCGGCACCGTGCGCCAGCCCTTTAGCGGTCGCGACCCCGATGCGCACCCCGGTAAAACTCCCCGGGCCGGTCACCGCAGCAATGGCGTCAAGTTCCTTCAGTCCCGTTCCGGCAGCGTGAAGCACCGCTTCCACCATCGGCATCAGATTGGCGGAATGAGTATTCCGGTTCTGGACGGTAAACTCACTGTAAACTCTTCCTTCGTCCATGACCGCCGTGCCGCAAACCGGTCCGGATGTATCGATTACAAGTATCCTCATTGCGTCAACCTTCGTCCGGAATGATTTTTCGAAAACCGCCTCTGCTTTCAGAAGTGATCCGGCGGGTTGTTTCTCCTTCTGCATCCAGACGGATCAGCAGGCAATCCTCAGGCACCGCTTCCGGACACCTTCCCGGCCATTCCACCAGCGCGATCCCGTCCCCGCCCAGGTATTCATCCATTCCGAGCTCGTACAGTTCCTCCTCGCTCTCAAGTCTGTACCAGTCAAAATGATACAGCGGATATCTCCCGCTCTCGTACACATTCAGAATGGTAAAACTGGGGCTTGTCACCGTTTCTGTCACACCCAGCCCCCGGGCGATCCCACGGGCCAGTTCGCTCTTGCCGGCTCCCAGTTTGCCTTCCAGCAGGATAACATCACCCGGTTTCAGTCTCCCTGCCAGTTTTTCTCCCAGTGCCCGTGTCTCTGACGCGCTTTGCGTTACAGCCATTGTATTCCCCATGCTCTCATAATCCTGTTCGTCCGGTTATCCTTGTGCATGTAAAATTCTGTTTTTTAATTCTTAATTCAATTCAATCCTCGCGGCGCCAACCGGCCTGATATTCAGTACAAAGCAGGATTTTTCACCGAAAGCCCGGCTCATCACATCCACGAAGGATTCCACCAGATCAGCCGGAACAAAATTCAGCGTCGTTCCGGCGAATCCTCCGCCATGGATCCGCCAGGCTCCACGGCCCTTCAGCAGCATCTCCGCCAGACAAAGTGCCAGGCTGAGGCTTTGGTCACGGTTGTCCGCAAACACATTCTGCAGATACATATAGCTGGACCGTCCGCTGTCGATGATCAGCTGCAGGAAATCGTCAATCCGGTCCTCCTTCAGTGCTGAGACCTGTTCCGTCACACGGTCATTCTCTTGGATGAAATGCACCGCCCGCATGATCGCCCGGTCACTGACCGTTTGCCGGAGCATAGTCAGCGCTGCTGTCAGCTGTTCTGCCGTCACGCCCCGCAGCACCTGCTTGCCAAAGCAGGAAGCCACCTGTTTCATCTCTGCAGGGATCGCCGCATACTGATCCGTCAGGTTCGCATGGGATCCACCTGTCGCCACAACCACCAGTGCGTATCCTCGCCTTGCAAAATCATAGCTGATCGGTTCCACTTCCGGTTTATTCGTATCCCTGAAATCTACCGTTACCAACCCGCCGGCTGCACTGGCCATCTGATCCAGCAGTCCGGAAGGTTTCCCGAAATACTTGTTTTCAGCCATCTGGCTGATCTGAGCCCGCAGTACATAAGGCATGTCGAAATGGTTGTAAAGGCTGTCGAAAACGCCTGTCAGCATTACTTCCAGTGCCGCGCTGCTGCTCAGTCCGCTGCCGCCAGCGACCGTAGAGGTCACAGCAGCGTCAAAACCGCCGATACTGTAACCGTTCTGCTGCATGCCGGCCGCAACGCCGCGAATCAACGCTTTGGTCGTTCCTTCTTCCTCCGGATGAACGGACAGATCTGACAGATCCATCTCAATCGGATCATATCCCTCGCTGTGGAAGCGTACTGTCATATCTTTCCGGGGGCTGACAGCACATAATGCATCAAGGTTTACGGCAGCCGCAAGCACGCGGCCGTTATTATGGTCCGTATGATTGCCGCCGATCTCTGTCCGTCCCGGCGCGCTGACCAGCTGAAGATCCGGTTTTTCACCGAATATTTCCGCATGCCGACGGATCAGTGCTTCATATCTGGCTTTCTGTTTCTCCAGCACATCTTCTCCAGTTCCGTAAAGCCAGGTCAGCAACTGTTCAGTCTTTTCCGTCTCAAGATTCCGGATCATCTCTTCTGTATGGTTCATACCGTTTTCTCCTCCGATCTCAGGATTGTCAATCGATATATTTCTGCCAGATTGCTATCATCTCCGGCAGTCCTTTCTCTTCGACCGTACGGCAGAACTCTGCCCAGTTTTCATCTGTCAGTTCCGTATCCCCTGTCACAAAACAGGCCATTGCCTTTTCCGCGTATCCGGATAAGTCTTTCTGGATCTCCGCGATTCTTTTCTCGTCCTCGGACGTCAGGTTAACATGCGGAAAAGGACTGATACAGTATGCTCTTAGAGCAGAAAGCTGCTCTATATTCTTTCGGGTTGCCTCATCCGCGTAGTGCAACTGGAACTCGGCGTCCGTCAGTCCGGGAGCTGTACCTCCCTCGCTGATCGTATTCTCCGGCAGGATTACCTCGCCGGCGGTCTGTGTGTCGGCATTCCATTCCCAGTATCCGCCTTCGCCGAGAATATAGTCTTCTCCTTCTTTCCCGTAATGGGCCAGACGACTGATCTCCTTCGTGTAGAGCAGATTAACCCAGGAAACCAGTTTTTCCGGTTCACGACAGGCGGATGTGATGGCAAATGTCCCGCGGATCATATCGCCGAGCAGATCCCTGTAAACCTGCTTCCCGTTCCATGCCATCGGCTCCAGCAGCGAATACTGTCCGAGGGCTGACACCGGCACAACGGTCAGCGGTGAACTGGAGAGCATAATGCCATAAGGGATTGCCTTCTTGTCGTCCGTGATCTGGCGGATGCTGTCCGTGGTACTGAAGCCGTTTTTGTCGAGCAGGCCTTCGTCCCAGAGTGTGTGCAGCCAGGTAAGAAACGCCCTGTTTTCCTCTGATGTCAGTGAGGAAGTGACGATTCCGTCCTTTGCGGTAACATAATAGTCATTGTCAATGATCCCGAAAGCGTGCCCCAGAAAACGGAGTTCCCACATACCAATAAAGGTCAGCGGAACCTCGTCCGTCTGATAATTCCCGTTGGGATCCTTTTCCTTGAATGCGTGCAGTACTTCGGTCATTTCCTCGGCAGTCTTCGGCATTTCCAGGCTGAGTTTTTTCAGCCAGGAGGCATTGATCCACATCGCGTCATTATTCTGCAGATCATTGAACGCCGGAAGGGCCGGGATGGATCCGTCCGGCAATGTAATGGCTTTTTTCCATTCCGGGTTTTTTTCCAGCAGTTTCCACAGATCCGGAGCATATTTTTCCAGATAAGGAGCCAGATCAATGATTCGTCCGGCTTCATACAGGTCCCGCGTCTCGGCGCCGGTCAGTTCAGCTTTGAACAGAACATCCGGCAGGTTTTCACCCTGCAGCATCTCCCTCTTCCGCTCAGTCCATTTTTCCTGATCTGTATGCTGGGAAAACTGAAAACTGATCCCGGTCAGTTCCTGCATCCTGCTGAAAAAAAGATTTGTTTCCCAGTTCCTGCCGGAAAACTCCCCGTCATATCCCTCCATGGTGTAATCCGGCGCTTTCTGTGTTGTCTCCGCCGCGGCTGCTGAAAACAGCATCATCATTGCCAGAAGTATCGCGATCCATTTACGCATGAAGGCTTCTCTCCTTAATTGCCCGAAGGTCCGGGACGATCGGAAATTCCCGGTCGCGTCCGCAGACGCGAAACCCTTCTTTTGTTGAAATACCTGCTTCAAACGAAACCCGGTATTAATTAAATTATTATACCTTGTTCCGGCTGCTTTGACCAGTCTTCTTTTTCCTTTCTCATAAAAAGAAAGCGGGCAAAAGCCCGCTGTACTGAAAGCAAATTACTTTTTCCTCTTAAGGAATCCGGGAACCCCGTGATTGTCGGTTTCCATCGTCTGATTCTGGGGAATCGGCTGGAAACTGCCGGTCTGTCCCGTCACCTGTCCGTTGCTGTTAAACAGCGGCTGGTAATTCTGGGGCTGTGCCGCGCCGAAAGTCGGATTGCCCTGGCCCATATCAGGCTGCGCCTGGAAAGGACGGGTAGACTGCACCGGCTGCTGCGGGGCTGTCTGCTGGTAGCTGAAACCGGTCTGGAAAGATCCGGTGTTCACCATACCGGGAACACCCATACTGGGACGGCTGCTGCTCATGAAAGTCGGTACTTCGCCGGTATTACCGGTGGAGAAAGGACTGTTTGCGGCGGGAGCCGGCGCGTCAAATGCGCTCTGTGAGGTCTGGCTCTCCGTCTTGGCAAAGCTGGTACCAAAGGAACCGAACAGACGCTCATGTTCAATCTCACGGGGCTTTCTTGCCGGTTCCTTATTCGGGAACGGCGTCTTCTCGAAGCCGGTCGCGATAACGGTGATCCGTACTTCATCGCCCATTGTTTCATCAATCCCGGCACCGAAGATGATATTGGCATCCGGATCTGCCGCTTCCATGACCAGGTTGGCGGCCTCATTGATATCCACAATCGAAATATCCTCGCCTCCGGTCACATTGATCAGCACGGCGCGCGCACCGTCAATATTGGTTTCAAGCAGCGGAGAGGAAATTGCGTTCTTGGCGGCATCGACAAGTTTGTTCTCTCCTCTGCCGATACCGATACCCATGTGCGCCATACCGCCCGATTCCATAACGGTCTTTACGTCCGCAAAGTCCAGGTTGATCATAGCCGGAACGGCGATCAGATCACTGATGCCCTGGATACCCTGACGCAGCACATCATCCGCGATCCGGAAGGCTTCCAGCATCGTTGTGCCCTTGTTCACCACCTGCAGCAGACGGTCATTCGGGATCACGACCAGGGTATCCACATGTTGTTTCAGTTCGGCAATGCCGGCCTCAGCATTCTTCATCCGTTGTTTGCCCTCAAAATTGAAAGGCTTGGTGACAACCGCGATCGTCAGAGTGCCCAGATCCCGCGCAATTTCCGCAACCACAGGCGCAGCACCGGTACCGGTACCGCCGCCCATCCCGGCCGTAATGAACACAAGATCTGCTCCCTTCAGTGCGGAAGCGATCTCTTCCCTGCTTTCTTCTGCGGCACGCCGCCCCACCTCAGGGATCGCCCCGGCGCCGAGGCCCTTCGTCAGTTTCTCTCCGATCTGGATCTTGACCTGGGCATTGGTCTGCCCAAGCGCCTGGCGGTCCGTGTTTACGGAGATGAATTCAACCCCGCGCAGACCGGCATCAACCATCCGGTTAACGGCATTATTGCCGCCGCCGCCGCAACCTACAACCTTGATCGATGCAAAGGTGTTCTGTTCTTCGTTCTGGAATTCAATCATGCTCTTAACCTCCCAACAAGCTGCGGAAAAAATCCTTGATCCGGTTTCCAGCTCCGGATGCGGGCTGACGTTGCTGCTCAATCGTGTCGATGATCAGATCCATCAGACCCAGGGCACTGGAGAAACAATGGCTGTTCAGTTTGGTGGTCCGGCGGGGCGTTTCCTGCACAGGTCTTCCCAATCTCCCGGAAAGATACTCCTTACCTCCCCGGTTAAAGCTCAATCCGCCGCCGGTCAGGAAAACGCTGGACCAGCTTCCAAGGCCTCCGAAATCATCATCTACAGACTCTTTGATCTTCGCACAGATCTCATCCAATTCGCGGCAAATGATCGGTTTAACCTGTTCTCTGGTAAAAGCGGTGCCTTTCTGTCCGTCCGCACCCGGAACCTCATAGGTCTCACCGGAGGTCTCAATCCCATATATGAATTTGCGTTTAATATCTTCCGCGGCACTCAGGGAAATGTCCAGTTCTTCCGCCAGGGCAACTGCAATATCACCGCCGCCGACATCCAGCACCTTGTGATAGATAATCGCATCACCCTCAACGCCGATGATCTCCGTATTCAGATATCCCATATCAATCAGCACGGAAGTATGATCGCGTTCCTGTTCGTTCAGGTAGAGCATTGCTTCGCCGGCAGACGTCGAATAGAAACCGGTGACTACGATTCCCAAATCCGCCATCCGGTTGGTCACATCATCAATAAAGAAGCGGTTTCCTACGCAGAAACTGATGAATGCGGTCATTTCCCGGCCTTTCATGCCAACAGGTTCCAGGGTCTTTTTTCCGCTGTCGACCATAAACCATGCAGGGCTGGAATGCACGACTACACCGGGGACATTGGCCAGGTTCTCAGCTGCCTTGCTGAACGCGTTTTTCACATCAGATGAGGTGACGCGCGGATCCGTTCCTTTAAGCGGAATGGTAACCTTTGTTGCATAAACGTGTGTGAAGGCTCCGGGGACGCCGACATTGATTTCCTTGATCTTGCTGCCGGACTGTTCTTCCGCATCCGCGATAGAACGGCGGATTGCCTCATCCAGCATGCCGGGGTTATTCCACCCTTCTGCCAGATAACCATCATACTTGGTGACGCCGGCAGCGGTAATGTCACAGCGCTGACTGCCGCTGTTTTCGGCAACGAGCGTAACAATTTTGCTGGTCCCGAAATCAATGGCTGCAACCGTTGTTTTCATAGGTTTCTCATGCCCCCTGTTTTCCGGTTCCGTTTATGGTTTCCTACCGGTTCCTTCCAATATAATGCATACCACAAATCATTATAGCCCGATTATCCTGCAATTGCAAGTGTTTGCGCGCATTTTATTACATTTTTCATCCGTTTTTGTTACATTTTTTGTATTAAACCGTTAGTTTTTTTGTCTGAAGGGGATTCAGGGTACGATCGGAAAATCTCCCGGTTACGGCGCATAGATCGGTGTATCGGGTTTGGAAACATTGATAGTCCCGCCGGTTTTCTGCATCGTATGCAGTTCATCACGCACCAGCAGCATACTGCGAAGTTTCGCATGAAGATCCTCCATATCGCCGAGGCTGACAGTATAGCCGTCGCGCGTCTCCAACAGAATGGATTCCGTATTGCTGATGTCTGCTTCTTTAATCTCCCCGGTGCATCCGAGTACTTTCATGTGCAGGAAAAGGCTGCTCAGGATTTCCTGCTGCTTTTCATTTCCCAGCACGATTTCCTGACCAACCATCGTATTGGAACGGACCTCAAGTCCTTTGACCTCCACGAGATCTTTCGGCTGAAAGCCCGGGTCCTCTTCCTCCCGCATCACCATGCGGTTTTTATCCATCACATAGGTAATCCCGCAATAGGTCAGCCAGCAGCATTCCTCTCTTTCACGGACAGCCAGCACAACCGTCTGTGGAAGTTCCCGAATCATATACTTGAATTGCAGCCGGTAATCCGAAGCAATCCGCTGCCCCACTGTCTTTTCGTCAAGGGTCAGGATGGAATCGCCGTTCCGTACTCCGCTGATCCGGATGATTTCACTTGCCGGGATATTCTTGTTTCCTGTTACCTGTATATCTCTGACCGTGAAAACTGCAAAACGAAGGATCAGCAGAATGGCAATCAGCACAACCGGAACAATCCAAAATGCCGGCGATAGTTTTCTTCGTTTTTCTTTTTGATTTCCGCTGTTGCGGTTTCGCTTTCTGCTGTTTTCCCGGATCCCGTTTACAGCATTCTGACCCGTCAGATGCTGCGGCTGCCAGAAATCGCCCATTCGCTGATTGACGTTCTCGGAACGGCTTTCCCTGAGTTCAGGTGCGTCTTCCGGTTCGTCAAAGGGGTTGCTGTTCTGGGGTGCCGGACCGAACCATGTGTTTTTCTGCCAGTCGCGTATGCCCTGTCCGCTTGATTCTCCGGCCCTTTTTCCGGAGGATTCGGGACGATAGCCATCGTTTGGTCCTTCCACTGATCAGCCTTCTCCTTTCCGGAAAAACCGGTTTTACAAGCAGTCGAAATCAGACTTCGGTTTGTTTTTGGAACCAGCTCTCATAATGCCTGAACAATCTCTTTGAATACCCGACCGCGTTCTTCATAGTCCCTGAACATATCAAAGCTTGCGCATGCAGGACTCAGCAGAACGCACCATCCCTTCCGGGCGAGCTTTCGAGA
>Ga0310786_10008771_pt1 | contig 12932 bp, 14 predicted proteins | sample AusTroGonzalo_MG_FD_203881 | JGI IMG/M metagenome (GOLD analysis project Ga0310786, IMG submission 203881) | Bovine rumen microbial communities from tropical cattle in Woodstock, Queensland, Australia - Gonzalo_03 (v2) (version 2) | ecosystem: Host-associated > Mammals > Digestive system >... | reverse complement strand
TCCTTTATTTCAAGCGCAAAATGCACGATAATGTCTTTACAGAGACTCCGTTTTTAATTATACCAGATTTTTTTTTATTTTAAAAGGGGTTTCACTAATTTTTTTCAAATTTAAGAAAAATTTTTCAATCCTCTTTACCTTTTCATTAAAATGTGATACAATATAACTGTACAAAACGAAAGCGGCATAGAAAAAAACAAGCTGCAAAAAAAGAACAGAAGAACGGAGGTTTTTAATGTGATCTACGTTACCGGAGACACCCACGGTGATATCACCCGCTTTAAAAGCCCTGAAATGAAAAAAATAGGACGCGGAGATACTCTTATTATCACCGGAGATTTTGGTTTTTTATGGGACAATTCAAAGCAGGAGAAGGCTGCGCTTAAAAAGCTTTCAGACAAAAATTTTACAATTGCCTTTATTGACGGCTGTCATGAAAATTTCGATATGCTTGATAAGTATCCGACAGAAGAATGGAAGGGCGGAAAAGTACATATGATATCCCCCAATATAATTCATCTCTTACGCGGTCAAGTCTACACCATTGAAAAAAGGAAGATATTTACCTTCGGCGGCGGTCACAGTCAGGATATTGATTTCAGACGTGATAATGACTGGTGGGAGCGTGAACAGCCGTCCCACGAGGAAATAAAGGAAGGTATCGCTCATTTACGCGAAAATAATTACAAATTCGATTATATTATCACACATGAACCTCCGGCATCGTTAAAAGAATGTCTTGGAGTCGATGTGCTTGAACGCCTTGAAGTCCATGCTTTTTTTGAAGAGATAATCAGAACCTGCAAATACAGGGAATGGTTTTTTGGTAAATGCCACATTGATAAGCTTATTCCTCTTAAATTTCGTGCTGTTTTCAACAGCGTCATACAACTAAGATAATCATAATATGAGCAGATCCGACATAGTATATACTATCAGAAAAGAGAGGTATTACTATGAAAAAAATTAAAATTACTGATCTGCTTATCTTTATTGTGACAGCAGAACTTGTCGGAGCATTATCAGCACTTATCTCAGGCGATTTCAGCTCATTCTATGCTGAAAATATAAGTCCTCCACTGTTGCCTCCTTCGTGGCTTTTCCCCGTGGTATGGGCTATACTTTACGCGCTTATGGGGATGTCGGCATATCTTATATGGAATGATAAAGGCAGCGAAATACATAAAGCAACTGCACTAAAGCTATACTTTCTACAGCTTGCAGTAAACTTCTCTTGGAGTATCATATTCTTCCGTTTAAGACTACTTAAAGCTGCGGCTATAGTTGCAGTAGTGCTGCTTGTACTTGTTATTATAATGGTATTATCATTCAAAAAAATAAATAAAACAGCCGCATGGATGAATATTCCGTATCTTATATGGCTTATTTTTGCGTCTTATCTGGCTATCGCAGCGTATATTCTTAACTGACATAATATGCAAAATTTTATTCCATCTTTTCAATATTGATTTAACTATTAACCTCTGATATAATAAAATTATCCCAAAAGGGACAATACATACAGGAGGTAAAACATTATGTGCTGCAATAACATCTGGAATATGATTTGCAAGTTATTAGGAATTTGCAAATAAGCAAAAACTGCACGGTAATGCTTTACCGTGCAGTTTTTTATATACCGAAAAATCTTTTTGTATTTTCCTGTAATACGGCAATGAGTTCTTCCTCGCTAACACACATATTTCTCGCAAGCTCGACCACAACATACTTTATGTTCTGAGGTACATTTGTGCGATCAAGTCCTTTGACATTACGTGGAGTAAGGTACGGAGCATCAGTCTCAGCCATTATCCTGTCAAGTGGTATGTGCTTTACAGCTTCACGCAGTGGACCGCCGCGTCTTTCGTCACATATCCAACCTGTGATGCCGATATAAAAGCCCATATCAATATATCTTTTCAATGTTTCCTTATCGCCTGTAAAGCAGTGAACAACCGACTTTTTACATATGTCGCCATGCTTTTTAAACCGTTGGATAAAATCGTCAACCGCCTCTCTTTCGTGCAAAAATAGCGGCTTATCAAGCTCTTCCGCAATCTTTATATGATGCTCGAAACAGCGTATCTGGTTTTCACGTGTGGAAAACATTCGGTCAAAATCAAGTCCGCATTCACCTACTGCAACGATTTTTTCATTATTTGAAACTATCTCACGAATACGCTGAAAATCCTCGACATTTGCGCTGTCAGCACTGTGAGGGTGGATACCGCAGGTGCCATAGCAGTCATGCGTTTTCACAAAGCTGTTAACGGCTTCACTGCTTTTTATATCCGAACCTGTAAGTATACATCCGACCTGTTCAGACGCAGCATCATTTATAATCTTTTCAGGCTCTCTGAACTGCTTGCAGAACAGATTTAGCCCTATATCATAGTATTTCATAACAATTCCTCGTTAAATAGTATCACGTACAGCTCTGCATAGCTGCTCGGCTGCTGATTTACTGTCATATGCACCAAATACAGCCGAAACTACAGCAATTCCACTGTGTCCGCAGCCTTTTATATCATACACATTTTCGGCTGTTATTCCACCGATAGCTACGGCTGGTATATTTACACAGGTGCATATCTCCTTGAGCTGCTGTGGTGTTATTCTTATTGCATTTATCTTTGTAGGCGATGTAAATACAGCTCCAACTCCAAGATAATCAGCTCCCGAGCTTTCGGCAAGTCTTGCCTGCTCCACGGTCTTTGCAGTAGCTCCGATAATAAACTTCTCTCCTGCTATCCTTCGTATTTCAGCAACAGGAGCGTCTTCGATACCTACATGAACTCCATCAGCACCACTTTTCAGAGCAACATTGTAATCATCATTGATAATAAGCGGTACATTATACTTATGACATACTTTAAGAAGCTTCTGCGCTTCCTCTAATACTTCTTCATCTGAAACATTCTTTTCTCTCAACTGCACACAAGTAACTCCGCCAAGAATAGCCTCTTCAACAGCTTCCTCAAGACTTTTTCCTTTAAGACAACTTCTGTCTGTAATAGCATAAAGCAGAAGCTTACTCTTTTCTATATTCATTTTATCACTTCTTTTCAAATTTACTGATATATTCTGAAGGATTGACACATTTCATAAAGCCACTCATAGCACAGCCGCCGGCTGCACCGCACTCGCGTACAATTCCAATGTTATCAGGCGAGATACCACCGATAGCATAAACAGGTATATCCACACTTTCACAGACTTTTTTAAGGAAATCAAGTCCACGCGGAGCAAGTCCTTTTTTGCAGTCAGTTGCAAAAACATGACCTGCCATGATATAGGCTGCTCCCAGCTTTTGGGCTTCAAGTGCGTCAGCAACAGAATGACAGGATATTCCGATACATCCAAAGCATTTTTTATCGTCATCAGAAAGCATTCTCATTATATACAAAGGAAGATGTATATTCCTACAGTTAAGCTCTATTGAAGTTTTCCAGTATAAATGCAACATAAGCTCTGTTTCGTATTTGCTGCATATATTTATTGCTTTCTCCGCGAGTACACGATAATCTTTTTCAGAAAGATCTTTTTCCCTCAGTATAATCCTTTTGGGAGAAGCCGCAGCAATTCTTTCCAACTGATGAAAAAAATCTCCCTCACACAGATTACGAGCGGTAACGCAGATAATGTCAGACATAGAGGTAATCATTCAACACAGGCTGAAGCCCCTCTGATGACATATCCTTATACATCTTATCAAAGCTTCTGCTGTCGTTTATTTCAAACTGCTCATCGCCCTCTGTAGCTTCGCTTTCCTTGCCTGTGTATTTGCTTTCATGGTCGCCGATACCTGTAGAAACGCCTGCCGATACTTTTGTTGCAGCTATCTTTACGATACCGTTCCTGAAAGACTCACTTTCACGAGAGGATACTGTTATACCGCAAAATGGCAGGAATATCCTATACGCACAGAGTATCTGACAAAGCTGTTTTTCATGCACATCAAGCGGATTTATCTCATCATTATTTATTATAGGGCGAAGTCTCGGACATGAAAGAGATATCTCAGCCTGTGGATATTTACGCTGTAAATAGTGTACATGAAGTGCGCTTGCAAGGGCGTCCTTTCTGAAATCGGAAAGTCCAAGAAGAGCCGAACACGCAATTCCTCTCATACCGCCCATGAGAGCACGCTCCTGAGCTTCAAATCTGTACGGCCATACGCGCTTGTGTCCCAAAAGATGAAGCTGTTCATAGCGATCACTGTCGTAGGTCTCCTGAAAAACTGTAACATAATCAACTCCACATTCGTGCAGATACTTATATTCATCTGTATTCAGCGGATAAACCTCGACACCAACCATACGGAAATATTTGCGTGCAAGCTTACAGGCTTCGCCGATATATTCCACGCTGCTCTGCGCACGGCTCTCACCTGTAAGGATAAGTATCTCCTCCATACCGCTGTCAGCAATCACCTTCATTTCATGCTCTATCTGCTCCATATTGAGCTTCATTCGCTTGATATCGTTATAGCAGTTGAAACCGCAGTATACGCAGTAATTCTCACAATAATTAGCAATATACAAAGGCGTGAAAAGATATACAGTGTTGCCGAAATGCTTCTGTGTCTCAAGCTTGGCTTTCTGTGCCATTTTTTCAAGGAAAGGCTCTGCCGCTGGAGAAAGAAGAGCTTTAAAATCCTCAACAGTACAGGTCTCGTGATTGAGAGCTGCATTTACATCACGGGCAGTGTACTGAGAATAGTCATAATTCTTCATCTCAAACATTACCTTATCCATAATATCGGAATTTATACGCTCCATTCCCTCCATGTACTCCATATGATTTGTACGTGAAGATGGATCTGTTTCAAGCATATGTTTTTTCTTCAATGCAGCCTCAGAAAGCTTATCCGAATCTACAAAATAGTGATTTTCCATTAACTTACCTTCTTTTTTTCTTTTGACTTATTTATTTCATTTATGAGCAATAGCAGAAATATTACCGACACACCTACATCTATATAATAATCCTTTGCTCAGATGAGCTACAGATCAAGTACTGCTATTATTTCGTCAACGTCTTTTTCGCCATTCGGCACAAATCCGAATGAATGGTACAGCTTTTGAGCAGTAATGTTATCGGGATAATATGACAACCAGCATTTTTCAGACTTTCCACAGGGATATGATCTGATAAAATCAAGAACAAGCCGCAATGCAGCTTTACCATATCCCATGTTCTGAAAACGCTTATCTATCATAAAACGCCATATATTGTAATTGTTTTCGGCAATTTTCGGGTAATCCTCCCAGTATTCATCAGTTCCGAAACCTATCATAACAAAACCTACAGGCGTTTCATCATCATATATCCCGAAAGTGAAAGCATATCCTCCACTTGTAATGGCTGCATAAGCCTCTATGATACTTGTCATATTGTCAGCGACAAATTTTGTCTGACTTTCATCAACGCTTAGACGGATAATATCCCATATGTTCCCGCCATTTACTTTTTCAAGATGTATCATCAGTCGTGGAGGAAGCCCGTGAGAGTATCAGATGGTGAAGCACCTCTTGTAAGCACTCGTCCCAGACCTGCTAAATATGCCTTTCTTCCAGCTTCAATAGCCTGCTTGAAAGCTTCTGCCATTGCAGGAAGGTCACCTGCTGTAGCAAGTGCAGTATTTGACATGACCGCAGCTGCTCCCATTTCCATTGCCTCACAAGCCTGTGAGGGTCTGCCTATGCCTGCATCAACAATTATAGGCATATCAATTTCATCTATAAGAATTTGTATGAACTCCTTTGTAGCAAGTCCCTTATTTGAGCCTATAGGTGACGCAAGGGGCATTACGGAAGCAGCACCTGCATTCACAAGATCACGGGCAGTATTCAGATCAGGATACATATATGGCATTACAACAAAGCCTTCCTTAGCAAGTATCTCTGTAGCACGTACCGTCTCCTGATTATCAGGGAGAAGATACTTTGTATCACGCATTATCTCTATCTTTACGAAGTCTCCGCAGCCAAGCTCACGGGCAAGACGAGCAATGCGTACAGCTTCATCAGCGTTTCTTGCACCTGAGGTATTAGGAAGAAGTGTTACTCCCTTAGGAATATAATCAAGGATATTCTCATGCTCCTTAGAGTTTGTACGGCGTACAGCAAGTGTGATTATCTCAGCTCCTGCATAATTTACAGCAGCCTCAATAAGACTGAGAGAATACTTTCCTGAACCAAGTATAAAACGTGAAGAGAACTCATGTCCTCCGATTATCAATTTATCGTCTTTCATCGTGATTACTCCTTTTATTACGAATTTGTATCATATTCTCCTGCAATTATCCTTATCACAGCATGAGCCTGGTGTCCTGCGCATATAAGGACTCTTGACGCGACAAGTCCCATTCCGTCCTCAACATCGCTTACTCCGTCACCACAGATATAAAAGCGATTAGTCACGCGCTTTGTTGTTATCATATTCGATGGAGCTATACCTGCCATCCCCGAGCCTGATACAAGGTATTTCTCAGGCATTTTTTCAAGCACACAGTTTACAAGCATAGCCTTCTGGTCAGCTTTATCAAAAGCTTCAACGATTATATCAGCATCTGCAAGCGACTTCGGGATATTATCCTCATTAAGCTTTAAACATTCCTTTCTGATATCGCAGTATGGCGCGATACGCTTCAAGGTATCATAAAGTGCATCAGACTTGAACATTCCAAGCTGCTCCGGAAAATACTGCTGTCTGTTAAGATTTGAGATATCGACACTGTCAAAGTCAATTATATGGAGTCTCCCAACCCCTGCTCTTGCAAGTGCTATAGCTATATTCGAGCCGAGTCCTCCCAATCCACATATTGCAACAGAAGCTTCACTAAGCTTTCTTTGAAGCTCTCTGCCATGTCTTTCTTCAAGAGCGGCATACATCTCCGCTTTAGTCGGTATCAATTATCAGCCGCCTCCTACAAAGCGTACTACTTCAACGTGATCACCGTCTTTAAGTACAGTCTCATCATATTTAGCCTTTGGAACTATCTCTTCATTGATCTCAACAGCAACGCGCTGACCGCTTATTTCCATATCAGCGAGTAATTCCGAAACAGTTTTTCCTTCTTTATCAAGAAGCTCTCCGTTAATCTTTACCATCAAGATACCTCCTATAATGAAATCAGGGAACAGCCTGCGCAGTTCCCTGAAAGTACACAACAAAATAGAACTCCCTACGCTGGCATTAACCAAATCAGGTCGAAGGGTCGAAGGTAACACCTTCCTCTCAGCCTGTTCTACAAGCTCCCCTGCAAGAAATATTATATCACACTTTTTGAGCTAAATCAAGTACCGAACGAAAAATAATCAAAACAGCGAAAGCTGCTCATATTTCTCAGGAAGCTCGCTCATATATGCAAAACACTCGTCATTATCATGCATTATGCCATATTTATCACAAAATTCTGAAAGAATACGCATAAGCTTTGAATTATTAGGGCTCGGAATTTCATAGGAATATCCGAATTCTCTGCGATATCTGTCAGAAAGCCCGCAAAAATGCTTGTCAAGAGACGAGTAAAAGTACTCCCTGTTCCCCTCTCTCAAAGTCAGTCCAATACCAAAGCTGATTATGCCTTTAACTCCTGCCTCTGCACAGTAATTCAGCAATCCAAAAAGATTTTCCTCTGTATCATTTATGTACGGCAAAAACGGTGTAAGCCACACAACTGTAGGTATACCAAGCCTTTTCATCTCCATAAGGACTTCAAATCTTCTGCTCGTTCTACATACATTCGGCTCAACTATACCGCAAAGTCCATCGTCAAAGGTCGTCATAGTAATCTGCACGATAGCCTTCTGCTGTTCATTTATCGATGCAAGCAAATCGCTATCCCTGAGTATAAGATCTGATTTAGTCTGTACAGCAGCACCAAACTGATAACGTTCAATAAGTTCAAGGCAGCTGCGTGTAAGCTTCAATTCAGCTTCAACAGGCATATAAGGATCACACATAGCACCAGTACCTATCATACATTTTTTCCTCTTTGAACGTAACGCCTTTTCGAGAAGCACAGGCGCATTGACCTTGATCTCTATATCCTCAAAAGCATGAGCCATGTTATAACATGTACTTCGGCTGTCGCAGTAAATACAACCATGAGTGCAGCCGCGATACAAATTCATTCCGTTTTTTGAGGATAGTATCCCTTTAGCTTCAACAAAATGCATATTGCTTTCTCCTATAGAATAATAAATATATTAATGTCGGCTCAACAACATAAAATCTGTTATAATACGTATAAAGCTGGTTTTATTGTCAAATTGCAAAAATGAGCTTGACATAAAGAAATGTGCTGAACAAATTCAAAATCTTAAAGAGCTTACGCTTCCAAAACAATGTTGATGGCAATAACCATAATGGAGGTTATTAAGTATACATTTCATTATAACATGAATATACGTTCTGTGCAATAGATACCTTATAAAAAAACGATCCCACATAAACGTGAGACCGTTAAAGCTTTTATTTACAGGTCAATACCTGTAGGTATTATATGTTCAATTTTTACGTTCCATTCAACATTCTGTCCTTTATATGCTTCCTTCGGTATACATACCTGTACAAGGCATAAGGTTATGATATCATCTCTGCCATTTATTGTATTTGTTACAGTCACATATATCACATCGTCTTTCAGCTCAACGCCGTCCACCTTATATCCGACTTCCATTCCCGAAGGCTGATTTATAAAGTCAAGAAACAGTACATTCTCAACAAAAAAACTTTCATTATATTTTTCAAGATATTCTGATACCACCTCTTCCTTACAGAACTTATCAAGATATTTTTTCAGTTCCTCAGTGTCATTTATAACAGCTGAACAGCCATTATCGCTGCACTCCTTCGAGAAGCCTGATTTAGCATTTTCCCAAAGCCAATCAACTGATTTTTCGTATTTTCCTTCAGCAGCTTGTTTTTTGATATCAGATGTCTCACTCGCTCCGAGAAGAAGCTGCTGGATAGACTGAGCATCACCCACTGTTACTCCATCACCGTCAATATCTGCATTTTTCTTACCCTGCGCTGTCAAATGATTTTCGTCTGTACCGTTTTCACCGTACTTATTTGGATTTGCAAGTGCCTGCATAATAAGAACTATATCTGACATATCAACCTGTCCGTCACAATTCGCATCGCCCTTTAATGTTGATGCAGCCAAATCATTATCAAAGTCAAAGCCAATAAAATCAGGAAGTTTTTCAAGTTCATATGGAATATCACTTTCTTGAAGCCCTATTTCGGAAATATAAGCTCGAATCTGATCTTCATAATCACCGTGGAAACCGATTGACAGTTTCTCATCAGGTACAGAACGTGAAACGACACCCTGAATGGAGTTATTAGCCATATATTCGCCAATAGCCTCGCCATATTTCTGTGCAGCAGTTTTCTCCTTGCCATAATATGGTACAGCGTCGTCAATGGCAAGCTCATCGAGATCTGCTCTCAACTGTAAATAGTTAAGTGCTGCATTGCGCACAGATGCGCGTTCTTGTCCCTCTGGAAGCTTACATTTTATTTCACATTCGCAGGATATCTTGTATTTATCTGTGCTATCTGCATCTTTAACGATGACACGATTTTTAAATACGGTTACTTCAAAATACTCCTCTGGCAAAGCAAGTGAGCTTACTATCCTGTCTGAATCCCATAAGCTTTCACCTTTATCGTACATGCAATCACCGTTCTGATACGGTGGATAATCAGTTAATATCTCTTCTATAGTCGTATCTTTGAGGTAATAATCAGAGAATAGATGAACACACCAACTGAAGCAGTATACATACTCTGCGTCATTACCCTGTCCGTAAACATGATAACCATTATCCTTTGTAAGTCCTTTTTCAGCAAATAGGTTTATAACATCTTCTGTTGTCATGGAATTGACTTCGTCAAAGGTGTAATTTTTAGCAGACTGTTCGGATGCAGATTCAGAAGAAATTGTTGCAGTTTCATTTTCTGCACTTGCAGGCATCACAGCAGATGAACTAATCGTCATAATGGCTGCTGTTAATGCAATAAAAACTTTCTTTGTTTTACTCATAAAAAAACGTCCTTTCTTTTAAATTTGATCCATCATCGGGAAATAGTTCCTTTATAACACTGATTGTCGTTTTATTGCTTCTGTAAAGATAATACCCGTCATACCCTTCAAATGTTATAGCGATAGCTATACTGCTATCTGTGTCCTTTATCCTATAAGCCTTGGCATCAAGGAAAGGAAGTTTCGGACTGCGCATTACGATTACGCCCATATATTCGCCTACATGATCGGATGATATTCTGAAAGTGTTGATATACCATCCGTCATAGCCGTCTATTATTCCTAAACCATATTCCTCATTTATAGGAAGATCAGTTGTTGGAACGGTGGTTATTGAAGTGGGTGATATCGTTGTTACAGTCGCAGTAGTTGTCGAAGATGCGCTTACGTTTGTATGTGCTGTTACATTAAAATCGTAACCATCATCTGAGCCCATACCTTCAAAATCCATGTTACCACCTGTTACCGGTATAGAAGTTATTGCGGTATTTGGAAGTGTTGATACCGTCTGAATATTATCAGTTATGTTAGTAACAACAGACGCATATGTAGCAGTTGTCTTGGTTCTTGCAGCAGTCTCAGCCTTAATAGTTGTAAGGATAGCCTGTGAAGTAGATTCCTTTGTAGATGCCGATGCAGTATAAGTATTTTTTAAAGCTGTACTGCTAACTGTCGTCTTTGAGATGCTGTTTATATCTGTTTGCGCCTGAGCTGTCTTTGTTGTGGCAAAAGTACACGGAGCTGTTGAAATGCTTTCAGTTGATTCTGATGATGTTGTTTGGCTTGTCGCAATGCTGACATTATCGGGAGCCGACGGAACTATCGGCTTATTACCGATGTGTATCCAGTATCCCAGCCCAAGTATCAAACATAAACAAGCAAAAACTGGACCTGTCCGTTTTATAATGCATATTCTTCTTTCTTTTTTTCTGCGGTATTCATTGCGTTTGGAAAGTACACTTTGATACATCTCATTGTCAGTTTTCATATTCAAAGCCACTCCTTTCCAATTCGGATTTTAACGCTTTCTTAGCGTTATATAGCAACGCTTCTATTTGCCGCTTTGACTTTTTCATTATCAAAGCAGTCTCTGCATTGCTGAATTCTTCAAAATAGGAAAGATATAATACCTGTCGGTATTCTGATTTTAGGCTGTGCAAAGCCTTATGAACATTACGTTTTTGTTCGCTTTTTATGTATATGCCTTCGAGATCAGCTTCGTCAGCAAGGTATTCCTGTGATTCCAGCGGAACGATGCTCAGCTTTTTGTGCTTACTCAAATATTTTGCTGTAATATTACGTCCAATGGCATAAAGCCATGTTTTGAACGAGCTTTTCTCCGAATATTTAGGACAATGGATAGCAAGCTCTGCGAACGTATCCTCGGTAAGTTCTTCAGATGTGCGGATATTCTGCACAAAGCTATTAAGATACAGTATCAATCCTGTGCGGTATTCACAAATGATATCATGCAATCCTTCATCATCGCCAGCAAGGAAACAGTGGTAGCTACTTGCACCGTTATCCATGAAGAGATCCCTCCTCTCAGGGCATTTGTTTTCCCTTTCATTTATTAGTACCTTTTTTATTACAAAACTCAAAGCAATTTAAGAAATATTTTATTTTTAACTATTATATCATAATTTGATGCCCATAACAATAGTCATGTTTTTATAAGTTATATTAAACTTTTCAAAAACCCTGTTAAACGCTTTTATTCATAATAAAATATCTTTCTATTGCGAATAAACCGTAAATAATGTAAATAGACGTATAAAATTATTAAGTCATTATGCAGACATAGAGAAATTGGCTGACGTGTATGATTAAGATCAGATTACGTAAAAAAAGCGGTATCATTTTTTGAAACCGCTTTAGTGATATATAATGTATAGGGTGTGTAAAAAATTATTTTTCTTTCCCAAGCTGCTTGAATTCTACAGCCACCTTTTTCTTGCTTTCCTTAACACCACGTAAAAGCCTGAAAATATATGCAAAAGGAATTAGCAGCTTACTCTTTTTAGCCCACGGTACCGAAGCTTCAAGATATTTGATCGGCGGAAAAAATCTATACCTCAGATATTCTGACTTTGAGCCGTTTCCCTGCCTTTTCATGTCGTTTTTGACACGATTGACCATATTACCGTATGTTCCCGACATAATATAATAATCAAGCAACTCTTTATCCTCGGAGGAAAGCGTTTTCATTGCAAAAATTTTTTCCGCAAGCTCACGGTTGCTGCGCTCAAATTCAGCAATGCCAAGCTTTTGTGTTTCATCGTTTATGTAATCAAGGTCAAGCTTATCCCTGAATCTTTGCATAAAGACGTATGTATCCACCAAAGAGCGCACACCTGTTCCGCCGCCTGTAAAATGCCTGTATTCATGTGCTATAAGATATATGTAAAAATCTTCATTGCTGAAATGGTAACCATATTCATTCTCAGTGTCCTTTATCAGCCTGTTTTTCACATCATCATAATAGTTATAAAGATTTCCTATATGTACTGCTGTAAAAAGCTCATTATGCATCTCAAAATTGCATACAGGTGGCTTAAAATATGCGTCATCATTACCTTTTCCGAAATGATTGCAGGTAAATCCCATATCAAGCATGAGTTCCTTGATATAAGCTCGTTTAGTGCCGTCACAAAGAATATCATTATCCGACATCTGTCGCATACCGAGCTTTGGATACCATTCCTTCAGCAATGCCCCCTTAAGCGGCATATACCATATCTTCTCAGCTTCAAGCCTTTGAAGTATCCTTCTGCGCTCAGTATCAAGAAGAATATTTTTACGTACAGCCTTTTCCTTTGCCTGAGTGAAATGATCGTCCTTAACCCCTGCTGAGTCAAGTGCATAAGCA
>Ga0310786_10008770_pt1 | contig 12932 bp, 12 predicted proteins | sample AusTroGonzalo_MG_FD_203881 | JGI IMG/M metagenome (GOLD analysis project Ga0310786, IMG submission 203881) | Bovine rumen microbial communities from tropical cattle in Woodstock, Queensland, Australia - Gonzalo_03 (v2) (version 2) | ecosystem: Host-associated > Mammals > Digestive system >... | reverse complement strand
CAGATAGTCGTCGAAGGGCAGGTCGGGGATAATGGCACCACTGACACCTGCTGCGACACAACTCTGGCAGAAGGCCTCAATGCCGTAGTGCAGAATGGGATTCAGATAACCCATGAGTACCAAGGGAATCTCCACCTGGTCCTTGATGGCCTCCAATTGTGCGAAAAGCTTGCTGAGGGTCATTCCGTTCTTTAGGGCTTTAGTGGCGGCACTCTGAATGACAGGTCCGTCGGCCAGAGGGTCACTGAAAGGAATACCTACTTCCACCATGGCGATACCCTTACGCTGCATAGCGAGAATCACATCTGCAGTGCCCTCTAATGTAGGACAGCCTGCACAGAAATAGAGCGAAAGGAGCTTTTGGTCCTTGCTATTGTCGAAAAGCTGATTAATCTTATTCATATACCTTAATTATTTAATTAACTGTTCCAGAAATGTCTTGAGTCGGTGGATATCCTTGAGGCCAGGGGAGACTTCGAAGCGGGAATTCAGATCGATGCCGATACATTGTGGGTGGTAGAAAGCCTGAATACGCTCTGCATCCTCAGGACCGATACCTCCACTCAGCAGGAAGGGAGTGTTGCCTTGATAGGCGGTTAGCACATCCCAATCGAACTGGATACCATTGCCTCCCACGGAAGGTCCCTTAGTGTCGAAGAGAAAATAGTCCACCTGACCCTCATAGGCCTTGGTCTGTTCCAAATCACTGGCCGTGGCGATGCTGAAGGCCTTAATCAACTGTGGAGGGATAGTGGAAGAACCCTGATTGGTGATGGCCTGACGCAATCGGTTGATGTCGGTTGTCGACTCATGTCCATGCAACTGAATGTAGTCGAGACCATAGAGACGGCTGATACTGACAATCTTCTCTGGGGCCTCGTCGACAAAGACACCCACCCGTTTGATGTTCCGGGGCAGATACTCAGGACGTTCATTGACATAACGGCTCGACTTGGGCCAGAAAATCAGTCCGAGCCAGTTGATATCCAGGGTTGACAGCTCCCGGATATTCGCTGCCTCACGCATGCCACATACCTTGATCACTAATTCTTCACGCTTCATCTTAATCAATTATAGTTGTTGAATAAAGGCTTGTAACGCCTCCCCTGGATGGGTACTCTTCATAAAATGCTCTCCCATCAGGAAACCACGGAAACCTGCCGAACGAAGCTGCTTCACAATCAGAGGGTCGGAAAGACCACTCTCACTCACTTTCACAGCCTCCTTGGGCAAATGCTCTGCCAGTCGGAAAGACGTCTCGACATCGGTTACAAACGATCCTAAATGACGATTATTGATGCCACAGAGATCGGGTTCCTGTTCGGCATATTCGAGCTCTTCCTGGGCGTGCATCTCCAATAGCACCTCTAAACCCAACTCATGGGCAGTCTGCTGTAGTGATCGACAGTCAGCCTTTGTCAGGCAAGCAGCAATCAACAGCACAGCAGAGGCGCCACAAAGACGGGCTTGGAACAACTGATACTCGTCAATGACGAAGTTCTTATAGAGGACGGGAATCTTCACACCTTGATAACGGGCGATGCGGATAAACTCATCACAACCCCCGAAATAGTGCTCGTCGGTCAGAATGGAGAGAGCGGCAGCACCATGCTGCTGATAGCTCAAGGGAATCTCCTCGGCCTTGCCTTCCTCCTTGATCCAACCTTTCGAAGGCGACTTGCGCTTGAACTCGGCGATAATGCCACTGTCAGATTCGCAGAGTGCCTTTGACATCGAAGGGGCGCTGAAGTCTAAAATGACCTCCACCTGACGATGTAACTGCGAGGGAGGAACCACTTGTTTGAATTGTTCCACTTCCACACGCTTATGCGCCACGATCTCCTGTAAAATATCCTTCATGTTTTATGAGTTCAGTTCTACGAATTTCTTGAAAGTTTTCAGGGCTGCACCGCTGTCGATGCTCTCGCGGGCAATTTCGATGCATTCCTCAATACTCTTCTTGCCTTTCTCCAATACTTGAATACCAAAGCCCGCATTGGCCAGTACGATATTCTTCTGAGCAGGTAAAGCGCGGTTCTCCAAAACGGAGTCGAAGATGGCTGCAGCCTCTTCTTCTGTGGCACCTCCCACCAGTTCTTCTGGCTTGGCGATGGCAAAACCGAGGTCCTGGGGTTTGAAGATACGCTCGTAACTGTTGGTCGTCACTTTGAAATCGCCTGTCAGCGAGATCTCATCGTAGCCGTCGATGGAGTTCACGATGCCATAGTCGATGCCCAGCTTCTGATACACACTGTTGTAGAGTCGCATCTGGTCGAGATTGGCCACACCCAATAACTGGCACTTGGGCTGCGATGGATTGACGATAGGGCCTAAAAGGTTGAAGATGGTGGGGAACTGCAGGGCTTTGCGGATAGGCCCCACAAACTTCATGGCCTTGGCGAACAACTGGGCATGCAGATATACGATACCAGCCTCATCCAGTGAACGGTTCAGTTTGTCGATGTCATCGGTAAATTTGATACCATGGTGCTGGATGACGTTCGAGGCACCACTGACGGAGGTGGCGGCATAGTTGCCATGCTTGGCCACCTTATAGCCTGCCCCTGCAATCACAAAACATGCGGTGGTTGAAATATTGAAGGTGTTCTTACGGTCTCCACCAGTACCTACTACATCGATATAGCGGTCTGCCTTCAGGATGGCTGATACACCGGTTTCAAGGATGCCATCGCGAAAACCCAGAAGCTCATCGACGGTGACGCCTCTCATCTGCAGACAGGTGAGTAGGGCAGTAATCTGTTCATTGGGATACTCACTGTGGGTGATACCAATCAAAATCGTTTTCATCTCTTCACGAGACAGTTCCTCGTGGTTCAGCAACCTGAAGAGGTAGCTTTTCATTGTCTGTTCCATATCTATAAACTATTAACTTTAAACTATATACTAAAGAAACATCCAGTTTTGTATCATCTTCTTTCCATCTGGGGTAAGTATGCTCTCTGGATGGAACTGGATGCCTCTCACATTCAGAGTCTTGTGTCGGAGTGCCATAATCTGGCCCTCTGGACTTTCGGCGGTCACTTCCAGGCACTCAGGTAGACCTTCACGAGACACCACCCATGAGTGATAGCGCCCGATAGTGATTTCCCGTTCCAAACCGCTGAATATTGGGTCGTCGGCGATGATGTGGCAGGGTGTCGCTACCCCGTGGAATACGTCGGAGAGGTTCTCCAACTGTCCGCCAAACACCTCACCAATGGCCTGATGACCTAAGCAGACGCCTAAGATAGGCTTTTTGCCGGCATAGGTCCGGATGACATCCAACAGTAATCCTGCCTCAGAAGGGATGCCTGGGCCTGGCGAGAGTACAATCTTATTATATTGCTCCAACTCTTCCAACTTAAACTGGTCATTGCGCAAGACAGTCACCTCTGCTCCCAGTTCTTTGATCAAATGACTCAGGTTGTAGGTAAACGAGTCATAATTATCTATAATCACTACTTTCATATCCTTACATTTTTTCAGCCATCAATATTGCACGACGCAGGGCACCGAGCTTGTTGTTCACTTCCTGCAGTTCATATTCTACATCACTCTTGGCAACAATACCGCCACCAGCCTGGAACCACAATTCACCATTCCTCGAGACAAACGTACGAATGGTAATGGCCTGATTCAGCGAACCATCGAGGCCAATCATACCGATACACCCGCCGTAGGCACCACGGTTGTGGGGCTCGTATTCAGAGATCAACTGCATGGCTCTCACTTTGGGCGCACCACTTAGTGTACCTGCCGGGAAGGTGTCGATAAAGGCCTTGATAGGATCTGCACCCTCATCCAACTCGCCACTGACGCGAGAGACAAGATGAATCACGTGACTATAATATTGCAGGTCCTTGTAAAAATCCACCTTCACGTGATGACAATTTCGGCTCAGGTCATTACGGGCCAGGTCTACCAGCATCACATGCTCGGCATTCTCCTTGGGATCATTGCGCAGGTATTCAGCACCCTGTTTGTCTGCCTCGATATCACCCGTACGTTTGGTGGTGCCTGCAATGGGATCAATATAAGCCACATATCTCTCACCTCTAACAATCCTACAATGCGTCTCTGGTGAGGAACCGAAGATCCTGAAGCCTCCGAAGTCGAAGTAGAAAAGGTAGGGTGAGGGGTTAATGCTTCTCAGGGCTCGGTAGAGCTTGAAATCGTCGCCCTCATACTTCTGGATAAATCGTCGGCTGAGTACGATTTGGAATACATCACCACGCAGACAATGTTGAATTCCTTTACGGATATTAGCCTTATGTTCCTCATCGGTCAAGGTACTCGAAACCTCGCCTACAGGATGGAAGTCATAGGCCTTCACGTTGGCTTTGTTCATGGCCTTCAGGATTGTATCTATTTCCTCGGACTCTCCTAAAGTTACCACCTTCAGAGTGTTGTTGTGGTGGTCGAAAACAATGACAGTCTTATATAAGATATATAATAAGTCAGGTGCATCGTTTTTGGCTTGGGTCTCATCCTTGACAGGGATGTTCTCAAAGTATCTGACAGCATTAAATGAGGTATATCCATACAATCCACAAAACTCTGATTCCGAGCCTTTTACTTTAATACATTGAAGAAGTGCGTTAATAGCCTTGTCGGTCTGGTAATCTAGACTGATTTTCTGCTCCATGACGCTTCCGTCAGGATAGCTGACAGTGGCTGTTCCATGACCAACAGCCACGCTGGCAATGGGTTGGATACCGATGAACGATCGGGCATTGCTCTTGTCGTGATAGTCAGAACTCTCCATGAGTGCACTCTGTGGATAGAGGTCTCTCAGTCGCATATAAACCCCCACTGGCGTATACAGATCTGCCAGGATGGTTTGACTCTTGGTGGTATATTCAAATGTCTTCATAATTATCAATTATCAATAGCCAATTATCTATTAGAAATCTCCATATTCTCCCGCCATAGCCTTGTTCTTCAGATAGGTCTCCACATCCTTGTCGCCTCTGCCACTGACTGTGAGCACCACGACGTCATCCTTCTTAAAACTGAGCTTCTTCAGGGCTGCAATGGCGTGGGCCGACTCGATGGCAGGGATGATACCTTCCATACGGGTCAGTTCATAACCGCCATAGATGGCCTCGTCGTCATTGATACTCAACACCTGCGTACGACCTTTCTTGGCCATGTTACAATGCATGGGACCCACACCGGGATAGTCCAGACCGGCACTGATGGTGAAGGCCTCCTCAATCTGACCATCCTCGTCCTGCATTACTAGCATCTTTGCACCATGAAGGATGCCGACTGTTCCCTTGTGAATAGTGGCAGCGGTATGGTTCGTCTCCCAACCATGACCTCCAGCTTCTGCCAGAACAATCTTCACACGCTTATCGTCCATATAATGATAGATGGCACCTGCGGCATTCGAACCTCCGCCGATACAGGCGATGAGGTAGTCGGGATAATCACGGCCTTCTTTCTCTGCCAACTGCCATTTGATTTCCTCGGAGATGACGCTCTGCATTCTGGCTACCAGGTCGGGATAGGGGTGGGGACCCATTGTGGAACCGACGATGTAGAAGGTGTCCTGAGGATGGCAGCACCAGTCTCTGATGGCCTCACTGCAGGCATCACTCAGCGTCATGTTACCCGTCCTTACAGGATGCACCTGGGCACCCAACATCTTCATGCGTTCTACGTTGGTGTGCTGTCGTTCCACATCTGTGGCGCCCATAAATACTTCACACTTCAGGTTCATCAACGCACAGACTGTCGCTGTAGCCACACCATGTTGACCGGCACCAGTTTCTGCGATGATACGCGTCTTGCCCATCTGCTTGGCCAACAGAATCTGCCCGATGGTGTTGTTGATCTTGTGGGCACCGGTGTGGTTCAGGTCCTCACGCTTCAGATACAATTTACAGCCATACTGCTCACTCATCCGCTGGGCAAAATACAAGGGAGAGGGACGACCCACATAGTCCTTCAGCAGGGCGTGGTACTCACGCTTGAAGGCCTCCGACTCGATGATTGGCAGATAGGCCTCCTGCAAGTCATGAACGCATTTGTAAAGAATCTCCGGTACATACGCACCGCCGAATTCTCCATAAAAACCATTTTCGTCTACTTGATAACTTTTCATCTTTCTATATATTTTTATTTGTGTTGTTGACGAACTAAAAAAAGACTCACCGCTGTCGCGATGAGCCTTTTATATCTTCGTTGAATAACAGATATGGCGATTAGTCTCGCGACGTTTTTGATCTCGAGCACTGCCACCACCAAATGTTAAACAGACAATTCATCATTCTTAATTTGTTAAATCTGGGGGCAAAGGTATAGAGTTTCTCCCAAACATGCAAATTTTTGACGCGTTTTTTTTAGAAAAACATACAAAAAGTTGGTTTTTATCGACAAAAACATCGAAAAAAGTCACTTTTTTGCCAAAAAACTTGCAAGTTAGATAAATAAACCGTATATTTGCCACCGATAAGATTCTTATCAGCCATTTGCTGATTCACCTTATCTTTTTTATAGAGAGGTTGGTAGCGTCCTGCACCAACCTCCGTTTTTTTAAACTATTCACCATTCGTTATTCACTGGTCACTGTATTTCCCAGCCTATTGCAGAAGCGCCAAGCACTGCAGCACTGGCGCCATCCAGGCCGCTTACCAGGAACTGCGCCTTGTTCTTGAAAATCTTCAGCACATGCTCGTTGTAGGCCTCGCGGATGGGTTTCATGATCAGCTCTCCGGCTTTCACCATACCACCGAAGAAGATAAAGGCCTCAGGACTGCTGAAGGCTGCGAAGTCTGCACAAGCCTCTCCCAGCATCTTACCGGTGAACTCGTAGATTTCCTTAGCCAGTTCATCGCCCTTACCTGCAGCGATGGAGACATCCAGACTGGTGATGTCCTCAGGATTCATCTCGCGCAACAGACTCGGACGGGTAGTCTTGGTCAGAAGCTCACGGGCTGTACGGGCGACACCTGTGGCAGAGCAATAGGCCTCCAGGCAACCGGTTCTTCCACAACCGCAAAGACGGCCTTCTTCACCTCTGACCATGGTCACATGACCTAATTCTCCGGCAAAACCGTCATGACCATAAAGCAACTGTCCGTTCACCACGATACCGGAACCAACACCAGTTCCCAATGTGATGACGATGAAGTTCTTCATGCCACGGGCTACACCATAGACCATCTCTCCGATGGCAGCAGCGTTGGCATCGTTGGTCAATGCTACGGGGATATTGTTCAGACGCTCACTGAACAGTTTGGCTAGGGGCACAACCTCATTGTGTGCCCAAGGTAGATTGGGGGCAAACTCAATCGTGCCACTATAATAATTGCCATTGGGAGCACCAATACCCATTGCCTTGATCTTCTCTATGCCACCTACTTGGTCGATGATGACCTGCAGCGCCTCTACACAGGCATCTACATAGTCTTCCACCTTCTCATAGCCACCGGTCTTGATGGCGGTAGTGGCCTTGATGTCACCACGGGAATCGACAATACCAAAAACGGAGTTCGTACCTCCCAGATCCAAACCGATTACATACGGCTTCATTACATTCTGTTGTTCCATTGTTGTTAATTTTTAATTTGAATTGTTGATTTAAGTGCAAAATTACACATTTTTTTTAGACATAAGTACATAAGAACATTTTTTTTTGTTTTTTTTGTTCTTTTGTCTAAAAAAAGTAGTAACTTTGCATACGCAAAGAAAAAACAAAGGCTGAATATGAAAAGAAAACGCTGTCTCCCGTGGCTGATTCTCTTATCGATGTCATTGGTGCTTTTCTCCTGTCATGGGGAGATGAAGAGTGGCATAAGGGCCAGCAGAGCCGATAGTATTCTGTTCGATGTGGGTGCTCGGATGGAATACGACAGTATGCTCTTCCTGGCCAACCAATACGAGGAACAAGGTCTCCTCTCCAAGCTTGACGCCAATCGCTGGCGGGGTGTGGCTTATTACCGACAGGGTCATTACCGTATGTCAGAGATTTACTATCGCAAGGCCCTTGAGTGTGAGGTGAAGACCGATGAGGACCAGCTGAGTTATAACAAATGTGCACGTAGACTTTCTGAGCTTCTGCTTGTCAAAGGCGATTATGAGGGCTCCCTGTTGGTGGCTATCCCTGCGGTCAAGAAAATGGATCAGTCGGGTATTGGCTCGGATATCGACTACGCCATCCTCCTGAATAACATCGGTTGTTGTCAGTTGAACCTTGGACAGGATGACGAGGCCAAGGAGAGTTTCCTGACTGCCCGTGAACACTATGCCAACCGTTGGCAGTCGGATTCTACAGGTCGTGGCTTCCACGAGGCGGTGTTGGGTACGGTCTATACTAGTATGGCCTATATCAATACGCGACGCTATGCAGAGTCCATCTATTGGATTGACCGTACAGAGATGTTGCTCGATAAGTATCGTCAGAAACGCGATGCCCGTAAAGAGTATTTCGACGAGTACCAGGGACGTATTGAGATCATGCGTGCAGTGGCCAAGCAGGGTCTGGGCAAGACCGATGAGGCTGCAGAGGCTTATCAGGCCTTCCTGAAGACCGATTACGCTAAGACGGGTCCTGGGCATATCAATGCCAATGACTACCTCGTGATGGCCAAACGCTACCAGGAAGCTGCCGACAACTACCGTTATCTGGATGGGACGATGGAACACTGGGGCATGGAGGCCTCGCTCGATAATATCCAGCTTTATATGCTCCCCAAATTCTGGGCCAACAAGGAAACTGGACGTAGGGATTCTGCCAGGGTCGTTGCAGAGAAGATCCTCACTGTGCTCGATTCTGCCATCACAGGTCAGAAAAACAGTGCTACAGCGGAATTGGCCACTATTTATGACACCCAGGGCAAGGAACAGGAGATTCTTCAACAGCAGGCAGACCTCTCCCGACAGCGCATGTGGGCTACGGCAATTTCGCTTTTGTTGATCATCATGTTCCTGATTATCTATTCCTTCCATAAACGCAAGTCCACCCATCGTTTGCGTGCAGCTCACGAGAAACTGCAAGTGGCTTATGACCAACTGGAGGAGGCGACAGCCCATAGGGAGCGTATCGAGAGTGAACTGCGCATCGCCAGGGACATCCAGATGTCGATGGTGCCGAATATCTTCCCCAATCGCGAAGGACTGGACATCTACGCGAAGATAGAACCTGCCAAAGAGGTGGGTGGCGATCTCTATGGCTATCTCCTCATGGGCGATGAGCTCTACTTCTGCTTAGGCGACGTGAGTGGTAAGGGTGTGCCGGCCTCTCTCTTCATGGCTCAGGCAACACGACTCTTCCGGACATTGGCTACACAGCATATGATGCCTGCCGAGATTGCCACGCGAATGAATGCGGCCCTCTCGGAAGACAATGAGCAGGGTATGTTTGTCACGATGTTTATTGGACGCATCGACCTCGCGAAGGGTTCGATGGATTTCTGTAATGCCGGTCATAACCCGCCCTTTATCAGTGATGCCGGTGGAGGCAGGTTCTTGGAAATGCTACCCAATGCACCCATCGGACTCTGGCCAGGACTGGAGTATGATGGCGAGCGGATTGATAATATCACTGGACAGATGCTGGTGGTCTATACTGATGGTCTCAATGAGGCGGAGAACAGGCAACAGGAGCAGTTGGGTGATGATCGTCTGCTCGATATCCTGGAGACCATGCCCCGTTGCAGTGCCAAGGAGGTGATAGACATGCTCTATGAGGCAGTCCTGCAGCATCGTGATGGCGCAGAGCCGAATGATGACTTGACTATGATGAGTATTCGGGTCGATACGCGGAAAAAAGACTCGGAAAAATAGGTAGTCTCATTTTTTTTATGTAACTTTGCAGCCGCTATGCCGTTTCATGTGCCGATAAACATATTGGATTTCATCTTCAAGGGAATGATGATTGGTGTGATTGCCAGTGCCCCGATGGGTCCTGTCGGTATCCTCTGTGTCCAACGCACACTCAACAAAGGACGATGGTATGGCTTTGCCACAGGCATCGGTGCGGCGGCCAGTGATATTATCTATGCAGGCTTTGCCGGCTTCGGTATGTCGTTCGTCATGGATCTTATCAACAACGACCAGAATCGGTTCTATCTCCAGATAGCAGGTAGTATCATGTTGCTCTGTTTCGGACTCTATACCTATCGTACTGATCCTACCAGGAAGATGCACCAGTCGGGACAACAGAAAGGTACAATATGGTATAATGCATGGACAGCCTTCTTGGTCACCTTCTCCAATCCCCTTATTATCTTCCTCTTTCTGGCCACCTTCGCACAATTTGCGTTTGTACTCCCCAACCATCCCTTTGAGATGCTCGTGGGTTTCGCCAGTATCGTAGGAGGGGCTTTGCTTTGGTGGTGGGGACTTACCTGGCTGGTCGATCAGATCCGCACGAAGTTTGATACCAATGGCATCCGAATCATCAATCAGGTCATTGGCTGTGCTGTGGTCATCGGATCCATCATCATGCTCCTCGGTACCACCACCAACTTGTTAAGGTTCTAAATTAATTGTCCATTGTAAATTGTCAAATTGTAAATAGTGTTTATTTCTCAAGACTTACGAAAGAAGAATATTGCCGAATACCTGCTTTATATGTGGCAGGTTGAGGATACTATCAGGGCATTCGACTGCTCGCTTCGTCGCATTCGCGATGAGTGGGTGGCGCGCTTTGACTATACCGACGAACAGAAGGAAGAAGAACTCGATTGGTTCGGAAATCTCATCCGTATGATGAATCAGGAGGGCTGTCGTGAAAAGGGACACCTTCAGATCAACCAAGTGACAATGCAGATGCTCATCGAACTGCACAACCAACTCCTTCAGTCAACCAAATTCCCCTTCTATTCTGCAGAGTATTACAAGGTACTCCCCTTTATCGTGGAACTGCGAAACCGTGGAGCGAACAAGGAGGAGAATGAGATTGAGACTTGTTTCAACTCTCTCTACGGCGTAATGCTCCTGCGCCTGCAGAAAAAAGCAATCTCTCCTGATACCCAACACGCTGTCAAGGAGATTACGACCTTCTTAGGTATGCTTTCTGACTATTATAAAAAAGATAAGGAAGAAGGGCTTAAATTTGAGTAGTGAATAGTTATGAACATATTGATCACAGGTTGTAACGGCCAATTGGGAAATGAAATGCAGTTGCTGGAGGAAAGTCACCCCCAGCATACCTATTTTAATACGGATGTGCAGGAACTGGATATCACCGATCAGAAGGCTATCGAGACCTTTATCGAGAACCATCAGATTGACGGCATTGTCAACTGTGCGGCTTATACAGCTGTCGACAAGGCTGAAGACAATGAAGAATTCTGTACCCGACTGAATGCTGAGGCACCTGCCTACTTGGCTGCTGCCATCGGTAAACGTGGGGGATGGATGATACAGATTTCTACCGATTATGTGTTCGATGGCACTCAGCATACCCCTTATACGGAAGAGGCTGATACCTGTCCGAACAGTGTTTATGGCAAGACGAAACTGGTGGGTGAATTCAATGTGCAGAAGTTCTGTGAGCAGTCGATGATCATCCGGACAGCCTGGCTCTACTCCACCTTTGGTAATAACTTCGTCAAGACGATGATTCGCTTGGGCAAGGAGAAACCGGAACTGGGTGTCATCTTCGACCAGATAGGTACACCCACCTATGCTCGTGATCTGGCAGTAGCTATCTTTGCGGCTATCGAACAGGGGATTGTACCGGGCATCTATCATTTCTCCAACGAGGGTGTCATCTCTTGGTACGACTTCACCAAGGCCATTCATCGGATTGCAGGCATTACTACCTGCCATGTACGACCTCTCCATACGTCGGAGTATCCCACTCCTGCCAATCGGCCCCATTATTCAGTTCTCGATAAGACGAAGATCAAACAGACTTATAATCTCGAGGTGCCCTATTGGGAAGAAAGCCTCGCTGAGTGTATTGCGAAATTATGATAGAAGTTCCGAGCTTGCTCGCCTGAACACCTATAAAAAGAAAGAAATGAGTGAAGAAATAAATAGAAGAAGAACATTCGCGATTATATCGCACCCTGATGCTGGTAAAACCACGCTGACGGAAAAGTTCCTCCTTTTTGGAGGACAGATCCAGGTGGCTGGTGCTGTTAAGAATAACAAGATAAAAAAGACCGCCACCTCCGACTGGATGGACATTGAGAAGCAGCGTGGAATCTCGGTCTCCACCTCAGTGATGGAATTTGACTACACACCAGACGGTAAAGACGTAGAATACAAAGTAAATATTCTCGATACCCCGGGTCACCAGGACTTTGCCGAGGATACTTTCCGAACCCTGACGGCGGTCGACTCTGCCATCATCGTGGTTGATGGTGCGAAGGGCGTGGAGACACAGACGCGTAAACTTATGACAGTCTGTCGCATGCGCAAGACGCCTGTCATCATCTTTATTAATAAGATGGACCGTGAAGGCCGTGATCCCTTTGACCTCCTTGATGAACTCGAACAGGAACTCGAAATCAAAGTGCGTCCTTTGTCCTGGCCCATCAACCAGGGTGCGAAGTTCAAGGGCGTGTATAACATCTACGAACAGAAACTCGATCTTTTTACGCCTGATAAACAGCGTGTGACCGATAAGGTGGAGATTGATATCAACAGTACAGAACTTGATGAGCGTGTGGGTGAGGACAATGCTGCCAAACTGCGCGAGGACCTCGAATTGGTGGATGGCGTCTATCCTGAGTTTGATGTGGAGACCTACCGTTCTGCAGAGGTGGCTCCTGTGTTCTTTGGTTCTGCTCTTAACAACTTTGGTGTGCAGGAACTGCTGAATTGCTTTGTGGAGATAGCCCCCAGTCCTCGTCCTACTAAGGCTGAGGAACGCGAGGTGGAACCCGAAGAAAAGAAGTTCACGGGCTTTATCTTCTAGATCACCGCGAATATTGACCCGAATCATCGCTCTTGTATTGCTTTCTGCAAGG
>Ga0310786_10008769_pt1 | contig 12934 bp, 9 predicted proteins | sample AusTroGonzalo_MG_FD_203881 | JGI IMG/M metagenome (GOLD analysis project Ga0310786, IMG submission 203881) | Bovine rumen microbial communities from tropical cattle in Woodstock, Queensland, Australia - Gonzalo_03 (v2) (version 2) | ecosystem: Host-associated > Mammals > Digestive system >... | reverse complement strand
GCTACAAAATTACAAAATCTTGGGGGATTGAGACCAACTCGTCCCCTATTTTTACGGAGTCTATCTAAATCAGAACTTTTATCGGACAGCAATAGTTTTTTATAGTGCTTACTCAATAAACACAACAATTAAAACTAAAAAACAATACAATTATGAAAAAACAACTACTTTCGCTCGTGATGATGTCGCTATCAATGGTAGCTAATGCTGCCGATGTAGTAATTGACGGTATCTTTTACAATATATCACAAAATAATAAGACAGCTGAAGTAACCCATAATCAAAATGGAGGATACACTGGTGAAGTTATTATTCCAACATCAATTACTTTCGGAGGTACAACATACAGTGTGAATAAAATCGGCAGTGGAGCCTTCTACGGCTGCAAATCCCTAATATCTGTTTCTATCCCAGAAAGTGTGAAACAGATTGGTGAAAAGGCTTTTACGTATTGTAATAAAATGACGACTGTAAGTCTTTCAAATGGCATTCTTAACATTGGCGACTATGCCTTTTCTGGCTGTAAAAGACTATCGTCCATAAATATTCCTAATAGTGTAACGTCTATCGGCGATTTCGCATTTTATGAATGTAGTGGCTTAACATCTATCACATTAGGTAATAGCGTAACCCACATTGGATCAAGTGCTTTCGTTAGATGTAGCAGTCTGACCTCCATCACCATCCCTAATAGTCTGAATATCATCAGTGAGTATGCCTTCTATGAATGTAGTAGTTTAACATCCGTTGTACTAGGTAGCGGTGTTACGAGGATTGCTAATTTTGGCTTTGGTTCATGTTCTAAATTGTCAGTAATCTACAGTTTATCCAAAGTACCAATTACTGCATATGACAGCAATTCTTTCTTGTTTCATAACACTCCTATCGCGAACGTTACACTTTATGTGCCAGCATCATTACTAGAACATTATATGGTCTCGATTCCTTGGTATGGATTCAGCTCAATCGAACCCTTGGACTACATCGATGGCATTTATTACAACTTCAATGAAGATGAAGCAGAAGTGACATACCTTGATGAAAACTATAATTCATATTCTGGTGATGTAGTCATTCCAACATCAGTCACAACTGTTTGGGGGGAAACATACTCCGTAACAGGTATCGGTGAATATGCCTTTAAGGGTTGCAATAACTTAGCCACAATCATGATACCAGGCAGCGTTAAAAGCTTCGGAACTGCCTCATTCGAAGGCTGTAGTAATTTGACTTCGATTACCATTCCACAAAATACTACTGCCATTGGAACTGAATGCTTTAGGGGGTGTACTAAATTATCCGATGTTTATTGCCATGCAGCAGAAGTACCCAGTACGGAAGGTAATGCATTTGACAACTCATCTATAATGTCAGCAACGCTTCATATTCCAAATCGCTCTATTCATTTATACAAAGCCTCAACCCCCTGGAGTAATTTCGGAAACTATGCTGGACTTCACGGAAATGCATACACTTTGTCATACATAATTGATGAAAAAGTATATAAGTCATATAAGGTATGGGAAGAAGAAAAGATTGCCTCAGAAGACGAACCCATAAAGGAGGGCTATACGTTTAATGGATGGGGTGATATACCTGAGTGGATGCCTGCCCATGACGTGACGGTAACAGGTTCTTTCAGTATCAACTCATACACGCTTACCTACACCATTGACGGCGAGGAGTACAAGAAATACGAGATTGAGTATAGTGCAAGCATTACGCCTGAAACCGAACCCACAAAGGAGGGATACACATTTAGCGGATGGAGCGAGATTCCTGAAACAATGCCTGCCTATGATGTGACGGTGACAGGTTCTTTTAGCATCAATTCATACAAACTGACTTACATGATTGATGGTGTAGAATACAAGAGCTACCAGATTAACTATGGTACGAACATCACGGCTGAAGTTGCCCCCACAAAGGTCGGTTATACGTTTAGTGGGTGGAGTGAAGTTCCTGAGATTATGCCCGCTCACGACGTAACTGTTATAGGTTCATTCTCCATTAACTCATATACTCTTACCTATTTTGTAGATGATGAAGTGTATAAAACCTATGAGTTGGAATACGGAACTTCCATAATTCCAGAGGAAGCCCCCACAAAGACAGGCTATACATTTACTGGCTGGAGTGAAATCCCATCAACAATGCCCGCAAAGGATGTTACTATCAGTGGTTCATTCACCATTAATTACTATAAACTGACATACGTCATTGATGGGGTAGAATATAAAAGTATTGAAGTGGAATATAATTCTGTAATTACACCAGAAACTGAGCCGACGAAAGAAGGATATACATTCTCTGGTTGGAGCGTAATTCCTGAGAAAATGCCGGCTAACAATGTAACTGTTACAGGCTCGTTTACCGTCAATACATATACACTAACATACATGGTTGACGGTGAAGTTTACAAGACAAGTCAAGTTGACTATGGCACAACCATTACACCTGAGTCTTTGCCGATAAAAACGGGCTACACTTTCTCTGGATGGAATGATGAACCTTTGATAATGCCTGCAAGGAATGTGACTGTAAGCGGATCATTTGCCATCAATAGCTACATACTAATATATCTCTTAGATGAAGAGGTATACAAGACTTTTGAAATTGTTTACGAAACAGCAATAACGCCTGAAGCAGAGCCGACGAAGGAAGGGTATACATTTTCTGGATGGAGTGAAATACCAGAGACAATGCCAGCAAACGATGTGACAATAATTGGTTCATTCATCGTCAATAAATACAGTGTGATCTATATTATCGACGGCAAGGTGTTTGCCATGGACTATGTTGAGTATGGTGCAACGATTGTTCCGCCCAGTGTAGAGGAAAAGGAAGGCTTCACCTTCTCTGGATGGGATGAGATACCAGAGACAATGCCTGCGCATGACATTATAATCTACGGCAGTTTTACTTCTGGAATAGCAGAAATCTTGATGGTAACTCAACGCAACTTGCGTATTTATTTACCAAATGGCAAGAAAACAGACAAATTGCGAAAAGGGATAAATATCGTAATTCTTGATGATGGAACTGTCAAGAAGATTATTGTAAAATAAAGTTTAGTTTAAAATCATTATATTATGAGGTTTTGTCTTGCACCCTATGAGGTAGCCGACTGAACTACTGGAAGGAATTCAATATTCTTGCGGAAAAAGAAAACTGTCTTACCATAGAACATTGGGTAAGACAGTTACTTAATCACGGGTTCATCTCCCACTTAATTACGGGTTCATCTCTCGGTAAATCACCGGGTACTCCTCTCGCTTGATTATAAGTTCATGTCCTCCTGACGAGCAGGACGACATTCTCCACATGGGGTGTGTGAGGGAACATGTCGACGGGCTGCACGATGCTGACGCGGTAGTCACTGTCAAGGACTTGCAGGTCGCGGGCCTGCGTCGCGGGGTTACAGCTCACGTAGACAATGCGCTGAGGGGCGGCACAGAGGATGGTCTTCACTACGTCAGGATGCATGCCGGCACGCGGCGGGTCGGTGATGATGACGTCGGGGCGACCATGGTGGCTGATGAATTCGTCGGTCAGGATGTCCTTCATGTCGCCCGCATAGAACAGGGTGTTTGTAATGCCGTTGATTTCGGAGTTCACCTTGGCGTCCTCGATGGCTTCAGGCACATACTCTATGCCGATGACCTGCCGAGCCTGACGGGCCACGAAGTTGGCGATGGTGCCGGTGCCGGTATAGAGGTCGTAGACGAGTTCACGGCCTGTCAACTGGGCAAACTCGCGGGCCACACAGTATAGGTGATAAGCCTGCTCGGTGTTGGTCTGATAGAACGACTTCGGCCCAACCTTGAACCTCAGGTCCTCCATCAGTTCGAAGATATGGTCTTCGCCCTTGAACGTCAGAATATCCTGGTCGCCAATGGTGTCGTTGCACTTCTGATTGTCAAGGTACATCAGCGACGTAATCTGTGGGAACTTGTCGGCAATATGCTGCAACAAATCAAAGGCCTCTTGCTCCCCGCCTGTCTCATCGTAGTGGAACTGGACGATGACGAGCCACTCGCCAGAGGCTGAATTGCGGATGATGACGTCGCGCAACAATCCCTTCTGGGCACGCAGGTCGAAGAACGACATGCCCTGCTCTACAGCATAGTCGCGTATCTCGTTGCGAATCTGATTGTGCAGGTCGTCCATGAGCCAGCACTTTTCTATCGGCAGAATCTTGTCGAAGGCACCAGTGATGTGAAAGCCGATGGCTGGATGGTCTTTAAGTGAAGACTGAAGAGTGAAGGGCACTTCATGCTTCATTCTTAATTCTTCACTCTCGAACTGCTCCTTCGTCAGATAGCGCTTGTTGGCACAGCCGAAGTCCAGCTTGTTGCGGTATTCACGGGTTTTCACGCTGCCCAAGATGGGCTGGAACTCCGGCAGTTCCACTTTGCCGATGCGGTGTAGCTGGTCGTAGACCTGCTGCTGCTTGAACCGCAGCTGCTCTTCGTATGGCAGGTTTTGCCACTTGCAGCCACCACAGACACCGAAATGGCTGCAAAAAGGTGTGGCGCGCACAGCGCTGTAGCTGACAAACCGCACTACCTCGCCCTCGGCAAAGGAGTGCTTCTTTCGTCTGATCTGAACGTCGCAGACATCGCCTGGCACGCAGAAGGGCACAAACACCACCAGCTCGTCCCAGTGGAACAGGCATTTTCCTTCAGCAGCAACGGCCTCGATGGTCACCCCCTCAAGCAGGGGCAGCGGTTTCTTCTTTCTTGTCATCGTGATGGTATTATGAGGAAACCGTTACTCGCACTCGAAGTCCAGGCAAGAGCGCTGTACAGTGTACGGACGCACCTTGCCATTGGCTACGGCCAAATGGTCAGGATGCTGGGCATAGCCCTTCAGTGCCTCGGCCGACTCCAGAGTACAGTCGAGCATAACGTCGGCATTCGACGATGCTAACCGTCCACTGATATGTACCTTAACGTCGAGCAGTCCAGGCACTTTGCCTACCAGACCTTCGAGTCCGGCCTTGATGCCTGCCTTCACCGTTTCTTTCTCTGCGTCGGACAGCTCAGGGTTGAGCGTCCACAAAATAATGTGCTTTACCATTGTCAGTATGTTTTGGGGAATTATTATGATTGCATACAATACTCTATCACCTTCTCGTTCAGATTGAACGGGCGCAGGTCGTCGAGTCCCATTGACTTGACCGCTACCCGCAGGAGTTCGTCTTCGGTAACATCGGTGGGACGGTGCTGCTTTTCAAGGAAGTACTTGCCGGCATCGGTAAGCGCCCGCTTCGGCACAAGCCCCACGATCTCGGTACCTGTCACCTGCACACCCCGTGCTGCCGCTGCCCGACTCACTTCGTCGAAGGCTACGTGTAACGGCGTAACAACGATATTGGTCATATTCATCGACACCTGTGCTATTCCATATTCGTCTATATACCAACCGATTGCTTTCGTACACTTCAGCTTTCCTGGAATCATAACCGTTTTGCCTTGAGCATCCTTCACAGGCTTTCCCGTCTCGGGGTCGCCCTCGCGCAAAGGCCGTCCTTTCTCGCGGACGTCACAGGCAATGGCGCTGGCTATACGGGTGTCGGTGGTATTCAGGTTCCAATTCACGGCAATGAGGAAGTCACGGGCACCTACGACGGTACAGCCAGTCCTGGCTACGTCCTCGTCGAACGGACGTGCACCGAAGTCGGGCTCTTTGCCGGGTGTGGCGAGCTTCACGGGCAGACCCTCATATTCGCCGGCACGGCAGACGGCCAGGTTCTTACGCTCAGGCTTGAAGGCCGAAGCCTCGTAGCAGTAGCAGGGAATACGGGCCTCGTCGGCAATACGCTGTGCCAGCCTGCGGGCCAACTCTGCGCAGTCGTCCAGCGTGATGCCGCTGACGGGAATCAGTGGCAGCACATCGGTAGCTCCCATGCGCGGATGAGTACCGTGATGGCGGCGCATGTCGATGACCTCGCCGGCTTTACGGACAGCACGGAAGGCTGCCTCGGCCACTCCTTCCGGCGAGCCGACAAACGTGACGACAGTACGGTTAGTGTCCTTGCCTGGATCAACATGGAGTAACTTCACGCCCTTGACGGACTCTATCTCATCAGTAATCTGCCTGATGACGGCCAGGTCGCGGCCTTCACTGAAATTGGGCACGCACTCGACGATGGGAGACACTGGCTCCACAGGCTGCACGCCTGGTGACTCCTGATTGTCCGACCTCGGGGCGGTTGCAACCAAAGGGACGCGAGAACTGCAATTTACTTCTGTCATGTAAGCTTATAATATATAATTCGGTGCAAAGATAGTGATTAATTATGAAATAACCGCCATCAGTAAGAGGTTTTCTTTCAGCCACGCAAAAAAAATCCGGTCGCCAGCCCCGTTAGAGACCTGACAACCGGATTTGTATCAGTCTTACAAATAGAATTCCTATTTCAATAGTCGCATTACCTTCTTATAATAACGGTTGGTAGCACGTACACTGTAGTTAACCCCCCCGTTCCAAAGCCTGATGGCTTTCTCTACGTCGTTCGTGGGGTTGTAGTGCGACTGAATCAGGAGAAACATCTCTTTCGACTTGGCTATGCTGTAGCGGTCGGCCAGAGAATACTGCTTTTTACTCTTCTTTCTTTTCAGGATGTCGTTGCAATCCTTCACAAGTATCGGAGTAATCTGCATCACGCCAACTGAGTTCCCACTCACTGCGCGAGGATTTCCATCGCTTTCTACTTGAATAATCGCATCCATCACTGGATTCCAGTCGAAACTTGCGGATTCTGCATGAAGCATTAGCACCAGCAAGCTCATACTTACAATCATTAAAAATCTCTTCATAACTCTATACTTTAGTACAGCCTTCTCATCACGAGAAACTGCTTTATCCTTTAGAATTACTTCGCTTTGCGAAGCGTTTAGTATTGGTTTCCGGGTGCAAAGTTACGAAGATTCAGGCAGTTAGCCAAATTTTTTCGCGTTTTTTAAGGATTCTGTGTGCGCACACTTAATTTATGTCAAGAGTTGTCGACTAACCTAAATCGACAACAGTGATGCCTGCTCCACCGAATTGGACGTGCTCGTCGCGGTAGTGTGTAACGTTCGGAATAGTGCTTAAATACTGGCGTATGAGCTGTCTCAGGATGCCCGTTCCCGTACCGTGGAGAATGCGTACCCGCGACATTCCAACGAGGATGGCATCGTCGATAAAATAGGTGACAGCATTGATGGCTTCGTCGCCTCTCATACCACGCACATCTAAGTCCTGACGGAAGTTCAGCTTGCGGTCGTCGATGACGTTGCGAGTGTCGTTCGACAGGTTGCCATACGAGCCGACAATGTTCTTGTTGCGTTCCTCGCTCTTCGACTGTTGTTCCTTGGGTAGCTCGGCGTGTTCCAGCCGTTCGGCACGCATTTTGGTCCTCATGCCGCCAAAGATGACGGTGGCTTTTTTGCCGTCAATGCTTTCAATGGTTCCTACGCTGGTAAGACCTTTGATGCGCACGGTGTCGCCAACAGAGATTTGTGGTTTAAGGTCTGAGGATTGAGTTTTTGTGTCACCTTGGGCGTTAGCAGAACCTTCACGCTTCTCTTTTGACCTTTCGCTTTTCTCCTGCTTACGTTTCTCACGGCGCTCCTTGCGCTCCTGCAGCTGGCGGATCTTGCGGTCGATGGCCTCGTCGTTGGCTCGCGTGTCTATGTCGCTGATGTCTGCCTTGAATGTGTCAAGCTCTTCGCGGATCCTGCGGGTCTTCTCTTTCTCTGCCTGACTCTCACGGATCTCGCGGATGGCGTTTTCTATCTTCTTGTTACTCTCACGCAGCAGTTCTTCGGCCTCTTCCTTAGCCTTGCGCAGTATTTCCTTGCGCTGGCGCTCAATCTCCGATAGCTCGTCTTCGTAGCGGTTTATCTTGTGCTCCAGCGACTTCTCATGTTGGTGGATGGTCTGGCGCTTGCCTTCCCAGTATCGCTTGTCGCGCACAATGTCCTGCAGGTACTTGTCGCTCTGAATGTATTCCGAACCTACAATGTCAGAAGCGTCCTTGATGACCTCATCGGGAATGCCTGTCTTGCGGGCTATCTCGATGGCAAACGACGAGCCGGGCTGACCTATCGACAACTGGAACAGCGCCTGCATCTCGTGACGGTCATAGAGCATGGCACCGTTCACCACTCCCTCATGGTCCTCGGCAAAATGCTTCAGATTCTGGTAGTGGGTCGTGATGACACCAAAGGTACGTTTCTTCCAGAACTGCTTCAGCACGGCTTCGGCAATGGCACCGCCGATAGTGGGCTCCGTGCCGCCTCCGAACTCGTCAATCAACAGCAGTGACCGTTCATGAGCCTGCCGCATCATCTGTTTCATGTTCATCAGATGCGACGAGTAGGTTGACAGGTCATTTTCGATGCTCTGCTCGTCGCCGATGTCAATCATTATATCATCGAACATGCCACATGTGGAGCGGTCGCCGACGGGTATCGGCAATCCGCACTGCAGCATGTACTGCAACAGTCCCACCGTCTTCAGGCACACCGACTTGCCGCCGGCATTGGGGCCAGAGATGATCAGCAGTCTGCCAATATTCTTGTTGTTTTTTGAATTCGTGTCATTCGTGGAATTCGTGTCATTCGCGGTCTCTAATCTGATATCCAACGGCACCACTTGCTTCTCCTGCTTTCTCAGCGACAGGTCCAGCAAGGGGTGAATGGCGCGAATCCAGTCAATGTGCGGCTTGTTTTTCACCACAGGCTCAAAAGCCTTTGTCTGCTCGGCAAGCCCAGACTTCGCATATATCAGGTCAATCTGTGCCAGGAACTGGTAAGAGGCGAGTATCTCCTGAACGTGAGGGCGCACCTCGTCGCTGAACACGGTCAGAATCCTGATTATCTCCCGACGCTCTTCTGCTTCCAGCTGGCGCACGCGGTTGTTGGCCTCTACCACCTCCGTCGGCTCAATGAATACGGTCTTGCCCGTTGCCGACTCGTCGTGTACGATGCCGCTGATGCGCTTCTTCAGGTTCGGCGCCACAGGAATCACCAGACGGCCGTCGCGAACTGTTGGAGCAGCGTCCTTGTCTACCAGTCCATCCTTCTGAGCCGAATGTAATATAGTGTATAATGTTCGCGAGATGCTGCCTTCCATTTTCGACAGCTCATGCCGGATGCTGGCCAGCGTCATCGAGGCTGAGTCCTTGATTTTACCGAACTTGTCGAGTATCGAGTCTATTCGACGTATCATGGCCGGGTAAGTCTTGACACCCACTGTCAGCCGGTGCAGGGCTGGATAGGGATAGACTGCCTCTGCATCGTCATTCCCCGACTCGTCTGTCCTGTTCAGGTATCTGACTATGTTATTGATAGTCTCCAGCGAACGCCTGAGATCCCATACCTCTTCTTCTTCCAGGTGCGTACCCTCCAAACGGATGCGATACACAGCTTCGCGGACATCGAAGAAATACTGCATCGGAAAGTCGTCGGATTCCTGACGGAGACGGCGGAACTCCCTGACCTGCTCAAGCCATTCTGACACCTCGGCAACATCCGTCGAGAAAGTCATCTCGTCGACCTTTTCCTTGCCAAGCGTGCTCAGGCAATGACCTTTCAGCAACGTGCGTATTTCATCGAAGCCTACCTTATGTTCGAAGTTATTCGGGTAAATCATGGTGCAAAGGTACTGCAAACCAAACGAAAAACCAAAGAAATCATGCCGAAAACAGCAAAAAGATGTTAAATAACGTGTCGAGACTGCAAATTCTTTACTTATCCCTTCTCCCTTCTCCCTTTTTTTCGTACCTTTGCACCCGCTTTCGAGAAGTCGAGCACTGGAGAGATGGTAGAGTGGTCGATTACAACGGTCTTGAAAACCGTCGTACCGAGAGGTACCGGGGGTTCGAATCCCTCTCTCTCCGCTAACAATGCTGAAAATCAGCAAGTTGCAATCTTACACCCAGTTTTACACCCACTTTTGGTGAAACTGGGTGTTATTTTTTGCTCACTTTTATATATCGGTTACGGTCATGACGATAACCCTGTTGATTGCTGGCAACCTCCAGTTCAAAGTCTTCTAAGAATTATTTCAAGCCCCAGTTCATCGTGTACGATGTTCTGGGACTTTCTGATTAATCCTCTTCTAATAACTCTGGGAACAACATCATGTGTTCTAAAGGGGCAGAATTACCAAACATAAGTATTTTAATTTGGCATCACACCTTCGCTTCTATTATGGTTGAAGTAAGAAAACGTCGCTTCCCATGCCTGATTGAGCTCACGTAGTGGCAGACGCTCTCTCACCAGTTTGATGCCCTGTCGCTGACAGAATGCTTTCAGCAGATATTCAGTTGTCTCATTGGGAACGGAGATTTGCAGAGGTAGATGCCCCTGGCTATACATAGCTGCACAGAGGTTGGCCAAGATGTTGTAAACTCCTTCTTCGTCAGTCTTGTGTACAATCTCGGTCTGAACGATTCGCCCATCTCCCTTATTCACCGTCAACAACCATACGGGGTAGAATCCATGTGTGTCATCGTTTTCTTTGACAGGTGTCGGAGGATGAATCATTCGGCACTGCAGTGTTCCTGCCTTGCGCAGACCTTGCAACAGCGACAGGTCTGCCCTAAATTGATTAGAGCCGACTACTGCATCTGCTATCTGCTTAAGTTGTTCCTCATCGCTTGTGTCGTAGGCTGGCAGTTGTGTGATGACGCAACTATGACTATTACCCTCCATCTTTATCAGCGGAGCATCCTTGCCTCCTTCTTTGGTGGGATATTCCTCATACTCATCAAAACCTATCGACACCACGTCACCTTCTTCGGCATCAATCAATTTCCGGAGACTGATACAGGCTTCCAATGCCTGACACATAATGGCGATTTCTTCTTCAGAAGAGTTTTCCGGGCTGGGGACCATATTCGGATGATGGCTCCACCACTGTACATTGCCATTATCGTCGAACGACACTTGCATCGCCTCGAATGTAGCCATCTTGTCGAACTGCATCTTACGGTCGTCGGCATGTTCTTTGTTGACAGTATCAAGGTAAGACCTGAATCCACGTTTGCCGACATAAATGCCCAGCCCTTTATGGATTCCAGAATTGCCCATCACACAGCAATAGGCTATCCTTTCATCTTTCAACTCTACACCAAACACGTCTGAGTCAGTCAGGTCTTCCCATAATTCTGCCTGCAAAAACTCGCTGGCCAGTTTCTTTAGTTCTTCTTTTATCATTGTTTATATGTTCTGTTCTTCTTTTGCTCGGAAATCGTATCAGGCAAACCACCCTGAGCGGCCTTTGCCTCCAGCTGATTCCCCTCAAGGTACTCTTCTATTCTGTCGAGTTGCAGTATCTCTTCTTTTGTCATTTTATTATAACGTTTTTATTCTATCTCATTTCTTTGTATACGTCCTATTCTTATTCCCACCATGCGACTCCAGATAGCCAAACTCCGTGAGTTGGCGCAGGTATCGCTTGGCGGTAGTGGGATTGAAACCGAAATGACTAACGATTTCTTCTGTCGTAATCTGGTCTTTATCGGCCACGAATTCCATAATATTGACCATTTTCTCTGATAAAGACGGCTTTATCGACCATTTATCGACCAATTCCTGCTTCAAAGTCGATTTATCGACCACTTCCTCCGAAGTCGATCTCACAAATTGGTCGATATCATTCTGCAGGTGTTGGCAATGATGGCGGGCCATACAATCAAGAAAAACATTGAGGTCTTCACTCTCGCGAGTGTCTATCAGCGCTTGGATATATTCAGCCTTGTCTTCTTTGAGCACCTTAGTCGGCAACACATCAAACTCCCATTGCAGCAGGTTCATCAGCAGGCGACAGGTACGCCCGTTGCCGTCTGCCCACGGATGAATGGCCACTAGTTCGAAGTGCGCCCAGAAGCTGAGGTCATAGACAGCAGCTACGTCAGCAGGATCAATGGCTTTTCGACGTCGATTCAATTCCTCGCAGAACGCAGCCAGACGTGCAGGCACCTTCTGATACGCCAGATATGACTTTCCGCCTGTGCCGGCTGTCACATTCAGCTTGCGCAATTCACCCTTGGCAGCAGAGAAATCACCACCTATTGAGTTATACTCGCTACCTGTACGAGCCATCACCTTAGATGCCAGCAGGACTAGCCAATCTGTCGTGATAGGCTCATGCTGCTTGATCCACTCTCGTCCATAGTCGTAAGCCACCTTCAGGTCGAGGTTCATCTGCTGCTCCAACATGGTGCGCTTGCTGCTGGTGATACCTTCGTCGAACAGCAGTTGCGCCTCCACCTCTGTCACCGTACTGCCCTCGATGGCTGTAGAGTGCGTGATGATAGAGTACAGATAGAACTTGTCGAAGTCTATCTGGTCGGATATGCCCAGCGCCTTATGCTGCTGGAGCAACTTCATCAATAGGTCTTTATTCTCTTTTGTCATATCTCGTCTTACTTTATTTCTATAACGTTTTTTATTCCGTTCTTGTTTCGTTGCCTGTCTCTATCACTATAGTATAGAAAACTCGATAATCTTACAGATCTTATGCTACTATTATCTGCTATCATACTTCTATTCGGGCTTTAATGCTTCGATAACCAACAAATCTGCCGGTAACCATTTTAGGCTGTCCAACTCATCTTTGCCGATCCACTTAGCTGCTTCATGCTCATTCAGGTGCAGCGCTTCCATTTGATGCGAGCAAAGATAACAATGCATCTTCAAATGAAAAGTTGGATAATCGTATTCGACAGTACACAGAAACTCATCCACGCTAATCTCCGTCGACAGCTCCTCGCGAATCTCCCGCTTCAGCGCCTCCTCTGGCGTTTCCCCTGCCTCCATCTTGCCGCCAGGGAATTCCCACCAGTCCTTAAAATCACCATATCCTCGCTGTGTGGCGAAAATCTTATCTCCTTTGCGCATAATTGCTGCTACAACTTCTATCTGTTTCATTATCC
>Ga0310786_10008768_pt1 | contig 12934 bp, 10 predicted proteins | sample AusTroGonzalo_MG_FD_203881 | JGI IMG/M metagenome (GOLD analysis project Ga0310786, IMG submission 203881) | Bovine rumen microbial communities from tropical cattle in Woodstock, Queensland, Australia - Gonzalo_03 (v2) (version 2) | ecosystem: Host-associated > Mammals > Digestive system >... | reverse complement strand
AGGTTCAGGAACAGCTCGGTCTCGCTATCGAATCTCTCCGCGAACGTCAGGAAAGCCAGCTCATCAACAACGACGACTACGGTCTCTTGAAGAACATCGCTGACTCCCAGCGCATCCAGCCGCTCCGCGACGATGGCCGCCCGACTCCGGACGATCTCGACGAACTCATCTCCAAGGTTTGGAAGGAACCGTCCTTCTTCCTCGCCCACCCGCGTGCTATTGCAGCGTTCGAACGCGAATGCACCCGCCGTGGCGTGCCGCCTGTCGTCGTTGACATCGCCGGTGGCAAGTTCCTCACCTGGCGCGGCATTCCTCTCGTCCCGACCGACAAGCTCCTTGTCGATGGCGTGAAGAATCCGAAGTCCAAGGGTGGCAAGACCAACATCTTGCTCGTCCGTACTGGCGAAGCAAAGCGTGGTGTTATCGGTCTCTTCCAGGCTGGCCTCAAGAACGAACACTCTCGCGGCCTTTCTGTGCGTTTCCGCGGTATCGACAACAAGGGTGTCGCATCTTACCTCCTGTCGCTCTACTGCTCTGCAGCAATCCTTTCCGACGACGCTATCGCAGTCCTTGAAGACGTAGAGGTTGGCGAATACTATGACTACGAATAATCCAGAAACCAGATCGCTGGAAGAACTCGCCGGAGTTCCCAATGCGGCTGAACTGGAGCAATTGGCAAATGCGTATTTCCCGGATTTGACGGATAGCGCATATGCAGCAACCCCCGCCGCTCCCGAAGCGCAGAATGCCTCTGCCGCTCAGGGCGTCAGTGCAGCTCAGGGTGCCGCAGCCATCAGCCAGACTCCAGCCTTCGACTGGGAACATCCCTTTGCGACTTATGGCGACCAGCCGACATCTTCGGCTCCGTTTGCCTACGGCGGAAGTTCTACAGACACCTGGCTCAACACGGTCGAAGCCCCTGCGGTTCCCGAATCGCAGTTCGCATCGCAGCTGAGCGACGTTCCGACAGCCCCCGCACCGGCTCAGGGGTACTCCCCGAAGGTCGTGTCCAAGACGCAGGCTGCCGAAGCTAATCGCCAGATCGATGCTCCGACATCTCTCGGTGGCGACTCCGTGAAGACGGGTTCTGCAAACAGCGGCGCAAACTCTCGCAACGATTCCATCCGCATCGGTTCCAAGACTCTGTCGCAGATCCGTTCGGACTTCCCGATTCTTTCGAAGCAGATCAACGGTCATCCGCTGGTTTGGCTCGATAACGGTGCAACGACGCAGCGTCCGCAGGTTGTCATTGACCGCCTCAAGTACTACTACGAAAACGAAAACTCCAACGTTCACCGTGGCGCACACACGCTCGCGGCCGCATCGACAGACGCCTACGAAAATGCACGCAACATCGTTCGTGACTTTATCGGCGCTCCGTCTTCTCAGGAAGTTGTTTTCGTTCGCGGTACGACCGAAGCCATTAACTTGGTTGCAAACGCCTACGTGAAGCCGACGCTCCAGCCGGGTGACGAAATCATCGTCTCCATCCTGGAACATCACGCCAACATCGTTCCTTGGCAGCTCATTGCCGAAGAAACGGGTGCCGTGATCAAGGTGATTCCGTGCGATTCTACCGGTCAGCTCAAGCTCCACGATTACGAAGCACTGTTCACGAAGCGCACCAAGTTCGTCTCCGTGACGCATGTTTCGAACGTGCTCGGCACTGTGACCCCGATTGAAGAACTCATCGCCATCGCTCATAGACACGGCGTGAGAATCCTCATTGACGGAGCTCAGTCTATCGCGCACATTCCGGTGAACGTTGCCGCCCTCGACGCCGACTTCTTCGTGTTCTCTGGACACAAGGTGTTTGCGCCGACCGGTATCGGTGTCGTTTACGGCAAGAAGGAATTGCTCGAAGCCGCCCGTCCGTATCACGGCGGTGGCAACATGATTGCCGACGTAACCTTCGAACGCACCATCTACAACGGAATACCGAACAAGTTCGAAGCGGGTACCGGTAGCATCGCCGACGCCGTTGGCCTCGGTGCAGCCCTCCAGTACCTCTCCGAAATCGGAATGCCCTGCGTGTTCCGCTGGGAACATGAATTGTTGCAGTATGGTCTCAAGGAATTGAAGACCGTCAAGGGCCTCCACCTTGTAGGAACCGCACTCAACAAGGCATCTGCGCTTGCCTTCAAGCTCGACGGATACTCCGACGAAGAAGTGGGCAAGAGACTCGACGCTTACGGCGTTGCCGTTCGCACCGGGCATCACTGCGCACAGCCTGTCTTACGCCATTTCGGATACGAAAGTACCGTGCGACCCACTCTCGCACTCTACAACTCGCCCGATGACATCGACGCACTCGTAAGAGCGTTGAAGACATTCGCGTAACTAGTGGTCAGTAGACAGTAGGAAGTAGACAGTAGAAAGAATGGCGGCCAAGCCGCAACAAAACTTCCCTCGTCTAACTTCCTACTGCTAACTGTCTACTTCCAACTTCCTACTTCTAACTAAATCTATGCACGAACTTATCCAGGAATCAGAAGTCGAAAAAGCCGTACAGACCATTTTTAACGATTACAATGGCGGCAAGCATATCGACAATATCGACATTTACAATCGACCCGACCAGGCCGAAGTTCAGATGATATTGCAGAATTTGATCAGAGTGATTTACCCCGGTCACTTCAGGAATCGTACGCACAAGATTTATAACCCGAAGAACAGCTTCGCTGTCCTTATCGAAGACATTTTCTACCACCTCCACAAACAGGTGGCTATCGCCCTGGATTACTGCAAGCTTCGTGGCACCATGACTTCCGATGAACGCAAAATCGAAAGTTATAGAATTTGCAAAGAATTTTTCTCCAAGATTCCGCAAATCCGTGAATTCCTGGAAACGGACTTGCGCGCCGCTTATGACGGTGACCCCGCTGCCGGCTGCCTCGACGAAATCATCCTCGCCTACCCCGGCCTCATGGCAACGACCATCTACCGCATTGCCCATGAACTCTACCTTTTGCACGTTCCGGTTCTCCCACGACTTATGACCGAATACGCCCACTCCAAAACGGGCATCGACATTCATCCGGGTGCAACCATCGGCAAATACTTCTTTATCGATCACGGTACCGGCATTGTGATTGGTGAAACCGCAGTCATTGGTAAGAACGTGAAGATTTATCAGGGCGTCACGTTGGGCGCTCTCTCCACACGAGGTGGCCAAAGACTTTCCGGCAAAAAGCGCCACCCGACGATTCAGGATAATGTCACCATTTACGCGGGAGCCTCCATTCTCGGCGGCGATACCGTCGTAGGTGAAAACGCAGTCATCGGCGGCAACGCCTTCATCACGCGTTCCATCGACGCCAACACTCGCGTCAGCATCAAGAATTTGGAACTCGACTACACCACGACCGACAGCAAAAAGCACAAGACCACCGAAATCACGCAAAGCGACGACTGGTACTATATTATTTAGTGATTAGTGGTTAGTAAACAGTGGTTAGTAAACAGTGGTTAGTGGACAGTGGTTAGTAGGAAGTGTCATGCCCCGCTCGACGGGGCATCTCCTTTTTAAAGTAAAATATCAAGTCAGCTATTTTACTATAGTTACACTAGGAAATATACGGAGATTTTATGAACTACTTGATTGTACCTGGTTTAAATAATTCTGACGAAAAACATTGGCAATCTTTTTGGCAAAAGAGCCTGCAAAACACCAGCCGAGTACAGCAACGCGATTGGGACCATCCGCAAAGAGACGAATGGGTTAAAACACTTGACGACACTATTCAAAAGTTAAATGAAAATACAATTATCGTCGCACACAGTTTAGGTGTAGCAACCACAGTCATTTACCTTACCCAAAATCAAGGAAAAATTCCTGCATACGTCAAGGGAGCGTTCCTTGTTTCTCCGAGCGACGTGGATAACATCGAAGTGATCAAGTCCTTCGCGCCTATGCCGCTCGAAAAATTGCCTATTCCCGCTTGCGTCGTTGCCAGCGAAAACGACCCGTTTGTTTCTATGGAACGTGCCGAATTTTTCGCATCCGCCTGGGGCGTAAAACTGTTCAACGCCGGTAAACTCGGACATATCAATTCTGTATCCGACTTACGCGAATGGGAACAAGGAAGAACTTTCCTTGCTGCGTTTGAAGAAAGTCTTTAAGCAGACAAATTTAAGACAAATTATTCACATATTACTAATAAATTAAATCTATAATACACGATATTTATTTAGTATTGGACAAAGCTATAAGTGCGTTCTATATTTTCAAAAAAAATATAGCCGTATGGAGGCTTTTAAATGTCCAAGCAAATAACAAAGAATGAATCTGGATCTACAAATATTTCTGATCCGAGCCAGTGGAATTTTGGAACAAAGTGTTTACAAGCCGGTTGGAAGCCCAAGATTGGCGAACCGCGAGTCCTCCCAATTTTTCAATCCACGACATACAAGTACGAAGATGTTGACGAAGTCGAAAGACTTTTTGCACTCAAGCAATCTGGCAACAAATACACCCGCACCGGAAACCCGACCGTAGCGGCATTTGAAAGCAAGATTACGGAACTCGAAGGCGGCGTAGGCGCAGTCGCAACTGCTTCAGGGCAATCCGCAGTACTCCTCGCCATTTCGAACCTCGTGAAAGCGGGCGACCATATTGTAGCAAGCAAGCATATTTACGGCGGGAGCTACACATTGCTCAGCGTAAGGCTTTCCAAACTCGGCATCGAAACGACGTTCATCGACCCGGATGATTCCATTGCAGAACTTCGCAAGGAATTCCGCCCGAACACCAAGCTCATTTTCGGTGAAACGATTGGCAACCCGGCCTTGGGCATTTTGGATTTTGAAAAGTTTTCCAAGCTCGCCAAAGAATTTGACGTTCCGTTCCTCGTCGACAACACACTCGCCACGCCATTTCTCGTAAAGCCGCTAAAACTCGGCGCAAACGTCGTCATTCACTCGGCGACAAAGTACATTGACGGTCACGCCGTCGCGCTTGGCGGTGTCGTCATTGACGGTGGCAACTACAACTGGGAAAACGGAAAGTTCCCAGACCTCGTGGAACCGGACGCCCAATACGCAAACACCTCTTACACAAAAAAATTTGGACGAGCCGCATTCATTGCAAAGGCACGCGCTCAATTCTTGCGCGATTACGGCGCCGCATTAAGTCCGTTCAACGCATTCCTTTTGAATTTGGGCCTTGAAACGCTCCATTTGCGAATGCCGCAGCACAGCAACAACGCCCTTGCATTGGCAGAATTTTTGTCCAAACATTCCGCAGTGAATTGGGTCAGCTATCCAGGACTCAAATCTAGCCCGTATTTCAAGCGCATCCGCAAATACTTCGATTATCAGGGCGGTAGCGGCGTCCTGACATTCGGACTCAAGGGGGGCAAAGCGGCCATCCGCTCATTCGTCAAGGCATTGAAGGTCGCAGCCCTCGTGGTGCATGTGGGTGATGCCCGCACAAGCGTTCTACATCCGGCAACAAGTACGCATTCGCAGCTTTCGCCGAAAGACAGGCTTGCCGCAGGAATCCCGGATGACATGATCCGCGTTTCCGTCGGCATCGAAGACCCGCGCGACATCATCGCCGACTTTGAACAAGCAATTAACGCAAGTGTCAAAGGCGGTAAGTAATTGAGCATCATCGTCGACGTAGCCAAATACCTTTCCCTGGAAGGGGCTCCAAAGCGCATCAAGGACTACCTTTCGATTGAAGTTGCCGACCACGCTTACTTGCCCAAAACAGAAGACATCAAAAGCGACTGGGTCGCCTACATTGCGGCCCCCGCATTCAAGCTGATCCGCGAAAAGCAAGGCAAGGACATCGAAGCCTTCGCCTCGATCGGTACCGGTTCCGGCATTGATGTATTGACCGCCATCGAACTTTTGGGAGCAACGCGAGTTGGTTTTACGGATTTGCAAAAAAGCGTTGTCGCCACAGCCGCTCAAAACATCCGAAACAACGTCCAAAAAATCAATTCCATTGATTTTGAATTTGGCGATGGAGATCTTTTGCAGCCACTCCAGAACGGCAAGCGGAAATTCAACGTCATTTACGAGAACCTCCCCAATGTTCCTCTCGCAAACGACACCAAAATCGAAGATAAGCGGAATAGCGGCCACTATCTCGAAAAACGGTCAGAAACGATTCCTGCTTTTGTTCACGAGCAAATGCTTGACCTTCATTACCTCGCGCTCAAGCAAGCCAAAGAATTCTTGGCTGAAGACGGTGCCGTGTATTCTACACTCGGCGGTCGCGTTCCATTAAGCGCCTTCATAAAGCTTGGGGAACTTGCAGGGCTCAAGTCCGAGATTTTCACATACTCCTGGAAAGTTCAAGCCGAGCCAGAAGACGTGATTTCGGGATACGCCGCACAAGAAAAAGCAGGACTTGGGCCGTTCCGTTTCTACCGTGCAAACGATCTGCAAAAAGCATTCGCAAACGTTTCCGTCAAAGAATCCGGAAGCCGCGCTTTCGAAATCGAGAAAGCACTCGATTCATCCAAGCTCACAGCCACCGAAGCATACGAAGCATTCAAACAGGGCGAAACCATAGGCCACACCGTCGCCGTATTAAAATCCAGTACAAGATAAATCATTTATGGAACAAGTCGTCATTCACAATTTAATCGAAGAATCTCAAAAGTTTCTTTTCAAGCGAGCCAAGATAGACGATAAGATCGGACTAGAAGCAGCCAAGTTCGCCGTACACGATATTCCCAAACCCTTGGGTAAATTCGAAAAGAGCAACTCCCCCTTAATCCGTTGGATCAAAGAGGCAGTCAAGTATGGCAACTCCGAGACCAACAGTTTTTTGAAAGCCCTCGAACCAGCCCTTCCCTACTTGCCGTGGAAATACAATTACGAGCCTCGCCCCGATATGGCCGATATCGACACACAATTGGGATGGGGTGAAATTCTTGGTCCGGAAGCCCCCTATCGCGATGAGCAATTTTGTTTTGGGTTCACGCTTCTTGGCAAAAACACCTTTTACCCCTCACACCTGCACCCCGCAACAGAGCTTTACGTTGTTCTTTCCGGGCACGCCATTTGGACTCTCGACGGGCATTCACAAATACGAGGCCCTGGCGAATTCATTCTGCATCCATCGAACCACATCCATTCCATGCAAACAGAGAACGAGCCCATGCTCGCCCTTTACACCTGGAGCGGCAAGGACGTCAAAACTCTCTCGAAATACGTATAAGCAGCAAAAGGTTAAATGTCTCTAGAAATTGCACTTTCATTTTTGCTTTATGCATTCATCTCAGGAATTACCCCAGGACCGGCGAATCTATGTTCGCTATCGGTGGCAATGGATAGCGGGAAAAACGTAGCGATAAAGCAGTGGTATGGTCTTTTCACAGGATACACGATTGTCTCGCTAGCATCCGTTTTTATCGTTTATTTTATCAGCAGTGCGTTTGGAAATTTCATTAAGATATTTTCTTTCGTTGGAGCAATTTACATCGCATTCCTCGCCATAAGCCTTTTAATTCAGGCGTTCAAGCCACTCGAAGAAATCCGCAACAGTCGCACAACCGGAAGCTTTCGCACTGGGCTTTTCGTGCAACTCACGAATGTCAAAATCATGGTGTTCTGCCTCACGGCAATCACGACCTACATGCTCCCCTACCACCAGGATTTTCCGCATTTACTCTTTCTCGGTTTGTTTTTGCCACTTACAGGCCCCATCTGCAATCTGGTATGGCTATTCGCAGGCGTTCTACTGCAAGGGCTTTTCAAAAAGCACCACAGAATATTCTACACGCTTATGGGGCTTTCGCTACTGTATTGCGCCATTGGATAGTTTTTCGACCAATTTTACGAGATGACTACCGCACGATAACACGATGCGTTTCGTTACCGATTCGTAAGAGGTACATACCTGCACGAGGAACGGTTACCGAGCATTCGCTACCCAAGGTCTTAGCCTTTGTTATAAGCCTACCCTGAGCATCCAGGAGATACGCTGCCTGCGTTGTTCCTTGTACGGTAAGAACACGACCATTAACAGAGACATTGAAGTGCGAAGCATTTGTCGTAGCTCCGGTCGTCGTCACGGAAAACTTATACTCGCCCACAGCAGCATTTTGAGCGACCGTACCTGAGATGTAAAAATCACTACCCTTCATTGTCCCCACAATACCATCAGGGAGTCCCGTAACAGTCGCACCCGTGGCGCCAGCGACAGTAAAGTAAAATTCTTCGATAGATTCACCTTGCTTGACTTCTTGCTTGGCGCTGCCCGAGCCGTGCTTTGTAAGTGTCGCCGTTCCAGAAACAACCTCCCCCTGCGAGGAGCTGGACTGCGCGACACTGCTGCTGGACTTTGCGACGCTGGAGCTAGACACCGCAACACTTGAACTAGACACTGCCACGCTGGAACTGGACTTCGCCTCGCTCGAAGAAGATGCGGGTGTCACCGTTTGAGATTTTCCCGGATCAGGGAGTGTCGCACCTGCATACAACTTAATAGAATCGCGAAGAGCATAAGCCTTGGCCTGCGTACTCACATCAGTCAAGCTCATAGTATAAGGCGGCGTAAATGCCGTTCCCGTCCCCGCCTGTTGCTTTTTCACGTTTTCTTCGTAGTTGCTAATCATCTGGGCAGCCGTAATAGCGCCATCGCTCGTGTACAGGTCAAGAGCCTTCTGCACACCGATAAACACATTTTTCTCAATGCGGATATTCGCCTCGACAGCGGCACGCACACAATGGCTAGCGTCCTTGCTATCGAATAGGTTGTTTGCCACATGCACCTTGCCAAAACGCACACGAGGCATGCGTTCCTTCACGCCATCCGCCCACCAGGTATGGTGAATCGTGACATTGAGGTGTCCACGGTCCGATGTTTTGGTTTTGCTATTGCCAATCAGGTTGCTGAACTGATGACCACTCGATGCCGAAGTGTAGCTGAACTTGGTCCACGAAATCGTCACAAAGTCCGAGGCGTTGGTAATGTCCAGGTTACCGTCGTGACCGTCATACACGTCGACATGGTCAATCCACACGTTCTTGGATTCGTGATTCACCTGGAGGCAATCTTCGTCATCGTCATCGTGTGCGCCCACACCCTTGAATTTCAGGTTGCGGATGATGACGTTCTTCGAACCGCTCAGTTTCATGGCACTGCCCGAAGTAGGCTGGGCGATAATAGCCCCCTGATAGCCATAAATGGTAACGTTGCTACCCACTTCAATGGGACCCATGTAAGTACCCGGCTTCACGTAAATAATCTTGTTGCCCGCCTTGGCGTAGGCCTTAAGGTCAGTCACATTGTCCACCGTGACTTCGGATTTGCCCTTGCCACCTGTGGTGCCACCATTCTGAGTTGCAAAACCCGTCATCGGAAAGTCCGGCGAAGTCACCGCAAACGCAGGAACCGCAGCCGTTGTGACAGCCAAAGCCGCGAAAGTTGCGGCCACACGCATCGTTTTAGAAAGCAAATAATTCATAGCACATCCCTTTTTTCTTTAAATTTAAGCCACCGAACCAGAAAACGCATCAAAAAAGAGCCCCTCACAACTCAAAGTGTCCTCTATAGACAACTCCAAAACTCCTACTAAAACTGTATTTTATTTGAACGAGCCTTAAATTTTTCTAAAATTGGCACCTAGAGGAAAATATGAGCGAAGACATTTTGCAAAAAATCGTGCGTATGCGCCGCGAAGACATTCAGCGGCTGGGCTTGAACTTTGGCGTGGAAATTCCCGAAAAGCGTCGTCGTGGACACGTGGAATTTTTGGGCACCCCTGGCGCCATCCTTGAAGTCAAGCGAGCTTCGCCATCCAAGGGAGACATCGCCCCCGACTTGAATCCGGTGGAACTAGCAACAACCTATGCCGAAGCCCACGCTCAGGCCATTTCGGTACTCACCGAAGGGAACTTCTTTAAAGGTTCTCTCCGCGACTTGATTGCTGTTGCAGACTTGATGGAACGCCGCCATCAGCAGGGATTGCACACCTGCGCCGTTCTCCGCAAAGACTTCCTCCTGTTCGAAGACGAAATTGACATTGCCTACCGCTGCGGTGCCGACGCTGTACTTTTGATTGCCAGAATTTTGACTGACGGACAGCTCGTGAAGATGGCTGAACGCGCTCAGAAGTTCGGGATCCAGGCATTCGTCGAAGTCCGCGAAGCTGACGATTTCCGCAAGCTCTCCGTTGTGACGGCAGCTCTCGGTGATGCAGCAGCCAAGACAATAGTCGCAGGCGTGAATTCGCGCGACCTCGCCACATTCCATACCGACCCGCTGATTCCCGCAAGCGTCCGCAGCAAGCTCCCCACCAAAGCCGTTTTTGAATCGGGCATTCTGAGTGCCGCCGATGCGACATACGCCCGCAACCTCGGATTCACAGGTATCCTCGTCGGTGAAGCCGTCGCCAAGAATCCGCCTCTCGCAAAAGACGTGGTCAGCGCATTCGAAGGCGGATGCGAAAACGTCCAAGGCAAGTTCTGGAAGAAATACGCCGCCCTTCGACAAGCTCAGGGACCTTGTAAGGTCGGTGAGCCAGCCGAACCGCCGCGCAGTAACCGCACGCTCGTGAAAATTTGCGGCATCACCCGTGAAGAAGACGGCCTCCTCGCCGCCGAACTCGGCGCCGACCTGCTCGGATTCGTGTTCAGCACAACCAAGAGACTCACGACCGAAGAATTCGTAACGTCATTCTCGACCAAGCTCCGCGCGGGAGGGAATCCACACACTCCGATTCTCGTCGGCGTGATTACCGACCCAAATTCCGTCGAAGGCCAAGCCGCCATCAAGCTCGCCCGCGAAGGCATTCTCGACGCCGTGCAGTTCCACGGAATCGCAGCAGAACAAAACAACGATTACGCCCATTACTGCGCAGTCCGTATCGGCGAAGCATCCGACTTTGACAAAGTAGAGGCACTCCGCAAAAACGGGGAACCCCGCATTCTCCTGGACGCCAAAGTCGAAGGAATCCCCGGAGGCACCGGCAAGACCATCCCCGAATCGCTCCTTCGCGAAAAAGCAAACGGAGCCCCGCTCTGGCTTGCCGGCGGAGTCAATCCCGAAAACGTCGCCACAATCTGCGAAAAGTTCCATCCCGAACTCATTGACGTCTCCAGCGGCATCGAAGACGCCCCCGGCATCAAGAATCACGACAAGATGAAAGCGCTGTTCGCGGCAATTTCCGCCGTGAAATAACGTTCACAAAGCTGCAAATTTCCAAAAAGCCTATCCACAGAGATAGGCTTTTCTCATATTGCGCCCCAAAAATCATACCAAAAATTTACAAAAAAGTTATCGTAAACTATTGACAATCAACGACTTACATTGTATATTGATATCCATAAAGGTGAAATCGGTAATCCACTCAGACCGCTTGCGGGAGGGGTTCCCGTAAAACGGAACGGATTTGCTGGTTTCATCAAGTGTTTACTAAAATGGCTTCCGGACGTTACCGGAAGCCTAATTTTTATACTGTTTTTAAAAAAGATCAATTACAGTTCCCAATCAAATATCGGGAATCCATTGTTGATGTTATCGTTGCGGGTCCAGCGTTCGCCATCGGCAAGACCGTTCAACGTGCTGACAAATTCGTTCGTCGCCATAAAGTTTTTGCTTTTTTCGGTAGCACCGTTTGCCTTCAATTCTTTATCGGATTGAGCGGCATAAAAGCAATTCTTGCTCGAATTATTTGTCGAGATTCCGGCTGCAACGCCAGATGACGGAGCAATAATAAACCCGACATTGTAGCTACGGAGCAAAACGCCAGCATTGCTTTCCTTCATCCCAACAATTCCCGCCGCACGCGTCGTAGGAGAAACAATCGTTCCCGTATTGTAAGCTGCGATAATGCGCCCACCATTTACTTGGTAACCCACAATGCCACCTGCATACTTACCTTTGACATACGAGCCCCTGTTAAAGACCCTGTCGATTTGTCCCCTATTTTCGCGACCAACAATTCCACCCACTTGTTCATTGCCAACAATATAAGAATTGACAATGCCTAGCTTTTTTACAAAACCACTATCACTAGTAGTCGTTCCGCCCAAAGTACCAATAAATCCAGCACGCTGGAAAGACGGTTTGTTCACATAAATACCGGAAATTCTATGACCGTTCCCATCAAAAGTACCCTTATACATAACCGCATTCGTGCCACCACCGATAGGCGTCCATTCATTGAGGGTCAACGCATCAACAAGAAGGTTACCATTTTCATCGACCATGTTATCGACGTTCAAACGAATATTCTTGACCAGGCGAGCATTGAGTCTTTCATTCCCCTTATTCGTTACCTGGTCCGCAAAATAAGCAAGTTCTTCGGCGGTTTCAATAATCATGTATGATTTACCGTCGATGGTCTGCGTCTTCGGCATTTCCATTTTGCCGGTCCACACAGCGGATACATCAGAAGCTACAGAAGAACTGGATTCAACCGAGCTAGAAGACTTCGGTGTGGTTGTGCATTGAACACCATAATATTGACAGCAATAATTTTCAGGGAACTTTTTGCTTCCCAAGCGGCACTCATCGGCTTCGCTCACAATAACGGAGCTGCCTTCATCCACGGAAGATGAACTCTCAGTGACTTTTTCATTGACTTGGGGTTGAGTGATGCTGCTAGAGCTGTTATTATCACCGCATGCGGAAAGAAGGGACATTCCAACGAGGGCAAAAGCGCCGACAAAGCCAGTCCATTTGATTCGAGGACTTCTCATTTTTTCTCCATTTGTAGAAAACCAACTCAGGGGTCCGCCCAACATCAATCACTGTGATTTAGGAGCGGGCTCTAAATTAAGCGAATGTAAATATAATTAAATAATAAGATTTCCCAAAGTCTTTTTTTAAGGCAAATTAAACCCATAAAAAAATTTTCCTATTCCCTTGCCAAAAACAGACCACCTTCCTATATTATCCATCGTGAAGATGAATTCTGCAATCCGTTTCAACCGTTGGTGGTGGGGCTCTACGAAATAGAGTCCGTTT
>Ga0310786_10008767_pt1 | contig 12935 bp, 12 predicted proteins | sample AusTroGonzalo_MG_FD_203881 | JGI IMG/M metagenome (GOLD analysis project Ga0310786, IMG submission 203881) | Bovine rumen microbial communities from tropical cattle in Woodstock, Queensland, Australia - Gonzalo_03 (v2) (version 2) | ecosystem: Host-associated > Mammals > Digestive system >... | reverse complement strand
CGATTTACAATTTACGATATATTTTTAAACTCTCAATTCGGAGTGCAAAGGTACGGACTTTTTAGGACATGGCAAAATAAAACGACCTGCTTCTTACGAGGCAGGTCGTTTTTTACTTATTCCTGAGGAGGATTATTACTCTGCGGGAAGCATAACTACCTCAGCACGGTTGCCTGCTTTAAGCAGTTCCTTGACAAAGGCAGAGATGCTCTCAGGAGTCTGAGCCTCAACCACCTTCTTGTAGTCAGTATAGAGATCAACACCCCAGAAACGCCATGTATTGATGACGCTGTTCCAATAGTTATTGGTCTTAGCCTGATCGTCAACATTCTTCAGCATGTACTCCTTGACTTTCTGCAGCATGTCAGCATCACAGGTTTTAGCCAACATCTCCATCTCGCTACGCAGGATATCAACAGCCACATCAGCCTTTTCAGGCTTCATGGGGCAGTAAGCCACAATCGTTACCTCAGAACCGAAGTCGTTACGCTCGGCACCACCCATAGCCTGTACGGTATAGGCTGCACTGGCATCCTCACGAATCTTCTTCAGATAAATCATGGTGAGTACCTGCTGAGCCATGTCAGCCTTCACGTCAGCCTCAAGGTTATAAGGTATCTGCTTGCTGTTCCATACCATGACACCGATAGCTTTCGGAGTCTCGGCCTTCTGCTTGAAGTTATTGACAACAACACCCTTGAAGTCGGTGCTGACATCCTGACTCTTCACAACCTTCTTGTTACCGGGCAGAGAAGCGATGTACTGCTCAATAAGCGGACGGATGGTAGCCTCATCGAAGTTACCTACGATATTGAAGGTGAAGGCAGCTGCATTGGCTGTGCGCTCCTTGGCTATCTGGAGAATGCGGTCGTAGCTGACGTTCTTCAGGTCCTCAGCAACCAACGACTTGAAACGTGGGTTGTGGCAAGCCATGGTAGCCTGCAGTGAGTCAGAGAAGGCTGTCTCAGGAGTCAGAGAACGATTCTTCAGCTCCAGCTCAGTGGTCTGCATGAGGTTATCAAACGACTTCTGATCCTTGTTGATGTTAGTGAAGTAGAGATAGAGCAACTGCAGCATGGCCTCAACGTCCTTCGGCGTAGAAGAACCACTGACACTCTGGCGATTGGTACTCATTCCCAAATGCATGCTGGCAATCTTACCTGCCATAGCTTTCTCCAGTTCTGTGTGTGAGAAGTTACCCAGACCACTGGCCTCGATGACGTCGTCAAACATCTTGATATTGGCGAAGTCCTGAGCACCATAAAGAGCAGAACCACCATAGCCTTGACCTGAGAGGAGCACCTGATCTTTCTTCAGGTCAGTCTTCTTCAGGATAACAGTAGCACCATTAGAGAGGGTCAATTCTGTATAGCCGAACTTGTCGTTCTTCACTTCCTTCGTAATCTTACCAGGTTTGGGCAGGGTACCCATGAGAGGTTCGTCCTTCACGTTATCCACGTAAGCCTCAATCTGAGCGGCACGGGCCTCAGCAATAGCCTTCTTGAAGCTTTCGGCAGTAGGATAAACAGCACCCTCCTTCTCGGTATTGAAGTTGACAACAACCATATTGGTATCACTGGCAGTTACCAACTGGCCCATCAGCTGATTGACAACATCAAGCGGCATCATGGGAACCAACTGCTTCATGGTGGTGTAGGTGTAGTCAATGCTGGGGATAGGATCGCTAGCCAGGAAGTTGCTGACGTAGCTGTTCACAAACTGTGAGTTATAGCGCTTGTCCTTGTTGGAGTACATTTTCTCCAGCTGACTGATATAGTTGGCCTTGAAACGGTTGTACTCTGTACCTGTGAAGCCGAACTCTGCAGCACGACGAGCCTCAATCAACGTAGCCTTGACAGCCTCCTCGATGCGTCCTTCCTTGGGGAGGATATCCAGTTCAAGAGCATCCTTCGTCTTGGCGAAGATATACTGACCATCACCGGCAGAAGCCTGTACGAAGGGACTCTCCGGCTTCTCGGCAAACTCCTTCAGGCGGTCGTTCAACATGGTGATAGCAGCATCCTTCATGTAGTCATAGACTAGATAAGCCATGCTACCCTTCATCTCCTGAGGGAATACGTCATGCTTGAACATCATCATGACCATGTTGTACTCCATCTCCTTGTCTTTGTCGATGACATAGATAGCCTCGTTATTATCAGGCACAGGAACATCCTCAACCATTGCACGATTCTCTGGCAATACAATGCCACTGAACAGTTCCTTGATCTTAGCTTCTACTTTATCCACGTCAACATCGCCAACGATGATGAGTCCCTGGTTGTCGGGACGATACCACTTCTCGTAGTAAGACTGCAGGAAGGGACGCTCAAAGTTGTCAATAATCTCCATCAGACCTATCGGCATACGATGACCGTACTTGCTGTCAGGATAGAGCATAGGCAGATCACGCTCGAACATACGCATCGTAGCGCTGGTACGCAGACGCCATTCCTCATGAATGACACCACGCTCCTTCTCTATTTCTTCCTGCTCCAACAGCAGACCGTCAGCCCAGTCATAAAGAATGAGCAGACAGGAGTCAACGATAGACTCACGGGTAGTGGGAACATTCGAAATGTTATAGACCGTCTGGTCAATAGAGGTGTAGGCATTCAAGTCGCGACCGAACTTAATACCGACGCTCTCACACCAACGCAACAGGTCGTTACCCTTAAAGTGCTTGGAACCATTGAAGGCCATGTGTTCCAGGAAATGTGCCAGACCACGCTGGTCATCATTTTCCTGCAGAGAGCCCACCTTCTGGGCAATGTAGAACTCGGCACGATGCTCGGGCCAGTTGTTGTGGCGGATGTAATAAGTTAGTCCGTTGTCCAGTTTACCGATGCGCACAGCCTCATCAACAGGAATGGGAGGCATCTCTTGTGCCATCATTGCTACAGAACTGATTACCATCAGCACGGCAGCAGCAAAGATTCTTTTTAGTTTCATGAATTGTTAATGTTAAAGTTTCATATTTTGGATTGCAAATGTACATATTTTTTATCATTAGTCGTCTATAGGACGTGAAAAACTACGTAAAAGATGCATTATTTTTTATTTTTTTATTCTTTTATGCTTTTATTTTTTCAGATTTCTCGGATGATGCTGTAAAATCTCCTCTCGCAAGGTCGTCATGTCAATATGCGTATATATCTCTGTAGTACCGATGCTCTCATGGCCCAATAGAGCCTGAATGACACGCAGGTCTGCCCCACCCTCCAACAATGCCGTAGCAAACGAGTGACGTAAAGTGTGGGGGGAAATGGTTTTCCGGATACCTGCCTCCTCTGCCTGTTGCTTAACCATAATCAGTATCATGGTACGCGTGAGATGAGCTCCCCGACGGTTCAGAAAGACATAGTCTTCCTCCCCAGGTTTGATTTTCAAACCTTGACGGTCGTCAAACCAGAAACCCAGTTCACGGATGGCTCGTTCTGAGATGGGCACCAGGCGCTCCTTCGAACCCTTGCCAATCACCCGTATGTACTGCTCATCCAGATAAAGATTCGATAACTTCAGGTTGACCAGTTCACTGACACGCAGACCGCAGGAAAACAATACCTCAATAATCGCACGGTTACGATGACCTTCCGCTTTCGACATGTCAATGCTGGTTTCCAGCGCATCAATCTCCTCGGTAGAGAGAACCTCTGGCAGATGTTCACCTAAGACTGGTGACTCCAAAAGCTCTGAAGGATCATCCTCCCGATACCCGTCTAACTGCAGGAAACGGAAGAACGAACGCACGCCACTAAGAATGCGACACTGCGAACGCGGTCCGATGCCAATGTCGTGCAGACCGGCCGCAAACATCTGTAAGTCTGCCAGTTCGACATCGCAAACATCCTTCTTTTCAAACTTCAGGAAATCCTGCAGTTTCTGAAGGTCACGCAGATATGCGTCGAGTGTATTGGCCGACATATTTCGCTGTAGTTTAAGGTAGCGCACGTAGCTTCGCACCATCTTTTCTTGCATTTTCTTGCTCGTTTCCATGAAAATAACTAATTTTGTCCCCGCAAAGATACAAATTATTTACGAAATATGAAAATTCTGATTATTAATGGGCCTAATCTCAACCTGCTGGGACGTCGCGAACCTGGCATCTATGGTTCGTCATCGTTTGACGAGTATCTGCCAAAGCTACAGGCCAAGTATCCCGAGGTGGAAATCAGTTACTACCAAAGTAATATAGAAGGTGAACTGATCAATAAGATGCAGGAAGTAGGTTTTACCTACGACGGCATTGTCCTGAATGCCGGTGCCTACACCCATACCTCTGTGGCCCTACACGACTGCATTCGTTCGTTACAGTGTCCTGTCATCGAGGTACACATCTCGAATGTCCACCAGCGTGAGGAGTTCCGTCATCATTCATTTATATCCAGTGCCTGCAAGGGTGTCATCTGTGGTTTTGGACTTGACAGCTACCGACTGGCAATTGAGGCACTGAAAAGCCCCCTTTGCTAAAAGGACAGGGGTCTGAACAAAGGCAGACTCTTAGATGTGGGATGAGTAATGGAAAGAAAATAATAGTCGGTTCAACTCCCACCCCTAACTCAGGGGACTTGGAAAAGTATGTGTTAGAGCACATGGACCCGGAACCGGACTACTTGTATCGGCTCTATCGCGCCACGAATGGCCAGTGGACATCTGCAAGGACGGCTACTGAAGATGCTGGTGCAGATGATACGACCAAAGAACATCCTCGAGGTAGGGACGTTCAGTGGCTACTCTGCTATCTGCATGGCTGAGGGATTGGAGGAGGATGGACATCTTTATACTTTCGAGATCAATGACGAACAGGAGGACTTCACCCGTCCGTGGATTGAGGGTTCGCCCGTGGCCGACAAAATCACTTTCATCATCGGCGATGCCATCACCGAAGCCCCGAAACTGGGCATACAATTTGACATGGCCTTTATCGACGGCGACAAACGTACCTACCAAGAGACCTATGAGATGGCGCTCAGCGTACTACGACCGGGCGGATTCATCCTGGCCGACAACACATTATGGGATGGTCATGTCGTTGACCCCGCCTATAGTCAGGATCAACAGACACAGGGCATTAAGACATTCAACGACTACATAGCACAAGACCCTCGTGTGGAGAAAGTAATACTCCCCCTGCGCGATGGGTTGACATTGGTTAAGGTTAGAGGTTAGAGAACAAAGAAATGAGAGGACAATTTGCCGAACTGTTATTTATCAAGAAACTAGGGTTCTTTAAGACCTTTCTGCACGTACTATCACAGTATGAGATAGGTCCTAAAGTATTATTACCCTATACTTGGCAGTTAATTAAGATGCTCATGCGTATCGGCGACATGACAGCCTACGGCATATCCTACCACACCATAGACCCGGAAGGAAAACCCACACTGGCATCGGGCGTTATCTATATGCCACGCAAGAAGGGGATACCAAAAGGAGTCATTGAGGTGTCACCCTTGACACGCAGCAAGATTGACTGTGCCACCCGCGACATCATGGCTGCTGAGATATTCCCAGGAATGATGGGCTACGTGACAATTATCCCTGACCTTATCGGATGCGGTATCTCTGACAACCTGCCTATTGCCTACCTGCAACACGACAACGTGGCAGAGGTAAGTGCCGACATGCGTAAGGCAGCAGCAGAGTTTCTGGAAAAGGAACAACATTACAAGCTACCCACAGAGTCACTGCTTTTCGGCTACTCCCTCGGTGGCTCTGGCGTATGGGCTTTGGCACGTCACTATCAGCAACACCCTGAATTAGGTGTCAGCGTGCGTCATATCTTTGCTGGAGGAGGTGCCTACTATCCCGAGGTTGCCCTGCGTGCTTTCCATTCAACCCGCTACAGCGACTACGCCATTCTGCCAAACATCGTGTATTCCATGAACCACTACGACCATCTGCAGATGGACTTTACTCATGTCTTTAAAGGGGGATTGCTCAAGCACCATACCGAGTGGTGCAAGGGTAACATCCCCATCCCCGAACTGACGCAGATGATAGGCACCAAGCTGGACCGCTACCTGAACTTCGACTTCTTCAACGAGCAGAACCCAGAATACATGAGACTGATGAAAGTGGTGGCTGAAAAGACCATCCCCGAAGACTGGGTACCGAAGGCCAAGGTACACCTTTTCCACTCACGCCACGACACCTACGTTCCTATAGCCTGCTTCTGGGAGCTCTACAAACGACTGAAGCGCTGTGGTGCCCGTGTCGATTACAAGTTGCTTGACCTCGATCATGTACCTGCCGCCGTACCCTTTGAGCTCGACTTTATCTCGTTCCTGATAAAGTAAAAGCCAAAAAACTAAAAACTAAAAACTAAAAACTAAAAACTTTTTCGTACCTTTGCAGCGAAATTAAGCAACATATCGATATGCAAGAAACAAGACAGAACAAAATAGCACGATTGCTGCAAAAAGAACTAAGCGTTATTTTCCAGCAGCAAACACGCGCCATGCATGGCACCATGATCAGTGTGACCCGCGTGAAGATATCACCTGATCTGAGCATCTGCACCGCCTATCTCAGTATTTTCCCCAGTGAGAAGGGCGAACAGCTCCTGCGTAACATCACCGCCAACGAGAAGCAGATACGCTACGAACTGGGCACACGCATCCGTCATCAGTTACGTATCGTTCCAGAACTGCGCTTCTTCATTGATGACAGTCTGGACTATATTGAACATATTGATGAATTATTGAAAAAGTAAAAGGGTTAAAAAGGTAAAAAAGTAAAAAGTGAACTTCCCGTTTTTCATCGCCCGCCGTTATCTCTTCTCCAAGAAATCGACCCACGCCATCAACATCATCAGCGGTGTGAGCATGGTCGGTGTGGCTATTGCCACCATGGCACTCGTGGTGACACTGAGCGTATTTAATGGTTTCCACGACCTTGTTGCCTCCTTCTTCACTGCCTTCGATCCGCAAATCAAAGTAATGCCTGCCATAGGCAAGACAGCACCTGCTGATGACCCCATCCTGACGGAGATACGGCAGTTACCGCAAATTGATGTTGCCATGGAGAGCGTTGAAGATCAGGCTCTCGCTGTCTATAATGGTCATCAGGCCATGGTGACACTGAAGGGCGTGGAGGACAACTTCAATCGTCTGACGCACATTGTCGCTATTCTAGAAGACGGTGACACCATCCTTTCCAACAACCCCGAGAAATTCCGATTGCGCGCTGCCGACCTTAACTACGGTATTATCGGCATGCGCATTGCCGAACAGTTAGGCATGGGTTATTCTTACCCTGGCAGTGTACAGATTTATGCCCCCGTACGAGAAGGTCAGCTCAACATGGCCAACCCCACAGAGGGATTTGTGACCGACGAGTTGTATTCCCCTGGTGCACTTTTCTGCGTCCGTCAGGCTAAGTATGACGGTAAATATATCCTCACACATATCGATTTCACCCGTCGGCTCTTCGACCTTGAAGGACGACTTTCCTCGCTCGAACTACGACTGAAACCTGGTAGCGACTTTGACGCTGTGAAAAGCCAAATACAAAAAATTGCTGGCGACCGCTACGTGGTACAGGACCGATACGAGCAACAGGACGATACCTTCAAGATCATGAAGATAGAAAAATTCATGGCTTACATCTTCCTGACATTCATCCTCATCGTAGCCTCCTTCAATATCATCGGCAGCCTCTCTATGCTCATCATTGACAAGAAGGATGATGTTGTCACCCTACGTAACCTCGGAGCTTCCGATAAACAGATTACCCGAATCTTCCTCTTCGAAGGACGTATGATCTCCGCTATTGGAGCTATCATCGGTATTGGCATTGGACTTTTCCTTTGCTGGCTGCAGCAGACCTACGGCATCGTCACGCTCGGTCGCTCGAGCGATGCCTTCCTCATTAACGCCTACCCTGTCAGCGTACATCCGTGGGACATCGTTCTTGTCTTCATTACCGTGCTGGTAGTTGGTTTCCTTAGCGTCTGGTATCCCGTCCGCTACTTCGCCAGGCGCCTGCTATAGCATATTTAAGGCATCTTTGGCCATTCATTCTACTTATTAACTTAAACAAAACAATGAAGAAATTACTGATCATGGCAGTCATGTGGCTGCCTGTGCTGGCAAAAGGCCAGTACTGCTCGGAAGTGTGGTCACCCGATAATGGTGACGGTACTTACACGAACCCCGTGATAAATGCGGACTATTCTGATCCTGACGTATGCGTGGGTGCCAGCGGCGACGACTACTACATGACAGCCTCTTCGTTCCAGTGCGTACCAGGACTGCCAATCCTGCACTCTCGTGACTTGGTGAACTGGGAAATCATTGGCTATGCTCTCAAGAATCGGCTATACGAGGGTAATGAGGAACTTACGAAGCACTTCAGTACGCCTCGTCACGGTGATGGTGTGTGGGCACCGAGCATACGCTACCACAATGGCTGGTACTACATCTACTGGGGTGACCCTGACTACGGCATTTTCATGGTGAAGACACAGGACCCTGCAGGTGATTGGACGGCTCCACAATGTATCATCAAAGGAAAAGGATATATTGACACGACACCGCTGTGGGACGACGACGGACGTTGTTACATGGTGAATGGATGGGCGAACTCAAGAGCTAATTTTGCATCAGTGCTGACGGTACGTGAGATGAGTACTGACGGAACACACCCCATCGGACAACCTGTCATTGTGTTCGATGGTAACGGCAACGAGAACCGCACATGCGAGGGGCCTAAGTTCTACAAGCGTGACGGCTGGTACTGGATTATGTGTCCGGCTGGTGGCGTACCCGATGGTTTCCAGTTGGCCATGCGCTCGAAGTCGCCCTATGGTCCCTACGAGCATAAGATCGTATTATCACAAGGAAACACGGCAATTAACGGTCCTCATCAGGGCGGTTGGGTACATACAAAGTACGGCGAAGACTGGTTCCTACACTTCCAAGACAAGGAGGCATACGGTCGTGTGGTACACCTTCAGCCAGTAGATTGGTCAACAGGATGGCCCATCATGGGAAAGAAGGGGGAGCCTGTTACATCCTATAAAAAGCCGAAAGCCGCTAATTCCCAATCCCTAACTACCAATCCTGTAGAAAGCGACGAGTTTAATAATCCAGCTATTGGGCTTCAGTGGCAATGGCAGGCGAACTACGACGAAAAGTTCGGTGTACCGACAGCCTTCGGTACCATGCGTATCTATACCTATAAACTTACAGCCAATAGCGAACAGCCAAAACCCAACTTGTTTTTTGTGCCAAACATGCTGTTGCAGAAAACACCTGCCGACGAATTTACAGTGACCACGAAACTACGTATGACATCGAAGGCCGACGGACAGTTTGGAGGATTGATCATGATGGGACTGGACTATTCGGCGTTGGTGGTAAAGCGCGTAGGCCAGAAGTTTCAGCTGATACAGATGACCTGCAGACAAGCGGACAAGGGAACAGCACAGGAAGAACGGCTCATTGCTACGCTGAAGCCTACTGCAGAGGACAAAACAGACTATAAGCCAGGCATCCATGAGGACATCTTTTTGCGCCTGACAGTGAGCAACTCAGAAGCAGGACAGCCACATGGTGGAAAACCTATGGTACGTTTTGCTTATAGCCTGAACGGAAAGAAGTTTACAGATTGTGGTGACGTATTTCCAATGCGACAGGGGAAATGGATTGGAGCAAAGTTTGGCTTTGTGGCTGCTGAGACCAACACGAAAACTGACCGTGGCTGGATAGATGCTGATTGGATCAAAGTGACACGGATCAGCCCAAAGTGATGGTTTCCACCTCTACGGGTTCGTGAAGGAATATCTGCGCAGACTCCTTGAATTTTTCGGAATTCTCTGTGGTGAGGTAATGCACCTGACCACCACGAGTGCAACGCTGCTCCAACGAGGGATGTTGCTTGAAATACTGTTGCAGACTACCTGCTACATATTCGCCCTGCGACACAATACGTATGCCACGGGGAATATACTTATGGATTTTAGGCAACAATAACGGATAGTGGGTACAACCAAGGATTATGGTGTCAATCTCGGAGTCCAAGCGCAACAGCTGGTCAATGCGTTTCTTGACGAAATAGTCTGCTCCCGGGGAGTCTGCCTCATTATATTCTACAAGAGGCACCCAGAAGGGACAAGCCACACCACTAACAACAATGTCGGGCCATAGTTTCTGAATCTCCAGATTATAACTCTCACTTTTGATAGTACCCTCGGTGGCAAAAATACCCACGTGTCGGGTACGAGTAAGCGTACCGATAATTTCAGCCGTGGGACGGATAATTCCGAGCACACGGCGTCCAGGGTCCCACTTCAGTAAGTCGTGCTGCTGAATGGTACGCAAAGCCTTGGCCGATGCCGTATTACAGCCAAGGATAACAAGCTGGCAGCCCATCTCGAAGAGCCGTTCGACAGCCTGACGAGTAAACTCATAGACCACATCGAACGAACGTGTACCATAAGGAGCACGGGCATTATCGCCCAAATACAAATAATCGTATTCAGGTAACAACTGACGGATACCATGCAGGATGGTAAGGCCACCGTAGCCGCTATCGAAGATGCCTATAGGTCCTGGTGCACTGGGAAACGGCATGTCTCTTTACATTTTCAATAATTTAAGCACATCCTCAGTCACATCTATTCCCATTTCAGGATTAATAAAAGGACATGCATTTTGGTCGGTGTTGATAATAAATGCTACACCACGCAAGAACCCCACTGACTGTAATGCATTCGAAAGTTTCTGGTGCAGCGGCGCCATGGCCTCCTGTTCGGCAGCTGCCAACAAACGACGGCTTTCCTCCTTGAAGGCAATGTTCTTCTCCATCAGTTCCTGCAACTCACTCTGACGTTTCTGAAGAATGGTCTGAGGGAAGTCACGCTGTCCGTCAAGGAACTGCTCGTACTTGGCATTGAACTCATCCTCAACACGTTTAGCCTCTGCCTCGTACTGCGCCTTGAGGTCTGCCAGATTCTTCTGTACAAGGACATAGTCAGGTGTTGACTTCAGTACGGCATCGTAGCTAAGGTAGCCAAAACGAAACGCATTAGCGCTGTCCTGAGCAGAAATACACAGAACAGCGCATAATGAAATGATAATTGCAGCAAGACGCTTCATCTTATCTCAGACCGAGTTTAGCCTTCACCTCTGCCGTCACGTCCTTGCTCAGCGTAGTGCTGATGAAGGGGATGCCACTGGCAGTATCCATGATATAGACATAACCGCCGGCATCGCCAACAGCCTTGATGGCATCAAGCACTTTTGTGGTGATGGCCTGCATCTTCTCCTGCTGTGCCTTGGCCAGAGCCTGCTGGTTGTCCTGATAGCTCTGCTGGATCTTCTGATACATCTCCTGCAACTCGCTCTCACGACGCTGCTTGATATTCTCGGGCAGTGTAGCCTGCTCCTTCTCAAAAGCCTCAGCCTTCTTCTGCAGTTCGTCCTGCATGCTCTTCAGGTCAGCCTCATACTGCTTCTGCAGAGCCTCAATTTCGGTGCGGGCCTTGGTAAACTCAGGCATGGCCTGTACGATGTCCTGTGCGTTAACGTGTCCGAACTTCTGAGCCATCATAGTCATGGGAACGAACATCAAAAGTGCCAAAAATAACTTTTTCATTGTCATTGATAATTTAATGTTTAATTTTTTAATTTTAATTGTATCCTAATTTTTGCAGTACCTCGTCAGAGATATCTATCTTGGGAGATCCGAAGATGATACCGCTGTCACTGGCACGATCGAGAATAAGCTGATAGCCACGCTGCTCTGCCACTTCCTTAACCGCATTATAGATTTCCTCCTGAATGGGGTTCATCAGTGCAGAACGTATCTTGAAGAGCTCTCCCTCAGGTCCGAAGTAGGTTTTCTTCAGGTCTGCAGCCTGTTTCTCCTTGGCTAGAATCTCGTCCTGACGGGCTTTCTTCTGCTCGTTAGAGAGAAAAACAACATTGTCCTGATAGTTCTTATAGAGCGTCTGAGCTTCGGTCTGCAGTGCTTCTACCTCTGCCTGTAATTTCTTCGACATCTGGTTCAACTGTTCATTAGCCCGCTCATAAGCTGGTATGCTCTTAAGAATATAGTCCATATCAAGCAGTGCAAACTTCTGTGCACTGACACCAACTGTTGATAACAGCATGGCAAACATAATCAAAAACTTTTTCATACTCCTTCAGTTTTTATTGTTATGACGTTTGAACCATTGAATAGTTATTGTCCGTAAACAATTTTTAATCTTTTATCTTTAATTTTTAATTATCTAGAATTCCTGTCCCAAGATGAAATGGAACTGGCTTCCACCTCGTGACTGCGCACCAGAACGATTGGTATATACGTTGTCGAAACCGTATGCCCAGTCAATACCCATCAAGCCAACCATAGGCAGGAAGATACGAAGACCGATACCAGCTGAGCGCTTAAGGTCGAAGGGATTGAAGTCGCCCACATTTGCCCATGCATTACCAGCCTCAACGAAGCCAAGTCCGTAGATGGTTGTATTACCCAACAGAAGCGGGTAACGTAGCTCAAGTGTGAAGCGGTCGTAGGCATAGGCATTATAGGACGAGGCTGTCTCACCATTCATCAGTGCTTTATAGGCAGCCGACGAAGACAGCGAACCATTGTCGTAACCACGCAGTCCGATGGTCTCCTCCGCATAGCTTGACGAGTAACCGCTCATACCGTCACCACCCACATAGAAGGTTTCGAAGGGTGAGCGTTTGTACTTGTTGAAGGAGCCGAGCAGTCCCAATTCCACACGCGTCATGAGGACAAGACACTTCTGTCCCTCTGTAAGTGAGGTAAAGGTACGGCTCTTGAATTTCCACTTGTGGTATTCAATCCAACGGTATTTCTCCTGCTGCTCACTTTCATAGGTAGCAGAATAGGGATCATTGGCCATGTTCTTATAGTCCTTGTTGTCAAAGACAGACCAGGGCGGCGTAATGTTCAGTGAA
>Ga0310786_10008766_pt1 | contig 12935 bp, 17 predicted proteins | sample AusTroGonzalo_MG_FD_203881 | JGI IMG/M metagenome (GOLD analysis project Ga0310786, IMG submission 203881) | Bovine rumen microbial communities from tropical cattle in Woodstock, Queensland, Australia - Gonzalo_03 (v2) (version 2) | ecosystem: Host-associated > Mammals > Digestive system >... | reverse complement strand
AAATGAAGTTGCCGGCAGAAAAAACAAGGTCATGATTAGATATAAGTAAGGAAGAGATTATCGGGACAAGCCCGAGAATGACAGGATAAGAAAAGAGGCTGCCACGCCGACTTGAAAAGTCAGCTCTCAATGGCACAATTTGATAAAACCCCGCTTTTTGCGGGGTTTTTTTTAAAGATTCGGAAGACCCCTTGACGCACGCGGCGTGCCGCCTCGGCGAGGGGTGACGTTTGAAGAATGCGTAACGCAGGCTAAGCAATGACGGGTTTTGAGAATGACAGAATTTGCTTAAATGATGAATTTATTTTAATATGCCGCGCATATCGTCGGTGATGCGGGTCGGGCGATGGCGGTTGATGTTGATGAAAACAAGCGTCAACTTAACAACGCATAAGAGGTCTTCACCCCTTTTGACTTCTTGATAAACCTCAACGGACGAATTTTTGATTTCCGTGATTTCGCAACTGACGGAAAGCAAATCGCCCAAAAATGCCGATTGTTTATAATCAAGCTCGGCATGACGCGCCACAAAAGCGCAACGTTCGCCATCTTTTTCTATTTCTGCCGGACAATTATTTGCTCTTAAAAACTCAAATCGGGCGCGTTCGGCAAATTTGAGGTAATTGGCATAATAAACGATACCTTCGGCATCGGTATCTTCATAATAAACCCTGACGGGCATTTTAAAAACATTATTCGTCATTGTTTGTTTCCATATTCTTTAATAAATCAAATTGTTTGTCATCCGTTTTGATTTTGTTTGTCGGCAAACCCAAGTATTTGTAACCGTGTTCGGATATCACGCGGCCGCGCGGCGTGCGCGCAATAAGCCCAAGTTTTAACAAAAACGGCTCAACCACTTCTTCGATGGTGTCGCGCTCTTCGGACAAGGCTGCCGCAAGCGTATCTGCACCAACCGGTCCGCCGCCGTAATTTTTGGCGATGCAATTCAAATAACGTCTGTCAAACATATCGAGCCCGAAGTTATCGACATCCAAACGTTTTAAGGCCATATCAGCCACGGTATTGTCTATTTCTTTACCGCCGGATACCGCACCGAAATCGCGCACGCGGCGAAGAAGTCTGCCGGCCACGCGCGGCGTGCCGCGCGAACGTTTGGCAATCTCAAGCGCGCCGTCTTCGGAAATGGGCATACCGAGCAGCTTTGCCCCGCGCAAAACAATTTTTTTCAAATCATCATGCGTGTAGAAATCAAGCCTCAAAGGTATGCCGAATCGCTCGCGAAGCGGCGTTGAGAGCAACCCCGAACGCGTTGTTGCGCCGACAAGCGTAAAAGGCTGTAAATCTATTTTAACCGACCTTGCCGACGGACCTTCGCCGATAATTAAATCGAGTTGAAAATCTTCCATGGCGGAATATAAAACTTCTTCTATTGCCGGATTTAAGCGATGAATTTCATCTATAAACAAAACATCATTCGGCTCTAAATTCGTAAGAATGGCAGCCAAATCGCCGGATTTTGTAATCATCGGGGCGGAAGTGGCTCTGAAACCAACCCCGAGCTCTTTGGCAATAATCGACGCAAGCGTTGTTTTGCCCAAACCCGGCGGGCCGAAAAGCAATACATGGTCCAAAACCTCGCCGCGCGCTTTGGCCGCTTCGATAAAAACACGTAAGTTTTGCTTGATGTCTTCCTGACCGATAAAGTCTTCCAGATGCTCCGGACGCGTGTTGACCGGCATATTGATATCTTTTTTGGCGTCTTCAGGCAAAACCTCGGGGCTGACTATACGGGTGTTTTCCATCGGTTAGATATCCTTTCTTGCAAATTCTTTAAGCGACAAACGGATAAGCTCGGAAAGTGATTTATCCGGATTTGAGGCACATACTTTTGAGGCGGCTTTGTAAGCCTCTAAACGTTGATAGCCCAAATTAACAAGCGCGGAAATAACATCTTCCGCCATGTTGTTTTCTGCCTCAAAAGAGGCGGGGGTATTGTCTGCACCGGCTATATCTTCAAAGCGCACGTCCGCCGTTTTAACGGTAACAATTTTATCTTTAAGCTCGGTTACCAAACGCGCCGCCAATTTTGGCCCGACGCCCGAAGCTCTTAAAAAGAGACTCTTATCTTGCGCCGAAACGGCGTTTGCCAGCTGCGTAGGCGACAAGGCCGACAAAATGCTTAAAGCCACTTTTGCCCCAACGCCCTGAACTTTTGTTAGGGTTAAAAACCATTCTTTTTCGAAAGCATCGGAAAAACCGAAAAGAGAAATGCTGTCTTCGCGCACAACCGTTTCGATTAAAACGGAAGCTTGTTCGCCGCGCGATAGTTTTGAAAGCGTGCGCGACGAGGCAAAAACCAAATAACCGACACCGCCGACATCTATGATGCAGCTTTCTTCAAAAACACTGTCAACAACACCTGTTAATTTTGCAATCATACTAAAATATCCTGCTTAAAACCTACAGAGGATTTTATAAAATATCCTTCAACCCTGCAAGCGTTTTATACATCTTCATCACAACAAAATAATATGAAGATGTTTTGTGGTATTTCTGTTTTTTTGGGCGCGCTCTTAAAACTGTTTTGACATCATTTATAACTTGACACTTTTGACAAATAGTGTATAATGCAATTCTCAACTAAATTAGTATGGAATATTCTGTAAATTATATATTTAAGAAATTTTTTCATACGATTGTTTTTTTAGTTTGAATTTTTTAAGTTTAACGATAATGAGGATGTAGGAAAAGGACCGAACCTCATAAAAAAACAAATTGTATGTTAAATATGTTAAATTTCTGGTTTGGTGTTTGTGCCTTTCTGTGCCTGTATGCCGGAGCTGCCCTTTCGATGTATCAGTACCAAGAGTCAACATCAAAAAAACTTTTCTGGGTTTTTTTGGCTTTGCTCATCTTGTCTGTTTTTCTGAGTATTCGATGCTGGCAGCTGGAAAGCCGTTGGCCGGTGTTCATCGTCTGGGGTGTCCTGTCCTTTCTGTCGTTTATTCAAGGGATGGAAGAGAATACAAAGGATGCCGGTATCGTTTTTATGATATCCCTGGTCGGCCTGTTCGTGACGGGAAACATTTTGGGGTTCCGCTATGACATGATGTGGCCCTTGGGCATTGTTTCCGTGATGGAATTCTTCACGGTTATGCTTATCGTGATAGGCTCGCTTCCTGAAAAATAACACCACCTTGCAAATCCATGCTGAAAAGCGTGAATTTGCAAGGTTTTTTTGTTTTAAATGCCAAAAACCACACAACAACAAATCCGCACCGCATTTTATAAATAACAAAGCGTTTGTTTTTTTATAAGAATGTTTTTGATTTACCTCTTTAATTTAAAAAAAAATAGCTTATATTTGAAAAATCGAATATATAACACGGAGAAATTTTATGAAAAAAATATTGGTTGTCGGAACCGCCGCTTTGCTTTTAGCTCAAAATGCAAGCGCACGCTCGCTTGGCACAGACTATTCGATGTTTAAATATTGGCTCAATAAAAATTACGGTATTGATTACGGTATTGACGCAACGGTTATGCCCCAACGCGGCGCACCGAGCGGCAAATATAATGCCGTGCAGGCCTATATTTATCCGTATTTGACATGGACCGCTTTTAAGAATGACTATGGCACCGGACAACTCAACATGGCTTATACCGTGGTGCGCTACGGCAACCATGATGCCGCCGATATTGCCTCAAATATGGGGGTTGTAAGCTCTATTAACGATTATGATGATAAAACAAACGAATTTAATGAACTTTATTTTTCATATCAGCTCGGCGGCAGCTTTGATTGGTTGACCTTGGGTGTCGGTCAATTTCCGATTTATAATTGGGACGGCTCGGATTATAACTCAAATCAGCAGGTCAACTTTATTAACTACGCGCTTTCTCAAAACCCGTCTTCAACTTATTCGATAGCGGGTGTCGGCGGTTTTGCAACCGTGACACCGAACGACGAATGGAGCTTTACCTTGGGCGCGCAAGATGCCTCAAACGTCGACGGAATCAGTGTGCGCGTTAATGACTTAAATGACGGGCATTTCACAACTTTCGGGCAAGCTGAATGGACCCCGACAAATCGGTTCGGCGAAGCACAGGTTTCGGTGCTTTTATATAATCAGCCCGGTGTAAAAGAACAACCGCAAACAACAAACGGATGGTCTTTGAATCTGTCGCAAAATTTGGGTGAAAAACTCAATGTTTTTGCGCGCGTGAACGGTGTTTCGGGACACATGGACACCATTGAGCAATCGTGGTCTGGCGGGCTTGTGTGGCTCAACCCGCTTGAGCGAAACGATTTAGACCAAATCGGCTTCGGATATGCCTTAAATAAGATAAACGAAGAAGCCGTCGGAGCGCCTTTGGCTCACGATACGGAACATGTTTTGGAAACTTATTGGGCGGTCGGCTTTTCAAAGTGGATGACCATTACACCGGATTTGCAATTTTATATCCATCCGGCTTTAAATCAGAAGTCGGATTACGGCACGGCCGTCTCGCTTAGAATGACGCTCTTTTTATAAAAAAATTGCTTTTATTTTATATCAAAACAAAAAAGTTTATTGCTTTTTTAAGACTTCCTTATTATACTTGGCTTAAATTTTAATACACGAAAGGTTTTGATATATGAAAAAAGCTCAAAGCGTTAAAGAATTTGTGGAGCGTATCGACGCAACAAAAAAGGTTAATCCGAAAGATTTATCCTCGGATCAGGATTTGACAATCGCCATTATGAACCTTATTTCCATTGAAGAACATTTAGTTTTTTCGGGTGCGAAAACAGGCAAAACGTCTTTTTATGATTTGATTGAAGAAATAAGAGAAACGCGCAAGCGCTTAATGCAAAAAATTATTCCCTCTTATGAAGGCGAAGTGTGGTGCATTTCAAAGCATTTGCTTGCAACATCCATGCGTTTGATGGAAGTCGGCACCAAACAACAATCTTTGGGCAACAAAGAACAGGCCTACGACTTGTTTAATAAGGCTTATGATATGTATTGCCTGTTTTGGGGCCTCAACATGAATATGCTCTCAATCGATAACGCCAAATGGAGCGAAGATTCGGTTGAAGAAATCAAAAAAGTTGCCGATAAAATCAGCGCGGCCGTTGTTGAAAAACAAGAAGTTAAAGAAGAAAAAAAGCCCGTCGGCGCACTTGCAAAAATGAAAGCCTTTGTGCGTAAGGCCGTTGACTGCTGCATTGAATAAGGATTTAAGAAAACATGAAAAATTTTTTGAAAATTGTCGCTGTTGTTTTGGGTACATTTATGCTTTTTGCCTGCGATGAAAACACCGCGCAAAACACAAACGCTTTGAAGGAAATCAGCGCCAATCAGATATACTTTTTTTATCAGACATCTTGCCCGCATTGCCACCATGCCGCAAGTTACATTAACGGCAAATATCCGAACTTAAAAATGATTAATCTGGATGTGCGCCAACAAGGCAATTATAATTTGTTTATGAAATGCGCTCAAAAATTCAAATTGCCTCAAAACACACTCGGCACGCCTTTGATTTGTATGGGTAACCACTATATTATGGGATGGTCTGATACGGATAGAGTAAAATTTGACTCTTATGTTCAAAAATTTAAGTAAATAACAAATGGAAGTTTGAAAATGAAAAAATTTTTAACTCTGTTTTCGACGGTTTTGTTTTTATGCGGATTTGAAAGTTTATCGGATACGCTTTCTAATTTTGAAATTGAAAACAGAACACCGAACACTTGGGAAATCGAGCAAAGCGCAACCGAAATCAAGGCCTATAATCATGATTATGACTTTGAGCTGACTTTTTACGTCGATAATTTTATGCCTAATTCACCGCAATGTTTATCAAACAAAAGAATTAAAGACATTAAATTTGATATAGACGTTTACAAAAAAGCTCAGGCCGGAGATTCTAACTGGGCAAAAATGGTGGAACGTATGCGTATTTTGTTTACAAACACAGGCTTTTCGGAAGAAAAACGCGTATACGGCTCAAATTTGCTTAAAAACAACACGCCTTTTAATGTCGGCGATGTTGTCCATATCGGCACATTGCAATTTTTGGCACCATTAACGTGTCAGAAAGTTGATAAAATGACAATGAAAATCACGGGAATAAATGTGAGAGGCCGTATGCTGCCGCCCCTTGAATTTTATATTAAATTAATATAAAAAAAAGCCGCCTTTGAAGGCGGTTTTTTTCTTATTCTACAAGCGTTATGGCAATTACGGCCAGAAACAAAGGAACAATAAAGCGAAGAATTCCTTTTTTCTTGGTTTTAGGTTTGTAGGTGTTTTCTATACCGAAAACAGCGCCCACCAAACTTGTTATACAGGCCTCCGTCCATAAATTTTCGTTGAACCAGGAAGGGCTAAACTCAAAAACGCCGCACACGTTACCGACAACTTCGTTAAACAACAGCCAGAAAACGATGCAGACGAATCCGCCCAAAACAGGAGGTGCTACCTCACCTGTTTTATTGTAGGCCATCAAGGCGAACAAAAACCCTAAAGAAAGGGCAAAAACAACAGAAAAATAATCCATAAGCTTAAGATTTAATGCGCTTATTATAGTGAATTTTTATATTATTGTCAAGATTGTTTTTATGTGAGATAAACGATAACAAAAACAATCAGTGCGCCATAAAGCAAAACACCTAAAGGATATGAAAAAGCGACCTTAAAATCTTGTGACGAAGGCATGGCATTTTCAATGATAATCGTTTGAAGCAAAACATACGAAATATAGCTTAAATAGGTGACTTTAACATGAGCAAAAAACCATACATTAAAATGATAGCCGATTATTAAAAGCAAAAGCGGCGCCAAAGCAGCGGGTATTGCGTTGTAAAAAGTGACGTTTCTGAAACCGACACTTCCCATCACATAAACATCACCTTCTTTTTTGGGAAACAAATCAAAACGCGTCGGGTGAGCATTTAAGGCAAAACCCACCAAAAAGTGCGACATTTCATGCAAAAAAGTGCCGGGAATATTAACAAGCGCGCTCATGTAAACGTTTGAATAAGTCTTGTATTTGAGTTTGAGCAAAACAATAACAAGAAAAATCATAAAAAAACGGTTGTTCACGAATGTTTGAAGCGTATCCGGATTTGATAGAAAAACGTTTATTTTATTGAGCAAAAGCGCCAAAAAATCCATTTAAAAAAACACCCCTACATTTTTTCTAAAAATTTGATGCCCGTTAAATAAGTGTTGAGTAAAAATGAACAAATTTTCGTTTGATCTATTTTGCTGTATGTTTTAAGCGAATTTGTCGTTAAAAGCGAACTTAAGGCAAAAAGCGTAATCCATAAAACCTGAACGCAAGCATGGCGCTTAACGTTGTTTAGTGCCGGATATAAATCCTTAAAAGCTTCTTTGATAAGCATAACCATTTTTGAAATACGTCTTAAATATGTTACCGAAAAAGAACGTTCGCTTTGATTTAAGTGAAACTTGTAAACCATAAACCAAAAATTACTGTTTTCCATAACAAACTTCACAAATACCGAAACATAATCATTCAACCTGTCATACGCAAAATCGGCCTTGACCTCTTTTAAGCGGTTATAAAGCGCATCAAGCGTCAGATAATTTTGAATTAAAATAAAATTATCCATGTTCGTGAATTGATTGTAAATCGTGCCGACAGAATAACCGGAGGCTTCGGACAACTTGCGCGCCGTTAAAAATTCAGCTCCTTTTTCTTCAATAATCTGACGGCCGGTCTGAATTAAATTTTCTTGAATATTATCTTTTGCCATGTTAAAATCTTATATTAAAATTAATAAATTTGGTGTATATATATCCTTATAAAACAAAAATGAACGGTGTTCAATTTTTTTCTTTAAGATATTGGAGGAAATTTATGAAAAATATTTTATGCCCTGTTGTGATGCTGCTAACACTGTTTTCCGTCAAAGCAAAAGCCGAAAACGATTTTTTTGATGAACTGATTATTGACCATGAAAATCAAAAAAAGCTCGAAGAAGAAATCAAAATGGAAGAAAGCAAGGTTAAGGCTTCTCAAGTATTGGACCAGAAATTAATGGATTTGAAATTTGAGCAAAAAAAGAAAGAAGCCGAAGAAAATCAAGAAGAAAAAGTTGTTTATGATTCGGCACCGTTCGGGCTTCTCTGGCTTGCACCTCAAAAAGAAATCGAAAAGTTAGGGGTTGTTTTAACGCCTAAAAAAGTAAAAGATTCGCCAAACAGCTTTACGGCAACAAATCTTCCCAAATCCGTTAGCGCTTTTGACAGTGTTTTGGTAAGCTTCGGCGATAATGATATTTTGTGGCGTATTGCCGGTTACGGAACACCGATTGAAGATGACCAAAACGCAAGTTTGGGGCTTAAAGAATATAATAAATTCTATCAAATTTTTGATGAAAAATATGCCAATGCCGAAGAATTTTATACCGCCGCCGTTATCAATGTTGATGAAGAAGTTATGCTTAAAGACGGTTCAAAATCACATATGATAAGGCAAAAATTTATTGAAAAAGGCGATGACGGATTTAAGGAAAAATTGATGAAAGGCGAAAGCATTTTGTATGCGACTTTTCACAATGATTCTGTTTCGGTGACGCTTGCTTTAATGGCAAACGGCGACGGCCAAACATTTATTATGGTTGATTATAAAAGCCTGAAAATAAATGATTTGGAACACGAAAAAATGATGGATGCTTTATAAGAGAGAACAAAAATATGAAAGTTGTCAGTTTTTGCGGTATATCCGGCAGCGGTATGAGCGCTTTGGCACAGGTTTTGAAAGCCAAAGGTTATGTGGTTAAAGGCTCTGACAGAAGTTTTGACCAAAACAAAGATCTTCAAAATAAAAAAGCACTTGAAAGTTTGGGTATTGAAATTTTCAAACAAGACGGCTCAGCCGTTGATAAAGACACCGATTTTCTTTATATTTCAACCGCCGTTGAAGAAAGTATCCCCGATGTTAAAAAAGCGCTTGATTTGGGTGTTCGGATTAAAAAGCGCTCGGATTTACTGAGCGAAATTTTTCAATCTTACCCTCACGGCGTGGCCGTCGGCGGCACTTCGGGCAAAACAACTTTAACCGCCATGATAGGCTTTATTTTGGATAAAACAGGCAAAAAACCGACCGTAATTAACGGCGGTATACTCAAAGATTATGAAAATCAAAAAGGTATTGCCAATGTTATTCTAAACGACGGCGATATTTGCGTGATTGAAGCCGACGAAAGTGACGGCTCTATTGAAAAATACACACCTTACATCGGCGTTGTTAATAATATCACAATAGACCATAAACCGATTGAAGAATTAAAAAAACTTTTTTCTGATTTTTTGGGTCGCGCGCATTACGGCGTGGTTAATTTGGATTGCGAAAATTCAAAAGAACTCTTAAAACTGAAAAACGTTAAGACTTTTTCGATTAAAAACGAAAAAGCAGATATTTATTTAAGCCGCATAAAACCGCTTCAAAACGGTGTTTCTTATGAACTGAAAGGTAAAACTTTTAAATTAAAACTCATCGGTGCTTTTAATGTGGCCAACGCGGCAGCCGCTATTTTGGCCACGTCGCTTTTGGGTGTCGATGTGTTTGAGGCGGCCAAAACTTTAGAAGGCTTTTCAGGCACGAGAAGAAGACTTGATTTTATAGGCGAAAAAAACAACATAACGGTCATTGATGATTTTGCGCATAATCCCGACAAGGTTAAAGCTTCCGTTAAAGCTTTAAGAGAATATGAGGGCAGGCTTATCGTGATGTTTCAACCGCACGGTTTTGCCCCGATGCGTATGATGGGTAGGCAAATTATCGAAAGCTTTGCTTTGAACTTAAAAAAAGATGATATTCTTTTTATGCCGGAAATTTTTTATAGCGGCGGTAGCGTGAACAGGGATATATCGTCAAAAGATTTAATCGACTATGCAAAATCTTTGGGAACTCAAGCTTTCTTTTTTGAAAACAGAGAAAAAATAAAAAATGAAATCGTTAAAAAGGCGCAAAAAGGCGACAGAATTGTGATTATGGGCGCAAGAGACAACAGTTTAACAGATTTTTGTAAAAGTATACTAGAGGATCTTTAATGCTTAAAAAAGGAGATAAAATAGCACTTGTTGCACCAAGTGGTTGTATTCAAAAAAATGACTTAAAAAACGGTATTGCCTTTTTTAAGAGCTTGGGATTAAAACCTTGCGTGATGCCGCATGCTTTCGAAACTTTTTATTATGCGGCCGGCACACCTCAAAACAGAGCCGAAGACATTAATAATGCTTTCAAAGATAAAGAAATTAAGGCAATTTTTTGTATCAGAGGCGGGGCGGGAAGCTCGCAAATTTTAGATTTTTTGGATTATGAAATAATCAAAAAAAATAAAAAACCGGTTTTCGGATTAAGCGATTCGACGGCGCTTCAAAATGCCTTGTATACAAAAACAAAAAATGTTTCATACACGGGATTTTTGCCGATTTATGACTTAAAAGAAGGGCAAATAAATGAGAAGCTCAAAAAATCGCTTACCGACGTTATTTTCGGTAAAAAACAGGAATATAAAGAGTTTGATGTTTTGAAAAAAGGCGTGATGGAAGGGGTTGTTGTCGGCGGTTGCTTGAGCGTTTTTAACCTTCTTTGCGGCACAAAATATTTTCCTAATTTGAAAAATAAGATTTTACTTATTGAAGACGTGGGCGAAAAAACATATCACATCGACTTAATGCTTGAGCAACTTAAAATGCAAAAAGGTTTTAATCAGATACAAGGAATTATATTCGGCGGATTCTTAAATTGCAACCCTTCGGATGAAACGGACGGGTCTGTTGAAGATGTGATTAAAAATTTTGCTTTGAAAATAAATAAGCCCATTATTTATAACTTTCCTTACGGGCATATTAAAGAACGTGTTTTACTTCCGATAGGTAAAAAAATAAAAATCAAAGCAGGGATAAAATAAGTTCTTTAAGATAAAAAACGTAGTCTATGTTGATTTTATTGACAAGTAAAAAATAATCTTTAATCCCTTGAAGGCCTTTAAGATTAAACGCAAGTATAGAGCCGATTGTCAGCAAATTGATGCCCGGCAAAAACATAAAACAAAAAATATATCCGACCTTTTGCAAATCCGTTTGTTCGGGATGTATTTGGGAGCAAACGGTATCTATGTGATAACCTAAAAAATACCCTAAAATAAAATGAAAAACAAATTGCGATGGTAAAAAATTCATCAAACACATATATATCAGGCAAAAAAGCGGAAAAAAATACGGCGCGATAATAATAAGCCAATTTCCTTTTCCCTTAAAGACCATTTCGCCACCGGTGTCATCAGGATGAATGCGGATATTGCTCACTTTATGGAAGGTTAAAAAAGCAAAAAAAGTATGCGTTAATTCGTGCGCGATAACCTGCATGGATGTTCGAACCGAAGGGTCCATCATCACTTTTGAAAAAACAAAAAAGACAAGCCCTATAAACAAAGACAGGGCGCTCATATTGACAACCTTAAAAAATTGAAAAGAAGAACAAAGGGCAGGCGTTGATAAAAGCATATAAAAGGCTATAGGCCACTTAAATAAATCGATGAATTTATCTAAAAATTTATCCATATATTAACCCTTGAGCCATAAAGCCTCTTTGATGTTGTTTTTTAAGAAATCTTCATGCTCTTTTTGTTCTTCTTCGGTTAAAGAAAAAGACCTTTTTGGATATGTTTTTAAGGATGTTTTATTGTTTTCTATATTTGATATTTCGGGCGTTGATTGTTCAAGGCTCATGGTCGGTTCGGCGCCGCCCAATAATTCAAGATAAACTTCGGCAAGAAGCTCGGCATCAAGCAAAGCGCCGTGCTTGGTGCGTTTGGAATTGTCTATGTTAAAACGTTTACAAAGTGCGTCAAGGTTGTTTCTGCCGCCGGGGAATTTGGATTTTGCAATTTCAAGCGTATCAACAACTTCATGATTTTCAAGCGTATCAAAACCGTTGTGTTTAAGCTCATAATTTAAAAATCGCATATCAAAACCGATGGCGTTATGCGCGACCATGATACCGTCATCACCGACGAAAGAAAGAAAATCTTTGGCGATATCCGAAAACTTCGGGTAATGGCTTAAAAATTCGGTAGATAAGCCGTGAACATTAAAAGCTTCTTGCGGCATGTCGCGCATCGGGTTGATGTATTGATGATATGTGCGGCCGGTCGGAATATGATTAATAAGTTCGATAGCACCAATTTCAACCAATTTATCGCCTTCTTCAGGCTTAAAACCTGTTGTTTCGGTATCAAAAACGATTTCTCTTAACATTTTTACAAAATCTCCAAAGTTTTAATAACATCTGATTTTAATTTCATCAAAGATTTATCTGTATTAATACGATAACACGTCGATTTTTGACGCATGGGAATGTTTTGTTTTTCAATGATATTATTAAAATCTTCTATTTTTATGTTGTCTCTTAATATGGTGCGTTTTGACATAACTTCATAAGGCGCCTCGGTCATAATAACACAAGCGCAGTATTTTTCAAGATTCATTTGGTAAAGAAGGGCGGTTTCAATAAAAAACATGTTCGGATTAAACCTGTTTTGATGAATGATATTCAAAAGCTTTTGTTTTAAGTATGGGTGCGTAAGGCTTTCGAGTTTTTTAAGCGCTTCTTTGTTTGAAAAAACGAAGTTTCTTAATTTCTTTTTATCAAAAACGCCGTTTTCAAAAGTAAACGGAAAATTTTGTTTGATGATATTTAAAAACGCGGCTTCATGATACATGTTTCGGCACCAAACATCCATATCAAAAACAATATAACCTAAGTCTTTAATGATGTTTCCGACCGTTGTTTTGCCGCTGCCAATAAAACCCGTGATACCGACTAAATACAATTTTTTTTAAAACCTTTTAGAATTTGTTAACTGTTTTGTGTATAAAATGTTTGTATGGTGGGTAATATATCTTTTTTTGCACGTTATTTAAAATAAATCAAAAAAGTTATAA
>Ga0310786_10008765_pt1 | contig 12936 bp, 16 predicted proteins | sample AusTroGonzalo_MG_FD_203881 | JGI IMG/M metagenome (GOLD analysis project Ga0310786, IMG submission 203881) | Bovine rumen microbial communities from tropical cattle in Woodstock, Queensland, Australia - Gonzalo_03 (v2) (version 2) | ecosystem: Host-associated > Mammals > Digestive system >... | reverse complement strand
GACTTGTTGGAGAAGAATTTCTGGGTGGCCACAATTTCACAATAAACCTTGTAGGGTTTTACATCCCGCTGCTCCTCCGGCAGACTCTGTTCCTGCGTTTGCACAGGGTCCTGGGCGAATGCCACCGCACTGACAAAGATCGCAGTCAGCACCATGAGGGTTGTCAATAGTGTTCTCATATATGAAGATTTTTTACAAAAATAACAATCTTGGTTCATACTGACTCAACATATGAAGCGTATTCTGCATCTATCTTTCAAACACATCACTTTACTCCTATGAAAAAGACTTTCTGCTGGCTTCTTTGCTGCGCACTGCTATTTGTTTTCTTCTCCTGCGATGAAACGGGCATCCTGCCCGAAGACCATCTTTCAACACGAACAGAACCTTTCGGCTTCCATTGGGCTGGTGGCAGCGGCGGTATCACGCTCTATGGTGTCAGCAACGATTACACGGCATCTGTCAATTGCGACTGGTGTACGGTGGAATATACAGGTAAAAAGGGAGATGGAAATCCCACATTACAATTGGTATGCGCGGAAAACCCGACGCCCGAACGCCGTGAAGCAATCTTGACCATCAGTTCGGGACTAGAAACCGCCCAAGTCCTTATCTTCCAGAATCGCAGCAATCCCATGACCGTTTCGGCGACAGAATTTGACCTTTCTGCCGATGCCGCCGAAATCACTGTCTCCTTCCAAACATACTATCCCGCACATTATACTCCGGGTTTCTATGACGAAACCACCTATATCGAATCCTGGGGTTCTCCGCGCCAGATTAATCCGAATGCCCGTCCGCAGTGGATTGACCTCAAAAAATGGGATGTGGTCGAATCGGAAGAAGAAGGCAACAAACAATCCATCACGCTCACGGTACGAGCAAACCCTGAAGACGGAAACCGCGAAGGCCACTTTTACCTTTCTGAACGCGAAGGCAGCACCTATCCCATTGACATCATCGTCCGCCAGACCGGGCGGCAATAATCAGGTTTTTTGTCGGTTACAGCCTGGCACTTGAAAGCTCCGACCCGATTCGCTCAACGGCGGATAAGATTTTCTTAGTGGTTTTTTCGCCGGGATAGGCGATGCCGCTCTTGTACTGCCGGAGCTTGCTCTCGTTGATGCCCACCAGCGCAGCGAACTTGGCCACATTGATGAAGTCGAAGTAGTTGAAGAAAGAAGGCATATCGTACTTGTAAACCACTCTTAGAGCCTCTTTCTCCGGACACTTGATGCCATTGGCTTTGGCATCCTCAATTGCGTCCTCGATGGCCGAGACGAAGTCCTCCTTGGCTTCCTCGACACTATCGCCGAAGCCTCCCGGAAAACTCCGCCCGACTTTGAAGTCAGTGCGCACGGCATAGAGACCGTCAGTACCCCTTTCGATGATAGCTTTGATTTCCTGCATGGGTATCTTGTTTTGATGCGTAATTTGCCTCTTCTTTGTTCATCTGCAGGCCTTTCTCCCCTCCAGAATTCAGGCACGGGTTATTGTAATCCAGCCTGCTTCAAGATACTGTTCAGCGTTCCTGTGGGGATTTCCCTCGCACCATGCCTGGGAACGAACACCACCGAATCGCTGATGGGGGAGTACCACATATCGTGCTTCTTTCTAGAGCCGACTAGGTGGCAACCGTTCTGTTTTAATAGCTTCACAAGTTCATTGGTCTTCATAAGCCATAAAACCTCTTTGCAATGAACGATGTACAAAGGTACGGATTTCGTTACTATTATGCAAGAAAAAGTAACGTTTTCCGAACTGTTTCACATCAAATCTGATTCATGAGAAAGATGGATGCTTTCATCCATCAGCGTGGATAGCCGTCGCTTCAGCGCTTCCTTGTCAGAGCATTTTGCGATGGAGCGAAGAATCTGCTGGGCTTCGCCTATGAACCGCCTGCCCCTTTTTACATCGCCGGACCGCAGGAATACCTCCGCACGTTCTACGAGCAACCTTATCGCCTCAAGACAACTCCGCGAAAGGGTTTCATCACCCGAGATTAAGCCTTCCTTTACGCGCGTCATCAACCCGTTATGGCGTCCTCTCTGCCGCCTTTTCTGGAAACGAAGATCCTTGTTGCGCAGGATGATCAAGTCGTCCAGGACCGTGACGAGCTCCACAATGGTCGAAGCATCCCCCGTCCCGTCGTCGAGTGCCTGCTCGACGGCGTCAAGCCTCGCGTCGAAGGAGGACACCGCCCGCCAGTTGTCCATGACCTTGTCCAGTAGCGCGTCTCTGTTGTCCGACTTGGGATGTTCCGCATCGGCGACGGCATTCTTGATCGTTCGAAGCATATGTTGAAAGGACCATCCCCGTTCGAGCATTTGGCATCCCTCCACCCAGTCGGGGAAGTATCGCCTGGCGACGTAGAGCTGGAAGAGAGCCTTCTTCAAGACCTGTTCCGCAGAGAAGGCGTGGCAGCCCAGAAGAAGCCGCTCGACGTCATCCAACAGGGCAGTGATCTCGGTGCCGCGGCTTTCCTTAATGGATGCGGCCAGTTGCGACTGGTCGCGTTTTTCATCAAGTTTCCTGACGGCGGCCTTGTCCCGTCGGTCCAGGTTGCGGCCCAAGTCTTCGGCATCGTTGCTCGTCACGTGCCAGCCACAGCACAGGCGGCAGTAATAGCTCCGCACGGGCGCTTTCCCCGTTTCCTCGAGGATTTTACCCCCGTTGAACTGGATGTACCTGTCGGCCTTCTGTTTAGATTCGAACAGAAGTTTGTTGTGGCGGCAGGACGGGCAGAATACTTGGTTTCTTGAGGGCTTCATGGATGTAAAACTAGGGATATCTTTCCTGTCTTCTACCCTCATTTTTGGACGATTTCGGGTATCATCTTGAGCCCAGAGCGTTATGCATCTGCGGGCCGCGGAATTGTCTGATATTTTGTTTATATTTGCAAAGATGTCAAATTTACTGTAGACATAACGAAAAGTATTTTTCGTGCTGTCCTGTCTTGAAAACTGGATTCTTTCATCGACAGGGATAACGACAAAGACACTCCGCCCGACAAAGGGATTCTTGCCGTCGCCTTTTGCGCCAACGCAACATATAAGTCGTGTGTGGAGTTTTTGTCAGGTTCTTCCTATTAGAGTATTCTAAGTCTAGAAACAGGAAACTGCGAATAGCACCACACATTTTTAATACTACTTTTATACACACGTCAACATGAAAGGAATTTACTTAGGAAAACCAGGTGAACCCTGGAAGGAATACGATGCCTCTCTTTTGAGAGTAATAGATGATATCTATCATGATTATTGGCCTGATTCTCTTGATGAAGATTTTATTTGTGATGAGTTTTTTAAAAGATATCCGTATAAAAAACGCAAACAATGGGCTGATAAAAATGGGTATACTAAGAGAAACCAGCCAGTAAGATATATAGAAGGCATAACTAATAGGATAAAGACATTATTGTCAGAGAAACCGATTTACTGTGAGCCAATAGCTATTGAAAACAATATAATTTTAGTTAGGGCATGGATAGAAAAAGATAAAGTAGAGAATGATATTTCAATAAAACGACGATTTAATAAAGCCTATGCCGAACTGTATAATGAAGAAATCGATAACGAGCACATTACATCGAGCATAGCTTGGATTCCACAGCATACAAGGAAAGGCGATGGAGGCGTTTTCGTTTTCCCCACTATTTTAAGTAGAATCGATTACGCCAGGTACTTTTGGGATATTTTCACGAATTGGCCAGCTGGTGGAAAAAAGTTCTATAAGATTAATAAGGACTTTAAGATTAAAAGTGATTTTCGAAGCAAAATCTCAATGAAAGATAATTCCTCATTATATATATATACAATCTCCATATTCTTTGACCTTCTTATCGCTAAAGCAGTTGCAGACATTAATATAGAAGCTAATAAAGGAGAGAGAGTAGCTAAACCAGAATGTTGTAAGACACTATTTGACAAATATAAATTATTCAAAGAAGCATTCGGTTATTCATGCCCCCCTAAACTGGAAGCGAAATTTAAAAGATTGTTACTATCAAAAGATACCGATATAGTTGCCGTTGAAACAGCTGATTGCATAAATGAACTTAATGAAACTCTTCGTAAAATAGAAAACAACTATATTTTGCTTCCAAAATACCTTATAATAGCATGGGAGGCATTTGAATTATACACTTACTCGATTCTTAGTAGGAGATATACAGTTAAATATCAAAATAAAGAGAAAGTTCGTTACAAGCAACAAGAATATATAGTGCGACCTGATCATGTGATTGATGAGAAGAAATGGATCCTTGATGCAAAATATAAGATGGGTTATGCAGACCCGATGCAAATAGAATTATCAGATGCAACAAGGATGATGTACTACCTGCTGGCCAAGAAAGAGTATCTAGGCATTATACTATTTCCATCATATAATGGTATAATATCATCAGATGAATTAGAAGAGCGTGTATCTAAGAGTATTCAAATTATTAAACCATCCATTAGTAATAAGGAGCCATTAGTAATAAAAATAGGCGTGGCTCTACCATTAAAAAAGGCCCAATAAGAAAGCTGCCATTTTTTTTAGTTAAATAGGGAGTGTCAGAAATTGCCAAAAATTTATAACAAATTGATTGTTAATGTGTTAGAAATTTCGTATCTTTGATATAGGGAAATAGATTCCCCCAATCACCGTGGAAAAGTGTTAATCGGGGGAATCGTATCACGAAAATACGATGACGAAAATACGAAATTTTGCTGAGATTACACCAAATCTCCCGCTTTCGGAGTTCAATTTTTATGAGCTTTACCGGGAGGCCTTTGAAAAGAGCGAACTGGGCAGGATGAAGAAGATCCTTCCGCTGCATGAGATGGCAGAGAGCTTCGGTCTGGTGAGCAAGAGTATGATGCCCAAGCGAGGTCGGAAGAGTTACTTAACTCCGGAGGGGAAAGTGGCTTTGATGTTCCTGAAGATGAAGACGCAGATGAGCTTCCCGAAGCTGATGGAAGAGTTGAACGGGAACATTCACTATCAGATGTTCTGTGACATACTGATTGATCCGACGCATCCACTGACGAACTACAAGATGTTGGATGACATTGCGGCAGAGTTAGCTGGGCGGCTAAAAATCCAGGAATTGCAGAACCTGCTGGCGGAGGCATGGAAGCCATGCATGAATAACCTGGATACGATGTTCACGGATGCGACCTGCTATGAGAGCGAGGTGCGATATCCGACGGACCAGAAACTGTTGTGGGAGTGTGTGGAGAAAGGATATGGTCTGATGTGCGAGGCCAGTCAGAAGTTGGGGATCCACCGTCCGAGGACGAAGTACCTGGATGTTGAAAAGGCCAACCTGACGTATCGCAAACAGCGGAAGCACACGAAGAGCCAGACCAGGAAGATTACTCGCCGGCTGTTGGACTTGCTGGGAAAGATACTGAGGGAGATGCGGAGGATGGAACGAGAGCATGAAGGGGTGAATATGTTCACGGACAGAGAGAGGCAGGCGATTGATATCATCACGAAGGTGTATCGTCAGCAGCACAACCACTTCCGGAGCGGAGATGCCCGTGAAAGCATCCCGGACAGAATCGTAACGTGAACAAGCCGTATGTGAGGCCAATCGTGAGGGGTAAGGAGGTGAAGAGTGTTGAGTTCGGTGCCAAGTGCAACAACATCCTGGTGGATGGGATATCGTTCATTGAGAAGTTGTCCTTCAACGCCTTTAACGAAGGGACAAGACTTGCTCACTGCATCAAGATGCACAAGCGCCTGTTTGGGGTGGATGCGAAAAAGATAGGGGGAGATACGAGTTATGCCGGTAATGCAAACCGAGAACTTTGCTCGAAGAACGGTATCCAGACCTCATTTGTCCAGAAAGGCAAACGCGCGAGGGTGAAGCGAGAGAAAGACTTTGTGAGACAGGAGCTTGCGCGAGTCCGCGCCACGGCGATGGAGGGATCATTCGGTACGCAGAAGGAGCACTACTCTTTGCGTCGGATCAAGGCCAGGAAGAAGGAGACGGAGATCTTGTACATCTTCTTCGGCATCCACACCGCGAATGCAGTGCTACTGGCGGAGAGGTTGATGGAGCAACAACTGGCGGAAGCCGCATAGATGGAAAGCTCAGACGGTTCCGAAACGGAGTCCTCGAAAGAGAACTCCTGGATGGCGGTAGAAATACATTGCGAAATCCGGGTGATGCAGCCCGGCCCAAACGCAAAAATGATATAAAACGACGAGTTTGATGCGTCAGCGACAAGGGGATGGCTCTCGCACAACTCAAATTGAAAACATTAAACGACAATCCCTACTTAAAGCATCTCTCTAAACATTATATATATGAAGATTAGGATTCGTTATTTCTTACTTGTCCTTGTGATTGTTTTTATCATAGGGTATATTGTTGGCTGGCTTTGGCCAATACATTCAGTAATGTATCAGCTTAGTGAAGAGCCTGTCGATAAGGGTGTTAATTTAAGTAACCTAATTGCGATCTTCGCTGCCTTCTTTACTCTAATGGCAGTTGTTGTCGCTTTATTCAAAGATGAAATAGTCGGCAATTTTAAAAGTGTGGATGTGACTGAAGACCTCCTAAGCAGTTCTGTAGAAGAGTATCTAAATGAAAATCAAGGTGGAGGTGATCCAACAGTAGTGAAGTATTATAATCAAATTTTTTTTAAGAATAGAGGAAATGTGAATGCTCTTGATTGTGAACTTACAGTTGAAAGCATTGATTTTAAGAGTAGAACAGATTTGCACTATAAACCTGTAAGTGTAGCTAAAAGAAAGGTATTATTGGGCGGTTTAGAAAGAACTTATATTCCAAAGGATGGCGGAAAACGAGAGACAGATCTATTGGAAATAATGGTTTCTGAGGAGCCAGATGGTAATAAGAAAACACAACTTCTTATCGCAAATAACCCGGTGGCGGCAAAGGCCGGCACTTGGATTGTAGAGTATTGCATTAATATGTCAAATGCTGCGGTCAGGCATTGTAAGTTCGAGATATCTTGGGATGGCGTATGGCATGATCATAAAAACAATATGCAAATTGAGATTAAAAAAATTTAATTATGGGACAATTTTACTATATTACATATCCGTCCAATCTTGAAAATGGGCAACTGATTAAGGATAGAATTAAGCAATTCAGTGATTATAATAATTTCTTGGATTGCAATTGGTTTGTTTATACTGAAGATAGCGCTCAGAGTATATATAAAAAATTGTCCAAAGGAGAGTTTGAGAATGACAAAATACTTGTTATGAAGGTGGACTTCTCTAATTATTGGGGGCGTATGCAAAAAGATCTCTGGGAATGGATAAAGAAAGAACGATAGTCATATTCTTAATAAATCCAGAGGTTGTGCGAATTGCATTCTCTTCTGCTTTCTGAACGATTTATCGACATAATTAATTTTATAATTTTGTTTTTTTTGAATCTGAAATTTTCGGAGACATGATTCCCTCTGTTTATTTGAGAATTTTTGGAGATAAATTACACAAAAGTACGATATACGATTTCGCTCTCTCCATAATAATTCTTGAGTGAGGGTCATTATTTATAATGATTATTAGCCAATCCCTTCTCGATTCTCTTACTGCCCAGGACAAAGCTTGCCACTGTTGCGGATAAACCTTGACCTCCGCAATTCCCCGGAATACAAGTCGCAATGAAACCGGCACGAGAAATGCGGCAAAAACGGTAACGGCAGTGCAGCAAAGATGGTAACAACTGTACAACAAAATTGGTAACAAGAAGGCAACAAAATTCTAGTAGACAAACTCCAGCAATTCCTGGAAACCGAAGCCCGCTCCTGCTCCATGGACTTCGGCTGCGTGACACCCTTATATGTGTATCGTATGTGGGGCGGAAGAGATGCAATCGATGATATCGCAACCGCCCTGGAAGAAGTAAGACGCCGGATGTAATCCCCCTACAGCACGCCCCAAGATGAAAGACGGCCGCAACGGTATAAAGGAATATAAAGAACCGAAGGCCCTCATCGCAACAAATCCCCGCAACCCCTCCAAATACCACCCCGAAGAAATGCTGATGGTTCATTTCATGAAAAGAGGCAGAACGTTGATGAAGGTGGGGGAGTTGAAAGAAGATAGAGTCCGACTTCATTGATAACAACGTTAGTGTGTTGAAGAGATGGTTCGCTATAGCGTGGAATCGGTGCTTATTCAAGTTAGTTCCTATTGTGGCAGAACACTGATATTAACATAAAATTGCATTTTTCCATAATTATTGGGCATTTTGTCTGCTCTCTCCTGCATTCGAAGAGGCCCCCAATGTCTATTTTGAAGTCACGGACATAATCATGGGCAAGCAAACAAAGAGGCAGCATTACATCCCCCGGTGCTATCTGAAGTGGTTCTCTTCGGATGAGAAGAGTGTCTTTGCTTATGACAAGAAATTGTCCAAGACGTATCAGACGTCCATAATGTCTGTATGTTATGAGAATAACATTTATACAATTTCAGATGAATTCATAACTAGGAACAATGCTGAGAAAGGAGCTTCAAAAATCAATCGTTTGACCATCGAGCATGACTTTTTCTCTCAGGACATTGAACCAAATTTAGATTTATTGTTGCGGCAGATTGATGAGCTACGTGATAATTGGCAAACGGGTAAAGAACAATACATTCTAAACGACGATGAGAAATTGGAGATTGCTCTCCATTTGGTGTCTCTCTATTTTCGACATCCGTTGGTCATGGAATCAACCGTAGATAATTGTATACGGGCAGAGAAAGCGCAGATTGATATGCTCAAAATGATTATGGCTGCGCAGACAGGAGAGGATCGGTACAACAAGTTACAGATTGGTCTTGAGTATGACAAGCCAGCCCTAAGCGCAACAATGACTTTCATGAATGAAGAGTTCTTGATGGATTTCGCAAAAGCGATTTCGAAGAATATTTTTGTCTTCTGGATGAGTAAGGAGAACGACTTCTACACTACTGATTTTCCCATTGTGGTTAATCCCCATGAAGAATACGCTCGACCGATGTATATGGGGCTTGCGCAGTTTGGCGGAGAAATAATGTTCCCACTTTCTCCGAAATTAGCGCTTTCTGTTTATGACCGTGAGTTCTTCAAGGAGGACGAAGATCTTGATGGGTACTTTATTGAGGCAGACGAAAAAGAAATACGCAGACACAATATGACTCACTACTTTTATGCTCAGCGTCATATTTTTAGTCTCAAGAATGACTTTAACCTCATTGACTTCATTTATAACTACAATAAGAATGAGCACATCTTTAGAACGCCTAATCACAGAATGAATATCGTGAGCGGATTGGGCGAGTATTAGTGATTCCATCAAGATGCCTGATAAAGTATAATCGACACTTTGCGGGGGGGGGGAGGTGTGAGCAGTGTCGGGGCGTTTGAACCACAGAGGGAGGTGGATATCTGTCACTGATGCGGCGTGGGGCGTGTCGCGAAAGGAATCTGGGTGTCGCTTTATGCCTTTCGCGAACAAGATTTCCCGCAAACCAGGCAAAATTCCGCCGCGAAAGGAACGAGACAGATAAATCATGCCTTTCGTGACAGACAAATGAGATAAAGCTCGGCCGGCCGCAGCCAGGCAACGCGAAGAATCGTAATTTCGTATTTCATAGAAAAACAATACATATGTGGTACACATACATCATCATCACCATCCTGCTCATAGCGGCAGAACTGGTCTAATTCAAGATTGCAGACAAATGCAATATCATTGACAAGCCGAACGAGCGCAGCTCGCACACGAAAGTGGTGCTCCGGGGCGGGGGCATCATCTATGTGCTGGGCGTTTGGCTGTTTGCGGCGTTTTTCGGGTTTGAATACTGGCCGTTTATCGTGGGAATCACGCTGGCGGCGGGCATCAGTTTCGTGGATGACATCCACTCGCTGCCGGATGGTGTGCGACTGGTGGTGCAGTTCGTTGCGATGTTCCTGATGTTCTCGTGCTGGGGGATCCTGAATTGGGAGAGCTGGTGGATCGTGATTCTGGGCCTGATTCTTTGCGTGGGCATCACGAATGCCTATAATTTCATGGATGGCATCAACGGGATGAATGGGGGTTATACCCTGGCGGTTCTGCTGCCCTTGGCCTGGCTGAATGCCAGGATGGGGTTTGCGCCACAAAGCCTGATCATCGTGTCCATCCTGGCGGATCTGGTGTTCTGCTACTTCAACTTCCGCCCGAAAGGGAAAGCGAAGTGCTTTGCGGGGGATGTGGGTAGTGTCGGGGCGGCATTCATCGTCATCTTCCTGCTCGGGCTGCTGGTTTTCCAGACGCGAGACGTCACGTATATCGTGTTCCTGGCGGTCTATGGGATAGACTCTGTGTTCACGATTGTCCACCGGATCCTGCTGCATGAGAATCTGGGCGAGGCGCACCGGAAGCATGCCTACCAGATCATGGCGAACGAGTTGGGGATGGAGCACACGGTGGTCTCGACGCTGTACATGGTGCTGCAGTTGGTCATTTGTGCCGGCATGATTCTGATTCCGGATACGCCCCTATGGCACTGGGGCTACCTGTTGGGCATTGGCCTGGTTCTGCTCATCGCGTATCTGCTGTTCATGAAGAAGTATTATCATCTGCACGCGGAGTATTTGGCGTCGCTGAAGAAATGAGATGCCGGGGCAGGCCCGAGATTCCGGGTCAAGCCCGGAATGACGGAAAGGGTCGCGCTCGGCATGACGTGGGGCGGGCCCGAGATCCCCGGTCAAGCCGGGACCCGAGCGAAGCGAGAGCCGCGACCAACGGGAGCGAATGACACGGGCCAGTCGGCCGCGAGGGGACGCCCCCGAGTCCCTGGCGGCCGGGTTAATCAAGAAAGAACGAATATGAAGATCACACAAACTATACTTGACAATTTGACCGCGCAGGCAATAGCCTCGCCACGGCTGCGGATGAACCTCGATCTCCGCAATTCCCCGGAAGACATGTCGCAAAGGATGCTTAATGCCATCGAACCCGGCAGCCCGCTGCCCATTCACCGGCATCGGCATTCCTCCGAAACCGTAGTCATCCTCCGCGGCCGGCTGGTCGAAGACTTTTACGACGAATCAGGCACCCTCGTTGAATCCATCGAACTCTCGCCCAACGGCCCCACCGTCGCCCTGAACATCCCCGCCGGTCAATGGCACACCGTCCGCTCCCTCGCCTCCGGCACCGTCATCCTGGAAACCAAGGACGGGGCGTACGCGCCGCTGGGGGAGGAGGACATCCTGACGCCATATGACCTTTGAGGTATGACACAGGTGTGAAAGGGTGGTCAGGCTCGCAATTCTATATGGCCCAATAGCCATTTGCTTTGTGGCCGTGCTGCACACGGTTGTTGATATTACACCATTGTATTTGGTTTGTTTCTTTTTTCATATGGCTGTCTAGGAACGAGCGATATGATGCAATTTGCCAGCGCTTTCTTTATTGCCGTTGGGATATTTACCGCAGACTTTGTTATCTCGGAGCGGAAGAAAGTGAAAGAATGAGGTAACTTTCAGAAGTAATCTGGCAGGTTTTCGCTTTTGTAGCAGCCACGGCTGCGGATTAACCTGGACCTTCGAAATTCTCCGGAAGACCAGTCGCAACGGATGCTCAATGCCCTGGAACCCGGAACTTGATGTCCATCCATCGACATCACGCCAGCTCGGAAACGGTAGTAGTACTACGAAGGAAGATAGAGTGGGTGTTTTACGATGATAGCAGCAATGAGGTTGAGCGAGTAGTGTTAGATGCAAACGGAGAACATAGAATGCTAAACGTTGAAAAAGACCCCTGGCATCCTTTGCTTTGTTTGTAGAGCCGCTCCGTCTAATACGAAAGCAAAGAAGGCCCCAAAGTGATTATTTGCGTTCATAGCTGTCCGGAGAAATTTTACCAAAGCGTTAGCTGCCTTCCATACGCTGCCTCCGGGACAATAACAGGGAAGGAAGGTTGATTATACATTTCACGGATATCGCCTCTTTTGAAGAGGATCTGTCCGATAGAATTTGAGATTGTATGAAGACTCGGTTCAAGCCCATAATGCTTCTTCGCAATGATGAGCAGAAGGTAGTCGAAGATGGCTATCCATATCTGCGTGTAGACAGCATTACGGGAAGTGCCGTAGAAAGTCTTGATGTGGAGATGCTGCTTGATCCACTTGAAAAAGATCTCGATCTGCCATCTGTCACGGTAGAGTTCGGCAATCGTGATTGCCTCAAGCGTGAAGTTATTGGTCAGAAACCGATATACCGTTCCTTCCCGAAAGTCCTCGTACACAACGAGTCTGAGAGTGTCCGGATACTTTTTGGCCGAGTAATATCCTATAAGTCTGATGGTCTCGTCCGAGATGATACCGGCCTGGGGATCCACTTCCCTGGATTCATGGACCTCGTATCTCATATTGTCTTTCGCCCGCGTCACGAAGAAAGCGTGGTTGAGATGGAAGTGCTTGTAAAGCGAATCAAAACTGACGTATCCCTTGTCCATAAGGTAATACGCACTCGGTTCGACCGGGACTTCATCCATTACCTTGGAGTCGTGGACGGAACCTTCCGTTATGCGGACGAATGTGGGGATAGAACCTCTGAGATCCATCAGCGTATGCACTTTGATGGCTCCTTTTCCATGATGGAAGGTCGCCCAGGGGCACAACGCGAGACAAAGGTCGATGGTGGTGCTGTCAAAAGCATATATCATCTCGTCCAGATCAATGCGAAGCTTCTCTCCTTGATAAAGATCCTTTGCTCTTTGCATCAGACATTTAGCAAAGTCCTGATAGATACGCCAATCCTTCTTCTCGTTCGCTTCTGCCAGGGTGGACCTGGGCATCGCCTTGAGTCCGGACCTGTACAGATCCTGAGCGCAGAGGTCAAGTGTAGTCTCAATATCTCTCAATCCGGAACGGTCGGTGAACTGCGCAAAGCTCATTACCAGGAACTGATCCCGGCAGTTGAACTTGATCGCATGCCTGTCG
>Ga0310786_10008764_pt1 | contig 12937 bp, 11 predicted proteins | sample AusTroGonzalo_MG_FD_203881 | JGI IMG/M metagenome (GOLD analysis project Ga0310786, IMG submission 203881) | Bovine rumen microbial communities from tropical cattle in Woodstock, Queensland, Australia - Gonzalo_03 (v2) (version 2) | ecosystem: Host-associated > Mammals > Digestive system >... | reverse complement strand
TAAGCCGTATTCTCGTCGAGTTCCTGCTTGATGAGTTCTTCGCAGAAAACGGGTGCGAGGTCAGCTTCGGTGACCGGCTTCAAAGTTCCGGGATTGAGGAGCGGAGCAGGCTTTTTGACCATGTCGGCTCTCAGGTTATACCAACTCTTAGGCATCTCTTCTTCGGTCAGATAAATTTTGTAAGGAATTTTAGTCATGTTGTTCGCCGCCTTTCTATACGGGTTAAAATGTCAGTGCCTCATGCGGGTTTATGCATTGGCGTCAAGTGTTTGTTTTAGATATTCGAGAGCTTCTTTGTATCCCAAAAAGCCCTTGCCTTTTACAGTTTTCACGCAGGCCATTCCGGCGTAGGAGATGTGTCTGAAGGACTCTCTCGTCTCGGGATCCGTGATGTGGACCTCAACTGCGGGAATGCTTACTGCCTTGAGCGCATCGAGTATCGCAACGCTCGTGTGGGTGTACGCGGCGGGATTTATAACGATTCCGTCGAATGAACCGTAGGCCGACTGGATGAAGTCCACAATGTCCCCCTCGTGGTTTGACTGGACGCATTTGGTTCTGACGCCAATGTCATCCGACCACTTTTCAATGCTCTTGAGAAGGTCGTTGTAGGTTCCCTTGCCGTAGATGTCGGGTTCCCTCAGTCCGAGCAGGTTGATGTTCGGTCCGTTTATAACAAGTATATTCAGCATTTCGCATCCCCCTTCACTCTTCTGATTATCTCCCCGGCAACAAAGCCCGCTCTGTAACCGTCGTTTTTAATTACTATGTCCGCAAACTCCTGATAGAGTCGCCATCGTTCCTCGTAGAGCGCCTTGACGCCTTTTGACTTCGACAGCGGTCTGCCCTTTGACGAGAGCAGATCCAAAGGTCTGTCAATCAATACTATATTTGAGTTCTGACGGAGCAGCGCGTAATTCTCTTTTCTCGTGACCACACCGCCACCGGTGGAAATCACAAATCCTGATTTCGCGGAAATCTCCCTCAAAACATCCGTCTCAACTTTTCTGAATGCCTCTTCGCCGTCCGCCTCGATTATCTCGGACGGTCTTCTGCCTGTCTTCTTCTCAATCTCAGAGTCGACGTCGGCAATCTCCCTGCCCGTAAACGACCTGATTTTCTTTGCGATGAGGCTCTTGCCGCTGCCGGGCATCCCGATGAGGGCAATGTTTTTCATCGAATAATCGAGCTCCTTCACAACCTTTTCCGTGACGCTGTCGTCAATCTTTTCACCCGTAAACAGTTCCGAGCTTCTCACCGCCTGCGCGACGAGCATATAAAGGCCGTTCATCGAAGGTATTCCGAGCTTCTCCGCCTGAAGAAGCAGGCCGGTCCTTGCCGGGTTGTAAATAAGGTCGAACACGCCAATGCACCCTTTAAACATCTCAAGGTCCACAGGTGACGGCCCGTTGTCGGGGTACATTCCGACGGGGGTTGCGTTTACGATCACCTTGGCGTCAGAGTGCCTGCCGATGTTTTCGTAGTTGTCTTCGCCCTTCCTGCTGACGTTGATAATCGGGTCTGCGCCGAGCGTCTTAAGCGCGTCGATGACTGAGACCGAAGCACCGCCGCTTCCAAGCACGAGAGTCTTTTTGCCTCTGACGTCAATGCCCGAAACTTTCACCGTCTCGATGAATCCGTAAACGTCCGTGTTGTCGCCAAAGAGGCCGCCGTCCGGAAGCCTTATAACAGTGTTCACGCTGCCCGTGCGCCTCGCGGTTTCGGAAAGCTTCGTCATAAAAGGCAGAACGGTTTTCTTGTAAGGGATGGTCACGTTGATACCCGTGAAAGGACCGCGGAGAATGAAATCTTCCACCTCCTCTGCGCTCTTCTCAAAAAGCTCGTAGGGGTAGTCCCCGAGGAGCGAATGGATCTTCGGAGAGTAGCTGTGTATTAATTTGGCTCCGAGAAGACCGCTTTTAACCATCATAACACCTCGCTGTAGCTGCCGAGATAGCTGAACTGCTCGCAGAGGCCCGGGAGGTCGCCGAGAAGGCGGAGAAGCCTTGGCGAGTACACAGGCGTGTCAAAATCAAAATAGAACATGAATTCAAACTCTTTTCCCGGAAGCGGGCGGCTCTCAAGTTTGTTGATGTTCACGCCAAGGGCATAGAACCTTGCGAGCAGCTTGTAAAGAGATCCGGGAACGTGCGGGAGTGTGAGCATGACGCTCGTCCTGTCCGCGCCGGGGTAGATTTCAAGTTCCTTCGAAATGCAGATGAATCTTGTGTAGTTGTTCTCCGTGTTCTGCACGGAATCCTTGAGGCACGAGAGCCCGTAGAAGCTGATGCACTGCTTTGACGCAAGCGCTGCGATGTCCTTTCTTCCGGACTCGGCAACCATCTTGGCGGCAACCGCGGTGTTCTCGCAGGGGATGACCTTGACGCCTTTTAACTCGCCAAGGAAATTCGAGCACTGGCTTATCGCCTGCTCGTGAGAGTAAATTTCCTTCACGTCCTCGATTTTTGTGCCGGGGTTTGCGAGGAGGCAGTGTTCGATTTTGATTCTGATGCTTCTCACGATGCTGAACCTGTGGCTCATCATGAGGTCGTAGACACTGTTGACGGAGCCTGCCGTGCTGTTCTCGACCGGGATCACACCGTATTTGCAGAGGCCCTTTTCGATTGCCTTGAAGACCGCGTCAAATGACGAGAAATACATGATTGAGGCCCTTCTGAAAAGCCTGTCGCACGCGTACTGCGAGTTTGAGCCGGCAACGCCCTGGCAGGCGACGAAGGCCTGCTCCGGGAAGAGCCTTGGCGTGTTCTCGATCGCGTTTTCAATCTTTGCGGTGAGGTCGGAGCCGTTGCCGAGAATCCTGCTCTGGTAGTCGCGGCTGAGCTCGAAAATGATCGAATAGAGTATCTCCGAATAGTCGCGGAGTTCCTCGGGAGTCATGTCCGAGATTTCGGAAAGCTTCACGCGCTCGCGGACCGGGTCAAGAACCGGAAGGCCCTTCTCTCTCTTGTACTCTGCGATCTTTGCGGCGACGTCCATGCGCTTCGAGAAGAGCTCCGTCAGCTTCTTATCAATTGTATCTATGTTTTCTCTTAGATTTTTAATATCCATTGTCTGTAATCCTTTTTATTCGCTGCCCAGCATCGTGTCGTAAATCGCAATCGCCGTAACCGCCTCAACGACCGGCACCGCTCTCGGTACCACGCACGGGTCGTGTCTTCCCTTAACTGACATCATAACGCTCTCGCCCGTCTTCAGGTTGACGCTCTCCTGCTCCTTAACTATAGAGGGAGTCGGCTTCACCGCGACCTTGAACGTTATCGGCATCCCGTCCGAGATACCGCCAAGGATACCGCCGCAGTTGTTTGTCCTCGTTCTGACCTTGGCGTTTTCGTCAAAGTAAAACGCGTCGTTGTTCTCGCTGCCCTTCATCGCCGCGGACTCGAATCCCTTTCCGAACTCGATGCCCTTAACTGCCGGAATTCCGAAAACCGCTGCCGAAATCTTTCCTTCAAGACCTCCGAACATCGGTCCGCCGATCCCCGCGGGCATTCCCGTGACCACGCATTCGATGATGCCGCCAATGGAATCTCCTTCCGCCCTCGCGCTCTCGATTTCGGCGAGCATCGCCTTGGCGGATTCTTCGCTGACTGCCGGAAAATCTTCGCGTATATCGTTTTCGGGGAAGCTGCCGCTGTCAGTAACTTTGCCTATCTTGTAAGCTCTTGCCTTGATTTCAATACCCTCCTCGCGGAGGAACTGAATTATCATGCCGCCCGCGATGCACATCGGAGCCGTGAGCCTTCCCGAGAACTGACCGCCGCCCGTCTTTCCGCGCTCGTCGCCGTACTTAACCGCCGCAGTGTAGTCCGCGTGGCCCGGTCTCGGCACGTCCGCAAGGTTTCCGTAGTCCTTCGGCCTGATGTCAACGTTTCTGATGATCGCCTTGACCGTTCCGCCGTCCGTCAGACCGTCTTTGATGCCTGACACGAATTCGAGCCTGTCGGGTTCTTTTCTCGGGGTTGAGTATGACTTTCCGGGCGCCCTCCTGTCGAGAAATCTCTGAAGAACCTCTTCGTCGACCCTCTTTCCGGCGGAGATTCCCGTCATCGTCATACCTATTTCAGCGGAGTGGGACTGTCCGAATACGGATACTTTTATGTTGTCGCCAAAAGCACTCATTACCTCTCCCCTCCGTCTTCGATTTCAAGCTGTCCGAACACTTCGAAAAAGTCCGGAAATGATTTTCTGACGCATTCCGCGCCGTTTACCGTGACCGCACCCTCTGTGATGCAGGCCGCGAGCGATGCCGCCATCGCAATTCTGTGGTCCGAAAAACTCTCGCAGACACCGCCAACGAGCTTCCCGCCCTCAATCACGAGCCCGTCTTCAGTCTCATCGGCGGTTCCCCCGAGGCTCCTTATGAGCTCCGCGGTCGTCTTGAGCCTGTCGGTCTCTTTAAAACGAAGGCGTTTTGCATTGGTTATTTCGGTTCTGCCCTCCGCCCCGCATGCCGTGATTGCGAGCACCGGAACGAGGTCGGGAATCTCAGAAGCGTCGATAGTGATGCCGTGAAGAGTTCCTTTTGAGACCGTTATACTGCCGTTTCCTTTTTTAACGGTCGCGCCGAACTTTCCTAAAATATCGGCAATTCTGCTGTCGCCCTGTCCGGATTTAAGGTTAAGGCCGCTTACCGTTACGCCTTTTTTCGAAAAAGCACCCGCCGCAAGAAGAAAAGCGGCACCCGACCAGTCGCCCTCTGTCACAAGAGCACCTTCCGGAGCTTCAAGACGCTTTCCGCCCTCAACGGCGAACCCGTCCTCCGTTTTTGTGATGCCGGCTTTAAAAAGCTTCAGCACCTCAAAAGTCATGTCAATGTACGCTTTGGACTCCGTCTTGCCGCTTATGACAATCCTGCTGTTTCCGCCGGCAAGCGGAAGCGCGAACAGAAGTCCTGAAATAAACTGTGAAGAAACGTTGCCGGGTAACTCGTAGACGCCCGCAGAGAGTCTGCCGCCGCATCTCAGCGTCGCGCCCTCTTTTTCGATCTTCATGCCGCCCTTTTCAAGAGCCGCAATAAAATCCGCCATGGGTCTTTCGGGAAGTCTTCCCTCCATTTTAAACTCTGCCTTAACTCCGAGGGCACCTGCCACCGGGAGCAGAAATCTTAAAGTAGAACCGCTTTCCCTGACGGGAAGGATTGCGGAGGCGCTGCCGCCAATACTTTTCACAGGAGTAACTTTCAAGCTGTTTTCCGAAACCTTCGTAATACCGGCTCCGAGCCCCGAAAGGCACGCTGCCGTCGCCTCAATGTCGTCAGACGTGCCTGCGTTTTCGACAACGCAGCCGCGGTCTGAGAGTGCCGCCGCTATGAGCAGCCTGTGGGCGTATGATTTTGAAGGCGGCGCCTTGGCGATACCGCTTCGGCTTCCGGGCATCAGCTTTACAGTCATTTCAGGCCTCCCGCAAGGGCAAATCTCTCAAGCTCCTCAACCGGAACCTTTTTGAGAATGCATTTTCCGATATCCGTCGGAACCACGAGGGTTATGCTTCCGCCGACCGTTTTCTTGTCGCCTACGGCGGCTTTCACCATGTCTTTTGCGGAAAAATCCGTTTCAAGCGGCAGCGAATACGTCTTAAGCACCTCGGCAAGTCTGCCGTCAACGCCTTTCGGAGCAAACCCGAGCTCCACTGCGGCTTTAGTTATAATGTTCATGCCGATAGCGACTGCCCTTCCGTGAGGGATCGTGTAGCCGCTCAGCTTTTCTATGGAGTGGCCGAATGTGTGTCCGAGATTCAGGACCATTCTCTCGCCGCTCTCAAATTCATCCGCCTCAACAACGTCGCGCTTCATTTCGACGCACCTTGTTATGACGTTCTCGTAATCGTTTTTAACCGGTGTTGCCGCAAGAGCTTCGAAAAGCTTTCTGTCGCCGAGCATACCGTACTTGATGATCTCCGCGCAGCCGTTTTCGTATTCCTCTTCGGGGAGCGTTTTAAGCGTGTCGGTGTCGCAGATGACTGCGGAAGGCTGCCAGAAGGCGCCTACCTGGTTTTTTCCGTTGGCGAGGTCAATCGCGGTCTTTCCTCCGACAGACGAGTCAACGTCCGCAAGGAGCGAGGTGGGTATCTGTACGAACGGTATTCCTCTTCTGTAGGTTGCCGCCGCAAAACCCGTGATGTCGCCCGTGACGCCGCCGCCAAGGGCAACCGCAACGTCTCCTCTAGTGAGACCTGCGCCGCACATATTCTCGACAATTTCCGAAAAAACGTTGATATTCTTTGATTCCTCGCCGGCCGCGAAAACGAACTCGTGAAACTCAAGGCCCTGCTTTTCGACAGACTCTTTAAGGGCTTTGCCGTAGAGAGGAAACACATTGGCGTCAGACACTGTAAACACCTTGCCGCCGCGGCAGTAGTTTTTGATCACACTGCCGGCATTTTCAAGGAGCCCCGCTCCGATTGTCACGTCATATTTCTTTGAGGCGTTTACAGTAACTGTCTTCATTTAACCGTCGACCTCCTCTTTGCGCTTCCTGCCTTCGTCAAGAAGCTTCACAAGAGTTTCGGAATCTTCGTTTGCAATAGCGTCTCTGTACTGCTTAAGGCTTGCCGTCAGGACGTCGATCTCCCTAACGAGATAATCTTTGTTTTCGATAAAAAGCTCTGTCCACATCTCGGGGTTGAGCCACGCGACCCTTGTCATGTCCTTGTAGCTGCCCGCCGAAAAACCTTTTCTTTCGAGCGCCGTGGGACTCTTGATGTACGCGTTTGAAACGACGTGCGCGAGCTGTGACGTGAAAGCTATCATCTCGTCGTGCTTTTCGGCTGTCGTGACCGTGATTCTTCCGAAACCTGCAGGCTTCAGAAGTTCCTTCACTTTTTCGAGGAGCACGATGTCGTCAAACCTCGGAGGCACGACTATCATCGGCGCGTTTCTGAACATGGTCTCTTTTGAGTACTTGAAACCGGAAAACTGTGTGCCCGCCATCGGGTGACCGCCAACGAAAGTAAAGCCGTACTTATCGGCAAGCCTCATGCCCGCCTCAACTATGACACGCTTGGTGCCGCAGGTGTCTATCACAAGCGGTTTCTGCCCTATAAACCGGCCTTTTTCTTCCATGAACCTGATCGCCGCAACGGGGTACGTGCAGAGGAGTATCAGGTCGCATTCGGAGAGGTTTTCGTCGGTCAGCATGCCCTGCGCCGCGCCTGACATAAGGGCGAACTGCAGTGTCGACTCGCTTCTGTTTGATGCGAGCACCTTGTGGCCCGCAGCGCTGTATGCCTTTGCGAAGGACCCGCCAATGAGACCGAGCCCGACAACACCTACAGTCATTTCACTGCCTCCCTGACAGCCATTACTTTTTTAACAAGCTTTTCGTATTCATCCGGCTTGAGCGACTGAGCACCGTCGCAGAGCGCATTGACGGGGTCGTTGTGGACCTCGATGATGAGGCCGTCGCAGCCGCTTGCGGTTGCGGCGAGAGCCATTGGCGGTACCATTCTTGCGATGCCTGTTGCGTGGCTCGGGTCAACGATGACCGGCAAATGAGAAAGCTCGTGGAGCATCGGGACAGCCGAGAGATCGAGTGTATTTCTGAAGTAGTCGGAGAATGTTCTGATGCCTCTTTCGCAGAGGATGACGCGCTCGTTGCCGCTTGCCATGATGTACTCGGCGCTCATGAGGAGCTCTTTGAGTGTATTGGCGAGACCTCTCTTAAGAAGAATCGGCTTGTCGATGCGGCCGAGCTCGCGGAGAAGATCAAAGTTCTGCATGTTTCTCGCGCCGACCTGAAGTACGTCAACGTCCTCGAAAAGGTCAAGGTCCGCCCTGCTCATGATTTCGGAAACGATGGGAAGTCCTGTCTCCTGTCTTGCGATTTTGAGGTATTCAAGGCCCGTTGCTTTGAGTCCCTGGAAGTCGTAAGGTGACGTTCTCGGTTTGAACGCGCCGCCTCTTAAAAGGGTCGCGCCGGCTGCCTTGACGGCTTTTGCCACGTAAACGATCTGTTCTTCAGACTCTACCGAGCAGGGGCCCGCGATCAGTGCGAAATTGCCTCCGCCGATCTTAACGTCTCCCACCTCGACAACGGTGTCGTCCGGATGGAATTTTCTGTTGCAGCATTTAAAAGTCTCTGTGACTCTGCTGACGGTGTCAACGATGTCAAGACTTGCCACAAGATCGATATCGACTCTGCCCGTATCGCCAATGAGACCGAGCACCGTCTGAAACTCACCTCTCGAAATATGGACGCCGAGGCCCATTCCCTTCAGCCAGTCGATAAGCTGTGTCTCTTTCTCCGGCGAAGCGCCGCGCTTTAAAGCAACAATCATTTCTATGCCTCCGATTTTACTTTTTCCGTTTCCCGTTTCCTAAAAAAAGTGCCGCACATTTTTTGCTTGTGCGGCACGGTTTTTATGACTTAAAACTCATATTTTCATAAAATTTTGCGTCGCAGAAAAAAACCTTACTTGAGGTTAAACCACCAATAGTATTCTGCGAAGTAAAACTTATTGTTCATGAGTTACCTTTCCGGCGGATTCCTTTTTTGTTTTCCGCCTTTACACGGACGCCCGTTTTTGGCGCATATCCGTGCGACGAGCGTAGTTTAGCACCGAAAGAGGCGCAAGTCAAGAAGTTTTTTAAACTTTAAATGTTTCAAGCTTTTTCTGTTCTGTAACAGGCATATTTGAGGCTCAAGTGAGCTTCTCAAAATCTGCCGGTCCGTGCTTGCAGAGCGGGCAGACGAAGTCGTCAGGGAGATTGTCGCCCTCGTAAACGTAGCCGCACACCTTGCAGACGTAACCCTTCTTGCCCTCTGTTTCGGGCTTCGGTTTGACGTTGGCGAAGTAGTACGAGTAGGTCATCGTCTCTCTGTTTGAGATCACCCTCGCCTCGGTCACGGTGCATATGAACATTCCGTGCGTGTCAAAGTCAACGTACTGCTCGACCTTGAGGGACATGAACGCGTTGATGTACCTTGAGAGGAAGATGAGGCCGTTGTCGGATCTCGGCTCGTCGAGGTTCTCGAACTTGTTCTCGTTTCTTCCGCTCCTGAATCCGAATGATTTGAATACTTCAAAAGGTGTGTCGACCGAGAGGCAGCAGAGATTCATGATGCCTGTCTTCTTTATAACGTGGTGCGAGTAGTTCTGCTTGTTGATGCAGACGGCAATCCTGTTCGGAGTGCTCGTGATCTGGCTCACGGTGTTTACGATGAGCGCATTGTCGCGTGTGCCGTCGCTGCAGGTGACTGCGTAGAGACCGTAGCCGATCTTAAAGAGAGCCTTCATGTCGTTCTTGTCGGCGTAGTCTTCCTTGGCGGCAATGTACTCGCGGCAGAGTTCCTCGGCAAGAGCGTCAAGCTGCTTTTCGGACTCCTCGTTAAGCGCAGATACAATTCTCACGGTGTTTTCGGCATATACGAGGTTCTTGGAGTTTTCGAGCATGCCTTTCATGACCTTGGCGGCAAGGGGTGCCCACGAACCGTTCTCGATGAAAGCGACCGTCCTGTTCTGGTAGCCTCTTTCGGTGAGGCTCTCGATGAACTCTCTCATGTAGGGGAAAATGCCCGCGTTGTAGGTCGTTGTCGCAAAAACCGTCTTCGTGTAGCGGAAGGCGTCCTCAACGGCCTCAGCCATGTCGGAACGCGCGAGGTCAACAACCGAAACCTTGGGGCAGCCGTTTGCTTTGAGCTTGTCGGCAAGCTTCAGAACCGCCTTTTCGGTGTTTCCGTAGACCGAAGTGTATGCGATGAGTATGCCGTCCGTCTCGGCCTGATAGGAGGACCACGTGTCGTACTGCTTGATGTAATGGCCAAGGTCATCCTTCAGCACGGGGCCGTGGAGCGGGCAGATCATGTCGATTTCAAGGGTTGCGGCCTTCTTGAGAACAGCCTGCACCTGAGCGCCGTATTTGCCTACAATTCCGAAATAATAGCGTCTTGCCTCGCAGTCCCAGTCATCTTCCTCGAACACATTGTCAAGATTAACGGCGCCGAACTTGCCGAAGCCGTCGGCCGAAAAGAGCACTTTTTCGCAGCTGTCGTAGGTCATGATAACCTCGGGCCAGTGCACCATCGGCGCTGTCACAAAGTGGAGAGTGTGCTTTCCGAGAGAGAGCTCCGAGCCTTCGCCGACTACGATTCTTCTGTCCTCAAATTCATTGCCGAAGAAGTTCTTCATCATCGCAAATGCCTTGGCGGAGGATACTACAGTCGCTTCGGGGTACGCTTTCAGGAAATTGACAATGTTTGCGGAATGGTCGGGTTCCATGTGCTGCACGACAAGGTAGTCGGGTTTCCTCTTGCCGAGCGTTGCCGATATATTGTCAAGCCACTCGTGTGTGAACTTTCTGTCGACGGTGTCCATGATTGCGACCTTGGTGTCCATGATCGCATATGAGTTGTATGCCATCCCTTCCGGCACGATGTAATGGCCCTCGAAAAGGTCAATTTTCATGTCGTTCACGCCAATATGATAAATGTCATTGGTGATTTTCATAGTTTCCTCCGTGTGGTTTAATAATATAAAAGCCCCTCGGCACGAAGCTTCGGGGCAGCACATCAATGTTTGATTACTTTATGGCGCCGAATTTTACGAGCTCGTTCCTTATGAGTTCGCGGTGCTCCGGAGAGACATCGCAAAGGGGCATCCTGCACTTGCCGACGTTCATGCCGACGAGGTTCATCGCCTCTTTGACCGGCATCGGGTTGACTTCACAGAAGAGAGCCCTTATGAGTTCGATGCAGCCGATCTGCATCCTGAGGCCTTTCTGAATGTCGCCCTCTTTCAGTATGCTCATGACCATGTCGTGAACGTAAGCGGGAGCGAAATTCGCAAGAACCGAAATGACTCCGTGGCCGCCTGCGACCGCCGTGTAAAACGCCTGGTCGTCATCGCCCGTGTAGATGTTAAGTTCGTCGCCGCAGCGTCTCTTTACTTCAAGCATCTGTCCCATGTTGCATTCCTTCATACCGTTAATGTTCGGTATTGCGCAGAGGCGCTCGTAGGTCTTGGGATCGATGTTTAAATTGGTGCGGCTCGGCACGTTGTAAAGAAGAATCGGTATGTCAATGCTCTGGGCAATTGCCGAGAAGTGTCTGAACATGCCTTCCTGAGTCGTCTTGTTGTAGTAAGGAGTAACGGTGAGTATCGCGTCAGCGCCCATCTTCTCAGCCCTCTTGCTGAGCTTGATTGCGTGCAGCGTGTCGTTGCTTCCCGTTCCGACCACAACCGGCACTCTTCCGTGAACCTCTTTAACGGTAAATTCCGCAACCGCAAGGTGTTCCTCGTCCGGCATTGTCGCAGCCTCGCCCGTAGTGGCGCATATAACAATGCAGTCCACCTTATTGGCAATCTGAAACTCTATCATCTCGCTGAGCTTATCGTAATCAACTTGCTCTGCATTTTCTCCTTTAAACGGTGTTACAAGCGCTACACCTGCTCCTTCAAAAATCAATTTCTTCATAATTGTCCACCTTCCAACAGCTTGTATTCTGTATAGTGATATTATCTACTGCCGCTCTTTACGCTAACCCGGTATTTCAAAAGCTTGCGTAAAGAGCCTTAAATCTCTTTTTGCGGAAAACGAAAAGTTAAGAGCTATTTTTGCGTGCGCGAATCCGAAGCTGTATGCAGATACTGCGAGTGGTTCGCTCGCGCAAAGCAAGCCGCACCAATTCGTCGTAAGACTCCTTATTCTCATTTTCCCGCTCTCTTCGCCATCCCGGTTTCCCTGCGGCTTGCGTAAAGAGCCTTAAATCTTCGTTTTCCTCAGATGTAGCCCTTTGCGCAGAGATATTCTGCCATGAGGACTGCTCCGCCTGCTGCGCCTCTCAGCGTATTGTGAGCCATTCCGACGAACTTGTAGTCGTACTGCGTGTCGGGTCTCAGTCTTCCGAGCGATACGCTCATTCCGCCGTCATTGTCCCTGTCGAGCCTTGTCTGAGGTCTGTTGTCCTCTCTGAAATATCTGAGGAATTTTTCGGGTGATGACGGGAGTCCCAAACCTGTCGCTTCGTTGGTGTAATTTTCCCACAAATCGATGATTTCGTCAAGAGCCGGCTTGTTCTTAAATTTGACAAAAACAGCGCCCATGTGTCCGTCCGTGACGGGAACTCTGATGCACTGAGCCGTGAAAGACATGCTCTTGTCCGGAACGATTGCACCGTTTTCGATCTTGCCGAAAAGCTTGAGCGGCTCGATCTCGGATTTCTCCTCCTCACCGCCAATGTAAGGAATCACGTTGTCGATCATCTCCGGCCATGACTCAAAAGTCTTTCCTGCGCCCGAAATTGCCTGGTAAGTGCAGACGAGCACCTTCTCAATGCCGAATTTGCGGAGCGGCTGGAGCGCCGGAACGTAAGTCTGGAGCGAGCAGTTTGATTTAACCGCAATGAATCCTCTCTTTGTGCCGAGGCGCTTTCTCTGGAAAGGAATGATTTCTGCATGCTCGGGGTTTATCTCGGGCACGATCATCGGAACGTCGGGCACGAGTCTGTTAGCACTGTTGTTTGAAATGACGGGGCACTCACGCTTTGCGTAGGCCTCTTCAAGAGCGCGGATTTCATCTTTCTTCATGTCAACTGCACAGAAGACAAAATCGACCGACTGAGCGATCTCATCCATATCCGCCGTGGCGTCTTTCAGAACGACATCCCTGTATTTTTCCGGCATTGGCGTTGTGATTCTCCATCTGCCCTCAACGGCCTCACCGTACGTTTTTCCGGCAGACCTTCCGCTGGCAGCGAGAACTTTCACGTCAAACCACGGGTGATTGGCAAGAATAGCCAGGAATCTCTGGCCGACCATGCCTGTCGCACCGATAACACCAACATTGTATTTTTTCAAATCCAGCACCTCTTTTCAAAAAGAGCGTATACTTAAAGCCGTATGCGCAGCGATTTTTCTCGTAATCCGTCGGTTCGGGCGTTCCCTCCTCAGGAACAATCGCTAACTGTCTATGTTAGCATTA
>Ga0310786_10008763_pt1 | contig 12938 bp, 13 predicted proteins | sample AusTroGonzalo_MG_FD_203881 | JGI IMG/M metagenome (GOLD analysis project Ga0310786, IMG submission 203881) | Bovine rumen microbial communities from tropical cattle in Woodstock, Queensland, Australia - Gonzalo_03 (v2) (version 2) | ecosystem: Host-associated > Mammals > Digestive system >... | reverse complement strand
GCATCGGCGCTGACGTCGCCCGCATCAGCATCGACGCGTTCGAGTCCTGGCTGGTGAACAGGCTCGTGGACAAGATGAAGAAGGCGGTCGACAACGCCATCATCAACGGAACCAACTCCAACCAGCCGAAAGGGTTCGCCGCCGAGACCTACGACACCGTGACCACCACCGCGCCGCAGGTGAACCTTGTCAAGGTCGCGTCCAACGCCAGCATAAACTGGGACAGCGTGATGGACCTGATAGCGCTGCTGCCGAGCGTGTACGACAACAACGCCAAGTTCGTGATGAGCAGGAAGATGCTGTACGGCGAAGTGGCGAAGGCGAAGGCATCCACTGCCGGAACTCCCCTGTTCGTGCAGGACGCGGAGAACGGCTTCGTGGGCCGCATCATGGGCTATCCGGTCATCGTTGACGACAACGTGGCCGCGAAGGACATCTACTTCGGAGACTTCTCCGGGTACGTGTTCAACTGGGCGAGCCCGATCGAGATCGGCAGCGACGATTCCGTCGAGTACCGTATCGGCAACAGGTGCTACCGCGCGCTCGCGCTGGCGGACGGCGAGCTGGTGGACAAGAAGTCCATCGTGAAACTTACACACCTGACCGAGTGACCGTGAGGACAGACGGGTGAGGGGATCCTCCTCATCCGTCAGCTGTGCCGTAAAGGAGGAGAGATCATGGCGAAAATACTGATAGGCATTCCGTGTACAGAAATGATCCCGGTGGAATTCTTCCGGGCATGCCTGGGGCTGAACAGGAAGCACGACATGGCCGTTATGCCGTACCCGAACAGCCTGGTGCACGCGGCGCGCGACGACATCGCGAAGGCGACGATCGAAGGAAAGTACGACTACCTTTGCTTCATCGATTCGGACATGGTCTTCGGCGGCGCCGCGGTGGACCAGCTGGTGGAAGACGGAAAGGACATCGTCACAGGCTTGTACTTCAAGCGTAAATACCCGTATTCACCGGTCCTCTACAAGACGATCGGCGGCGAGGAGGAGGAAGGCAAGACCGGAGGGGCGATCCCGTACGTGGACTACCCGAGGAACGCCGTCTTCAGGTGCGAAGCGGCCGGGGCAGGCATGCTGCTGATCCGGCGCGAGGTACTCGAGGACGTGTACGCGAAGACCGGGAAACTGTTCGAGCCGTTCGACGGCCTGGGCGAGGACTTCAGCTTCAACCTGAGGGCCAAACGCTGCGGCTGGGAAATGTGGTGCGACAGCCGGGTCGTGTGCGGGCACATAGGAAAGCTGATCGTGGACGACAAACTGTTCGACCAACTGTACGCGAGTCTGCCGGAAGGAACGGAGGATAAAAGCGAATGAGCCAGATCGGTGAATTCATCGGCGTCGGCGAAGTGTACGCCGCGGAAGTGACCGCGGACACCACGTCGACCTATACCACCGGCACCCAGGAGCTGATCGCGCCGATGGGCGGCGTGACCATCGCTCCCAAGACCAATACGAGCACGCGGTACTACGGCGACAAGGCTTACTTCACCGACACGACCGAGGGCGAGACCACGCTGACGTTCGTCCTGCCCAACGTGCCGATGGCGATGGCCGCGAAGCTGCTCGGAAAGCACTACGACTCGACCGCCAAGCGTATCTACGACGACGGGCAGGCGAACGCGCCGTACATGGCCGTGAATTTCGGAGTGCACGCCGCGGAGGGCGCCTTTATCGGGTACCAGTACCTCAAGGGGAAATTTGCCCCGTGGCAGGAAGAGGCCGAGACGATCGACGACAACGGAATCAAGGCGAAGACGCTGAGCCTGACGTATACGGCCGTGTGCACGGAGTATGCGAAGTGGCTGGTGAACGGCGTGGCCAGCGCCATGAAGATGGTGAAGGGCGACTCCCGTGTGGACACCACCCTGACCGAGGCGGCGTGGTACACGCAGGTACAGAAGGCGTCGACGACGACGTGACGAGAGGCCAATGGCCGGAAGAGAAAGACGGGGAACGGGGGCGCGTAAGCGTCCCCGCGATCCGATCCGGAGGAGTGACGTTTAGATGGCGGTAAGGATCGGAAACGCGAGTATCGATGAGAACGGCAAGGCCCACGGCGGCAAGGCCGGGGACCAGACGGGCAAGGAAGTGCTGGTGAAGAACTGGTACAAGCACAAGAAGGGCTGGCGGCTGCTGCGCTGTAAGGACTACGTCATCGCGGGACGCATCGCGGAGGCGATGGAGAAGGCCTGCGCGAACGACCTGATCGGCTACGACCAGTACGAGCGGGATACGCTGCTCAAGAAGGCGAAGCCGGTGGGGTACGATCCGGCGCAGGTAAACGCGGCCTGCGAGTGCGACTGCTCGAGCCTCGTGCGCGTGTGCATCGCGTACGGGTACGGCGAGGACAAGGTGGCGGCGTGGGCGAAGGGCGCGAGGATCTCGACGGCGAACATGGCCACGATCCTGCTGAAGAGCGGGGAGTTCACGGAGGGCACGGAGTCCGAAGCGCAGAGCGACAAATGGCTGCGGAGGGGCGACATCCTCGTCACGAAGACGCAGGGCCATACCGTGGTGGTGCTGGACGACGGGCCGAAGGCGGAGTACTCGGACGCGCCCGCGATCGACATCGGAGGCGTGGACGAGTGCCCGTATCCGCGTCCCAACGTGACGATCTCCCGGCGCAGGAACCGGAAGGCGGCCGGGGTGCAGTGGATCCAGTGGCACCTGAACGCGGTGATGGAGGGCGAGCCGAAGCTGGCCGAGGACGGCATATACGGCCCCCTGACGGAGCGGGCCGTGAAGGACTTTCAGGCGTACGCCGGGATCAAGGCGGACGGGATCACGGGACCCGTGACGTGCAGGGCGCTGCTCGCGGAATACGACTTCCTGAAGACGGGCGGGGCCGGGGAGATCGACCCGGAGGCACCTGAGGCGACGGATCCGGACGCGGACTGGGAGCAGTACCTGGATCAGGACGGCATGGCCGCGCTGCCCCACGACGAGGCGCGGGAGGTAGCCGAGGAGCTGGCGCGGGAGGAACGGGAACGGACGGGAGGCGGCGGAGCATGAAAGAGGTATTCGAATGGATGCTCGCGCACTGGGCGTTCTGCACGTTCGTGCTGGCACTTTTCGTGCAGATCACGCCCGCAATCAAATTCAACCCGTTGACGGCGCTGGGGAACCTGTTCCTGGGATCGGTACGCAAGGACATCAAGGGGATCCAGACACAGGTGGATGAAAACGAAAAGGACAGGATCCGCTGGGAGGTCCTCGACTTCGCGAACAGCTGCCGGAACGGCCGGAAGCACACGAAGGACGAATTCCAGCATATCATCACGCTGAACGCGAAGTACAAGAAGCTGCTGGAAAAGACGGGGGACCAGAACGGCGTATTCGACGCTGAGTACGAGTATATCCGGGCCCTGTACCGGGAGCGCCAGGAAAAGAACGATTTCCTGTGAGGAGGGAAAACATGAAACTGCCGAACAAAGTGTATGACGTACTCAAGTGGATCGTGATGATCGCGATCCCAGCGCTGGCCACCGCGTACGTAGGCTTGAGCGCCGTGTGGGGCTGGCCGTACGCCACCGAGGTGGCGAAGACCAGCGCCGTGGTGTGTACCCTGCTGGGCGCGCTGCTGGGGATCAGCACGGCGGAATACAACAAAGACGAGCACAGCGAGGCCGGAGACAAATAAACGAGGGAGGGCATGGCGAGATGGTAATCGAACTGAAGCTGTACGACGATGAAAACGAGACCCGGAAAACACTGCGGGAGTGGAAGGTCCCGTGGGAACTGATGAAACGGGCGACGAAGCTGCAGGCGGCACTCAAGGAGGATAACCTGCTCGAGGCGATGGATGACGTCATGGACGTGGTCGCGGAGCTGTTCCGCAGGCAGGCCACGCGGGAGGAGATCGTGGCCGGTGCGGACTCGGCCGATATCCTGGCCTGTTTCAGGTGTATGATCCAGGGCGTCACTATCGAAGCTAACAGAAATTTTATTCGGGCCGTGAAAGCGGCGAAAGAAGACCAATAGAGAGGGAATACGATTCGAGGCCCTGGGACTGGGTGCATCAGATCGAGATGAAGCTGATGACGGAGTTCCGCATGGGGCTCGGTGAGATAGACGCAACGGACGTGACGAGCATCATCGGGCTACTCGGCTACAGGCAGCGGCTGAGCAAGCCGCCGATGGGCAAGGAGACCGAAAACAGGATCAAGCAGATCAAGATCGGGAAGAAGATCTACCGGCGCGTCGACGTCGACGCGGTCAACTGGCTGGGATAATAGGGGACGGTGAGGGCATGGCATCCGAGAGCACGAGCGTATCGATCGATACCAGCAAAGCGCGGCAAAATATCAAACAGCTGAACAGCGAAGTCAAGGCGCTGGAGTCCGGATTCAAGGCCGCGACCGCCGGCATGAAGGACTGGACGTCGTCCATCACCGGAAACGAGGAGCGCGCGAAGGCGCTGACGGACATCATCCAGGCGCAGAGCGACACGATCGAGCAGCTGAACGCCCTGTACGAGGAGGCCGTGGCGAAATACGGCGAAAACAGCGTGCAGGCGAACAACCTGAGGACGCAGATCAACAACACGACCGCGTCCATGCGCGAGCACGAGAGCGAGCTGGAAGAGGTAAACGGCAGGCTCGAGGAGCTCACGGGGTCCGAGTCGGACGCCGGGGACGAGGCGGAGGATCTCGCCGGATCGCTGGACGATGCGGGAGTATCCGCGGGAGAGACCGCGGGAGACGCGGGAGAGCTGGCCGGAGCGCTGGACGAGACCGGGGACGAGGCGGAGGACGCGGCCGAGGGGATCGGCAGCTTCGCCCGAGAGGTCGGGTCCGTGGTGCTCGAAGGCATCACCGGTGCGGTCCAGGCACTGGCGAGCGCCCTGCGGGACGCGGCGTCGGCCGGGTACGAATGGGCGACGTCCGTCGGCCAGCAGGCGGACAACTGGAACACGATGGCCTCCGTCACCGGCGTCAGCGCGGAGAAGCTGCAGGAGTGGAGCTACGCCAGCCAGTTCGTTGACACGGACTTAAGCGTGATCACGGGCTCCATGCGGCGCCTCACCACCGCGATGGGCGACGCGAAGGACGGCAGCGAGACAGCGAAAGACAAATTCGACTCGCTGGGCGTATCGATCACAAACGCCGACGGGAGCATGCGCAGCGCGGAGGACGTCTTCTGGGACATCATCGCCGCACTGGGGGCGATCGAAGATCCTACCGAGCGCGACGCGGCGGCGATGGAGCTGATGGGCAGATCCGCGCAGGAGCTGAACCCGCTGATCGAGGCCGGCAAAGACAAATTCATCGAGTACGGGGAGGAAGCGCACGCGCTGGGCGTGGTGCTCAGCGACGATCAGCTGGCGATCGCGAACAGCTTCAACGACGCGCAGAACGCCTTCCAATCGACGCTGCAGGCCACCAAGAACCTGATCGGCGTGGACATGATCCCGGCGTTCCAGCCGCTGCTGGAGATCGAGACGGAAGTGCTCTCAAAGTTCAACGCTATCCTGGGCGACGGCATCCAGGAAGGCGACGGGCAGCAGATGGTGGAGGCCCTGAAGGGCGCCTGGGCGGGCGTCAAGGAATGGTGGGAATCGCCCGAGGTGCAGGAGCTGCTGACCGCGATCGTGGGAATCGGGAAAGAGATGGTGACCGGGATCGTGGACTGGCTGGCCAGCGACGACGCCAGGAACGACATCACGGGCGCGATCGACGGGTTCTTCGACTGGCTGAACGAAGACATGGGCGAGGGCAAGACGCGGCTCGCCGGCATCGCGGAGACGATCGCGACCACGCTGGTGGAGCTGATCGGCGCGGTGCTGAAATCGATCGGCCCGGTGATCGCCACGCTGTGGAACGACCTGCTGGACGGGATAGTCGGCGACAGCGACAACGCGATCGCGAACTGGATCCGCGAGAACCTGATGCTGAACCCGGATTTCCTGACGGAGCAGCCGGGGGCGGAGGGGCTGAATGCGGCGGACGAGCTGGCGGCGCTGCGCGAGCGGGGCGACGTCTACGACGTGCAGTACACATCCGAGGGCGGAGGCCGGTGGACGTACAAGGAGTTCGATCCGAACGCAGCGCCGGAATGGGAGCAGGCGGACCTGTCGAGCCGGCTGGCGGAGATCGAGAAGGCCGGCGGGGACATCGCGGGAACGCTGGATCCGCTGCAGGAGTTCATCTCCGGCGTCGCGGAGGCGGGCGGCACGATCGAGGACAGCGGCCAGAACCTGGCGTTCTTCGAGGACATGATAGCGACCATGAGCGAGGAGGGCCTGGACGCGGCCGAACAGCTGCAGATGCTGAACGACGCCTTCAACGAGCTGATCAACGACGAGGGCGAGAGCGAAGTAATGGGGAAGTGGGCGCAGTACGCGGACCTTTGGAACAGCGAGTTCATGGCGGCGGCCGCCGGCGCGGGCGAGAGCGGCGTAGAGGGTCTGAACAGCGCGGCGGGAGACTTCGCGGCCTCCGGAGCGGGGCTCGCGCAGGCGTGGCTCGCAGGCGCGAACAGCGTCCGCCCGAGCAGGAGCGCGTACAACGACCGGCTGCACAGGTCGTACGGGATCACGAGGTACTGACATGAGATATATCAGTTTTGACGGGGTGCGCAGCGATACGCTGGGGATCCGCGTGGACGACATGGTGCCGGGCGGGATCGCGGCCGGGGACCTGCAGCTGATCGACAGGATCGCGGGCAGGGCCGGGTACGTGACCACGGGGCTCGGCGCGGCCGGGGCGGCGAAGGTGAGCGCGAAGCTGTTCGCGCCGACGGGCGAGATCTACGGAGCGCTCAAGGCGTGGCTGAAGCCGGGGCGGAGCGGCAGGCTGATCCTGGGCGACGACGCCGGGCACGGGTACGACGCGGTGCTGGTATCCGCCCAGAACGTGAAATTGTACACCGCGAAAACGTACGAGGTAATGGTCACCTGGCAGGTGCAGCCGTGGCGGGTGGTACTGCCCGAGGCGGCAGCTGCGGACCATACGACCAGCGGCGACACCATCGCGAACGCGTACAGTATGGAGGCCAGGCCGGTGCTGACGGTGGTCGGGACCGGGGACATCACGCTGGCGCTCGCCGGCCACAGCATCGACATCGAGGACCTGGCGGCGTCGATCCGGATCGACACCGAGGCCGGGACGGCCAGCACGCCGGACCTGGCGACGAACCTGATGGACACGGTGACCGGGGACGTGCAGGCGCTGACGATCCCGCCGGGGGGCGGGAAGCTGACCTGGAGCGGTACCGGATCGGTCACGAAGGTGACGCTGGAGCCGCGGTACCGGGACTGGTAGGAGGCAGCATGATCACGATATACGAGCCGACGGCAACGGATTTTACGCACAACGGCATCGCGGTGCTGACGCCGGAGAGCTGCACCGTGCACGAGCGCGCCGGAGGGACGTACGAGCTGAGCCTGACGCACCCGATCACGGAGGACGGCCGCTGGAGGACCATCGTGGCCGGCGCGGTGGTGAAGGCTCCGGTGCCCAATATGAGGGTGCCGGCGTTCGAGCTGATGGCAGCGGAGACGGTACTCCCGACGCTGGCGACGGAGGAGTGGGAGGTCAGCGTTCCCTCCGGGAAGCCGCTGATGATGCGGAGCAGGCCGACGCTGGACGACGACCCGAAGGTGCGCAACCTCGCTTCCTACAAGAACGGCACCCGCGTGACCGTGCTGTCTTCGATGGGCGCCTGGAAAAAGTGCACGATCAACGGGTACACCGGATGGATGTACGCACAGTTCCTGCGGAAGATCGGCGACGTCAACACGCCCATCGACCCGAACAACCCGGGCGCGGCGACGCCGAAGACGTGGGACGCGCGGCTGATCGGCGCGCAGCTGTTCAGGCTCGACAGTGTGACGGTGGACAGCGAGAACGGCGTGGTGGAGGCACAGGGCAGCCACGTGTTCTACGACATGATCCACAACATCACGCGGTACAAGACGCCCGAGGGCACGTACGACACGCCGGAGACCGCGATCCAGGGCATGATGGCGAACCTGGTGAACGACGAGGCGTTCACCGGGTACAGCAACCTGACCACGACCTTCGACAAATATGACATGGACTTGAAAAACCCGGTGAACGTGCTGCTGGATCCGGACGAGGGCATCGTGCCGAAGAACCACGCGCGGATCATCCGGGACAATTACGATTTCTACGTCACGGGGGACGTCGAGACAGACCGCGGGAAGGTGATCCGCGACGGGAAGGACCTGATCGGAGTGCAGATCACTACGGACCTGTCCGGCGTGATCACGAGGATCCTGCCGTACGGCGAGACGAAGGACGGGGAGACGCTGCTCCCGGATTCGGTATACCTGGACAGCGCGCACATCGCGGACTACGCGACCATCCACGCCCAGGCCGTCAAGTACAGCGTGAAGGAAGGCGAGGACGGGCTGACGCTGGCGCAGGCGAAGCAGAAGCTGCTGGATCTGGCGCAGGCCGACTTCGACGCAGGGTGCGACCTGCCGAAGGTGACAATGACGGTCAACTTCCAGGCGCTGGGGGACACGCGGGAATACGACCAGTACCGCGGGCTCGAGCATGTGGAGCTGTACGACACCGTGCGCATCGTAGACAGCGTGACGGGGACCGACGTCAAGACGAGGGTCAACGAATACACCTACGACTGCCTGAGCGGCGGGTACATCGAGATCGTCTGCGGGGACCTGCAGGAGGCGCTCTCCACCATCGCGGGCGCGCAGCTGCCCACCGGAGGGGTATCCGGCACGAAACTGGTGCCGCAGAGCGTGTCCGGGCTGCAGCTGACGGACGGCGCGGTGACGAGTTTAAAAATAGGCACCGCGGCGATCGAGACGGCGAACATCGCCGACGCGGCCATCACCACCGCGAAGATATCGGCCGCGACGATATCGGAACTGAAGGTCGAGGACTGGATCAGCGCCACGAAGGGCTTCTTCGAGCGGATCATCGTCAAGGCTGAGAACGGGTATTATTACGAGCTCAGCTGCAGCTGGAACGGCGAGGTCACGGCCACGCCGTATACGCCGACTCCCGCAGAGATCGCGGCGGGGATCACCGACGACGAGCGCGCCATCGTGGACACGGATATCGCGGCCGGTGATCTCGAGCCGGTGGATATCGCGGACACGAACGCGCTGTACAACGCGCTGCTGGCCTGCAACACGGACGTAGAGACGCTGTTCGCGCGCTCGGCCGTGATCCAGCAGCTGGCGGTGGCCACGGTGGGGTCCCTGCTGAACGGCTCGGTTCTGGAGATGAACGAGAACCGCGTCCGCATAGGCACGCCCGAGTTCCTGGTGGACATCACCAACGCGGGCGAACAGATGCTGCAGATCGACGCGGACGGCGTGTACGCCAAGCGGTACCTGGGCGACGACATCGAAGGCCTCGCGGCTGCCAGGCGGCTGCTGGCCGGGCCTGAGGTCACGGTAAGCACCGTGGCCGAGATTGGGGATCTTCTGACCAACCGGCAGATCGACCACGACGTAACGGTCCTCCTGGACGAGGATGCTACCGCGGACCTGGACGACGGCCTGACGCTGTTCGGGATCTCCGGCTCCGGGCAGCTGACGATCAGTACGACGGGGTACCAGTCGGACGCCACTGTGCGCGTGCGGCTGCTGGGCGGCGTCAACGTACGCGACTGCGACGCGCGGATCGAGTTCGTGGGGATCCCATCCGCGTACGACCTGACGCGGAGCCCGAGGATCACGTTCAGCGACTGCGACGGCGCGGGCGGGGCCACGACGGTGACGGCGACGGTGACGCTGAAGGCGACCACGACTGCCGACTACAAGACGGTCCGCGGCACCTGGGCGATGGGGCGGCAGTCCTTCGCGGCCGGAGTGGACTGGGAAGGCTACACGCATTACGCAGGCATCTGGTGGGACCTGTCCGCGATCCCGCAGGGCGCGACCATCAGCAACGTCATGATAAGGCTCCGGCGCACGGACAGCGCGGAGATGGGCGGCACGCGGCACGTGCACGGATATACGTCCGGTTACACGGCCCCTGCGGGAGGCTTCAGCGTATCGAACTGCACGTCTACCGGCGTGGACGATACCACCGGCTCGGCGGGCGCCTGGTACGAAATGAGCGAATCCGCGGCCACCGTGGAGGCGCTGCGCACCGGCTGCTACGTGCTGATCGGCACGAACGCGGCGAACAATTACAATATACTGTACGGATCGGAGAGCGCGGATCCGCCGGAGCTGATCCTGACCTACAGCTACACGTCCGCGCCGAGCGCGTTCTCGGAGGCGTGGAGCGACCAGCTGCTCGAGCGGTACCTGGGGAAATTGGGCCTGGTCCGTCACGGCACGCTGACCAACTGCGAGTACGTGGTGGTCGCAGGGATCGCGATCGCGTGGGGGACGGCGACGGCGTATTCTTCCACGACGACTTTATCGAACGTGTACAGCGGGCTTTTCGCGTCCGGCAGTACGCCGAACGTGACCGCCAGCTGGTGCACGACGGCGACGATGCCGAGCGGAGACTGGGGCGTGCTGAAGGTGGCGGCGGTGACGGAGAACGGCTTCGCCGTGCAGGCGGGCGGATCTTCGCCGAGCTCGGCACAGGGGATCTCATGGCGGGCCATCGGACCGGCGGCATAAGGAGGGAAACGAATGACAACGAAGACAATAATGATCGGGTGCCGTGGTGAGAACGGCGCGCGTGCGGTCACGATCGACATCAGCGAGATCGTGACGCCGTATCCGACTGCTGCCGTGACACTGCTCCTTGAGCGGCCGACAGAAGACATCGCCTATCCAGCCACGACGTACAGCGTGAGCGGGAACGTCCTGACATGGCTCCCGACGGATATCGATACCGGGATCGCGGGGATCATGAGGATCCAGATCGTGGGCACGGTGGAGAACATCACCGTAAAAACGATGGTCATGATGGGAGTGATCCTCCCGGCTCTCGGGCCGGATTCGACGGAGTATCCGGAACCGATCAAGACGTGGATGGAAGCGCTGCAGAGAATGCTCGTACACGCGGCGAAGCTGGAGAACGTGGGAGCAAGCGTATCGAGCCTCGCACCGGGATCCGACGCGACCGTGACGATCACACAGACGGCGACATCCACGACCTTCGCTTTCGGGATCCCGCTGGCGAGCATGCCGGATTTCAGGATCGACGAACACGGGCACCTGATCGCGATCTACCAGGGATACGAAACCGACGTCGGCCCGATCAGCGCGTACGCCGAGGCCGTGGCAGCCGGGTATACGGGCACGCAGGCGGACTTCGAAGAAGACGTCGGAAACAGCGCGGCGAACGCGGCGGCGGCTGCGGAGGCGGCTGCGTCCGTGTCGCCATCTACTCAGGACGATCTTGAATACATACTGGGGGGTGTAAAAGCATGATCACGTGGCAGAAGGAAGAGCTCATGGGCGTGAGGGAGAACGGCACGCTGGGGACTTACTATCGTGAGGGCACATGCCTGTCAACCGATGAAAAACCTACCGGAGAGGACATGTACAACGGGAGCTGTCTGATGGAGATGGACACCTGCACGCTGTACATCTACGACGATGAGCACGACGAGTGGCTCGAATGGGGGGCCTGAGCATGGATCTGATGTCGGTATTGGCAGCCATCGGCTGGATGCAGAAGCAGCCGGACAACGCGGCGGCGTCGGCCGCAGCGGCACAGGCCAGCGCGGAAGACGCGGCAGAGGCAGCGGCCTCGGTGACACCCAGCACATCGGACGACCTGGCTTATATTCTGGGATAATAGGAGGATAAAGACATGGCATACGATACTTCTCATCTCCTGACCGTCGGTCACGCGAAGACGATCTATGATAACTTAAAGAGCGCAATAAGCGTCTCTCCTAAGACGCTGACAGTTGAGCGGGGAACCATTAATGCAGGTGTCCCATATGACAGTGAAAAGTATGTTCGAACGAAAATGGAATATGCGACTAAAGGAAGTACAGTTGGCATTTCGTCTGCTGATTTTGGAGTAGCGAATATTGTGATATATTTTTACAACGATGCGGGCGAATATCAGACAGGTTCGGATATATACTGGGCGAGTCAGGGAATGACATTCACATATACCTTCACGGCAGATACGTGGTTTAGGGTTAAGGCAAGCAAGACAAACCTGCCGGATCTGACAGATGCAGAAGTGGCGGCATTCAGCTTCGTTTTGAATACTACCCGCTTTGCTGACATCAACAAAAGAATCCTTGACTTGCAGAATTCTCGGGACACAATCCTGAAAGCGAATGATTTCATCGTCCCGAAGCTGGCAAATGGTAGTGTTCAGAACGCGTGGAACGCTTACATGGTAACTGTTGCCACCGTTCAGCCAATCCCGCTGTCTAAACGATTGACTGTCGAATATACCGGGGAACTTGCGGATGGATACAACCTTTCTTTTCAGCTACGCTTATATACATCTGGCGCGGCGGGCCTTAGTCCAACGGAGGCGGCAACGTATGGTGGGAACGCAGTGACAATTAATCTGCCGCCGAATCAGCGTGTAATCGATTTGTCAGATTATTTTAAGGGGCAAGCGTCTACAATAGTTTATTATGCGGTTGCTATTGGCATATACAAGCCCGATGGGTCATATATTACCCTTCGCGTCTCCACTCACGCAGACACACTTCGTATGGAGTGGACGACTGACGCGACAGAATGGGACAGGAGGTCGCAGAATAATGCAGAGGTACTCCATCTTCTGAAAAACGCACGGCAGATTTTTGACAACAGTAATGCAGTAGTGAAACCTGTGACGATCCTTCACTTCAGCGATGTCCACGGTGAAAAAAAGGCCTTGAACAGGATGCTACAGGATGCTATTCTGTACGGTCAAAACATTGACGCTAAAATCTGCACCGGTGACATGGTGGCACAGTCATATGGTTCTATATCATCGTGGTGGAACCCTGAAATAATGACGTGCATTGGGAATCATGATTCTGCATCGTATTCCGGTGACG
>Ga0310786_10008762_pt1 | contig 12939 bp, 15 predicted proteins | sample AusTroGonzalo_MG_FD_203881 | JGI IMG/M metagenome (GOLD analysis project Ga0310786, IMG submission 203881) | Bovine rumen microbial communities from tropical cattle in Woodstock, Queensland, Australia - Gonzalo_03 (v2) (version 2) | ecosystem: Host-associated > Mammals > Digestive system >... | reverse complement strand
GTATCACCGTCGCCGTTGTTTATGGATATCACGTCACCGTCTATGGTGAACGAGTTCACGAACGGCTCGGTATATGACCATTTCAGCGCATCCGGCCGGCGGTAGAGCATCCTGCCCCTGGACTCCTGCGGCGCATCCATAAGCGGCACCGTACGCACCTGAGTAAAGTCGCAGCTCATGGATTCCATCCGGGCGCATTCCTTCACTATGCTCTCCACTATGGGATCCTCCTTCTGGCTCTGCGTCCCGGCATACACGAATCCTATCCCCGCAACGAGGAACAGAGACAATATTACCGTTATCAGACTCTTGTTCTTCATATCACTTGGCAATGAAATAGGCACCAATGAGTATGAGCACTACCCCGACCCAGCGGATGGGCGGTATGGATTCACCCAGAAATATCCAGGCGCCGAACATTCCGAAAAGGAAGCTGAGGCAGCTCAGGGGGTATGCAATGCTGAAGGGGAAGTGCTTGAGTATGTACATCCACAAGAGCATTGCTCCGCCCATGAAAGTTCCGCAGGCGTACCACCACCAGTTGGTCCACTCTCCTGCCAGGAACTGTCCTAAGCCGGTATAGTGGCCCATTTTCTTGAGAGCCAGCTTAAGCATCATCTGGCCTGTAGCCAGCGTGAAACTTTGTAAAAGTGATAGCGGTATTAAAGTCCTCCACATAATATCGGTTTGAGTAAAGAAATGGAATAGTGCCTGTCCTCGACAATATTTACCACCAGGATTCCTCCATTGGGGTTGATTGTATTGCCGTCATTTGTGAGACAGGCGGGAATCAGTCCTTTTTTAAGGCAACAGGCCGCCGTATAGAAGCCTATGGCCGATGATGAGAAATTGACTCCGAACAGATGCTTGTAACGGAGCAGAGGTATATCCGGCAACAACTTACCCAGAAAACTGTACCAGTTGTCATTCGTAGCGTTTCCGCTAATGCCGGTCATTATGGCCGACGGGGTATTGCCGTCCGCGAGCGAACGTACGGCACGGGCAAGTTCATCAGGTTCCGGACGGTTGAGCATGACCATGCCATCCAGAGTGCAGTAAGCAGGATTATCCTGCTCCGTGCCCATGAGTACCGATACAGCCGCCTCACTGCAAATCTCGTCCTCCTTAACATGGTCGGCCTTGCGCATGAACCCGGCAAACACGGGTGTCATCTCGTCGTGGCTGCCCACCAGAGCCGTCTTTATCTTGCCCAGACGGAACTGGAGCCAGGCGTCATACAGCGCGCAGTCAAATGACATTCCTTTCTGCGTATACGTGGAATTGTAGCCGTGGCTGCGGGTGTGTATGCCTATGAGTGAAGACGCGGTATTGTGAGTGGACTGCATGAACTGCGTGGGTTTGAGCATCTGCTCGCCCTCACGCACCATTGCGTCCAGGAACAGTTCAGTGTTCTCAACGCTTCCGAATCCTGTTCCGGTTATTATGGCATCAGGGTGCTCAATACCGCCCTCTCTCAATGCCGATAATGATGTGGCCAACGCACGCTTGAGGAGCTTGCCCATACGGCGTGCGTCGCCGGCCGATATGAACTGCCTGAACTCCGGGTCTATGGCAGGAACATAACCTTCAGTGTAAGCCAACGGACTCTCCATCCACTCCTCAGAAAGCGGATTCTGTATTGATATCTGCTTGGCAGACAATATCTTTACATTATTATCCTGAACCATTGCTTTAGTCGATTGCCGTTAGTATTACCGAAGAGTCATTGCCTCCGAAACCGAACGAGTTGCACAGAATATGGCGCAACTGATGCGATGGCTTAAGCTCCATGTTGGGAACAATTCCATCATCCATGGGATTGGCCCACGCGTAATTGACAGGCACGAATCCGTTGCGGAGCGCCAGTATGCAGATGACCGCCTCGACCGACCCTGATGCACTGGTGGTATGACCGGTCAATGACTTGGTGGATGAAACAGGCGGCATCGCGCTGCCGAAAAGCCGTTTCATGGCCTGGCTCTCACTTACATCGTTGTTAGGCGTTCCTGTGCCGTGTGCATTGATATAGTCAATGTCTGATGGTTGCAGCCCTGCATCGGCCAGAGCCTTTGACATGGCCAGATATGCGCCTTCACCATCAGGTGACGATGCCGTCTGGTGAAATGCGTCGCAGGCATTGCCATAACCTGAAAGCAGCGCAACCGGCTTCACGCCACGCCTTGCTGCAGACTCAGCGGACTCCAGCACCAGATAAGCCGCCCCCTCGCCCAGGTTAAGGCCTGCACGCTGCGCATCGAACGGACGGCACTGGCCGCGGTCAAGTATCATGAGCGAGTTGAATCCGTTCAGGTGGAACTTGGTTATGCACTCGCTTCCGCCTGCCACAACAATGTCTGCCTGACCGGAACGGATCATGTCCGCCCCAAGCTCAACGGCGTTGGCAGCCGATGAGCATGCTGTGGAGATTGTAGTAATGTACCTGAACCTTCCGAACCTGTCGGCAATCATCTCCGAGCAGGAACCGCAGTCATGCGTCTTTATATACTCATTGCGCGTATCGTTCTCAATGAAGTCAGTGTAGTATTGCTCGCTCTTGTCCATGCCCCCCACGGTGGTGCCGTTCACAAAACTGCACTCCTTAAGGTCATCACGGTCCAGGCCTGCCTCACCCAACGCCTCATGCAGGGCAATCATTCCCATCAGGGCCGTGCGTGTAACGGGTGTTCCAGGCTCAATGCCCATTGCCTGTTCCATCTCCGTATCGGACATCTTTACCTCGCCCACCGGGAATTCCGTATGAGTGGTCTTGAGGTATTTGAGCGGACCTATACCGGTACGGTTAGCCAGAAGTGATTTGAGCACCTCCTCCTTACCGTTGCCTATGGCACAGATTATGCCGCAACCGGTTATGAGCACTGACCTGTTTTGAGCCATCAGCGGGTACGGTTTTTCTGGATGTAATCAGCCATCACGTTGATGGACTTGAATATCTCCTTGCCCTTGGCTGGATCCTGCAGCTTGATGCCGTAGTTCTTCTCCATGAGAACAATAAGTTCAAGGGCATCGATAGAATCCAGTCCCAGACCCTCACCGAACAGAGGAGCGTCATTGTCAATATCCTCGGGTTTTACATCCTCAAGGTTAAGAACCTCAATAATCTCCTGCTTCAGTTTTAGAATCATCTCTTCCATAGTTCAATATCATTTTAAGTTATCCATTATTCCTTTCAATTCATTCTCAAGCCCCTCAAGGTCCGATGCATCCGCCCTGTCTAAAAGCGTGAAGAAACAGCGGAAATCATCGTTATCCGTGCTGTCAACCCATCCTGCAAGTACACTCTCCGTCACATCATCCTGGAAAGCGCACTGCAGATGAAACGCCATGCTACTGGCATCATATCCGTCCAGCACATAAAACGACGTCTCTCCGCGGTAATGGTTCCGGATGGCTATCTCGCCTGTCACGATATTGGGCAGCGTATATACGAACAGGGCCGGACTGGGATAGTAATTATCACTGTCCTGAATGGTTTCCTGATAGTTTCGGTCTGCGCAAAGTGACGCCGTAGTACCGAACAGCACTATGGCGCGGTCCGAAGCATATTCTTCGCCCTCCAGCCTGCGCTCGCCCAGTTCCTTGAGCAACAGTTCCGATGCCAGATAGCCCACCTTGCTCAGGGTGTCCATCTTGAAGAACTTGGGCCAGTCACCCAGTTGGGCGCGATATATCTCTGTAAGCATGGCCGAACCTGTATGCTCATGTTCAAGCACACGTCCGCATACTGTTACTCCCTTGTCAGTAATGACGGTATATTTCAGATTCCTCTCCTTTTCCATATCCGTCATTTACTGTAATAAGCATAACTGAGGGCGGCGTTGCATCCGCCGAAACCTGACAGCAGCTTTATGAACCTGTTTCCGTGGGCAGGCCTGTTTTCAGGGCTTACATTCACCGGATAGGTCACTCCCTGCTCAGCATAACCCCGTGTGGCCAGCACCGTTCCGTCCTGGACGGCATACATGGAAAGTATGCTCTCCATTATTCCCGCCGCACCCATAGTATGTCCGTAATAGCCTTTCAATCCCGTAACAGGTACGTCAATCAGTCCTGCCCGATAAAGGGCTATGGATTCCATCTCATCATTGTAGGCTGTTGCCGTGCCATGCACGTTCACAAAAGCCAGCCCCTCACTACCGCATTTGCGCAAGACCTCCATAAGGGCCAGATAACTCCCCTCGCCTGTTCTGGACGGGCCTGAAATATGGTTGGCGTCATTACGTATGGCTCCGCCCTCAAGCACCCAGCCGCAAGCCGGTGCGTCCGATGCCTTAAGCACCACGGTAGCGGCGCACTCACCCAGGTTAAGCCCTGTGCGGTCCTTGTCAAACGGACGGCATGGGGTATCTGTCAGTGCCTTGAATGATAGGAATCCCGATATTATGAACGGTGACTGCTCATCGGCGCCTATTACAACGGCATAGTCATAACGGCCGCTCTGCAAAGCACGCATGGCCTCAATCTGGGCACATACGCCCGATATGCAGGCATTGCAAACCACTACAGGTGCGTTAGGATTGCCGAAATAGCGTGAAACCATGCTTGCCGACTTGCCAAGCAGCACCCTCTCCTGCGGGAATCCCTTTACATCCCTGTCCAGCAGCGATACATTCCCCTTTGTGGTTGATATTATGAACAGCACCCTGTCCGATGACGGGTCTATGCCAGACTTTCTTACGGCCTGTATGCTACTGGTCAGCAGCATCTTCTCAAAGAACGTGTATTTGCCGTCAGGAATGTCAAGTCCGATGCAGAGTTCATCCATCACATAGCGGTCTATGCGAGACAGCATGAACGGGGAACTGACCCTGTCCATCTCCTCAAAACGTGCCAGCCCGCTGCACCCGGCCTTGACATTGACGTAGTTTTCCATCGATGTCCTGCCAAGCGGCGAAACCACGTTGTCCGCTATGCATTGTATCACTCTTGCCATCTCTTTTTCCACTCCTCGTAGAACTCCGGATTGGCCCATACCAATTGGTAGTTGCGGTCCATGAATACCTGGACGGAATGGCCCTCGGCCAGCAACTCACCGTTTGCAGAGTCCCTTATCTCATAATCAAACACTATCTTGGCCGAATCGGTAGGACGATACATGATCGTAATCTCCGGTTTCATGCCATATGTTATGGGCTTCTTGTATTTGAACGACAGTTCCACAAGAGGCGCATAATAACCATTGTCAAATATGTCATAATACCCCAACCCGTACTTGCGGCCGAAAGCCTCGCGGGCATCCTCAAAATAGAGGGGGTACGAACCGTGCCATACTATGTTCATTGAGTCAACCTCACTGAACCTTACGCGGAACGGTATTGTCTCTTTAAGCTCTTTCATAGCATCATCTTATTTTGCCGCATCATCGCTCAAGGCAATCTTGAGGTCTGTCTCAGCTATCAGTTCATCACCGCATTTTACCACAGCGTGTACAAGAGTTATGTTGAACACCTCCTGCAGCACTTTAATCTCAGTAACCAGAGTCTCGCCCGTGACAGGTGTCCTATAGACCTGCATGTTGCTTATGGCTCCTATGTATCCCAGTTTTACCGCCTGACCCGATGCCAGGCTCAGATAGCCCAGTCGCGCGGCGCAGGTCTGCGCTATATTCTCGCATATTCCTGCGGTTGACAGACGGCCTCCGTCATTGAAGATATTGTCAGCCCTGACTTCCAGCCGAGTCCTGGTTATGCTCAAATCGCAGTATGTCAAGCTATCCACCATCACGAACGGAGGACGCTGCGGAATCAGCTCAAGAATACCGTATTTGGAGAAGTCACTCATATCAGGCGTTCCAGAAATCATAATAGTTGAACCACTGTGTTGGATACAGGCGCACAATACTCTCCAGTTCTGCCGCGAACTTCTGAGCCATATCCTGCATGGATGCCCTGGGCGGCAGGCCCGGTGCGGCCGTTATCTTGCGCACATAGACGTTATAGACGCCCCATTTGCCACGCATGCAGAACACGGCCACTATAGGCACCTCTTTCTGCACGGCAAGCGCAAACGGTCCCATGGGAAAGTTTGCATCGGCACCCATGAACTGGCAACGGAATGACTTGGGAGAGCCCAGCATACGGTCACCCGTCATACTGACTATCTCGCCACGGTCTATGGCCGCATTCATCTGGAATATATGCTCCATGCTGCCGTTCACCTCTATCAGTCCTATATTGTGCATGCTCAGTATCTTGCGCCTGAATTCCATCATCACCTCCGATTCTCCTCCATAGAACAGGCCGTTAATCTTCTTGGTGGTCGATGTAAGGCTGTACCCCACCATCTCGTAGTTCCCAATGTGGGAGCTCAGCTGGACAAACCCTCCCGGTTCATTGAGCATGGCAAGGAACATGTCATTGCCGTCAAAAGCGAAACGGAACCTCTTACCGGCAAACGCGGCGTAACGGTCCACTATCACCTGCCCGAACCGGAAATGGTTGGCATAGACCTTAAGGAAGGATTTCAATGGCCCCAGTCCTAACCTCTGGCGGAAGAACCTGTAGATTGCCTTGTAACCTTTGTGGTTGAATATCATGTAGAATGGGACTATCAGCGCCATAACCAGATAGATGGCTCTGCGGTCCAGTACCCTCATGACTGCCACAAGCGAGCGTATCATCCACGGCAGGCCGTCAGTACGGCCTTTCCACTCCACAGGTTTTCCCTCTTGCCTTGCCAAATCAGCCTATCTTCTTTTCCAGATAATCACAGAACTTGCTGAAGGTGTCAACCCCGGCCATCTCCTCACTCTTGATCTTGACGCCAAAGGTCTTTTCAACTATGACCACGATGTCTATGAAATCAAGGCTGTCTATGCCCATGTCTTTCATAAGATGTGCATCGGGGGTTATCTTCTCCTCGTCAATCTCCAGGTCCTCAATCATGAACTTGCGGACCTTGGCTTCAATTTCACTTCTTTCCATTTGTTAAGCTTATTATTTACTTGTTTGATTATTACCTATTTAAGTTTGCATACCATGATGCTGTGGCCTTGTCCCAGATTGTCATGTATGCGCTCCACCTTCATGCCGGCCTGCTCCACCAGACGCTCCATGCACTCCGAGTGGTACATCTTGCTGTTACCGTTTGCAATGGCAGTAAAGTAAAGGCTGGTCATGGTAAGGCACAATGCTCCCGGCTCAAAACGCTGGCGGTCCCAGAATGTCTCCATTATGTAAAGGCGCGTCTCCTTGTCCATTGCTGCTGTGGCACGGGTAAGTATGCTCAGGATCTCATCTTCGGCAAAGCAGTCCAGGAACTGGCTCATCCAGATGGCATCGAAATGACGGCCCTGTGGGAACTTGGCGCTGCGGTCAAGCAGGTTTATGCCGAATCCCTCTATGCGGTCGGAACCCTTTTTGCCTGCGGTCTGGGCGCGCATCATCTCCAGCTGCTGCGGCAGATCCATTATAGTCACCTTGACCTTGTCATTGTAATCCACGCAGCGCAATGCCCAACGGCCGGTGTTTCCGCCCACATCCACAAGTGATTCAGTCCGGCCTCCGTCAAACACTATCTTCAGGGCCTCATCGAACGAGTGGTCTGAATAAAAATGGTCAAATCCGAACCAGCTCTTCTGCACCTGAGGCGGCAGTTGTGAAAGGCCTTCATAAACCGTAGGCCAACTGCCAAAGTGCTCCAGACCTGCGGGACGACCCTCCAGGAGTGACTCCTCCAGCTTGAACCAGCCCTCATAATTAACGTCATGGTTAAAGTCCATATTGGCACGTGTGGCGGGGTCAGTCAGCAGGAACCAGCCGGTCTTGGACAGGCTGAAACGGTCCGTATCCGGATCCAGCAGCACTGTTCCTATTGACAAAGAACCTTCAGTAAGTACCTTGACAGCATAAAGTGACAGACCGGTCTTATCGGCTATCTCCTGTTGTGTAAGTCCGTCAATATTATCACGCAACAGGTCCAGTATTCCGAACTTGACCATCAGACGTGATGTCTGGAAAACTATGGGGCCCCATGCAATGAACTCCGCCAGACGCTGTGCGTCACGGGCGCTCATGTGCTCCTTGGTGTATGCCTCCTTCAAGGCTGGTGACAGATTCATATCTTTCTGATTACAAGTGCGCTGTTGGTTCCTCCAAAACCAAAGCTGTTTGACAGTATGGTCCTTAGCTCAGTCTGCCTGGTCTCAGCTGCAATATTCAGCTTGGCCGACTGCTCATCGGGATTCTCAAAATTTATGTTGGGGGCCACGAAACCGTTGTTGAGCATGATTGTTGAATAGACAATCTCGCTTGCACCGGCCATCCAGCATTCGTGCCCGGTCATGGACTTGGTGGAACTTATCAATGCCTTACGTCCCTCAAACAGACGTGCCAGAGCCACAGCCTCATACATATCGCCCTGCGGCGTTGATGTGGCGTGAGCGTTTATATAGTCAATGTCATCAGGCTGCAGACCGGCTCTATCCAGAGCGCGGGTCATAGCCAGGAATGATGCATCGGAATTGGGCTGCGATATGCCTCCAGTGCCGTTCGATGAGAATCCGTAGCCAAGTACCTCAGCAAGAATAGTAGCACCGCGTTTTACGGCATGGTCATAATCCTCAAGCACCACGGCTGCGGCACCTCCGCTGGGCACCAGCCCGTCACGGTCACGGTCAAACGGACGCGATGCCTTGGTTGGCTCGTCATGACGGATGGAGAATGCCGAAAGCGCATCAAACGATGCCATGGACATGTGGTTGGTCTCCTGGGCACCGCCGCAAAGAACCATATCCTGCAGGCCCTGCTGTATCATCATGAATCCCAGCCCTATGGCATGTGAACCGCTTGCACATGCTGCGCTCACGGTAAAGTTTATACCACGCAGATGGAATATGGTGCTCATGTTCATGTTCACCGTCGAGTTCATGGACTGGAATATCAGTCCAGAACCGCACATGGCGGAATCACGGTACTCATTCATGATACGGGCCGTCTCAATGACCGGCTCCGCGCTGGAGTCATTACCGAATATCACACCCACCTCATTGGCCAGCAGATAGTCATCATCAATACCCGCGCTGCGGAATGCCTGGGCTGATGCCATGTAGGCATACTCTGCCTCCTCACTCATTCCCGCACGCGTGCGGCGGTCCAGAACGCCCTTAAGCACAGGTTTGGGCACAATACCTGTAAGCATTGACCTGTAACCGTATTCTTTACGTATCGGCTCTATGCCTATACCCGATTTACCTTCAAAAAGGGAATCGCACACCTGGTCAACATCCTGACCAAGACATCCCCAGATTCCCATTCCCGTTATTACAACTCTTCCCATATTCCAATCATGTATAAAGGCCACCGTTTACTGAAATCACCTCACCCGTTATGTACGAGGCTTCTTCGGATGCCAGAAAACCTACAGCTGCCGCCACCTCTTCGGGGCTGCCGAAACGTCCTACCGGAATCATTTTCTTAAGCTCATCCTCTGGCAGTTCCTTTGTCATATCTGTGGCAATGAATCCCGGAGCCACCGCGTTGACTGTGACTTTACGGGCGGCCACCTCCTGAGCCAGAGCCTTGGTGGCTCCTATAAGAGCTGCCTTTGCGGCCGAATAGTTTGTCTGACCGGGCAGACCCTTGATGCCGGAAAGCGAAGCCATGTTCACAATCCTGCCCCACCGCTTGGAAAGCATGTTCTTGAGCAGACGGCGTGTAAGATAGAAGAAACTGTTCAGGTTTGTATTGAGAACGCTGTTCCAGTCATCGTCCTGCATAAATATCATCAGGTTGTCGCGGCGAATCCCTGCGTTGTTTACAAGCACGGCTATGTAATCATCCTTGTGGGCATCCTGCCAGCTGTCTATGGCAGTCTCCACCTCTTGCTGTACAGAGACATCGAACGGCAGAAGCTCGGCTTGACCGCCGGCCTCCTCCACAAGCCGCTTGGTCTCAAGTGCGGCATCAGAATTGGACTTATAGTTAATCAGAACAGGATAACCCTGCCCTGCCAATCTTATGCACACTGCGCGGCCAAGACCTCTTGAACCGCCTGTCACCAATGCATATTTCATTACTTTCAATTATTAGTTAAAGGCACATTATAACCATGCCTATAATAAGGTGCAAAATAACTCAAAAAAGCCGACACAGCCAAATTATGGGGCAATTAACGCCACAACTATTAAAAAGACGTGAAAACTAAGTTTCTGTTTTATGGAAAATGACTACCTTCGCGGCCGAAATCAGCCGAAATAGCTCAGTTGGTAGAGCAACGCATTCGTAATGCGTAGGTCGCGGGTTCGAGTCCCGCCTTCGGCTCCAGGACAAAAAGACAGCCGACCATCAAGGCCGGCTGTCTTTAGTTGTATAGAGTTCTGTTTTTAGAATACGTAACCTACTGATACTGAGAGTGCATTGTTCTTGCATTTAGAACCGCTTGTATTTGACAGATTCAACATACCGGCCTTGTATCCGACCTGGAAACGCAACTGATCCTTGAATACAACCCAAGCACCGCCACCAAGCTGGACATCAAAACGGCTGAGATCTCCCTGGTCCTTATCATACATATTGTAAGAAAGGCTGCCATGCTTTCCTTTATAAGAAAGACCCAAATCAAATGTAGGACTTTTATCAATATTCACATTCTATTAGTTTTTTGCAACCGGATTACTTCTTGAAGAGGCCGCCAAGACCGCCCAAAAGTGAACCTGCTGACTTGAGAATACCACCATTGCCACCGCTCAGGGCTGCCAGGAAGTCCTGAAGGTCTATATCACCGTCGCCGTCCTGATCCTTGATGAAGGACGAAAGGTTACCCAGTACACCAGGGATAAGTCCTGTGAGAGCGGATGCGGATGAACCCAAATCCATTTTACCCAGAATATTCTTGGTAAACAGGTTTGTAGCCAGCGATGTGATAGGACTTGCAGCAGCTTTGGTCTTGCCTGTTACAAGATCCTTAATCATGTCAATGCCGCCTGACTTGGCAGCGGTCTGGGTAAGGCTGTCAACTATTGAATCTGAGAGACCGCCCAGAACTTTGTCCTTTATCCCTGCGGGGATGTCAATTTTACCTGCAGATGATGTCACCTGCTTCAAGATAAGATCAGAAATTGATGCCATAGCTTTTTATAAATATTAATTGGTTAATGAAAAAAGTATAATCTACATCACTCCAGAGTGTATTCCGGCAGTTTGTCAAGAGCCGGAGTCTCATAGTTTGATATACGCAGACGGAAGCTGCGCAGCTCATCAAGAGTATGCTGAGGTTGCGTGCAGTCTGACGGGATATCCATCTTTGAGTACTGCTGGAAATAGAGCATCAGGGCGTCACGCCACCAGATGGCGTCCTTGGCCTGACGTATCAGTTTCTCATGAACCTGTCCATAACGGTACGGGTCAACATATTTCTCTACGCTTTCCCAGGTCTTTATAAAGCCGCGTGCCTCCTGAATGCCTTCCTCAAAGGTGTAGCAGAGCTCATTCCACAATGTACGACCGCTCTTCATCTTATAGTCCCAAGGCAGATGGTGGAACCACAGGATAAGTTCCTTGGGGCAGGTCTCTACATTGTCATAGAGCGAGCGCAAAGGCTCATGATACTGCGATACGGCATCGGTTCCGGTCTTGGAAGTTCGGTCAAATCCTATGCCGTCGGCAGCAGCCTTGTGATAGTATGCAGGCTCCCAGTCAGGACGTGACGAGCGGTCCCAGGGTCCAGGGCCATAGTGTCCTGCGCCCGAGAAGCAGTGGTGCAATCCCATAGGCATCTCATACTTTACGCAAGCCTCACGTGATGCCAGCATCATCTTGGCCACAGGCTCCACGAACTTCTTGTCAGGGGTGAAGGTCTGCTTGAGCCACTCGTCTATAATCTCTTCCGAACTCAGGTCCGGGTTCCACGCCATACGGCCGAATGCGTACCAGTTAGCCTGAGCCAACTGATGTCCGCACCAGTTCACGCTGTCGCCGATATTTGTCACACCGGCAATTGCGCTCCACTGCGTGTTGCCGTGCACCTTACCCAAAGTCTCTGCTGCCACAGTGCTTCCCTTACCCTTCTGATAGGTATCGGAATCCAGGCACTCCTTCCACATGGGATGCAGATATACCATGTGGTTGCTGTGTCCCAGATACTCCTGGGTTATCTGCATCTCGGCCATCACGTTGGTATGCTCCAGCTGTCCGAACAGCGGGCTGAACGGCTCACGCGGCTGGAAATCAACCGGACCGTTCTTAATCTGGATTATGACGTTGTCACGGAACTGGCCGTCCAACGGCTTGAACTCCTCAACGGCCTGCTTGGCGCGGTCGGGCGACGTTGCGGCATACACGAATGCTCTCCACATCACAATGCCGCCGTAAGGCTTCACTGCATCGGCTATCATATTGGCTCCGTCAGCATGTGTACGTCCATAGTCCTGAGGGCCCGACTGGCCCTCTGAGTTGGCCTTCACCAGGAATCCGCCAAAGTCCGGGATTATGCTGTAAATCTCGGCAACCTTATCGTTCCACCACTTTATTACATCCTTGTCAAGAGGATCACTGGTCTTGAGATTAGCCAGATGCTTGGGTGCTGCAAAGTTCAGTGACAGATAAACTTTGATGTTGTACGGGCGGAATATATCGGCCAGCACTTTGACCTTCTCCAGATACTCACGGCTGAGCATTCGGGCATCGGCATTCACGTTATTGAGCACTGTTCCGTTGATGCCTATCGATGCATTGGCGCGGGCATACTCCTCATACTCCGGACGAATCTTGCCGGGCAGTTCCTCCCATTTCCAGAGAGACTTGCCCGCATATCCGCGCTCCACAGTCAGGTTAGGATTATCCCAATGGTTGAGTATGCGGTATTTGAAAGCCGGTTTCTCGGTTATGATGGACTTGTCCTCAAGCTTCATTCCTGAGTCGGCCAGTCTCTTGAGGTGGAACATGGCATACAGCCTACCTGCATCGGTATTGGCAGTTACAGCTA
>Ga0310786_10008761_pt1 | contig 12941 bp, 8 predicted proteins | sample AusTroGonzalo_MG_FD_203881 | JGI IMG/M metagenome (GOLD analysis project Ga0310786, IMG submission 203881) | Bovine rumen microbial communities from tropical cattle in Woodstock, Queensland, Australia - Gonzalo_03 (v2) (version 2) | ecosystem: Host-associated > Mammals > Digestive system >... | reverse complement strand
ATATCATCGTAAGACAATGCGGAAATAAATATGAAGCATGAAAAAATGTTTACGTTTCAAATGATTTTTCAATCCATGCTAATGTTGATGGTGTTGTTAGATTTTCAAAGACAAACAAAGTTAGATTCGATGGAAGAAAATACTTAAAGACTGTAGTAAACGTTGATCCTTGTGATATTACACCAAAAGCAAAAGCTCCAAAGGCTAAAAAGGAAGTAGCTGCAAAAGCTACAAAGCCAGTAGCAAAGGCTGCAGAAAAAGTAGAAAAGAAAGTTGAGAAAAAAGTAGAAAAAGTTGAAAAAAAGGCTCCAGCTAAAAAAGCTCCAGCAGAAAAGAAGCCAGCTGCAAAAAAAGCTCCAGCAGCAAAAAAGGCACCATCAAAAAAGGTTGCTAAAAAATAGATTTTATAATTTAGATTAGAGAAAATGGCAGGAATAGGACCAAGAAAAAAAATATCTGTACACAAGAGTAATCAAAGACATTCTACATGGGAAAGATTAACTTTGAAAGATTTGTCTACAAAATACAATGTGACAAAATGTACAAATTGTGGAAAAGCAAAATTGTCTCACAGAGTTTGTCCAAATTGTGGATATTACAAAGGAAAACAAGTAATTACTATCAAAACAAAGTCAAAGGATAAGGTTGTTGAAGCTTAGTCTTTATCAATTAATTTGATTAGTTTATGAAGGTCTGAAATAGGATAAATGCGAGAAAAGTAGTGTTGAGTTATTTCTATCAACGCTGCTTTTTTCATAATTTATGAAAACAAGATAAATTTATATCAGATATCTTATCAGTAGAAAATATTTTTCAATCAAATACAGAGGAATTTGAGAAAAATAAAGAAATAATTAAGCAAAAAATTCAAGATGAATTATGAATTCCAAATGACGAAAATTTTGAGTATTTTGTGAAGATTTTTTTCGATAAACGAGATATAGAAGAGATAGATATGGATTATGTAGTCAAAGTATGATGAGCATACGAGCAATACTTACAAGAAGCTATTGATTGCATCAATAAGCATACACAAAGTTTCACATTCCAAGAGATGAATACAATGAATCAATCATTATTCATATTGTGATATGTAGAGTGGAAAGTATTGGATACACCAAAAGAAATATTGCTCAATGAACTTGTAGAATTAGCAAAGAGATACGATGACGAATGATCTCCAAAATTGATAAATTGAATAATGCACAAAATATTTAACAACATAGATTAATTATATAAATATAAAAAAGTCAAGTCCTATTAGTTTAGGACTTTTTTATTTTTTGCAAAAAAATGATCTTTGGTGTATAATTTGAGAGATTTAATTTTTAATTAAAATGTATGGAAACACCAAAGAACCTTTCTATGGATGAAGAATGGAAAGAAAAATTACAAAGAATAAAAGATTACCTTAATTCATTACTGGTCAAAACTTTTAAAAAACGTCAAAAAAAAGTAAAGGATGGTGTGACTAGATGAATTGAAGAAATATTTGATGAATGAGAAAAAGATGATACTGATGATTTATTAGATGATTCTCATATAGAAATTGACGAATCATGAACATCTGAAAATAATGATGCTCAAAATCAGGACGAGGACACAAAGAAATCAGATTTTGATATACCTCCAGAAGATAAAGATGAATATATTCCTCAAGATTCAGAGATTTGAGAAACAATGTGAGAACAATCAAGATTTGCAGAAATATATCCACCATTTTTGTGATACTACACACAATGAAAAAAATCATATTTTAATAGAGAAACAAATTTATGGTCAAAGAAAAAGCAGCTAAGGCCATTTAGTCATATTTTGCCAGAAGGAATTAAAAAATATACATATGTATGAGCGATTACTGTATGACCCAACGCAATTCCATTGCCAGAATGAGCTCGACCTGATACAGCATCATTAGAGATAAGTTGAAAAACTATACCAGAATTTCAGGTAGATCAAAATTGATGTGTCTATCTGATAAGTAAGGAAAAACAATTTGTAAGTTTCAAATTTTGATTAAATCAACATACAAATAACGTTCCTCCAATTTTGGAAGATGGCGAGCATATTGTTTTTGATTCTCTTTCAACACAAACTCAGGAACTATTAGAAAGATTAAAAGCATCTTGATGAAATGCGCAACAAATAGCTGCAGCCATTAAGTACTATATCATAAAGAACAAAAAATATTCAACGAAAGTGCAGTGAACACTGCATCGTAAATCAAATAGGAACAATTATATTAAAAATCTGGATGAATCACCCATCTTGGAATGTTTTAGTGCAAATTCGTTATTTGTTGCCTTATGCAGAGAGCTATGAATTCCTGCTAGATTAGTTGTAGGGCATATGGTTCAATCAGTAAATAAAGATTGAAAAGCTTGTTTGAGTAAAAATGATTGACATGCTCGATCGGAAATTCGAGATGATTCGATTTGAGAACGAATTAGAATAGATGCTACTCCTACAGAGAAAGAGGATGGAGAAGATAGCAATGAGAATTGACAAGAACAAAATAATCAAAATAATAATCAAGATGCAGACAACAATTTCTGAGATAATCAAGATTCATCTTGAGATAAATGAAAAGATTGACAAAAAAACAAAAGCCAAAGTGGAAGTAGCCAAAACGATTCTGGAAATACAGAAAAATCTCAAGATCAAGAATGAAATTCTGGAGATGATAGCCAAGAATCTCAATCAGATTGAAATTCTGAATCTGAATCAAGCTCTGAATCAAATAGTTCTCAAAACCAATCTTCAAGTAATAGTAAATGAGAACAGAGAAAATCTAATTCAGATCAACCACAAAAATCTCCAGCAGAATTGCTGGATGAGATGGTTCAAAAGGCTAGAGAGGAAAGCTTAATCCAACAATCTCAAGAAATAAAGGATACATTGGATAAGTTGGAGCAAGCACAGTCAAAAGAAGAAATAAGAGATATTTTGGATAAATCTAAATTGTCAGATTTTGCAAAAGAAATGGTTGATAAAGTATGAGAAGATAAAATTTTGGAAGAAGAAAAGAAAGAAATAGAATGATTGGATGATGAAAGAAAAATAGATGAAGCTTTGAAAAATTCATTACTTGATGACGAATATAAACAGAAATTAAAAGAATTTGCCAGTTTGATGAAAAAAAAGATAGAAGAAGAAAGAAAAAAAATGAAAAGTGAGATGGAAAAACTATGATTTGAAGAAAATGAACTACAATATTACAAAGAATATAAGCAATTAGAGGCAGAAGTAGAGCAAGAAGTTAGAAAACAAATTAAAGAATTGCAGAAAATATTGCCAGCACAATATCAAATTATAAAAGATGAAGACCAAATTCATCGTAGTGGACCAGTTTTAGAATGAAGTAAATTAGTGGAATTTGAAGTTACATGAGATCCACGTGTTTTTAGGAGAAATCGTGAAGTACGTGAGAGTAATGAGATAAATATGTTTGAAACCATAATAATTGATACATCTGGAAGTATGGGAAGTTTTACTACTCCATGATCTATTTTGAGAGAGTCAATTAAAGCAGCGATAATTAGAGCAAAGGTTCTAGAACATTTTAAAGTAGATTTTAGTATCGTGCTTTTTGGAGATAGTATTAATGAAGTTATGAGTTTCTGAGAAAAATTTTCATCAAAATGAAAATGTACAATCCCAGCAAGACTTATTAGAGCAGCCCACAAATCATGATGAAATAGTATGGAGCCAATATCTTACGTATATCAAAATATGTTGAAGCAATTTAAGAAACATCGTGGAACATCATTTGGAAATGTTTCCTTTATATGAGATGGAGACTTATATAATTGAACTGCTAGACCAGATTTAAAAGCAATGATAGAAGATTTGAAAACACGCTGATTTGGTGTGACAGCTTATTATATAAATAATGGCCGAAGTAATTTAATCCAATATTATTTTGGTACTCCGCAAGATGGTGGAGCTGTATATGCATGAGATTCAGGTGAATTATCAAAAAAAATTATAGAAGCTCATAAGACTCATTTAAAGAAAAAAATAAAAAAATATGTAAAATAATTTTATAATATAATTTGTAACAAAATGGAAAAATTAGAAAATCAACAACCCGTAGAAATCTTCGATATAAAAAGGCAAATGGTAGAAAAATTAGATGAAAAATCCGTAGAAGATTTACAAACAAAATTATTAGTTCCAATAAACGCTGGATCTCCAATACCAAATATTATGAATAATAATTGAATAACTAGTAGCAATTACGATAGAATTGCTATATCTTTTAGTGCATACTTGCGTTTTCCTTATTTTTTAAAACAATTAGAAAATTGAGTAGACCAATATTGAAGAGTTATTTATGAATGTTCAAAAACAAGAATAAATTCTTTAAATGCTTATTTATTTATAATAAAACAAGCATTCATAAAAGACTGAAAATATTTTTTCTATACATCTGATGGACAAATATTAACGGCGAATAAGTCTGATTTTGATGCAAATGGAATAAATGCACAATCATTAGAATTTTATTGAAATCAATGAGACAGCGGAGATGTTAGATGAAAAGCATGAAAATCAGTATATACAGATTGATTAAAAGCAATAGCTGGTGGTGATTGATTTATACATTTTCATGAAATTGAGTCATGAAAGAATAAATTAGATATTCCATGAGATAATATCTTTCAAATAGAAACTTCATCAATTATGATATCAAATTGATGAAGTTTACAAAAATATAAAATAGCTAATAATTGATCTTATAAGCAATTAGAAACTTTCAATATTGATTATAAATGAATTACACAAATGGTAGTAGATAATAATAGAAATTTCATTTTTATTGTTAATGAAACTGATGAATGATCAGTATTACACATAATTTTATATGATGATTTTGTGGATAAACATGAAATAAATGAGGTGTATTCCATAAAAAATGTGAAAGAAATTTGTTGATTTTGAAGGGAAAATTGAATGATTTGCTTAATGAATGATGATTCTCTTTGATATTATCGACATACATTTTCAAAATTTAGATCTAAATTTTTCCAAACGAAGGAAGATTGAACACCATGAGGAAAACTTATTTATCCAAAAGAACAAGAAGTAATCGTAATATCTGATTCTGGTAAAAATAAATTATTGGAATCTCTTGGAAATTGAGATATTTCTATCGAAATTGATGAAGATGAGATTATAGATGAAGGCTCTAAATTGGATAAGGATTTAGAAAATAAAATTTGGGAATTACCAATTAAAATATGAGAAGACACATACACACTTAGACAGCTGTTTGAAGATGCTAATGATGAAAGCTCAATTACTAAAGTATCAGAAATATTGTGAAGAATAAAAAGAAACCCAGAAATTTCAAAAGTTCCTTGAATAATTAGAAATATAGAAAAAGAAATAAACGATAAAAAAAATAAAATAGTTTTAGCTTCACTATATTCTGAGTTGTGAGAAATTACTACTGAAGTATCATGAGTTTCTGATTTGGCTACACTTATTACAATCAAAGAAAAATTAAAAAGTATACAAAAAAAGAGAAGAAATATCGCTGCATGAGTGGTTGAAAAAGATAAAGAACTAAAAGAATTATTGGAAATTGTAAACCAAAAAATAAAAGATTACCAAGAGGCGCATAAGGAAGAACTTGAACAAGAAATCGAAGATAATTTGGTAAGAATTAAAGAAATTTTAGATGATATCGATAATGCAATTGATGTGTCATCAATTATTGAAAGTGAAATATATAAAACAACATATGATATGATTTATAATTTAGAACCTAGTTTACAAAGTACATACAAGAAAAAATTGAATGATTTAATATTAGCAAGGAAAAAAACAATAGGAGATATCAGAAAACAAGAAAAAGAACAAGAACAACAAATAATAGAAAGAAATAAAAATGAAATATTGGAAAATATAGAATTGATAAGGGATATTTTGGAAGATATTGATGATATAGTTGCAGTAGAGCAATACGAGCAAAATGATGCCTTAGTACAAAAAGTCAGAGAGCAACTTTCTCAAATTCCAAGTGCAGAAGCACAAAAAATGGAATTAAAAATGCAAAATATCTTTAGAGAAAGAATATTTTCACTTAGATTTAAAGGATTCGAGACAAAGTGAGTAATCCAAAATTTAGATTCTTATGGAATAGATACAGCTTTGTATTACAATGAAGATGGAACTGAAAGTGTAGAGCGAAAGATAGAATGAAAAGAAAAACCAAATTGAATAATTTCTTTAGTTGTTAAATTAGTTAACTGAGAAACACATGAGTATGATAAATCTCTCTATCTAAAAGACTTCGAAAAATATTGATCTTTGGCTATTTGAGATAAGTGAATAAAATTTGATATGACAGAAGAGGAATTTGCTAAATTTTCAAGAAGCTTATCAAAATGGAAAAAAGTATGAAAAGAAGAAATTAAATGACTATTGCAAAAAATAATGAATGAAACAGATGTTGATAAGAAACAGCAGTTACAGCAACAATTAAAAGAAAAAAAAGCGTATTACAAAGATGCTAGATATGCAGAACTATTAATAAATAGATTAATTAAGCAACAGAAGTTAAATCCTAGGTCAAAAGTGCCTCCTTTTGATCCAGATTATATTGTTTTGGATGAGGAAAAAGAAATCTTAAAAGAATTGTCAGCAAGGTTGGTAGATCAAAAGCATAATTCATGAATAGAAATTTTGGAATGATGACCATGATTATGAAAGACTGTGATGTGTGAATTTTTGGCACAAGTAACAAATAGAGAAATAATTAGAGTACAATGTAGTAAAATGGATCCAAGTGATATGTTTTTCTCACCAACTTTGAAAAAATGAGAGACATCACGTGAACCAGCAGATTGGATTAAACTTATGCAAAAACCGGGTACAATAATATTGTTTGATGAAATAGATAAATTAAATGACCAATGTTTTGAAAGATTACATTCACTCTTTGATAGAAGTAGATCTGTTTATGATCCTCAACTATGAAAATTTAAAGCAAATCCAGATTGCTTATTCTTGTGAACAAGAAACTCGTATGATAGATTGAGTAATCCAATAATTAGTAGATGAAGAATTTTGCAAATAAATTATCCTGGAGAGTTAAATGAATCATATAAGATTTCAAAATATGCAGATAATCCTATACTAAAAAAATTATCTTATGAAGAATTTGTGGCACTATATGAAAAATATATTATTCGTCAAGAATCAGTACCAACAAATGCACAAGAAAAAAATATCTACAATTTGATAATAAATATCAAGCACTTACTGGATATATTTACAGAATTGAGAAAACAATATGATAGTGATGATCCATTTATTTATGAATTATCTTATAGGGACGCTAGACAAATTTTTGTGGATTATAATTGATGAGTAGATTTTAAAAAGGCTTTGGAAAATGTATTGATACCAAAAGCAAGAGCTGCAGTAGTAGATAAAGATGACAAAGCTACCCAAGAAGAAATGGTTCAAAGGGCGATAGATATAGAAATGGGATAAAATAAATCAATAGTATGCAAAAATTTGCATTTTAAAAAATTATAAATATAATAAACGATGTATTTTATAATATAAAAAACAAAAATGTCAGAAGAAAATAAAAATCCTTATGATTTGGTTGACAATACAAACCAAAATCCAGCACAAAGTCCCGTTGCTCAAAATGAAACTAGTACAGATTCAGTAGAAAAAGAATCAGGACAATTCTTTAAAAAAATAATCAAAGGTATTGCAAAAATGGCTTGATTGCCAGATCCAGAGACATGAGAACCAGCTAAAGCTACTACTACACAAGAGACAAAGCCATCAAATAATGATTCAGTGAATCCAGATACAACATTGGAACAAGATGTCGTAGCACAAGAGAAACAAGAGGAAGAAAAAAAACAGGAGGAAGAAAAGAAAAAATTTAGTTTTGAAAATGTGATGTCATGAGTAACATGAGTCTTAGATAAAATTGAAAAAAAAGTTGAAGAAAAGACATGAATAGACTTAGATGCTCCATTGAAAAAAAGAGAAGAAAAAGCAAATGGACAAGAATGACAACCAGCTCCAGAAGGTGAGGTTGAAAAAAATAATGAAGAATATTTATCAGAAAATCATTAAAAAATCAAAGAATAATAAAAAATTAGTAGGCAAATTTCTCACCTACTAATTTTTTTTATGTTTACTTCTTAATTATTTTAGTACATTCCCATTCATCCCATATCTGGCTGTCAACCATGATTACAACTGCATTCTGGTTTTGGATTATCAACGATTACTGCATCTGTAGTCAAGAACATTGCTGCAGTACTTACAGCATTTTCCAAAGCGACTCTGATAACTTTTGCAGGATCAATGATTCCAGCTTTTACTAGGTCTTTGAAATCTCATGTACTTGCATCAAATCATGTGTTCAAATCTTTGTCTGCTTTTACTTGCTCTACTACTCGGTCTCCTTTGTATCCAGCGTTGTTTGAGATTTGGATTACAGGATATTGTATAGCATCTCTAACTATATCTACAGCAATATTTTCATCTTCATCTTCAAGTTCAAAATTTTCCAACCCTTTTGAAATCTTCAAAAGTGCTGTTCATCCTCATGCAACTATTCATTCTTCTATAGCAGCTCTTGTAGCATTTAGAGCATCTTCTATCTTGTATTTCTTGTTTTTCATCTCCATCTCTGTAGCAGCTCAAACTTTGATTACAGCTACTCATCCAACTAACTTTGCTAATCTTTCAGTCAATTTTTCTTTATCATAATCTGATTTAGTAGTATCAATTTGTGATCTAATCAAATCAGCTCTATCATTAATCATCTCAGGATCTCATTTTCCATCAACAATTATTGTATTATCTTTTGAACAAATTACTTTTTCTGCTTTTCCAAGTAATTCGATTGTTGCTTCTTCCAATTTATATCCTAATTCTGGAGTAATCAAAGTAGCTCATGTTACTGCTGATATATCAAGTAACATTTCCTTTTTCCTATCTCCAAATCATGGAGCTTTGATAGCTATTACATTCAAAACTCATCTCATCTTGTTCAAAACAAGAGATGCCAAAGCTTCTCATTCTACATCATCTGCTATAATTACGATATCTTTCTTTCCTGTAGCAGCTACTGACTCCAAAACATTCATGATATCTTTCATAGAATTAATCTTTTGATCAGTCAACAATATATAAGGTTTATCTGCTACTGCTTCCATCCTTTGAGTATCTGTAACAAAATATGGAGAAGTATATCATTGATCAAATTGCATTCATGTTTTGACTTCTTTTGTAAGTCAGATTGAATTTCATTCTTCTACTGTAATAGTTCCATCATTTCAAATTTCTTCCATAACTTCAGCAATCAAACTTCAAACTTCTTCATCTTGTGCAGAAATTGTAGCAACTTGTTTAATTTCTTCTTTATTTTTGATTGGTTTTGCTTGTGCCTTTAAATCTGAAATAACTTTGTCTACAGTCTTGTGTAAACCTCTACCGAGAGCAAAAGGATTTACTCCAGATCTGATAAATCTAAGTCATTCTTTTGACATAGCATGAGCCAAAACTACTGTAGTAGTTGTACCATCTCAAGCTTGCTTATTTGTTTTTTCAGCAGCTTCTTTGATCATACTAGCTCAAACATTGTTCATCTTATCTTCAAGCTCTATTTCTTTTGCTACTGTAACTCCATCGTTTGTCACTGTAGGAGCTCAATATGATTTTTCTAAAACTACATTTCTTCATTTTGGTCACATAGTAACTTTTACAGCATCTGCAACCATTTCCATTCCTTGGAACATCAATTTACGTGCATCATCACTATAATGTATTGTCTTTGACATGATTAAAATTTTATGAAATAAAATTCACCGTCATTCTGAATACATCTTTAACTGCGCTTCAGAACAACACAATAAATACTACTCTTTAGCTAAAATAGAATTATGTTTGATAATCAAGTATTTTTTTCATTCAAATTCTACTTCGTCAGGAGAATACGTAGAGAAATAAACAATATCACCTTCCTTTACATCCATAGATGATCTTTGTCCATTTTCCAAAATAAGTCACTGTCATACAGCAATCACTTTTCCTTTATTTGGCTTTTCTTTTGAATCTGGGAGAATAATTCCAGATTTAGTAGTGCTTTCTTGTTCAATAGGCTCTACTAGTACATGATCTTCAATAGGTTTCAACATGATTATAAAATTTTATGAAATAAAACTTTTGGCAATTGTATCACCAAAATAATTTACGTGCTATTTTTTGTTATAATTATAATTTCTCATATTGCAAGAGAATATTTTAATATTTTATAGTAAGGCATACTATATACCAAAACACTAAAAATGGTGAATGTGTTTACAAAAATTTTTCACATTTTTGCAAAAATATAAAAAAGTGAATATAATTGCTATATAAAGATTTATTTTACAAAAAACAAAAATGGATAAAAAGGAATATTTATTAAAGGTTCTTACACAGCTTGAGCCAATATGGAATTTGGCAAAATGATTAAAAATTCTCGTTGAGCAATGAAACTTGGATGACAATTTATTGGATGTCATCACACAAGCTGTAGAATGAGCAGTGCACACAACAAAAGATGAATTAGCAAAGAAAAAATTGGAAAAATGATTATCTGCTTTACAAAGATTAAAACAAATGGAAGAAGAAAGCAGAGCACAAGACGAGCAAGATCTAGCAGAATTAGATAAAATGCTAGAAGAAATATAATTTTAACTTTTAAATTTATTAAAATGACAAATTTTGAAATGCAAACAAGTGAATTTAGGGATTTAGCTAATAGTGCAGAAAGTGATGTTAATATGAAAGAAACCTTGAAGACAGTTATCAATGAAGTAAAACAATTGTCCGATGGTAATACTTCTAATGATAGAATTGAAATCTCTCAATTTCTTTGAAATAATTTTGAAAATAATTTAATAGATAATGTTACACCAGAGGAAGCTGCAATCATTATCAGAGAAATTGATAAATTACAAGGAGAGTATCAGTATGATCAAAATGTATTAAATGAAATGAATAATCTTCGTTCACTACTTGAATCACTATCATCAAGCGAGGAACGAACAGCTAGCTTCAATAAAATTAATGATATGATACCAGGTCGTCTTGGAGATTTAAGTGATTTAAGTAGGGCTGATAAAAGAAATATTGAATCATTTATCAATAGTCCTGATAATCAAAATGCTGTGATGGAACTGTATTTTAAGATGTTACCTATACAGTTAGATAATTTGCCAGCACAACCTAAGAAGGTAAAAAACTATGATAAAAAAGTATTTAATAAAGTTAAATGACGAATCGAATGAAAATATGATCAAGAAACAATTTGAAATTGGGAGTTAGATAATAAAATCTTTACAGATAATTTCTTTAAAAATTGGATTGAACAAAATCCTAATTGGGAATGATGAAATGACGGAATAGATAACGCTGTGAACCAAATGTACCCAGCATGAGAACATAAATTTAATATGGCACAATTTAAAGAAAAGTTTGCAACAGAAAATAATGAAAGACAACGTAAAAATGAAAGAATCTTGTGAGAGTACCATATTAAAGATAATGTTCCAATGAATCAAATAAGTAAAATCAAAATAGGAGAAAATACTTGGAATGTTGAATTTACAGATGCTGCATGAAATAATCAAGAATTGACAAAGGATAATTTTAAGGATTTATTAAATATTACAGTAGATGGTGTAAAATGAGAACTAGAATGAGAATGAGCACAGTATGCAAAGGGAGAATTAGAAAATACTATGAATAATGATACTCTATTAAATTCTCGATTTACTGAAATAAGAGATGAAGCAAATGATATAACACCTAAATTTGAGATTACATCTTTGGAAGAAGATCAAATTAATATACATCCATTTAATGATATAGAGAAAAAAGATATTGTTGATATGATTAGTAATGCAACATCAAAAGTTGATACTTATGGAGATCCAAACAAACAACAAGAATATGCAGGAAGAATAAACAAAGTAGTCTCTGCAATGAAAGATGGTTGAAATAATCCTATTAATTGAAGTAAAAGTATAAAAACTTTACAGAATGAAATTAATGATATGAAAGACGAATTGTGACTAAAGAAATCTTTGGAGCCAGACTGAAAATTATGAAAAAATACTCTCTATGCTATCAAAGAATATCTATGAGTTGCGACAGAATGAGATAGACTTAGAAACGAAGTACCTAGATGAAGACTTAGTGCATGACAAAAAGGAATACTAGATGGTTTTGAGGGGCAAGATCAAGTACAAGCTAAAGAACTAATAACTGATAATCGAGCTTATTTAAAATATATCGTATCTAAAGATAATTTCCCATGAAAAAATGTATTAAGAACTCTTGCAGAAAATCCAACTAAAGATGGTTTGAGATCCGTACAATTACAATTAGTGCCATATTATGATTGATCTATCCAAATAGATGGATTAATCTGACCAAGAACATTAACAGCTATAGAAAAGTATATTGCAGATAATAAAGGTAATGAGAGTGATAATGGAAAAGATATTTTTATACCTGCAAATGTACCATTGATGAAAAAATGAGACAAGCTCGAGGGTGTTATAAGGAATAGTCATGCTTATTTCCTTAACTGAACAGATTTTGCATATGTAAAAGATGTTCAAAATGACAATATCATGGCAACGATATGAAATGATACATATAAATATACAATATCAGATTGAAGTCTCTTTATCTTAGCTTGATCTGAAACTTCACCAACTTATGTACTTAATGATAATGCAACAATAAAAAATTATTTTTCGATGATAAATAAAGCTAAAACATACACAAATGTAGATAATACAAATGTGGATAATACAAATGTGGATAATACAAATGTGGATAATACAAATGTGGATAATACAAATGTGGATAATACAAATGTGGATAATACAAATGTGGAT
>Ga0310786_10008760_pt1 | contig 12941 bp, 25 predicted proteins | sample AusTroGonzalo_MG_FD_203881 | JGI IMG/M metagenome (GOLD analysis project Ga0310786, IMG submission 203881) | Bovine rumen microbial communities from tropical cattle in Woodstock, Queensland, Australia - Gonzalo_03 (v2) (version 2) | ecosystem: Host-associated > Mammals > Digestive system >... | reverse complement strand
GTCCTTATCTACGCCAGCCTTTTCCAGGATCTTGGCAGAGCTACTGCGACCTATACCGAATATATAGGTCAAAGCGATTTCACCTCGTTTGTTCTGAGGTAAATCTACACCAACAATTCTAATTGCCATATACTATACTTTTCTTGTTTGCAATAATGACTTAACCCTGGCGCATCTTGTACTTGGGGTTTTTCTTGTTAATAACATACAAACGACCCTTGCGACGTACTATCTTGCAATCCGGGGTGCGTTTTTTCAAAGAAGCTCTTGTTTTCATATTGATGTTTTTATTTATATCTGAATACAATACGTCCCTTCGTCAGGTCATACGGACTCATCTCTACCTTGACCTTGTCGCCCGGAAGTATCTTGATGTAATGCATTCTCATCTTGCCAGAGATGTTGCAGATTATCTTCTGACCAATCTCAAGCTCTACTCGGAACATCGCATTTGAGAGCGACTCCACAATTACACCGTCTTGTTCTATAACAGCCTGTTTTGCCATATTTGTTTAATTTGCCTTTTCTATATCTTCGAAGGAAGACAGAATCTCCACCTCATCCTTATGCACCGCGATTGTGTGCTCGAAGTGTGCTGACGGCTTCCCGTCGCGCGTCTTCACAGTCCAATTGTCCTCTGTCAGATAGACCTTCGGACTGCCCATCGTTATCATAGGCTCTATCGCGATGCAAAGACCGGCTTTTATCATCGGGCCGTTCCCTTTCTTTCCATAGTTAGGAACTTGAGGGTCTTCATGCATCTTGCGTCCTATGCCATGACCCACGAACTCGCGCACGACTCCATAGCCATAAGACTCGCAAAGCGTTTGTACTGCACAGCTGATGTCGCCGATACGCTTGCCCCGCTGGGCATTGGCGATTCCCTCATAGAGGGCTTGTTTAGTGACATCAAGCAACTGAGCCACTTCATCCGAAACCTCGCCAACACAGAACGTGTAGCAGGAGTCGCCGTTGAAGCCATTCAGAAGCACTCCGCAGTCCACCGACACGATATCTCCGTCCACTAACGGCGTGTCATTTGGGACGCCATGCACCACAACTTCATTCACTGAGGTGCAAATCGACGCTGGGAACGGTGTGCCTCCGCAAGGATTGGGGAAGTCCTTGAAAGTAGGCACCCCACCGTTGTCGCGTATAAATTCTTCCGCTACCCTATCCAACTCCTTTGTCGTTACTCCCGGCCTGATATGTTTCCCCACTTCGGCTAGGGTCTTGGCAACAAGCTGGTTGGCAGCTCGCATCAATTCTATCTCGTCTTCTGTCTTAAGAAATATCATCCCTTCGGTGACTACTCCTTAATAACGTGAAGATATACCAGAGCGGCCATGAATACGGCCGGAGCTCAGCAAGCCATCATAGTGCCTCATAAGCAGATGACTCTCTATCTGCTGGAGAGTGTCGAGAACCACGCCGACGAGGATGAGCAGAGATGTGCCACCGAAGAACTGGGCGAACTCGGGCTTCACATTGAGCAATCCTGCGAAGGCAGGCATACAGGCAATAGCTGCTAGGAAGAGTGATCCGGGCAGCGTAATGCGGTCCATTATCTTGTCGATGAAGTCAGCAGTTTCCTTGCCTGGGCGGATGCCGGGAATGAAACCGTTGTTGCGCTTCATATCCTCTGCCATCTGAACAGGGTTCAGGGTAATGGCAGTATAGAAATATGTGAAGGCAATAATCAGCAGAGCAAAGACAATGTTGTATGCCCAACTTGTGTGGTCAGACAATGCCATGAGGACAGGCGAAGCAGCCTGACCGCCATCGGCAACGAGACCAAGCAAGGTGATGGGAATGAACATGATGGCCTGTGCAAAGATGATGGGCATCACGTTAGCAGCAAACACCTTGAGGGGGATGTACTGACGAACGCCACCTACCTGCTGTCCTGCAACCATTCTCTTAGCATACTGTACGGGCACCTTGCGGACACCCTGAACAAGCATAATAGCTGCGAGGATGACAGCAAAGAGAAGCACAAGCTCGATAATGAACATTACCAAACCGCCGCCACCAAGGTTGTTCAGACGGGAAACGACTTCCTGACCGAATGCCTGAGGCAGACGGGCAATGATACCCAGCATAATGATAAGTGACACACCATTGCCAATACCCTTGTCGGTGATGCGCTCGCCTATCCAAAGGATGAACATACTGCCTGCTGCGAGGATAATCGTACTGGAGATGATGAACAGCGTCCAGTCGATGGCAGGGTTAAGCGCACCCTGAGCCTGCATCTTCAGGTTAAGCAGATATGACGGAGCCTGAAGGAGCAGGATAGCCATGGTGAGCCAACGCGTGTATTGGTTCATCTTGCGACGTCCGCTTTCGCCCTCACGCTGCATCTTTTGGAAGTAAGGCACAACGAAAGCAAAAAGCTGGATAACAATGGATGCCGAGATGTAAGGCATGATACCCAATGCAAAGATAGAGGCATTGGAGAATGCGCCACCTGAGAACATGTTCAACAGGGACATAAGTCCCGTGTTGGTCTGTTCCCTCAGAGCAGTCAGAGCCTCCGGATTGATGCCGGGAAGGACAATGAATGATCCGAAACGGTACATCGCGGCAAATCCCAGTGTAATGAGGATTCTGGTTCGCAGATCCTCAATATGCCAGATATTCTTTAATGTTTCTATAAACTTCTTCATTAGAATTAAAGTTTAGTTGCTGTACCACCTACGTTCTGGATAGCTTCCTCTGCAGTCTTAGAGAAGGCATTGGCAACGACCTCGACCTTAGCGGTCAATTTGCCATTACCAAGAACCTTAACCAGTCCCTTTGCGGAAACCAATCCTGCGACAACCATATCCTCAATAGTTATCTTCTCCAAATTCTTCTTCTCAGCGAGCTTCTGAATGGAAGAGAGATTGACTACCTGATACTCTACACGGTTGATATTCTTGAAGCCGAATTTAGGCAAACGGCGCTGCAAAGGCATCTGACCACCTTCGAAACCGATCTTCCTCTTGTAGCCGGAACGTGCCTTGGCTCCCTTATGGCCACGGGTAGAAGTACCTCCCAGACCAGAACCGGGACCACGACCAAGTCTTCTACGACTGTGAGTTGATCCGGCAGCAGGTTTCAAATTACTCAATTTCATAATATAATCATCATTTAATTGTTCATAAACTATCAGCCTACCACCTTCACAAGATGATGAACTGCGTTAATCAAGCCACGGTTAGAGGCGTTGTCTTCAATCTCAACAATCTGATTCAGCTTCCTCAGGCCCAGAGTGTCCAGAGTGGCTTTCTGAGTGCGAGGGGCATGAATGCGACTTCTTACTTGCTGTACTTTGATAGTTGCCATACTTTACCTCCTTATCCTCTAAATACTTTTTCAACACTGATGCCACGATTGGCAGCGACGGTCCTTGCGTCGCGCATTTCGGAGAGTGCGGCAATAGTAGCCTTCACCAGGTTGTGGGGGTTGGAAGAACCCTTGGACTTGGCCAGACAGTCCTTAATGCCTACGCTGTCGAGGACGGCGCGCATGGCACCGCCTGCAACGACACCCGTACCGGTAGAGGCGGGCATGATGAGCACGCTGGCACCACCGAACTTTGCAGCGGCCTCGTGAGGCACTGTGCCGTTCAGGACGGGAACCTGCACCAGATTCTTCTTGGCTGACTCTACGCCCTTGGCGATGGCTGCGGTGACTTCACCTGCCTTGCCCAGGCCCCAGCCGATGATACCTTTCTCGTTACCAACAACAACTATAGCGGCGAAGGTGAACGTGCGACCACCCTTTGTAACCTTTGTTACGCGGTTGATGGCTACGAGTCTGTCCTTCAACTCCATTTCGCTGTTTATCTTAACTTTATTTGCCATAGTTCATTTAGAATTTAAGTCCACCGTTACGTGCTGCATCTGCAACTTCCTTCACTCTGCCATGATAGAGGTAACCATTGCGGTCGAATACGACTGAGGTGATGCCTGCTTCGAGAGCTTTCTTGGCGGCGAGTTCACCTACCTTGGCTGCCTGCTCCTTCTTGGGGCATGCCTCCATGCCGAGGGAAGATGCGCTGACCAGGGTGGTACCTGTCATATCATTGATTATCTGTACATATATCTGCTTGTTGCTGCGGAAGACAGACATACGGGGACGCTCTGCAGTACCAGAAATCTTATTGCGAACTCTGTACTTAATCTTGATTCGTCTTTCTATTTTAGTTGTCATAGTCTTATAGATTTAGATGTTACTTGGCACCAGCCGACTTACCCGACTTCCTGCGGATCTGCTCACCGAGGAAGAGAATACCCTTGCCCTTGTAAGGCTCCGGCTTACGGAAAGAACGAATCTTAGCACATACCTGACCCAGGAGCTGCTTGTCGCATGACTCGAGGATGATTTGGGGATTCTGGTTTCTCTCGGACTTCGTCTCCACCTTTATTTCAGAGGGAAGCTGAATGAGGATGGGGTGTGTGAAGCCAAGAGCGAACTCCAGAAGGTTGCCCTGGTTAGATACGCGATAACCTACACCTACGAGTTCGAGCTGCTTCTTGTAGCCTTCCGAGACGCCAACAACCATGTTGTTGACGAGAGCGCGGTAGAGGCCGTGGAAAGCCTGCTTCTGCTTCTTCTCTACGGTGTCGTTTTCTTCTACAATCTCAAATGTCACCTCAGCGTCGGCGATGTTGACCTTGATGGAAGGGTCAACGACCTGAGACAACTCACCCTTGGGGCCTTTAACGGTAACCTTGTTGTCATCGCTGACAGTAACGGTCACTCCGGCAGGAATGCTTATGGGCAATTTACCTATTCTTGACATAATGAATTCCTCCTTCAAATTAGTAAACGTAGCAAAGAACCTCGCCGCCTATCTTGAGGTCGGCAGCCTCCTTGTTCGTCATAACGCCCTTGGATGTGGAAAGGATAGCGATACCCAGTCCGTTGATAACTCTCGGCATATCCTTGTAACCGGTGTACTTACGCATACCGGGCGTGGATATTCTGATTAGCTTCTTGATAGCATTCACCTTGTTGACGGCATCATACTTCAAGGCAATCTTGATTGTACCCTGAGGGCCGTCGTCCACGAACTTGTAGTTCAGGATGTAGCCCTTCTCGAAGAGAATCTTTGTGATTTCCTTCTTAAGGTTTGACGCAGGCACTTCCACTACTCTGTGCTTGGCCTGGATTGCGTTGCGCAATCTTGTCAAATAGTCTGCAATTGGATCTGTCATATAATTTAAACTTTAATTAATCGGGACTCTCCCGACAATATTAAAATAATGTAACCGTACTTATACGCAACCGTTCCATCGGGCGGCTTTTGGGAGGCTTGCTGACACAGCGTGCTGTGTTGGCAAATGCGACGTGTTGTGTTGGCCAACACGACGTGCCGTAAAAGCGATTGTCGCGTGCCGCATTTTTCTGTGGTCCCTGCTCATCTCCTGTTGAAGCCGTTTTATGCTCTTCTAAACCGTGCCGGTGGTATGGTGGCGAACAGTCGCTGGACTTACCAGCTCGCTTTCTTCACGCCGGGGATGAGGCCGCTTGAAGCCATTTCACGGAACTGAATACGAGAAAGGCCAAACAGGCGCATGTAACCCTTTGGACGACCAGTAATCTTGCAGCGGTTGTGAAGGCGGATGGGGTTGGCGTTGCGGGGAATAGCCTGAAGCTTCTGGGCTGCTTCGTAAGCCTCCATGGGGTCGCCCGTGTTCACAATCTTCTTCAACGCTGCACGCTTCTCAGCATACTTAGCCACGAGTCTTGCTCTCTTGACCTCGCGGGCCTTCATTGATTCTTTTGCCATATCGTTTAGTCGTTTTTAGCGTTCTTAAAGGGAAGTCCGAACTCCTTGAGCAGGGCGTAACCCTCTTCATCAGTCTTCGCAGAGGTAACGAACGTGATGTTCATACCAAGTATGCGCTCGATGGTGTCGATGTTGATTTCGGGGAAGATAATCTGCTCTTGGATGCCGAGTGTATAGTTGCCACGGCCGTCCAACTTGCTTTCAATGCCCTTGAAGTCACGGATACGAGGCAGAGCCACACGCACGAGCTTCTCAAGGAACTCGTACATTCTCTCGCGACGCAATGTTACCATGACGCCGATAGGCATCTTCTTACGCAACTTGAAGTTAGCGACGTCCTTCTTGGAGACTGTAGCCACAGCCTTCTGGCCGGTGATGGCAGTAAGCTCGTTGATAGCAACGTCAATAATCTTCTTGTCAGCTGTTGCCATTCCCAAGCCTTGATTGATGACTATCTTCTTCAAAACGGGAATCTGCATCGGTGAAGAGTAGTTGAACTGCTTCATCAGAGCAGGAGCGATACGCTCGGCATATTCTTTCTTTAACTGTGCTGTATTCATTACTTAATCTCCTCCCCTGACTTTTTAGCGATACGAGTAACTTTCTTGCCCTCACGCTTGATGGAAATGCGTGTAGGCTCTCCACTCTTCGGGTCAACCAACATCAAATTAGAGATATGGATTGGAGCCTCCTGCTTGACGATACCTCCCTGGGGGAACTTGGCGCTGGGCTTCTGGCTCTTGCTGACCATGTTCATGCCCTCAACGATGGCGCGCTGCTCCTTAACGAGTACCTTCAGCACCTTGTGCGGAGTCTTATCTTTCGTGACCCTGAAATTGTCCTTACCGGCAATCACAAGGACCATGTCACCTTTCTTAATATGTAACTTACTCATGTCTTTGTACATTAATTATTAAAGAACTTCGGGTGCCAGTGATACCACCTTCATGTTGACGGCACGCAACTCACGAGCGACAGGACCGAAAATACGACTACCGCGCAGTTCGCCTGCATTGTTCAGAAGAACGCAAGCGTTATCATCAAAACGAATGTAGGAGCCGTCAGCACGACGGACTTCCTTCTTAGTGCGTACAATCAAGGCCTTCGATACTGTACCCTTCTTAACATCACTGGTGGGGATTGCGCTCTTCACAGACACGACAATCACATCACCTACAGACGCATAGCGGCGGCGGGTTCCACCCAGCACGCGGATGCACATAGCTTCCTTGGCACCGCTGTTGTCTGCTACTACTAATCTAGATTCTGCCTGTATCATAATTACTTAGCTCTTTCTACGATTTCTACCACTCTCCATCTCTTGGTCTTGCTCAAGGGACGGGTTTCCATAATCAGGACGGTGTCACCCTTATGGCAGTCGTTCTTCTCATCATGTGCATGATACTTCTTCGTCTTGGAAACGAACTTGCCATAGATGGGGTGCTTCTCCTTAAATTTTGCAGCCACAACAATGGTCTTATCCATCTTGTCGCTTACGACAACACCTGTTCTCGTCTTTCTTAAATTTCTTGCTTCCATGTCTAAGACCATTTTATTTGTTCAACTCTCTTTGGCGAAGCACAGTCATAAGACGTGCTATGTCACGACGCGCAGCCTTAATCTGAGCGCTGTTGGCCAGGGGGGATACGGCATGGTTCAGGAGCATCTGCTTGTAGTTAGCCTTCTCCGTCTGTATGCGCTCTGCCAAATCGGCAGTAGTCATCTCCTTTATTTCTGCAATCTTCATAATTATGCGTTTTTGTCGTAATCACGTCTAACAATAAACTTCGTGGTGACTGGCAACTTCTGGGATGCCAGACGAAGTGCTTCCTTGGCAATTTCATACGAAACGCCCTCAATCTCGAAAATAATGCGGCCGGGAGTGATGGGGAACACATATCCAACAGGATCACCCTTACCCTTACCCATACGGACATCAGCGGGCTTCTTGGTGATTGGCTTGTCGGGGAAGATGCGAATCCAGCTCTGTCCCTCACGCTGCATGTAACGAGTCATGGCAACACGGGCAGCCTCAATCTGGCGGGCGGTAATCCAGTGCGTCTCAAGAGACTTGATACCGAAGGAGCCGAAAGCCAACTGGTTGCCACGCATGGCGTTGCCCTTGCAACGACCTTTTTGCGGTCTTCTGTATTTGGTTCTTTTAGGTTGTAACATGATAATCTGCTTTTAACGATTATTGTTCTTCTTACGACGGAAGTTCTTTCTGTCGCCACCGCCGAAATTGCGGCCATTGTCCTTCTGCTGAGTAAAGTTGGGGGCAAGATCCTTCTTGCCATAAACCTCACCACGGCAAATCCACACCTTGATACCAAGCAGGCCGACCTTCGTCAGAGCCTCTGACTGGCAGAAGTCGATGTCGGCACGAAGGGTGTGCAGAGGAGTACGACCTTCCTTGAACATCTCTGAACGGGCAATCTCAGCACCGTTGAGACGGCCGGAGATGAGCACTTTGATACCTTCCGCACCAGCACGCATAGTGTTCTGGATAGCCATCTTGATGGCACGGCGGTAAGCAATCTTACCTTCCACTTGGCGAGCGATGTTGTTGGCCACGATAACAGCGTCAAGCTCGGGCTTCTTCACCTCGAAGATGTTAATCTGCACATCCTTGCGGGTGAGCTTCTTCAACTCCTCCTTGAGTGTGTCAACCTTTTCTCCGCCCCTACCGATGATAAGACCAGGACGAGCAGTGCAAACAGTGATAGTCACCATTTTGAGGGTACGCTCGATGACAATGCGAGAAATGCTTGCGTCACCGAGACGGGCGCCGAGGTACTTGCGGATTTTGCTATCCTCGAGGATAGACTCACCGAAATCCTTACCCCCGTACCAATTTGAATCCCAACCACGGACAATGCCGAGGCGGTTGCTTATAGGATTAACTTTCTGTCCCATACTTTTCCTTAATCTTTATTCTTAGTATCAACGAACAACGTGATGTGGTTAGAACGCTTGCGGATTCTGTAGCCACGACCCTGAGGAGCGGGCCTCATACGCTTGAGGGTTGCGCCCTCGTCAACGAAGATTTTAGAGATGTAGAGCTCGCCCTCTTCGGCCTTGCGCTCGTTCTTCTGTTCCCAATTGGCAATGGCAGAACGAAGCACTTTCTCGACGTCTGCACTTGCCGCCTTCACGCAGAACTTCAGAGTGCCCAGCGCTCTGTTAACCTCCATGCCGCGAACCAAATCAACCACATATCTCATCTTGCGGGGAGAAGAGGGCACATTCCTCAGCTTTGCGAAATTTTGCGCTTTGCGAGCTTCCTTTCTTGCTTCAGCAGCTAATTTCTTTCTTTTTCCCATTATATTATTACTCTATAATAATTAACGAATAATTGCCTGCTTACTTCTTCTTGTTACCAGCATGGCCACCGAACTTGCGTGTAGGAGCAAACTCTCCCAGCTTATGTCCAACCATATTCTCTGTAACGTAAACAGGAATAAACTTATTACCGTTGTGAACGGCCACCGTATGACCAACGAAATCAGGAGAAATCATGGAAGCACGCGACCAAGTCTTGACCACGTTCTTCTTACCGCTTTCATTCATGGCGACGATTTTCTTCTCGAGGCTGACTTCGATATACGGACCTTTCTTTAATGAACGACTCATAATTTTATTCTATCTAACTTTGTGTTTACTTATTACACCTCTCGATAATGTACTTGTTGGACTGCTTCTTGGGAGCACGAGTCTTGAGTCCCTTTGCATACAGGCCCTTGCGTGAACGAGGATGACCACCAGACTGGCGACCTTCACCACCACCCATGGGATGGTCGTGCGGGTTCATAACAACGCCACGGTTGTGGGGGCGGCGTCCCAACCAGCGGGAGCGGCCAGCCTTGCCGGAGCTTTCCAGAGCATGGTCTGAGTTACCTACGCTTCCAACCGTTGCCTTGCAGGCAGAGAGAATCTGACGGGTCTCTCCAGAGGGGAGCTTGATAACACAATAACGACCTTCGCGTGAAGTCAGCTGAGCGAAGTTGCCAGCGGAACGGACGAGCAGGGCACCCTGACCAGGGCGAAGCTCAATGTTGTGGATTACAGTACCGACGGGAATGTTCTGCAGGGGCAGGGCATTACCGATTTCGGGAGCTGCTTCGGCACCACTCATCACAGTGGCACCCACCTTCAGTCCGTTGGGAGCAATAATATAACGCTTTTCCCCGTCGGCATAGAAAAGGAGTGCGATACGTGCTGAACGGTTGGGATCGTACTCGATAGTCTTTACGACGGCGGGAACACCATCTTTCTCACGTCGGAAGTCGATGAAGCGGAACTTCTTCTTGTGACCTCCACCGATATAGCGCACTGTCATCTTGCCGGTGTTGTTACGACCGCCAGTAGAACGCTTACCGCAAACGAGAGACTTCTCAGGTACCGATGCAGTAATTTCCTCGAAGGTACCTATAATCTTGTGTCTTTGGCCCGGTGTTGTGGGCTTGAATTTACGTACTGCCATCTTTATTAAATGTTGCTATAGAAATCAATAGTATCGCCTTCCTTGAGGGTAACAATAGCCTTCTTGAAAGCGTTGGTGCGTCCCTTGATGAGACCAGAACGGGTGTAGCGGTTCTTGCTCTTGCCGCCATAGACACAGGTGTTGACGGCTACTACCGTAACATTGTACTGTGCCTCCACTTCCTTCTTTATCTCAATCTTGTTAGCCTCGGGTTTAACAATGAAACCATATTTGGGACGAGCTGGCTTGGTGTAGGGGAAGACTGTCTTCTCCTTCTTCTCGTCAGGCTTACCTTTACGTTTTACAATGTAGCTCACCTTCTCCTCCTTGGCACCCAGTCTCTGGGCAGCTTTGGGATTGACGGCGTACAAAGTCTTATCAACCGATGATTTTTCGGTGATGCTGGTCATCTTCTCAGTGACCAGTGGTTTAACTATATATCCCATAATCTTTTTCGGCTACTTACTTGGTTAAGTTTCCTTCGATGACAGCGAGAGCGCCTTCAGCTACCACCATGACATCTGCATCCAAAACCTTGTAAGTGTTGAGTGCATTTGCAGGCATTACCTGAACGCGTTCGATGTTTCGAGCTGACAAATATACGACTTTATCTGCACCTGGGGTGACAAAAAGTGCCTTCTTGCCTGAAACTTTAAGATTATTTAAGATTTCAACCATTGATTTCGTCTTGGGAGCATCGAAAGTGAAGTCCTCGACAACCATCAGGGCATTCTCCTGAGCTTTGTATGTGAGGGCTGACTTACGAGCAAGCTGACGAACCTTTTTGTTAAGCTTGAAGCTATAGTCGCGGGGCTTGGGGCCGAACACACGGCCGCCGCCTACGAGCACGGGAGAGTTGATGTCGCCGCGACGAGCACCACCACCGCCTTTCTGTCGGCCGAGCTTGCGGGTCGAACCGCTGACTTCACTTCTTTCCTTAGACTTTGCTGTTCCCTGGCGCTGGTTAGCCATGATGAGCTTCACGTCGAGATAGATGGCGTGGTCATTGGGCTCAATAGCGTAAATGGCATCATTGAGAGCGACCTTGCGACCTGTCTCCTGACCTTTGATATTTAATACACTTACTTCCATTACTTCATAACGCTTACGATTGAACCTTTGTATCCGGGAACACTACCCTTGATGAGAAGGAGGTTGTGTTCGGGGATTACCTTTAACACTTGCAGGTTGTGTGTGGTTACACGACAATTACCCATCTGACCGCCCATGCGCATTCCCTTGAACACCTTTGCGGGATATGAGCAGGCACCAATGGAACCTGGTTTACGCAGACGGTCGTCCTGACCGTGAGTTGTCTGGCCTACGCCGCCGAAGCCGTGACGCTTTACTACGCCTTGGAAGCCGCGACCCTTGGAGGTTGCGATGACATCGACGAATGTGCTGTCTGCGAACAGGTCAACGGTGATGGTGTCACCCAGATTCAATTCCTGCTCGAAACCTGTGAACTCGGCCAAGTGTCTCTTGGGAGTTACTCCTGCCTTCTTGAAGTGACCCATGAGAGGAGCAGTGGTGTTCTTCTCCTTGGCATCTTCGAAGCCGAGCTGGACTGCGCTGTAGCCGTCCTTCTCTACGCTCTTGATTTGAGTAACAACACAAGGACCCAATTCGATAACAGTGCATGGTACATTCTTACCCTCGGCACTGAAAACGGAAGTCATTCCGATTTTCTTTCCTAATAATCCTGGCATTTCTGTTGTTATTAAATAATATAATGTATAAAATAAGTAATGTGTCTTTACTTTACACCTTAATCTCGACTTCTACGCCGCTGGGAAGCTCAAGCTTCATAAGGGCGTCGATAGTCTTCTCGCTGGAGCTGTGGATGTCAACGAGGCGCTTGTAGCTGCTCAGCTCGAACTGCTCACGGCTCTTCTTGTTGACGAATGTAGAGCGGTTGACGGTGAAGATTCTCTTGCGGGTAGGCAGGGGAATTGGGCCGCTTACTACTGCTCCTGTTTCCTTTACAGTCTTAACAATCCTCTCTGCGGACTTGTCAACCAGGTTGTGGTCGTAAGACTTCAGTTTGATTCTAATCTTTGGACTCATCTTTGTAATTTACAATTTGACAATTTACTATTTACCATTTTATTCTCTGCTGCCGCTGAAGAGTCATTTGCTCAACGGCAGCATTCTTTCGTTCTTATACCAGATCTACCCTGCCTCCCATCTCTTCGAGGACTGTCTTGGCGATGCCGGCACTCACGGGAGCGTGGTGGTCGTAGGTCATTGAACTGGTTGCGCGGCCGGAGGTGATGGTGCGCAGAGCTGTTACATAGCCGAACATCTCTGCCAAAGGAACCATCGCCTTCACCAAGCGTGCGCCGGTGCGAGTGGAATCCATTCCCTCCACCTGTCCGCGACGCTTGTTGAGGTCGCCGATTACGTCGCCCATGTTCTCTTCGGGTGTCACCACCTCGAGTTTCATTATGGGTTCCATGAGTACGGGCTTTGCCTTGGAGCAGCAAGCCTTGTAAGCCATCTGAGCTGCAAGCTCGAACGATAGCTGGTCGGAGTCAACGGGGTGGAAGCTGCCGTCCAGAAGCTCAACCTTCAGGCTGTCCATCGGATAGCCGCCGAGCACGCCATTCTTCATGGCTGCCTCGAAGCCCTTCTGGACACTGGGGATGAACTCTTTGGGGATGTTACCGCCCGTGA
>Ga0310786_10008759_pt1 | contig 12941 bp, 2 predicted proteins | sample AusTroGonzalo_MG_FD_203881 | JGI IMG/M metagenome (GOLD analysis project Ga0310786, IMG submission 203881) | Bovine rumen microbial communities from tropical cattle in Woodstock, Queensland, Australia - Gonzalo_03 (v2) (version 2) | ecosystem: Host-associated > Mammals > Digestive system >... | reverse complement strand
GTCACGATCTGAGTATCGATATTGACTGGGGAAGCAACTATTATGCAGCGCTGTTCCCCAGTGTCGGCGACGTCACTGTCAAGAACCTGAAGGTAACCGGAAGGGTTGAAGGAGGCCTGCACTCAGCAGGACTCATTGGTCATGCATGCGGTTCCACTCAGTCCATTACCATAGAGAATGTGGTTTCAGCCGTCGGCGTGGTTTCCAACAGCAGCATTATCGGAGGAATTATCGGACACTCAGACAAGGCAAAAGTCAAGATGACTGACGTGAAGTCAATAGGCTGGCACACGGCCAAGGGTAATGACTCATACGTCGGTACCATCATCGGCTGGGCAAACAGTTGGGATAAATGGACATTCCACCGTGTTTATGAAGACTGTAATTTTACCTCTGTTACCCACAAGGGATTCTGTTATCATTATGGTTACACTGCTTGGGGCTATAATGACAAGAGTACCAATTGTATTTCGTCACATAACTGGGTGGAAATGAGGGATGGATGCATAGAAATTGGTGATATAGATGCGAAAGACATATTCAATCAGGAAGAGTCCGGTTCATGGACGGACTATGGCAATCCCGCTATGGACGTCTGGCCGGCCGCTGGCGACGTGACGTTCGAGATATACGACATGGTGCCAGGCACGGAGGAAGGAGAGGAAGGTATGCTGAAGATACCGTTCTCGTGCGACCAGGCCGTCAAGTCGATGACAGTCTATTATGTTAACGAGAATGACAATCTGGTTCGGATCCCCATCACCTTTAAACAAGATACCTATGCCGAATTCATCCTTTTGCCCGCCACAATCCGGCACAGGGAGCTGGTCATCATTGCCAAGCTGAAGGTAGGCGAATACAGGGTGGATTGCAAGGCTGATGCCGATGCTATAATACACAAGCCCGAGACCCCTACAGCCACCGTGCTGCGCTACGATACCCACGGGGTGTTGACCGATGCCGGTGCCGTGGAGCTGAAGTGGAAGGTGAACGATGCGGCGTACAAAGATATTATACCTGGCGACCAGTTCATAGTGATGCGCTCGCTGACAGGCAAGGACGAAGACCTGCAGTCCATCGGCATCGTGCAGTACGACGAAAATACTACTGACTATACCTTTAAGGACTCCACGCTGATCAGTACCCTTGACAACGACCAGCTGAAGGGGCGTAACGTGTCGCCTCAGTATCTTATCATCCGTGGTGCTGCCCGCGAGTTGTGGGGCATCACGGACAACCCTGCCTCGACAAGGGTGACAACGATGTTGTATAGCGTCCACCTGATGAGGGTAAGCACCGACTATACCACCAAATGGGAGGACGAGGCCGCCCACACCGTCCGCGTCACGTGGGACTACGTCAACGAGGATGGTGCCGTGTGGGACAGCCGCGCCCAGATGAAGATGCGCATCAAGATGGTCAACCGCGACGGTTTCGCAGCCGATACCATCACTCACGTGCTCACTGCCGCGGAGATGGAGGCCCGTACCAAGGTGGTGCAGTTGCCTCGCTCGTGCCTGTACTACAACATCGACTTCGCCGTCGAGTTTGACAACGGCATCACCGCCTACATGACGCCGAAGCAGTCGGCGGCACTGACAAACGGTATCAATGTCGCCATCCGCTCGACAGCCGAATGGAACAAGTTTGCTGAGATGGTAAAGGAGGCCAAGGGCGCGTACGACATCAATGCCGTGCTGATGGCTGACATCAACATCAACACCATGGTAGGTGATACTCACTCTCCCTACCGAGGCACTTTCCGTGGTAACGGTCACACGCTGACGTGCAACATCAATACAACGGAAGAAGAAACCGCCCCGTTCAGAGTCGTAGGCAATGCCACCATCAGCGACCTGCGCACGGCGGGCACCGTCAGTTCTACGATGAAGTATCAGGGCGGACTTATCGGCACCATTACTCAATATTCTACCGTCAAGGTGGAGAGATGTCGGTCGTCGGTCACACTCAAGAACCGCAGCGATGGAAGTACTTACTTAGGCGGTTTTGTGGGGAGAGTAAGAGGCAAAGTCGACTTTAACACGTGTGTCTTCGATGGCAGTATCATTGCCCCCGACAATGCGAATGTCGGCGGCTTCATAGGTGATATAGGAGTTTTGAATGACGTACATGCAAACCTTAATAACTGCCTCTTTGCGCCCGCTTCCATCAATGTTGGTCCTGAAGCAGATACTTGGGTGGGTAGAATAGAAAAAGCAGAAATGGTGACCATTGCAAACAGTTATTACACCCAGATTCTCAAGAGCAACGACACCCCCAGTGGCTCTGAGGAGGTGACGATATCCGACAGTCCTTACTACATACTACGCAATGCTGACGACTGGGAAAAATTCCGACAGAAGGTGGAAGAAGCCAAGGGTAATTATGACGTGAATGCCATCATGGCTGCCGACTTCACCGTCAATACAATAGTGGGAGATTACAATTATCCTTATCGAGGCACATTCAATGGCAATGGCCATACGATGACCGTCAATATTGATACAGAACTTGATGAAGCAGCCCCATTCCAGTATGTTTCAACATCTAATTTCAGCAACCTTCATATAGTAGGTTTTGTGAAAGGCGGTAACCATGCAAGCGGTCTTTTAAGTCGGGTTATGAATAACTGCACAGCAAAGATTAATGCTGTCTGGGTGTCGGCTGATATCACTACAGACGGTAAACGAGTTGGAGGAATCTCAGCAGGTGGCTCAGGTAGTACAATCATCTCAAATTGTCGGTTTGACGGTTCTCTCAACGCATCACCGAAATCTGCAGATATTGGAGGTGCTTTTATTGGATATTCTAGTCTTATGACGCCAGAGGTTACTGAATCATACGAAGACGGCACTTACAACAATATAAAACGTGTCAGTTTCCATTTTTGTAATTTTTATCTTGATGGCAATGCGACTCCTTGGGGTGGCAACGCTTGTGTCACTGCTCACGACTGGAGTGAAGCGGAAGAATCATGCCGCAACATTACAGATCAGAACAAAGTGGTGGAATTAATGCCAGGTGGTATGTGGCATGTCGTTGACGGGAAGGCCGTGCCGATTATGACCGTTGTTGATCTGCCTGAGTCAGGAAACATTGATCTTTCATACGAAGAATTGCTGTCCAAGTTGGGCTCCGGCTGGACGAAGGGTGCTGACGGCAAGCCGGAACCCCGCACCGCAAGCGTTGATTCGTCAACACCCATAGGCGACTACTACTACGAGAGTCTGGGGCATGTGCTGGAGAACTCGCTGCGCAGCGAGACGCTGCAGAGCTCAGTACTGCTGTCGTGGGACAAGACAGAGGAGACCGTTGACTACTTCGAGGTGATGCGCCGCAACACCACTACGGGATCCAACTGGGAAACCATCGCATCGCAAATCTCCACTTTGGAATATGAAGACCAGACGGTGTCGCCCGTCTTCGACTACGAATACCGTGTGCAGTCAGTCAACGACTGCGAGGGTCTGCACACCACACTGACCAACATCGTTACAGGCCACTGCATTAAGACCGGTAAGGTGGAGGGCTACGTGCGCTTTGCTGACGGTACTGGTGTGGCAGGCGTCCGCGTTACGGCATCGCAATACGGCGACGGCTCCGACCCCACCAAGGGCGGCAGCTGCGTGACTGATGAGTCCGGATTCTACGTCATAGAGAAACTGCCCTACTGGGGCAACCAGCAGGGTGCCTACCAGCTGACGGTGAGCGAAGTGTCTGACGACGACCTTGCCGAAGAGTGCAAGGGCGGTCTGTATGTAACCTTTGATGCCCAGTCGAACTACCAGAAGGGACGCACGTTCACCGTCACCAGCGGAGTACGCTTCACAGGTCTGGTCATGTATAAAGGCACCAGCATCCCCGTTCAGGGAGTCCGCTTCGAAGTTGACGGTCGCGAGGTGCATACCGCCAGCGGAGCCGTGAAGACCAACTTCGAAGGTAAGTTTGACTTCCGGATTCTGCGCGGCCAGCACAAGGTGAAGGCTGTCAAGAAGAACCATGACTTCACCGACAAGGGCTTTTACATAGAGAACAACGATTCAACAGTAGATTTCCAGACTGACAAAGACGGCTATTACTTCTACGACGAGACACGCATCAGACTCATAGGTCGCGTCGTTGGCGGTAAGGACCAGGGAGAGAAGCCCCTTGGCTATGCGCTGTCGAACAATAACCTTGGCGACTCGCTGAAGATGGTCATCACCCTGGAGGGCGACAATGCCTCGCGATTGGTTTGGGACGTACAGGACCGCACGAAGAAGACTCGTGACGAAGTCTTTACACATGCCAAAGCCAAAGACCCGAAGTTCACCTGCCAGACCCGTGTACACACCACGCTCAACCGCATGGAGATCTACCCCGACGAGAATACCGGTGAATACGAAGTGCTGCTGCCACCTGTCAAGTGGAAGATACAGCAGATTACGGCAGAAGGCTATTCAACCCTGTTCCAGGACGGACAGATGGGCGACGTGCTCGACCTGAGCGACTCGTTGACGCTGCACCGCGACACTATAAAAGGCAAGTGGAAAACAAGCGGCTACGGACTTGAAGTTACCGACCCCGTGGAGGAGTATCATGCCAAGTACAACCGCATCTACCACTCGCCGGTCATCATTGACTACAAGCAGCAGGGCTTTGCCGAGTTCGAGTACTTCGGCGACCGCTATTACGGCTATCAGAACCTTGCCGGAGCCAAAGAGCAGCTGCCCATCGTCTATGGCGTGAGGAAGCAGAACTGGCCGGAGAATAAGCGCGACTCGCTTGAGGCTCACTATACCTTCGGATACCCCGTATTCAGCACCGACAAGCAATATCCGCTGAATATTTCTGCTACCGAGCACTACTACTACAACAACGACCACAACAGCGACCGTAAGGAAGTGGTACGGCTGAGCGGAGGTGTGGTGACCATACACAACGGCATGATTGATGCCCTGCACCGCGACACGCTGGCACTCGACAGCGTGGGCGAGGCCACATACGTGCTGAGGGCTGCACAGACACCCTACCTGCTGACAGGCGAAAAGGCTCTGCACACGATGACCATGACATTGCTGATGGATGGCACACACTACGAGGCAACTCCTCTTCGCGCGTACATATTCAAGGTAAGTCAGCAGACTGGAGCCAAGGACATCCTCAGCTGTTCGGCACCAGTGCTCGTCGACATCCTGCGCGACCCGCCAGGAGGAGCGTCGAAGGCCACCCTGTCGAAGGGCTCAACGCTGAAATATTCCTACTCAATGGATCTGAAGTGGGCTGCCGGCATGACTATCAACCTCGGTGTGGGCACCGGTGTCAACTCGTTCACCGGTGTTGTAGCAGCTCCAATGGGAGGCGGTGCCGTGGGTGGATTCAACAACAGCACGGAGAGCTACTTCGGAGTAGCCATCGACCTGATATGGTCGGGTAGCGGACAGCGTGCCTTCAGTTACACTATGTCGGCCAAAGAAGATATCTCAACCAGTACGGATGCGAAACTGATAAGTGCCGATGGCGACCTCTACATGGGCGTGGTTCACAATATGGTAGTGTCTCCTGCCACGGCCATACGCGCCATCCCTGACAGCATCTTCCGCCGCATGGCCGGAGCCGTAGAGGCAGGACGAATGGTGGAGATAGCACAGGGTCGCGACAAGAACGACAGCCTGCTGCATCTGGTACGCGAAGAAGTAGTGACATGCAAACCTGAGATTACGTCAACTTTCGTACATTCGCAGGACTACATCATCCGTCAGTTGCTGCCTGAACTGACCGAGCACATACGCTCTCTGATGTTCATAGGCAGCGTAGAAGAGGCACAGATGAAGGCTGATGCCGATAAGAAACCTGTTTACCGCTCGAAGGTTGACGTTGACAGTCCTGACTTCGGCACGGAGTATGAGATGATATCTCCGAAAGACGCATCTGCCAACACCGTCGATGAGGTGAAAGGATACATTGAGAGTATGCAGAAATGGATGGAGATGATAGGACAGAACGAGAAGGAGAAACTCGATGCCACCGAACTGGTGAAGAACTTCGACGTGGACGGCGGCAGTTCGCTGAGCTACAGCGAGACGTTCCAGAGCGACTACTCGGTAATGAACTCGTTCGTCTCGCCAATCACTACAGCCAGCACCCCCTACTTCGACAAAGAAGGATCGGACACGGTTCTCGGCATCGTCAGCATCGCGGGTCCGGTGGTAGGAAAGATTCTCCAGAACCTCGCCAAGGGCAAGGAAGGCAACAAGAGCAGCAGTACCAGCTCGGATGAAAAGAAGAACGAGGTGAACGTGAAGACCATCGGCTTCGACTTCAAGTTCAGTCTGGTACCTGTGATAAGTTACGATGTGACGCCAAAGGACACCAAGTCGAAGACTTACAGCCGTACGGAGAGTTTCACTATCAGCATGAATAAGCGAAGCCACCTGAACTTCGATGTGCTGCGCGTAAAGACAAAGACCGATAATCCTTCGGAGAGCGGTCTGAGCGAACTGGACGTGTTCTACAACAAGAACTACAACGACCAGTTGGATTACAACTACGACCACATGGAGAAGAATCGTAAGAACTTCTCCTACAGCCGCAGCTTCGTCTATCGCACCCGTGGCGGCGCTACCTGCCGTCCGTGGGAGAACGAGCGCAAGTCGCTGTTCAACCGCCCGGGCACCGTTCTTGATGCGCGCACCAAGAAGATTGAGAACCCCGTAATCACTATGGATAAGCAGAGTGTGAGCGGTGTACCGTTCGACAAGGCAGCTCGCTTCAAGCTCTATCTCACCAACGAGAGCGAGCAGCCGGAAGCTGTTTACAACTACTTCGACCTTTATCAGGTTGACAAGAAGAACCCCAACGGTGCTCGACTGATGATTGACGGCATGCCGCTGACCGGTAATGGCCGTACTATTGAAGTGCGCCCCGGACAGGTGACGGAGAAGATACTGGAGGTGTACCCCGGCGAGGGATACGACTACGAGGGCTTGCGGATAGGACTTATCTCGCAGGGCGACTTGAATGTCTTTTCAGAGGTGTCGTTCGACGTACACTACCTACAGACTCCTGGCGACATCGCCATCAGTTCGCCAGGCGACAAATGGGTGCTGAACACCGACGCTCCCTCCGATTCCAAGCAAGGCTGGTATCTGCCTGTGGTCATCAGTGGCTTTGACAAGAACCAGCATAACTTCGACCATATCGAGTTCCAGTACAAGGAGACCAACCGTGGCGACGACTACTGGACCAATCTCTGCGGCTACTATGCCGACTCTACGCTCTATGCTGCTGCCACAGGCACGAAGGCGATGATACCTACCAACGGTAACATCAGCACCAAGTTCTACGGAGAGGGCACGGTGATGGAGAAGGCCTACGACCTCAGGGCGCGCCTCTTCTGTCGCAACGGCAATGCCTTCCTTACCAACGACTCGAAGGTGCTTTCCGGCGTGAAGGATACCCGCCGTCCGCAGCTCTTCGGACAGCCCGACCCGAAGGACGGTATCATCGGTGCCGGCGACAATATCGTGTTCAACTTCACCGAGGCCATCGAGCATAACTACCTACAGCTGGCTACCAACTTCGAGGTAGTGGGCGAGACCAACGAGACGGCACTTACAGAGGAACCGGCGCTCTTCTTCGAAGGCAACGGCTACGTGCAGACTGATGCCCGCCGCAACTTCGCCAATAAGAACATGACCATCGACCTGATGATCCGCCCCGACCAGACGGACAAGGATATGCCGCTGTTCTCGCACGGCCAGGATGGCAGCACACTGCAACTGTGGCTGACGAAGGACTTGAAACTGCGTGCCGTCATCGACAGCATTCAGTTCGAGAGCCGTTATGCCATTGCTTCAGGTGCCCTGAAACAGGTAGCCCTCGTCTTGGATAACGATGGCAAGCAAGCCCTGCTCTGGAACGACTCCATCATCGGAACGCAGAAGGATGTGACCTACAGCGGCTATGGCCCGCTCATCTTCGGCGCCACTAACGAAGTGGCTACCAGCGACCGCAAGCACTACAGCGGACGCATGCTGGAGGCACGTCTGTGGAACCGTACCATGAGCGCAAGCCTGCTGAACACTTACGGCAAGCGGCAGCTGACAGGCTACGAGATGGGACTGATAGACTACTACCCGATGAACGACGGCGAAGGCGACTATGCCGTAGATAAGGCACAGGGGGCCAATGCCGAACTGCACGGAGCCGCATGGGCACTGCCAAGAGGCATGTCGCTGAAGCTCGACTGGGCGGAGCAGAAGGCTGTAAAGGGTCTGAAGCTAGACTACACGAAGATGCTGCGCAGTGCCGAACAGGACTACACGCTGATGCTGTGGTTCAAGACCGACAACAAAGGACAGGGAGCGCTCATCAGCAACGGTAAGGGTGCCATCACCGACGACGATGCCCGCAACAAGTTCTTCCTGGGCTTCGAGAACAACCAGCTCATCTACCGTACCAACGGTCGCACACTGTCTCTGGGCAAGGGACTGGCTGACGACCAGTGGCACCACTTTGCCATCACCGTCGATCGTTCGCACCAGGTAGCCAACCTCTATGTCGATCGCGTACTCACACAATCTGTCAGCACCGACACCTTAGGCGGCATGATGGGACAGGACTTCTATGTAGGTAACATGGTATGGCACGAGGCTGGAGCCAACGTGCAGACCCTGCATCAGGAGAACGCCTTCAGGGGACACATCGACGAGCTGTGCCTCTTCTCGCAGGCTCTGCCTCACACGCTGCTGAAGCACTATAGCAGCAAATGTCCGACAGGACGTGAGAAGGGACTGCTGGTACGCATGGGCTTTGGTCAGTACGAGCGTCAGGCAAATAACAACCTGGAGCTTCGCCCTTATGCCCTAAACCAGGTCGTCAAGCTCGACATGGACGGCAACCCCACCGACCAGCACGACAGTTTGTTCGTAGAGCCTGTGGCTGATATCATGGCCCACATCGACCAGCAAGTAGGCGCGCCCATCCAGTTCAGTCAGGAGTTGCATAACCTGAAATTCAGTTTCGTAGGCCGCAACAACCAACTGCTGGTAAACATCAACGAACTGGACGCTCGCATCAACAAGCGCAATCTCTACGTCACTCTCACCGACATACCCGATATGAACGGCAACTACATGGCCTCGCCCGCCACGATGGAGTTCTTTGTAGACCGTAACCCGTTGCGCTGGCAGGTGAAGCGTCTTACACATGAATTCACCCACAACAGCTATAGTGACCAGGACGACATCTTCACGGTGAGCATCAGCAACACCAGCGGTGCTAACCATACCTACACCATCGGCAACATGCCGAGGTGGATGAGTGTTGACCGTCAGACCGATATCATCGGACCTCAGAACGAACAGTTGCTCGTCTTCAGCATCGCTAAAGACCTGAATGTCGGCACCTATGACGAAGTCATCTACCTGACTGACGAGAACAACCTCAGCGAACCTTTGGCACTGACCATCCGCAAGGAAGGCGTGGAGCCTGACTGGTACGTAGCCGACGAGCTGAAACACTTCTCGATGAACCTCGTAGGACAGGTGAAGATAGGCAATGCCGTCGTCACTGACAGCAAAGACAAGGTGGCTGCCTTCGACAGCATGAACCGCTGCTTAGGCGTAGCCAATGTCAACTACAGCGCAACGACAGGCAAGAGTCAACTCTTCATGACGCTCTTCAGCGACCAGTCTAACTCAGGTAATGTCGGACTGACCTTCAAACTGTGGCATCATCAGACCGGACAGATTATGGTACTGGAGCCAGACCGCACAGTCACGTTCAACCACAGCACGGTAGTTGGCACAGTCGATGCCCCCGTAGTGATGACAGGCGGCTCCATTTACTATCAGGAACTGAACCTGCAACCCGGCTGGAACTGGATTTCGCTGAACGTAGATAACAAGGAATACCGCAACGTAATCGGCATGCTGAACAAGTTCAAGTGGGAGGATGGCGACATCGTGACCGACGACACTGAGGACTTCACACTGGTCTATAAGTCGAGTATGGGCACATGGTTGGCCAACAACAGCCAGAAGAGCAGTTACACCGTATCGCCCAAGCGCAGCTACCGCGTCTATGTGAAGAACAATGTGGACATTGAGATTCAGGGTTACCCGCTTCGCGACGAAAGCCAGCGTACGCTCAGAGTAAAGCACGGCTGGAACAATATAGGCTACACCCCAATGGTTAACCTGCCTGTATCGACAGCCCTTGCCGACTATACCGGCGCTGCACGCAACGGCGACGTGGTGAAGAGTCGCGAGGCGTTTGCCATCTTCACTGAGACATCAGTGGGCGGCGGCTACTGGTCGGGTTCGCTGCAATACCTGAAGCCAGGCGAGGGGTATATGCTTTACCGCAACGGCGACGAAGATGCACAGTTCCGCTATCCGTTCTACGAGCCGGGCAGCAACTTCTTTGAGCACACCGCACAGAACCGTGCACCCATGTGCTACGGACGGAACATGTCGGTGGTAGCTACTGTCGAAGGCATTGACGTACAGGAAGGCGACCGGCTACTGGCCTTCGCCGACGGTGAACTGCGCGGCGAAGCCACCGTGCTTGACGGTACTGTAGCAGAAACCTCGGGGCCGCTCTTCTACCTGACCATTGCGGGCGACAAGAAGGTGCCACTCAGCTTTGCCATCGAGCGCGACGGCACGCTGGTGGCTGCCACGGCAGAGGTGATGCGCTATGAGAACAATGCAGTGAGCGGCACGCTGTCAGAGCCTACGGCCATCCACTTCGTCAAGACGGATGTAGGAGCCGACAGCTGGTACACGTTGCAGGGTTACAAGCTCGGACGCAAACCTACGCAGAAAGGTGTATATATTCATAACGGTAAAAAACAGATAGTGAAATGAAAACGATAATCAAGAGCCTGTTGCTGGCAGCAGTCATCACGGTAGCGTGGGGCTGCTCGTCGAGCGACGATGAGACCTCAAACGACGGTGACTATACAGGCAACGCTGCGACCTTCCAGCCTGCCAATGCCCCAGCGTGGGTGGTCGATATGTATAGCAATCAGGCACAGCCGCAGTGGCTGTCGCCCGATCCTACGCTCTATGAAGACAAAATGATTGCGGTACTGCGTCTGCAGGATGAACTCGTGCCATTCTCCACCGCCGACGACCTGATGGCAGTCTTCGTAGGCGACGAATGCCGTGCACTGTCCCATCGCTCCGGCAACGGCGAAGCAGTTTATTTCGTGCTCAACATCTATGGCAACACCGGCACAGACCCCGAGCAGTTTGCCCTCTGCTACTACAGCGGAGGACTCCGACAGGAATTCTGGCGCAGGGGCGAGAACGGATTCCTCAACGAGTTGAACATAGGCACAGAGAGCGACTTCGTACTCGACCTTATGACCGGTACTACGAAATATGAGCGTCAGACGGTGTTCGTGGTGAACCCCAAGGTTAAAGAAGGAGTTACCATTGATGCCGATGCCGACCGCGTAGGCGTATTCGTAAACGGCGAGTGCCGTGGAGTAGGGAAGCCCGGCAGAACCTTCAACGTATTCCACTGGCAGGACGAGACCCAGGCAGAGCTACGCTACTACAGCAGCAGCAAGGGTGGTATCTTCACACAGACGGCACGGCTGACGCTGGATGCCGGTTACCAAACGATTGACTTTAATTTTTAGACATAACAACCAATGAATAAGAAACTTATTTTTTACACAGTTGCCCTGACGGCAGGTCTGTTGACGGCCTGCTCGTCGGACGATGAACAGAAGCAGGAAGCCCCTGTACGTCACATCAGCGTGGAGGTGAACCAAAGGCCCATGACCAGTGACGATGAGGCTGGTGCACCTAATCTGTTCACACGTTCTGCGATTACTACCACTGAGGAGTTCAGTGCGTTCTCAATGAGAGGCATCTATAACGACGCAACGTCATCCTATTCCGTATCAAGGGCGGATGTCAGTGCCCCTTGGACGGTAGCTCCTGATACATGGCCTGAAGATACTTACGGTAATTCTGCTCCTGACGAAACTAAAGTGCCGTTCTACGCCTTCACTCAGGGTGAATTCCAGTGGAACAGCAGCATTCCTTTCATCAGTTTCACCATCCCTGAGAACGCCTCTACCCAGTACGACCTGCTGGTGGCGAAGAACAACGTGGCATATAGTGACCATAGTGGCAAGGTGCCCCTTACCTTCGACCATGCCTGCGCCGCCTTGGCGTTCAATGTGTTTATGTCGAATACGCTGAGTAATAAACTTGCCGGCAAGACGCTGACCGTCAGCAGCATCGTGCTGCGCAATGTCAACAATACGGGCAAATACTACTTCGAAACGGCAGCATGGGGCGATGTAAGCGGTTCGGCATACTACACACTGAACAATAGTACCATGACCATCGCTAACACTCCTCAGGCCCTCAGTAGCAACTATCTCTTCGTGATTCCGCAGAGTAGTGAAGCCAATGGCACTACGGGCACCTATCTGTATGTCACCTACACCTTCTCAGGACAAACAAAGACTTCTGCCACCATCCCCCTTTCTGTGAACTGGGAGGCTGGCAAACAATACACTATCAATATCAAACTTGGCACAACACTGATTCAATGATGAAAAAAATATATACTCAACCCACCCAGAAAATTGTACTCCTCAAATCGAGGGCACACATACTGGCAGGCAGTGGCTATAAGGTAAATAGCTACTTAGACACCGACGCAACCACCGTCGGAGATACTGGGGAAGAATAATCGTATTTGAACGTGGAAATGGCTTTAAGCCCTTCCTCTATTTTTGCGTATCGGGCAGATAATAGCCCAGGTGGGGCGGCTGGTTGTAGGCCGTGTTCTGCCAGCAGATAGAGAGACGGTAGATGTTGTCGTGCATCAGTGTGGGCACGGCATAGGGCGTGGGGATGTTGGTGGTGAATATGTTTAGATGGGCAGCATCACTGGAGTCCCAAAGGATGACTTCTTCACGCCAGTCG
>Ga0310786_10008758_pt1 | contig 12944 bp, 10 predicted proteins | sample AusTroGonzalo_MG_FD_203881 | JGI IMG/M metagenome (GOLD analysis project Ga0310786, IMG submission 203881) | Bovine rumen microbial communities from tropical cattle in Woodstock, Queensland, Australia - Gonzalo_03 (v2) (version 2) | ecosystem: Host-associated > Mammals > Digestive system >... | reverse complement strand
CTGCCGTCCCCTCCACGTCCGTCACGGCCGAACCGCTGAACATCGTCCCGAGCGCATCTGGCGCCAACGCATCGCCACATTCCGTCCAGTGCACCAAGTCACGAGAGACGGCATGGTTCCAGTGCATGTTTCCCCACTTGACGCCAAAGGGATTGTGCTGATGGAAGAAATGCCACTCCCCATTCCACCATACCAGCCCGTTCGGGTCGTTGGCCCAGCCGAGTTTCTGCGTGTAGCGAAGCTGCGGACGGAACGGATCCCGCGACAGGTCTTCCGTCACGAGCGGCGGAATGTCCGTCTCGGTCGGCTTTGTCCATGGTTTTCCTTGTGCCACCTGTGCGGACAAGGCCGCCAGCATCATGAGGAACGGGGTATATCGCATGTTGCGCCTTTCGCGTGGAAACGTTTGCGTTAGTATAGCACAAATCAGGACTCATGGGGATGGTAATTTGCCCATTTGGGGACACCTTGCGGACTATCACCAGGCCCGCCGCGCGTTTCAGGAGAAGCTGAAGGAACGCAATCGTGTGCGAACGGTGGCACAAGTACCGTGGCTTCGGCAAGGCGAAGGGGAAGCTTGATCTCTCCGAAGCGCCACAGGCGTACAACGACATCAAAGATGTCATTGTGACAGAGCGTGACCTTGTTGAGCCGCTTGTCCGACTCGTCCCGCTCGCCAGCCTCAAGGATTGACCTGGCAACCTATAAATGCGGTGGCAATCACGGGGGCGATTTGGTATCATGTTTGAACGTCAACGGTCAAAAGCAGAAGAACGAAAATGAACTACGCTGTAATCGGAACAGGTGGCATCGGCGGATACTACGGCTCGCGTCTGGCACAGAACGGACACGACGTCCATTTTCTGCTTCACCGCGACTACGCGTTCGTCAAGGAACACGGCTTGCAAATCGATTCGTGCGCGGGATCTTTCCATCTCGACAGGCCCGCGATCTACGACGACGCGCACAACATGCCGAAATGCGATGTGGTGCTCGTCTGCCTGAAGACAGTCAACAACCATCTTCTGGAAAGCCTGCTCCCGCCGGTGGTCCGGGACGACACGCTCGTGGTTCTGATCCAGAACGGAATCGGCGTCGAACAGGACGTCCAGGAGAAGTTCCCCGGCCTGCAGCTCGCCGCCGGACTCGCGTTCATCTGTTCGGCGAAGGCGGGGCCGGGCAGGATCGACCACCAATGCTACGGACACATCAACTTCGGCAACTACTCGTGCCGGGACGCGGAAATCCTGCGGCGCGTGGCAGACGACTTCAACGCCGCCGGCGTCCAGGCGGGCATCGTGGAATACAACGAGGCGCGATGGAAGAAGGCCGTGTGGAACATGCCGTTCAACGGCATGACGGTGGCGCTCAACACCCAGACGGACGAGCTTCTGCGCAACCCGTCCACGCGGCGCCTCATCCGCGAGCAGATGCTCGAGGTGATCGGCGCCGCGCGCCATCTCGGCGTGGAGCGCATCGACGAGAGCTTTGCGGACAACATGATCACGATGACGGACGCGATGACCCCGTATTCGCCGTCGATGAAACTCGACTTCGACAATCGCCGTCCAATGGAAATCGACTATCTGTACACGCGTCCGCTCCAGATCGCCCGCGAAGCCGGTTTTGTCATGCCGCGACTGGAGATGCTCGAAGCCGAGCTGCGCTTCCTCGAACGGTCCGAAGGCAACCAGTGAAGCGGCAGCGTTGGTTAGAAGGGTCAGAGCATATTGATACAGCATTGTTGATACAGTCCCAGTGGGGGTCAGAAGAGGGTCAGAGCATATTGATACAGCATTGTTGATACAGCCGGCGCTGCGGGAGGCGGTCGGCATAAGGAGCCGCGTCCATTTCTCGCGTTGCTACATGACGCCGCTGGTGGAGAAGGGGCTTGTCGCAAGAACCGATCCCGACAAACCGATGTCGCCAAGGCAGGAGTACAAGCTGGCATGAGATGCTGTATCAACAAGACTGTATCAATAAGCTCTGACCCTTTTGAGCTCATTTTTCGTATTCGTGAAATTTTAATTTCGCATATAGGAATTGTTGTTCGCAAATCGTATGTGCTATAATTGGCACAACAAGGAAATCTTGAGAAAGGACAAGTCAGATGAAAATGAGTATTCTGGGGGTCTTCGGAATCCTTGCGTCCGGCATGCTGCAGGCGGCGCCTGTCTTTACCGTGACGCTGCCGTCCGGCGTGACGAACACGCTCGATCAGGCTATCGGAAACGGGTATGTCTCGGCAAGCGAGGGCTCGGCGACGCTCGCGAACCTCTACACGGCGTGCGATCTTCGCATCGAGGGGTCGGGACGCCTTGACATCGCGGACGATCTCAAAAGCAACGGCTTCACGGGCGAAGTGCATGTCGTTCAGGGATCGGTGCTGCGCGTCATGCATTCCGGCGCGCTTGGCGACACGACGGGCGGCACCTTCGTCGAGGATGGCGCGACGCTTGAGACATATACGGAGTCCTCGTCGAACAACTCCCTGTCGTTCAAAGACGAGCATGTAACGTTTGCAGGCCGCGGAGCGACGGGCGAAGGCGCGCTCATCGCCTGCACGACGGCGTCGTTCAACTTCACCGGCGTGTGGGGAACGAAACTGACGATGACAGGCGACGCGCTCATTGCCGCCATTGGCACACATCAGCAGTTCCCCGGTGCGTCCGACAACGTCCTGGACATGAACGGCCACACTCTCACGGTCTGCACGAGCGGGAGCGTGAAAAGCCGCATGGCGGGGATATTCCAGCCGAACGTGACGAACCCCGGCAACATCGTGATATCGAACTACTGCGCCAACATCCAGGCGGGCATCAAGCTGCCCGGCGGGCCGACGCACAAGCTCATCGTAGCGAAAAACGGACTCGTGCAGTTGAACTGCCGCAATGCGACGGACGAGACGACGTGGACGATAGAATTGCCGAATGCCTATAGCGAGAGCGCCAAGGTAAATTTCATGCAGTCAGGCGGCGTCTGGCAGGGGCCGATCGATTATGGTGACCTGCGGGGGAATGGTCTTTACGTCAAAAAGAACAGCTTGGACGCCGTCAACTCGTCTCGGCTGGAGGGGCCGATTTACGCGGGAGATACGGCCCGTACGTTCGACATCTACGGCTCAGACCTTAAATATGGCCTTTGCGACCTTACGCTGGCCGGCACAGGCAGCACGTTCGCGGGCGGACTGTACGTCTATGATCTCAAGACATTCATCATCGGTACAGCTGGTGCTGTCCCGGCGGACGTCAAGTCCTTCACGGTCGAACGCGCCAACATCGGGTTCTCCGAGGATGTGGCGGACTACGGCCGCTTGCCCTCGGTGACGGTTCAGGGCACTGGGGACGTGCACGTCGCGTCGGCAACAGGCGTCTGGCCTAAGATTGTCAAGAAAGGTACCGGCACCTTGCACTACTATGCGCCTGGCCTTGAGATCGAGCAACTGGAATTGCAGACTGGCACGTTTGCATACGAACAACGGACGGAGGATTCGCTCGGCCACCGTCTTGCCGGCGTCAGCTGGGGCTATAAGACCGATGGCTTCCAGAGTTGGGCGGGGACGAGTCCGACAGTGTATAGCGCGCATTCCGATTTCACACTTCCGACAGTGACAAACAGCGTCGTCCGCGATTTTGGGGACCGCGGCATCACGGCCGGCAGGACGATTGACAACAAGAATGATGCATGTGCCTCGTATTGGCGCGGCTACCTTATGAACAACACGGGTGAAGCGCAGACGTGGCGTCTGGCATCGTCGATGCGGACGTGGGCGAAACTTTACGTGAACGGGCAACAAGTTTCACAAGGCAACAATCTGGTCGCCTATAAGAACATCACGCTCAATCCAGGACCGAACCTGATCGACTATCGCGTCAGCGGCAGCGCCACCCGTCCTTTGAGAAAAGATGAATTGTCAAATGTTCCCGGACAGAAAGAAACATGGACTAACGGCTATGGCTTGGCATGGTGCAAGACGTCGCTTACCGAGACGAATTCCGCGTTCTTTACGGCGATCGAGGATCCTGGCGACGGTTCGGTGCTGAGGGTTTCGATCCCGGGCGAGTCGCTGTATGACGAGATTGCGGCAGCCTGGTCGAACGAAGTGGTTGCGGTCGGATCCATCGTGGCGCAGAACGGGGCGGTGCTTGATCTCGGCGGCGCCGCCTGGAAGGTCGGCAATGTGACTGGGCCGCTTACGGTCTCCAACACCTGCGCCAGCGCCGAAGTTCTCAAGTCCATGACTATAACCAACAGGCTGTCGCTCGCGACGGCTGATGTCGTCGCAGGCAGGAAGTTGACGACGGACGGCAGGCTGGTCTTTGAGCCAGGATCGTCGCTAGAGTTGACTGGCACGCGCCTCGCGCATGGCGTCGAGCACGTGGTGGCAACGGCCGAGGAAGGAATCGTCGGGATGCCAAACCCGACTGACCCACGATATCATACGTCCCTGTCATCGGACGGCAAGACGCTGATGGCCGTCAATTCCAACGGTTTCACATTGATCGTTCGGTAAGGGGGGAATAGGAAATGGTTCGCATAGTGATGTTTTCCGCGGCTCTTCTGGCGCTGGCCGCCCAGGCTGACGAGTCGTTTTTCAGGGATGCGCATGTCGCGTTCAAGTATGGAGGGAAGTGGTTTTTGTGCGACAATCCCGTTTCCGAGACGGCGTTGCCAGGGGGGGCGGGATGGACGTCCAGGCGCTGCGAATACCGCACGCCAGACGGTCTTCTTGGCGTGCGCGTGACGTGGAAGTTCTACACGGACTATCCGGCGGCCGAATACCTGCCGGAGCTCTACGCCGTCGGCACGAACGCGACGAAGATCGTTGAGAAGTACGCGAGTTTCGATTTCCAGCGCAAGTATGCCGGAACGAATCCGCGCGAGGACACAGCCACGCGAATCCGCGCGCTCATCGGCGACCGGTGCTGCAATTTCCCGTTCATCCCGGAAACGCACTGGCTCGGCGATGAGACGACGGTCGGTTTCAGCGCCGTCAGCCGCTCCAGCGACGGTTCGTTCTACTTCCAGGCGCTCGACCGCAGCAAGAACTGGGTAGAGCCGCTGCACGACATGCTCTGGCCGGGCGATCCGCTCAAGTTCGGCTACATGCCCTACCTGTCGTTCGACTTCCCGGAAGGCGACGGCCTCGACCTAGCCATCGGCTGGAGCGGCTCGTGGCGATGCGACTGCACGAAGTGGAAGGGCCTTACTACGCTCAAGGCGGGGCTCGTGGATGCGCATTTCCGCGTCCTGCCCGGCGAGACGCTCCGTACGCCGTCCATCGTCCTAATGCGCCGTGCGCCGGGCGTGTCGCCGCGCGCCTTCCGTACCGTCAAGCATCGCTTCATCCGTGCGTTCAAGTCGCCGCGCGACGCGTCAGGCAATCTCTTCAAGCCGCTCATGCCTCTCACCAGCGACGGCGGAATGAAGACCGATCAGATGATGGTGGACATCATCAAGTGGACGAAGGACAACAACCTCGGCCTCGACGGCTTCTGGGTCGATGCTGGCTGGAACGGCTACGCTACGGACGTAGATCCGATGAAGTGGACGTATTGGCGCAAGTACCACGGCTCGTGGACGCCGAACCGGGTGAGCCATCCTGACGGCGACTTCAAGCGCGTGTCCGCCGCCGCTCACGACGCCGGCATGAAGTTCATCCTCTGGTGCGAACCGGAACGCGTCTTGCCTGACTCCGATCTCGGCAAGTCCCTCCCTCCTGAGGCGCTTCTCACCTGGAAGGGTTGCACGGACGATTTCATGTTGCTGAACCTCGGCGATCCGCGCGGTTGCGACGCGGCGGTCGATACGCTTTCGCGCCTGATCTCCGGGTCGAACGTCGATGTCTATCGCCAGGACTGCAACATGCGGCCGTTCGTCAAGTACTGGGAGGAGCACGACGCGCCCGACCGCCGCGGCGTGACGGAAATGAAGTACATCGCCGGCCTCTACGAGTTCTGGGACCGCCTGCGCGCGAAGTATCCAAACCTTCTGATCGACAACTGCGCTTCCGGTGGGTGGCGGCTCGACATCGAGCTCAACTCCCGCAGCCACTGCTACTGCCGCAGCGACTTCTTCATCAGCTACCGTGGCGAAGACCAGATTCTTTGCGCGCAGAACACGACGCTGAACACGCTGGACATACAGCCGTTCCAGGGCAGCGAATCGACGCCCGGCAAGTTCGGCGACGAGTACGGGTTCTTCTCGGCGACGGGCCCCGGTCTCGTCCTGACGCCCGGCATGCGCGGCTACTACACAAAGGAGGGCATCGCCCCCGCGAATCTCGCGTGGCTGCAGAAGATGCTGTCTGTCTGCGACAGGATGCGCACGTACTTCCAGGGCGATTTCTATCCGCAGACCGAGCCGACGGGGCTTGACCGCGACGTGTGGTGCGCCTACCAGATGCACCGCGCCGATCTCGACGCGGGCTTCGTGATGGCGTTCCGCCGCCAGGAGGCGCCGAACGACACGTTGGCGGTGGACCTCGGCGGGATCGATCCTAACGCGACTTATGCGCTGCAAAACTGGGACGGCGCCGACCTCGGCACGGTTAGTGGCGGCGTTCTGAAGACGCGTCCCGTAAAGGTGGCGAAGAAGCGCGATTTCGCGCTCCTCTTCTACCGGAAGGTGGCGGCAAAGTGACATTCGCGGCGCTTTTGGCCGCCTGCGCGATTTCAGGCGGAGCCATTACGAACGGCATGCAGTGGATCGACGGATCTAGTCTGCCGATCGAGGGGCAGGGCTTTGCGCAGACGGCCGTTCCATACGGACGGATGCCGGCCGGCGTAACGACGAACGTAAATGCGGGTGTACGCGGCATGGGAAACTTTTCGACCGGCCTTCAGCTGCGGTTCCACGCGAAGACGAAGAAACTTTCTGTCCGCTGGACGCTTGCCGGGGCAGTCGGCGGACAGCCGAAGGACTTCCTTTCGCCGACGGCGCGGGCCGGTATCGACATCTACCGCCGCCGTGCGGATGGCATCTGGCGCTTTGTGAAGCTGGGAGTCCTCCAATCCCCGACGGAGGGGCTTTTGGAGATTGCGGACTGGGGCGAGGGGGACTGTCTTGTGAACCTTCCCGGCTGGAGCGCGCTCCGGGATGTGTCGGTCGGGGTGGACGAGACGGGGACGGTGACGCCGCTCAAGCCGCGCGCAAACGGCGTCACGAAGCCGGTCGTCTTCTATGGCACATCGATTACGCACGGCAGTTCGGCGAGCCGTCCCGGCATGACCTTCGTCAACCAGGTCGGCAGGCATCTCGACGTGCCGGTCGTCAACCTTGGCTTTTCCGGCAGCGGCGTCATGGAATTCGAGATGAGCGAGCACCTCGCGAAGATCGACGCGAGCTGCTACGTGCTGGACTGTCTCTGGAACATGTTCATGACCGACGCGCCGGATCCGCGTCCCTCCTATCGGTACCGGTGCGTCGACGAGAACTATGAGCCGTTCATACGCAACTTGCGCGCGAAGTGTCCGGGCGTGCCGATCGTTATGGCCGAGCAGTGCGACGTCCGCTGCGGACCGCCGAACAAGAAGGACCTTTTCATTCGCAAGCTGTACGAGAAGCTGGTCGCTGAGGGGTGGCAGAATCTCGTCTATCTGCCGAAGGCGGGGATGTATCCGCCGGACGGCGAGGGCACCGTGGACGGCTGTCATGCGACTGACCTTGGAATGACGCACCTGGCGCGGGCGTTCGAAAAGGCCGTTGGCACGGCTCTGGGGCTGTCGTGCGACCGCTCCGCCGCCCAGCCCTAGGTGCGGCGGCAGGCGGATGGCGAGATGCCAAGCGTCCGTTTGAAAACCGTGCAGAGGTGGCTGGCGCTCGCAAAACCGCAGTTTTCCGCTATTGTCTCAAGGGATGAGGTCGATTCTGCCAGCAGGCGCTTGACACGCAGGACGCGTTGGCGCATGATCTCGTCCCGGACCGAGCATCCGAGGATTTTCCTGAAATGGATTTCCAGCAGTCGCGTGGAGACGTTTAGCTGTTGCGCCAGTTCGCGGACTGTGAAGCGAACCGTGACGTTGAGGCCGATTCTTGCCATGGCACGCTCGACGAGGGGGTCTCCAAGATTCCGCGTGTCGCTGGACGCGCGCACGGCGATTTCGGAAACGCCGTAATTGAGGTTGACGATCTTTTCAGGCGCCTGCCGCCCGTTGCGCAACACCCGGTCGAGCAATTTCGCGGCGGCAAAGCCCGTTGACTCTATGTCCATCCGTATGGACGACAGTTGCGGCGTTGCCGTTGAACAGACGAGATTGTCGTCGTCGCAACCTATGATCGCAATGTCTGTCGGCACGTTGAGGCGGGCAACGCGGCAGGCGTCGAGCGTTGTTCGCGCCAACGTGTCGTTGGCGGCGAAGACCCCGCACGGTCGCGGCAGGGCGGCGAGCCAATCCGCAAGGGGGACGCTGTTGAATCGATAGACGTGGACGTGTCCAGCTTCGCGGACGAAGGCCTGCCGCCGTTCGTCCGACCAGATGGTTTTCTCCTGTGTGCCAACATAGGCGAAATGCGTGAACTTGCGCTCGATGAAGTGCTGGGCGGCCGTTTGGCCAACGGCTGCGTTGTTGCATCTGACGATGCCCACGATCTGCCGCAGGCGTCTGCGCGCCAGCGTCTCCGCGCGGTCGTACGAGGCGGTGAGGACGGTCGGCACGTCGACGATGGACTTGTCATTTGGCCTGAGGATGGAATAGGGACTGCCTATGACGCCGTCAATTCCGCTCAGCACCCGGCGGATCTGTGCTGGACTTTGTTCCTTGTCGTTGACCATGATGCAGTTCCACGGGCCATACATGTGCTCATAGCGCAGGACGCCAGTTAAGAAAGCCCGATGCGTTATGGCGTTCGATGGCTGCCTCATCATGGCGATGCACGGTATGTCTGACAGGAACTTGGACATGGACGTATTATCTTAAAAATCGCAGTTGTCGTCAATGGGGTGGCATGACCGTATTTCCCTCCAAGACCAGTCCCTGCACGTCGCCATTGATGCAAGGATTAAAGGCGCCGAGCGACGACGGCACGACGTAGCGGTTGCCGGTTATGAATACGTAGTTTCCCGGCGGATAGGGGCGTGGCTTCGGGAATCTGACATACGTCTCGAAAACTGGCGACGCGCCTCCGCGCCAGTCGGCTAGCGTACTGTCGTGCTCGAACACACATCTGCGTATGACAACATCGCGCGATCCACCACGAGGCATTCGCCTTCCGTGGCGACAAGCCTGCCCTTCCAGCCAAGCGAACGGAAGTTCGGCGCTGCGGCTACACCGCATAGAATTCAGAGCCCAACTAGACGGGCAAAAGGAACAATTGCGTCGAAGAACCCCTCCGCTTCGACAGACTTGGCAAGCGCACCAGAATACACTAGTGCCGTGCGAATTGAAACGCCAGGTCCGTGCGGCAGACGCCTGCATTTCTCTTTCACTTCGTCTATCACTTCACGACCAATCCGCGCCTGGCGCTTTATCTCCACCACATGCAGCGACGCGGCCGTTTGAATGAGCAAGTCAATCTGGCAACCGGCCTCACCAGTCTTTCTGGAACCGCGCTTTACATATGGAGCCGCAGATTTTATCATCACGTTTTGTAGATGAAGCGCCGGCAACAGCTCACGAACATTATTCACCACCAGATTCTCAAACTGATAGCCCATGTCAACGTCCCATCCCGGAAACTGATCCAATCCAGAAAAGGAAAACGAATCCGAATCTATTATCCCCTTTGAAGGCTCGACATATCTTAGATAGAATCTTGAATAGTTGTCTTTGATGCGATATCGTTTTTCCCTCATTTCGCTGCCCGTCTGCGGATTCTTGCCTGCATCTGCAACAACCATTCCGCTTTCCGCAAGCTGTAAAAGCACAGCGGAAAGGTCGCCCCCCTTTTCCACGCCAAGCGCTTTCGCAATCTCGGATACGCTCTTGGGGCCTGCCACAAGTGACCTCAAGACCCTGGCAGACAGCCTTGGAAGCTTCGTTATCACATCCGTAAACATGTCGTCAAAGTCAACGCGAAGCGGAGCATTTGGGACAAAGCACATCCTACGCAGGTTCTCTTCGCACGACAAGAACGGATTCAGCTCTTCAAGATAACGTGGTATTCCGCCAGTCACGGCCAACACATCAAGAACTTCGCGATCGGAAACACTGTCCTTTTTGTCACCCCAGAACTTCACACACTCTGAAAGAGGAAGTTCCGGAACGACAATGTCAAGCGAACGCCTGCCATAAAAAGCCTTGTTGTCGATGATATTGTCCCGTATCCAAGTCGAAACACTTCCACACACAACGAATACGAGGCGATTGCGCTTTTTGAGATAATTGTCCCATACAATTTTCAACGTAGCGGAAAATGAATTGTCAAAGCATCCCATCCAAGAGACTTCGTCCAAAAGCACCACAGTTCTTGTGTCATCGTCGATTTCCTTGTAAAGTCGAATGAATGCATTGAGCCAATTGGCAGGACATGTGTCTTCAGCTTCGCTCTGGGCAGCCAATTGCAGCGCAAAAGCCCTCCGCTCGTCTTCATCAGTCGTCTTCTCATTAGGTTTCGCACCTTCTATCTTTATAAATCTAGCGCCAGACATTTCCGCAAATTTCTCTATAAGCGTGCTCTTGCCTACACGACGGCGACCCCTACATGTCACAAACGAGGACACGCTTTTCCCCCAAAGATCGTCAAGAATTTGAAAGAATCGTTCTCTACCGAAAAATCTTTGCATTTTTCCTCCTATTTCAAGCATAGTATATCAAATTTCACCTCGCAACCTCAAGCGCAAATTCTCGCCTATTTCAATTTCACGCAAATAGGTGAGAATTTTTGTCGCCAAAAATATTCTCACCTATTCCATGATTCCGACAATAGGTGAGTTTTCATGCCCCTGCACAACTATGCCCATAGAATTTTGGTATAACCCGAGTTTGCCACTTTGATTTGGCAAAAAGGCTTTTTAGCCAATGGCGACACAGGTTTGACGCATGTCGCCTTCATAATAATTTGGATACGCCTTAGAATGGGCTTGCCGTCGCCTTCATCTCGCGGAACTGGTCTTCGATCTGCGTGAGGCCGTGGTACTTCTCGATCACCTCGCGGTCGTCCATGCCGAGCTCCGAGGTGACTATCTGGTAGTAGCCCATGAGCTCGTTGAACTCGTTGAGTTTCGCCTCGTCGATCATCGGCACCAGGTCTGCGGAACTGACCTTCTCGCCCGTCGCCTTGCTGACGTATTCCTTTTTGAGGAAGCGCCGCAGCCCCTTGCTGAATTCGCTTGCACCCGTCCTCGACTAGCTTGGAGTTGAAGCGACCACCGCACATCGAGCCGCTGTAGACAAGCTCGCACTTAGACATCACCTCGGAGCAAGAAACCTGATTGGCCCCAAAAGACCGGCAGGCCGCAGTGCATCCTCCGGCTTCCAGGCATCGGTGAAATTCGTCCATGTGCCGGCATCGGGGACATCGTGGCTTTTTCGAGCGCGCAAATCGCCGATAAACCGGTTCGGCCATGTGTTGACCACCTCCAGCTCAAGCGAAAACTCCGGCACGTCAGCCAGCCAGTCTGGCAACATGATACGATAGGGTTTGCACCAAAGCGTCCCCGCATGTCTGCCGTTGAACCTGACATTTACCACATCGCGAACATCGCCCAAGTCAAGATATGTTTCATTGCGCTTCACGATGCCCTTCCCAGGGCGGACGGTCTTGCGGTAAACCGCCCGACCGGAAAAGTACTTGAGCGCAGGATCGCCAGAAAGATGCCACGAGGAAAGCGACGGGAACGCCACCGTGCCCTTTGGCGCACCAAGTCCGTCGAACGTGGCCGTCCAATCGGTGGAACAATCGAAGAGTTCCCGCCAGCGGGAAACGCCGGCGACATCGCGGTCCGCCACGGGATCGTAGAACCGGGAACCCGACGCGCTTCTTTTGAGGAATATCGATTCGTGCGGAGGCAGCTCGAGCTTCATGCCGTCCACCTCGCCCGCGAACGTCTTGGAATCGCTGCGGTTGTAGAGAAACACCGTCTCCTCCCCCTCTTGCATTTCGCGGCGAATCGCAAGGAGACCGGGAGGCACTTTCAGCTTCACGCCGAAACCGGCGAGAATGGCGCGGATATCTTCTCCCCGCGGCGTTTCCTTGTCCCATATCGCATCGGCAAGGCCCTTCCAATCCTTCATGTCGTCCTTCAGCGTCAGCGTCGAGGCTGGACGCGAACCGAAGACGCGCGCGCCTGCACGTTTGAGCCGGAGGATTTCGCGCAAGACGGCAGCGCTCATGCGCGGGGCACGGCCAGTCCAAAGCGTATCGTAGCGAGCGCCTCCCGGCGCGACGATCTTGCCGTTTTCCACCGTCAGCGTCTTGAGATGGCGTAGCGACGCCACGTCAATGTCAAAGCCGTTGCCAAGCAAATCCCCAGCCGCCCAGTTCGGATTGCACTCGTTCGAGACCATCAGCACCTCGGCGCGTGCATGCCCTTCCGAGAGGAGCGTCTGGACGCGCCGCACGTAGTCGGCGAAAACGCGCATCTCCGGCCACCATGTCGTGTGACGGTTCAGCTGCGTGCCGATGTTGCGGATCGACGCACCGGGCGGCGTCGTCTTGCCGCCCTGAAAGACATATGAATGATAGACTATCCGCGTCAGTCCGAACGCCCATGCCCAGCCGGACAGCTCCTTGAGCGACTCCGGCGTGGTCTGCCAGCGGGCAGCGTCGCGATAGCTGGTGAACGCCTCGGCGCCGACAATCGGATTGCCCGACAGATGTGCGGCGCTGCGAACCCTGAGAATCCCGCCGATGTTGCAGCCCCTCTCCTTCGGATACCGCCACTCGTCAGCCCAGGAATGGGGGTCAGAAGGGTCAGAGCAGAATGCCGCTAACTTAAGGCTCATATGACCTCCTCCGGACGATACTCTGATCGCGGTTTTGTCAACAGAGGATAAGGCTTTGGA
>Ga0310786_10008757_pt1 | contig 12944 bp, 17 predicted proteins | sample AusTroGonzalo_MG_FD_203881 | JGI IMG/M metagenome (GOLD analysis project Ga0310786, IMG submission 203881) | Bovine rumen microbial communities from tropical cattle in Woodstock, Queensland, Australia - Gonzalo_03 (v2) (version 2) | ecosystem: Host-associated > Mammals > Digestive system >... | reverse complement strand
CCTGAAGAAAAGAACCTTCATGACATCACAACTGTTGATGAAACATTGCTTGGACATGTGGACTTCATCACCTATGGATTCCCCTGTCAAGACATTTCAAGGGCAGGACAACAGAAGGGATTCACAGATGAAGATGGAAACAAAACCAGGTCAGGACTTTTCTTTGATGCTGCAAGAATTATCAAGGCAACACAACCAAAGGTTGCTATTGCAGAAAATGTGAAACCCCTGGTTGGAAAGAAGTTCAAAGAAGAATTTGAAACTGTTCTTCAGACACTGGAAGATGCAGGTTACAACAATTATTGGAAGGTGTTGAAAGCATCAGACTTTGGTGTTCCACAATCAAGGGAAAGGGTGTTCATTGTGTCAATCAGAAAAGACCTTGACCACAAAGTGTTCCAGTTCCCTGAACCTTATGAACTGGACAGACACATGATTGATTTCCTGGAATCAGATGTTGATGCAAGGTATTTTCTTTCTGACAAAATGTTTGCCTATGTTCTTGACCTGGATGAAAAGCAGGAAGGAACAAAGTGGTCAGGAAGGGCAAACAATGACTTCATCAATCCAAGGATTGCACACACCTTGTCTGTTCGTGGGATTAAGGGTCAAAGGGCAGGTGTTTCAAACATCATAAGTGTGAAGAATCCTGCACCAGTGAAGGTTTTGGACTATAAAAAGCAGCTTACAAGCAAACACAATTCAGATTTACGCAATCTGACAGAGAGAGAGAGTTTCCGCTTGATGGGATTTATGGATTCAGAATTCAATCTGCTTCAAGGGAAATTCACACAAACAGAACTGTACACCTTTGCGGGAAATTCAATAGTGGTGGATGTTGCAGAAGAATTGTTGTGCAGGCTGTTTGATGAAGAAGGAAATTTTTTTGTCTAAACGGTATCTTAAAACATAGCAGAAAGGCGGTGCATGTATCTTGAAAGAAGCAAAGAAACCTGAACTTGGTGCAAAACCATATTATGTTGCATCAGGTGAAAGGGTGTATGACCTTGCAGCAGCAATCACCAGGTATGCAGAAAACATTGATTGTGAATATGAAAAGATTGAACAGTGGGCAGATGAAATCAAGATGCACTGCATGATTGCAAAGAAGTTTGACAAGAAAGGTGGTGTGAAATGAAGAAAATCTGCACACTTTGTGGAAAAGAATTCATTGGTTGTTCTTGGGAAACAGAATGCTATTCCTGCAAGAAGAAACAACATATTGGAAGACAGCAGGAAAACATCAGAAGCGGTGAAGATGATGACACTTTTTCTTCAGATGGAATCTTTTGTCCTTGGTGTGGTGAATTCTTTGAAGATGATTTGTATGACACATTTGATGATGTATATGAAGAAGGGGAACATGAACAGACTTGTCCTGAATGTGGGAAGAAGTTCAATCTGACAGTGAATGTTTCCTATTCCTATGAAACAGAAAGGTTGGACAATGATGAATGAAAAGGTGAATCATCCTGCACATTACAACAAACCAGGCAGGAAGGAATGCATTGTGGAAATGCTTGAAATCTTTGGGATTGAAAAGGTTTTAGCATTTTGTGAACTGAATGCATACAAGTACATATACAGAAGTGACATGAAAGGTGGTCAGGAAGACCAGGACAAAGCACTTTGGTATGTGCAGAAGCAGAATGAACTTGCAGCATCTGATGAAAGGGTCAAAATTGCAAAGCACTATGGACTGGAAGCACAGATGCAGCAGCTTATTGAAGAAATGGCAGAACTGACCCAGGCAATCTGCAAGCACAAAAGGAAGAATGGTGAAGGTCAACCAATAAATGATGCAATCACTGCAAGACATGTGGAAGAAAACCTGATTGAAGAACTTGCTGATGTCAGACTTGTCCTTGACCAGGTGATTCTGCTTCTTGGGTGTGACAAGGACATCCAACAGGTTGAAAACAAGAAGGTTGAAAGAACCTTGGGAAGGATAGGTGAAGAAAATGCTGAATGACAAGGACAGGATGAAGATGTTTGATGATGCAATGGGAAAATATGTGTCATCAGAATTCAAGAAGTGGTTGGTTGAACAGGGATTCTTTGTGAAGCCTGCTGCAATCAGTCATCATGGGAATTATACTGGTGGACTGTTTGACCATTCCTTTGAAGTGATGCAGGTTCTTTGTGAACTGACCCAAAGATGTGACATCCAGTGGTCAGATGAAAGGTCACCCTGGATTGTTGGAATGTTCCATGACCTTTGCAAGATGGATGACTACATTGATGAAAACGCTGAAGAAGTGGTGGTCATGGGAACAGGTTCACCTATTTCCAAGAATCCCAAGTGGGCAAGGAATGGTGGTTGCATCCTGAAGGGTCATGGTGACAAGTCGGTGATGATGCTGTCACAGTTCATGACCCTGACTGAAGAAGAAATCTTCTGCATCAGCTTTCACATGGGTGCTTATGAAACAGACAGGTGGAATCAGTATGATGCAGCAATAAGGAAATATGAATCAGTCCTTTGGACACACACTGCTGACATGTATGCATCAAAGGTCAAAGGTGTGTAAAAGTTCAAGGTGGGTTCAAGGTTGGTTCAAGGTAAAAACAGGTCACCTTGAACCGCTTCAAACCCTTGTGGTTATTGGGTTTAAGTGGTAGCGGTTCAAGGTGGTTCAAGGTAAATGTAATTTTCTTTATATATTATAGATTTCTAAAAAAACATATAAATTATAGAAATACTAAAAATATATAAATATATAGAAATCACCTTGAACCCTTGAACCGATATAGTGCAAAACCCAGTATTTTCAAGGGTTCAAAGCGGTTCAAGGCACATTGAACCCTGAACTTCACCTTGAACCGCTTTCAGGAAACTATGAAGAAAGGTGTTTGATGTTATGAATGCACAGAAATATTTGCAGCAGATAAAGGTTCTTGACACCAAGATAAAGCAGAAGGAAGAACAGATTGAATATCTGAAAGCTGCTTCATCAAGTGCAGGTGCAATCAGGTATGACAAGGACAAGGTTCAGACATCCTGTTCTGATTCCAAGTTAGAAAACATTGTTATCCAGTATATGCAGCTTGAACAGGAAGTTGAAGAACAGAAACTGCATCTTGAAAAAGTCAGGGGTGTGATAATCAATCAGATTCATGAACTGTTTGATGACAGATACATCAGTGTGCTGTTCAAAAGATATGTTGAAGTCAAGTCCTATGAACTGATTGCAGTTGAAATGAATTATTCATTTGATTATGTGAAAGAACTGCACAGGGATGCACTGGAAGAATTCAGGGTTCAACATCCCACTCTTTCCCACCTATAAGTGTGTTATATTGATAGTGTGTGAAAATGCAATGAATCACCTTGTCCTTTTGGGCAGGGTGTTTTCTTTTGGAAGGAAGTGATGAACTGATGACAAAGAAACAGCAAAGGTTTTGTGATGAATACCTGGTTGACTGCAATGCTACACAAGCAGCTATCAGGGCAGGTTATTCTGAAAAGACTGCTTATTCAATTGGTGTGGAAAACTTGAAAAAACCTGAACTGAAAAATTATATTGAACAGCAGATGCAAAACATGCAGGACAAGACAGTTGCAACTGCTGAAGAAGTCATTCAGTATCTTACTTCTGTTTTGCGTGGACAGTCTTCTGCTGAAATTGTGGTTGTTGAAGGAACAGGGGATGGTTGTTCTGAAGCAAGAACAGTTCAGAAAGCACCTGATGAAAAGGAAAGGTTGAAAGCTGCTGAATTACTTGGAAAGCGTTATGGAATATTCACTGACAAGATGTCATTGGATGGTGCAATTCCAGTCATCATCAGCGGTGAAGAAAACCTTCCTGAATAATGGCAAGGAAAAAGAAGAAATACCATCCAAACCATAAAGGTCAGAAAAAGTGTTTGTTCCAGTACAGATGCATTGATGGAAACTGGACAAATTATCCAGTTGCAATCTGCCACTTTCACAATGGTGTCTTGACCAAGGCATTGATGAAAACACATCAGTGCAGGGAAAGAAAATGCAAAAGACTTCAGGAAGGGGTGGTGTTTGAATGAAAGCAAGAAGAATTTACCTTCCTGACTGCATTGGAAAAGGTTATAAGCAATTTTGGAACTTCAAGGGAAGATACAGAATTGTCAAGGGCAGTCGTGCTTCCAAGAAATCAAAGACCACTGCACTTTGGTTCATCTATAACATGATGAAATATCCTGGTGCAAACACCCTGGTTGTCAGAAAGACTTACAGAACAATCAAGGATTCCTGCTTCACAGAACTGAAGTGGGCAATTCACAGACTTGGTGTTGATGCACATTGGGATGTCAAAGAAAGTCCTTTGGAAATGACATACATTCCCACAGGTCAAAAGATATATTTCAGGGGATTGGATGACCCCTTGAAAGTCACATCAATCACAGTGGATGTTGGTTCACTTTGTTGGATGTGGATTGAAGAAGCGTATGAAATCATGAAGGAATCTGATTTTGACATGCTTGATGAATCCATCAGGGGTTCTGTTGAAGATGGTCTGTTCAAACAGGTCACCATGACATTCAATCCCTGGAATGAACATCACTGGATAAAGAACAGGTTCTTTGATGACTTTGTTGGAAATGATTCTGAAGGAAAACCTATATATAAACCAAGGCAGAATCCAATTTCTGCTGATGGTGAAATCCTTGCCCTGACTACCAACTACACCTGCAATGAATGGTTGGATGAAGCTGACCTGAAGGTTTTTGAAAGGATGAAGCAGCAGAATCCAAGAAGATACCAAGTTGCAGGCTTGGGAAATTGGGGAATTGTTGAAGGTCTTATTTTTGAAGATTGGGAAGAAAAAGCATTCAACCTGGATGACATCAAAAGGATTCCAGGAATCAGGTCAGTCTTTGGTCTTGACTTTGGTTACACCAATGACCCTTCTGCACTGTTTTGTGGAATGGTTGACCTGAAGAACAAAGTCCTTTATGTGTTTGATGAAATGTATCAGACAGGACTTGTGAACAATGCAATCTTCAGAAACATTCAGGACATGGGTCTTGTAAAAGAAAAAATCACAGCAGATTGTGCTGAACCAAAGTCAATTGCTGAATTGCGTGACCTTGGACTTGCACACATCAAACCTGCACGAAAAGGAAAAGACAGTGTGAACAATGGCATCCAGTACATCCAGGACTTCCACATTGTCATTCATCCAAGGTGTGTGAACTTTGAAACAGAAATAAGCAACTACACTTGGGATTCAGACAGGTTTGGAAAGAAGCTGAATGTTCCAATAGATGACTTCAATCATCTGATGGATGCAATGCGTTATGCAATGGAAGACCTAATCAAGGGTGAAACATTCAGTTTTGCATAAAAAGGAAAGGCGGTGACACAGCGTTGATGTTACATGAAGAAGCAGATGAAGAAATGATGGAAGAACTGAACCTGGTGAAGACAGTTGATGTTCTTGGTGTACCTTATGCAATCATAGAAGGGAACAAAGCAAAAGACCCTGCCCTGGAAAAGGCAGATGGTTATTGTGACCACACAGTCAAGGTTTGTGTCATTGACAATCTGCTGAAAACCCCTGATTCAGTTGCAGACATTGAAGCATACAAGAAACAGGTGACAAGACATGAACTGATTCATGCATTCTTGTTTGAATCAGGTCTTGGGTGTGAATCTTGGGGTGGAAATGAAGAAATAGTTGATTGGATTGCTTTTCAGTTTCCAAAGATGCTTCATGCATTTGAAGAAGCTGATGCATTATAAAACTTTTGGAAGGAAAGGAAGGTGAAAAGATGTGTTTGATTTTCTATTAGATGAAGCTGCAAAAATAGCAAGGGCAGTCACTATTGGAAAAGACAGAATCAGTGATGAACAATACATCATCAAGGAAATCAACACCTTCAAAGCATCCAAAAGAAGAAAAGACATGCTTGATGGTGAAAAGTATTATGCAGGATTGCATGACATCCTTTTGCGAAAAAGAACAGTCATTGGTGAAGATGGTGAACTGACAGAAGTCAAGAATCTTCCAAATAATAGAATTGTTGATAACCAGTACAAGAAAATGGTTGACCAAAAGAACAATTATCTTCTTGGACAACCACTGACATTCCAGTCAGACAATGATGCTTATGCAAAGGCACTGAAGGGAATCTTCAACAAGAAGTTCCAAAGGCTTTTGAAAGCAGTTGGTGAAGATTCACTGAATTGTGGCATTGGGTGGTTGTTTGTCTACTACAATGAAAAAGGTGACCTGTCATTCAGAAGAATCAAACCTTTTGAAATCATTCCTGGATGGCATGATTCAGAACACACTGAACTGGATTATGCAATCAGAATTTACCAGGTGATTGTGTATGAAGGAAAACAGGAAAGTGTGGTTGAAAAGGTTGAAGTCTATGATGACAAGGGTGTGAACTATTTTGAACTTGATGGTGGAACACTAAAACCTTGTGAACCATATTTTCAGAATTACATCACTGTTGTGAATGAAGATGGCACTGAAGAAGGTTTCAACTGGACAAAGATTCCTTTGATTCCATTCAAGTACAATGACAAGGAAATTCCATTGATAAAAATGGTGAAGACCTTGCAGGATGGACTGAACCTGATTGAATCCAACTTCCAAAACAGTATGGAAGAAGACACCAGGAACACAATTCTTGTTCTGATGAACTATGATGGTGAAAATCTTGGTGAATTCAGAAAGAACCTTGCACAGTATGGTGCAGTCAAGGTCAGAACTGTTGATGGTGCAGGTGGTGACCTGAAAACACTTCAGGTTGAAGTCAATTCTGAAAATTACAAGGCAATCCTGGAAATCTTCAAAAAAGCAATCATTGAAAATGCAATGGGATATGATGCAAAGGATGACAGACTTGCAGGAAACCCTAATCAGATGAACATTCAATCCATGTATTCAGACATTGACCTGGATGCAAACAGCATGGAAACAGAATATCAAGCATCTTTTGAAGACCTGCTTTGGTTCATTGACAATCATCTTTCCAACACTGGTCAGGGTGATTTTGAAGACCAGGATGTTGACATCATATTCAATCGTGACATGTTGATTTCTGAATCTGAAGTCATTGACAACTGTCAGAAATCAATGGGTCTTCTTTCTGATGAAACAATCATTTCAATGCATCCTTGGGTTGATGACCCACAGGCTGAAATGGAAAGGGTTCAGAAGCAGAAAGAAGAAAACATGGAACAATATGGACTTGCATTCAAACCTGCAACAGACCCTGAAGATGAAACTGATGACCCTGAAGGGCAAGGTGGAAAAGAAGGTGCAGGTGATGACTGATGGCAAAGAAAAGAAAGAAAACAAAGCGGTCACAGTCATATTGGAAGAAAAGATTCCAGGTGCTTGAAGAAGCATCACACAGCTATGGTCAACAGACCTATGTTGAAATAGAACCTGCATTTGTTGCAGCAGAAAGACAGATTCAGTCAGAAATTGATGTTTGGATGCAGCGTTTTGCAAAGAACAATCATGTCAGTCTTTCTGAAGCAAGAAGGATGTTGGATGCAAAAGAACTTGCTGAACTGAAGTGGGATGTGAATGAATACATCAAATATGGCAGACAGAACAATGTGGATGGTCTTTGGATGAAGCAGCTTGAAAATGCTTCTGCAAGATTCCACATTTCAAGACTGGAAGCATTGAAAATCAGGGTTCAGCAAGCACTTGAAGTTGCTTTTGGGAATGAACTGGATGCTGTTGACAGTATGGCAAGAAAGGTTTACACAGATTCCTACTATCACAGCATTTTTGAAGTTCAGAAAGGCTTCAATGTTGGTTGGAAAATCGGTCAGGTCAACAACAGGACACTGAACAATGTGGTCAAGAAACCTTGGACTACTGATGGCAAGACCTTTTCTGACAGGATATGGACAAGAAAGCAACAAATGATAAACCAGTTACATCAGGAACTTACAAGAACCCTTGTCCAGGGGAAAGCACCTGATGAAGCAATCAGTCACATGGAACAATATGTGGATAAATCAGTGAAGAATGCAAAACATGCTGCATCCACATTGGTGATGACTGAAGAAGCATACTTCCACAGCGTGTCACAGAAAGATGCATTCTTGGAACTGGATGTGGAAGAATTTGAAATTGTGGCTACACTGGACAGTCACACTTCAGAAATCTGTCAGGACATGGATGGAAAACATTTCCCAATGTCACAATGGGAAATTGGTTCAACAGTTCCACCTTTCCATCCCAATTGCAGAAGTGTTCCTGCACCATATTTTGAAGACAATTATGGTGGTGAAAGGGCAGCAAGGGATGAAGTGACAGGGAAAACTTATTATGTACCTGACACAATGACCTATCCTGAATGGAAAAAGAAGATGGTCAAATAATTTCCAGGTAAAAGGCGGTATCACTGACAAAAAAATCCTTCCTTGGGCAATAGTCGGTGGTGTCGCTTTTTATATAGTCATCTTTTTAGTATTGCAGATGTAAAAGAACAAGACATAAGACACTGGACTGAACCAGGACAAAAATGTTTATGAAAGGCGGTAAATGCAAATGAAAAAGGAAGATTTTGTGAAACTTGGGGTTGATGAAGAACTTGCTGCAAAATTGGAAACAGCTTCCCAGGAAGAACTGAAAGGGTTCATTCCAAAAGCAAGGTTTGATGAAGTCAACAACGAAAAGAAGAAGTTGGAACTGGATGTTCGTGACAGGGATTCACAGCTTGAAACCCTGAAGAATTCCACAGGTGATGTTGAAGGTCTGAAGAAACAGATTGAAACGCTTCAGGCAGACAACAAAAAGAAGGATGAAGAACATGCAGCAGAAGTCAGACAGTTGAAGATTGATGCAGCGGTTGATGCAGCTTTATCTGCTGCCAAAGCAAAGAATGCAACTGCTGTCAAGGCACTTCTGAAGGACATGGACAAAGCAGAACTTCAGGAAGATGGAACAATCAAGGGTCTTGCAGAACAGATTGCAGCATTGCAGAAATCAGATGACTACTTGTTTGAAGCAAATACTTCCAAAAAGCAGATGAAGGGTGCAAAGCCTGGTGAAACAGGCAAGGAAGATGGTGATGACAAAGTTGACACATCAAAGATGACTTATGATGAACTTTGTGCTTACCTGGAACAGAACCCTGATGCAAAGTTAGACTAAAACATTTTGAATGTACAAAGAAAGGAACAGGTGAATAATTATGCCTAACACAAAATTTGATGCAAAAAGTTTCAATCCTGAAGCATTCAAGTATATGGTTCAGCGTGTACCTAACTTGAAGATGAATGAGATTAAGAAGTCCAAAGCACTTGCAGGAAATCCTGACATCAAGGATGTTTTCAGTTCACAGAATGGAACTGGTTATGCAAGACTTGCAATGCGTGGTCTTCTTGAAGGACAGGCAGTGAACTATGATGGTTCAACCAATATCACTGCAAGCAACACAAAGACTTTTGAACAGGGTGTTGTTGTAGTCGGCAGGGCAAAAGGCTTTGTTGAAAAAGATTTCAGCTATGACATCACTGGTGGTGTGGACTTCATGCAGAATATTGCAGAACAGATTGCAGACTACAAGGATGGTCTTGACCAGGACACTATTCTTGCAATCCTTGCAGGTATCTTTGGAATGTCAGGTGATTCCAAGTCTGTTGAATTTGTTCAGAAGCACACACTTGACATCACTGGTGAAGCAACCAAGACTGTTGGTGCAACTACCCTTAACACTGCAATGAACAAGGCTTGCGGTGCAAACAAGAAGAAGTTCAGTCTTGTATTCATGCACAGTGATGTTGCAACTGGACTTGAGAACTTAAACCTTATTGAACACTTAAAGTACACTGACAAAGATGGTGTTCAGCGTGACCTTGACCTTGGCACTTGGAATGGAAAACTTGTTGTTATTGATGATGACATGCCTACTGCACAGGCAGTTGGAACAGCAGGTGTTTATGACATTGAAGTCAAGACTGCTGCCACAGCAGGTGACAAGATTGAAATTTGTGGAACTACTTTCACTTGGATTGCAAATGGTGGAACACCTGCTGCTGATGAAATTGAACTTCCTTCCACAAACAATGTCACCAATGAAGCAACTGCAATCTATACCAAGTTAAATGCAATCACTACTGGTGAAATTGCAAAGTTCACTTGGGATAACACTACTGCAAAGCATGTTGGTGCTACACAGAAGAACACTGCACCTGATGCAGTTTTCACTGCTGAAGTTGATGCAGGTGCTGCAACTATGGTCATTGATGTGAGTGAAACCACACCTGCTGTTATCGTTACCAATTACACCACTTATGTTCTTGGTGAAGGTGCATTCAGCTATGAAGATGTTGGTGCAAAAGTTCCTTATGAGATGGCAAGAAATGCTGCACAGAATGGTGGTGAAGACACCCTTTACATCAGACAGAGAAAGTGCTTTGCACCTTTCGGTATCTCTTATGAAAAGGCTGTTCAGTCTACACTTTCACCTACTGATGCAGAACTTGCAAATGCTGCAAACTGGATTCTTGTTCACACTGGTGAAGCACAGGCATCTGACAGAACTTACATCAACCACAAGGCAATTGCTATTGCAAGAATCATTTCTCGTGGTTAAGCAATAAAGGAAGGGTGGTGAATGTTGCATGGATGAAATCATTGCTGCAATCCTGACCATCCTGGAAGGTTTGGAAGTCAAAAGTTCAGAATCGTTCATTGGGGCGGTTCTGAACAGACTTTCATCTTTCGGTTATGAAGTGACCAGTTCTGATGATTGGTTGATTGCTTTCTGCATTCAGAAGGTGAACACCCACATCAACAACACATGCAACACACTGTCAGTTCCTGATGGTCTTTTCTATGTTGCAGTTGACAGGGTGTGTGGTGAATTCCTGTCATCACTCAAAAACACTGGAAAACTTGTACTGGAAGACCTTGACCTTGATGGTGCAATTACACAGATAAAAGAAGGTGACACAACAGTGAACTTTGCAACAGGAACATCCCAGGATGAATTGTTCACTGCATTTGTCAAATACCTTCAGACAGAAGGTGCAGGTGATGAAGTATGTTATCGGAAACTAAAGTGGTAAAGGCAAGGAAAGCAATTGAATCCTTGTACCAGGGAACATGCACAGTCACTGAACATCAGAAAGTCACAAAAGCAAATAAATCAGTTGGTTTTAAGGATGTGGTGGTTTTGGAAAAGCAACCTTGCAGGTTGTCATTCAAGAACATTACAGACACAGACCAGTCAGACAATGCAGCTTCAGCGGTGGTGCAGGTCATAGTCCTTTTCATTGCACCTGATGTCAGCATTGCACCAGGGTCAAAGATAACAGTGACCCAAAATGGTGTGACCACAGATTATCAGCAAAGTGGAATGCCTGCAATGTATGACACACATCAGGAAATAATTCTTGATTTGTTCAGGGAATGGTCATAAAGGTGATGAAGTATGGCAAGAATGGGAAAAGTGGACTTCAGACAGCTTGAAGAATTCACAAAGAAGGTTGAAGAAAACCTTGGTGATGACCAAATGGACTTGTTCATCAAGGCTTGTGCAAAAGAACTTGCAGCAAGACTTTTGACAAAGGTCATCAGAAGAACCCCTGTTGGTGATTATTCAAAAGCAGTGGGTGTTGACAAGGTTGGTGGAACATTAAGAAGGGGATGGACTGGTGAACAGCAACAGGATGTTGCATCTTATGTTCAATCATTGAATGTTGAACAGACTGGTGACATGTACACCATTGAAATTGTGAATCCAGTTGAATATGCATCCTATGTTGAATTTGGACATAGACAGACCCCTGGAAGATTTGTTCCTGCTATCGGAAAACGCTTGAAAGAATCTTGGGTTGAAGGAAAGTTCATGTTGACCATTTCAAGTCAGGAAATTCAGGATGCTGCACCAGGAATCCTTGAAAAGAAGTTGCAAAGAAAGTTGGGTGAAGCATTCAAATGATTACACTGAACAAAATAGTTGATGGTATATGTGAAGCACTGAATGCTGAATTTGGTGACAGTTATGAAATTTACACAGAAGATGTGAAGCAAAATCTGACTGAACCCTGCTTTTCAATAGTGCTTTTGAAACCATCCACAGAACAGTTCCTTGGTAAGCGTTACATGAAGAAACACCAATTCTGCATTCATTACTTCCCACAGGACAAGGATAGTCCAAACACTGAATGCTTTGATGTCTTTGACAGGCTTTGTGATTGCCTGGAATACATTGAAGTTGATGGTGATGTGGTCAGGGGAAAGAACATGAATCCTGATGACTTCATGTCAGATGGTGTTCTGAACTTCATTGTGTCCTATGACATGTTTGTGGTGAAGGATGTTGAAGGTGAACCTGAAATGAAAGACCTGGAACACAGTACACAAGTGAAAGGATGATTGACTATGGCAAAGAAAGAAGCTGAAATCAACAAAGAAAAGGAAGAAACAAAGGTTGCAGTTTGTTCCAAAGCTGCAATTCTTTCTTCTAATCGTTACGCAAACAGAAGGGATGTCCTTGGTGTCATCCTGGAAGATGGAAAGGATTATTCCACTGCTGAAGTGGATGACCTTCTTGACAAATTTATGAAAGGACAGGTGAAATAAAATGGCTTTAGGCGGTGGAACTTTTATTGCACAGAACAAAGTGCTTCCTGGTGCTTACATCAATTTTGTTTCCCTTGCATCAGCAAGTGCAACACTTTCTGACAGGGGAATTGCAGCAATCGGTCTTGAAACTGATTGGGGTGCAAGCGGTGTCCAGGAAATCACAAGCGGTGATTTTCAGAAGCAGTCCTTGAAATTGTTTGGTTATTCTTATGACCATGCAAAATTAAAGGGATTGCGTGAACTTTTCGCACAGGTAAAGACAGTATTTACTTACAGATTGAATGATGGTGGTGTCAAGGCAACTTGCACTTATGCAACTGCAAAGTATGCAGGAACAAGGGGAAATGACTTGAAGATTGTCATTGCAGTAAATGCAGATGATGCAACCAA